>Ga0310811_10006971_pt1 | contig 14439 bp, 11 predicted proteins | sample YCmetagenome_FD_207642 | JGI IMG/M metagenome (GOLD analysis project Ga0310811, IMG submission 207642) | Soil microbial communities from experimental microcosm in Duke University, North Carolina, United States - YC | ecosystem: Engineered > Artificial ecosystem > Soil microcosm > Unclassified ...
GTCGGTGTCGTCGATCCCAACTTCAGGTTGAAGCCGTTGACCGTGATCGTGGCCCCGCTGCCCCCCACCGCCGCACCCGGCGTGAAGCCCGTGATCTTCGGCAGCACCTTGAAGCTGGCCGCGCTGGGCGCACTGCCGGTCGGGTTCGTGACCGTCACCGGCCCGGTCAGCGCGTTGTCCGGCACCACCACGTGCAGGGTGGTGGCCGTCACGGCCGTCGGCAGCGCCGTCGCCCCGCCGGTGAACGTCACCAGGTTGGCGCCGGTCAGGTTCGTCCCGGTGATGTTGATGCCGGCGCCAACCATCGCGGCGGCGGGCGCGAAGCTCACCGCCCGGGGCGGCTGCTGCACGGTGAGGTCGGTGGCGCTCGTCGCCGTGCCGTCCACCGTGGTGATCATGATCTTGCCCGTCACCGCACCGAGCGGGACCGGGAAGCTGACCTGCGTGCTGCTCGACGTGATCGAGCCGCTCGGCACCACGAAGGCACCGATCCTCACGGTCGGCGTCGTGGCCCCCACCTTGAGGTTGAAGCCATTGACCGTGATGGTCGTGGCGCTGCCGCCAACCGCGGTCCCCGGCGCGAAGCCGGTGATCTTGGGCAGCACCTTGAAGATCGCCGTCGTCGTACCGCTACCGGCCGGGTTGCTGATGCTGACGTTGCCCGACAACGCGCCCGCCGGCACGATGGCGTGCAGCGAGGTCGCGGTGGCGGCCGTGGCCGTGACGCTCACCGGCCCGGTGAAGGTGACCAGGGTCGAGCCAGCCAGCTGGGTGCCGTTGATGACGATGTCGGTGCCGACCGTGGCCGCCGCCGGCAGGAAGCTCATCGGCTTGGGCGGCAGGATCACGATGAAGTCCGTGCCGCTCGTCCCCGTACCGTCCGCCGTCGTGACGCTGATCTTGCCGGTGGTCGCGCCGGTCGGCAGCGGGAACGTGAGCTGCGTCGGCGACGACGAGGTGATGGATCCCGTGGGCACCGCCACCGCCCCCACCTTCACCGCAGGCGTCGTCCCGCCGATCTTGAGGTTGAACCCATTGACGGTGATCGTGGCTCCACTGCCGCCCACTGCCGCCCCCGGCGTGAAGCTGGAGATCTTCGGCAGCACCTTGAAGATCGCGGCCGTCGTCCCGGAGCCGGCGGAGTTGAACACGCTGACGTTACCGGTCACCGCCCCGATCGGCACCACCGCGTGCAGCGAGGTTGCGGTGACGAGGGTCGGCGAGACGGAGACGTTGTTCGAGAAGATCACCAGGTTGGAGCCGGCCATCGACGTGCCGTTGATCACGACCTCCGTCCCCACCGCCCCCATCGCCGGAACGAAGCTCGCCGGCTTGGGCGGCAGGACGACGATCAGATCGGAGGCGCTCGTCGCGCTGCCGTCCACGGTCGTGACCATGACCTTGCCCGTGAGGGCGCCGGCCGGCAGCGGGAAGGTGATCTGGGTTGCGTTCGACGTGATCGACCCGGACGGGACCACCAGGGCGCCGATCTTCACCGTCGGCGTCGTCCCACCGACCTTCAGGTTGAAGCCATTGACGGTGATGGTCGCGCCGCTGCCGCTGTTCACCGAGGACGGCGAAACGGTGGTGATCTTCGGGGCCACCTTGAAGATCGTCGTGCTCGCGCCGGTACCGGCGGCGTTCGTGACGCTGACCACGCCGGACTGCGCGCCCGCCGGCACGATGGCATGCAGCGAGGTCGCGGTGACGGCGGTGACCGTCACCGACGAGGCGCCGGTGAACGTCGCGGAGGTAGCACCGGTGAAGCCCATGCCCATGATGGTGACGTTGGTCCCCACCGGTCCGGTGACCGGCGTCAGGCTGGTCACCTTCGGCACCGACAGGACCGTCACATTGAGGGTGCCGAACTTGCTGCTGCCATGACCGTCGGTGATCGTGAGCTTGAGCGTGCAGGTCTGCGTCGTTCCCGTGGCGTTGGCGCCCGCCGTCCACGTCGGGTTCTGGGCCGCCGCGTTGTCGAAGGTCCCGGTCGTGATCCCGCCCGTGCAGGTCGACGTCCACGCACTCGTGATCGTGTGACCGAAGCTATCGCTGGCGGCACTCGTGAGGTTGACATCGCCGCCCGGCACGACGGGATTCGGCGTCCCGGTGGGACCCGAAGTGATTGCCAGGGTGTGCAGCGCGTTGAGGGCGGAGTCGGCGTGGATCAGGCCGAAGCCCGTGGTCGTGTCGAAGCCGGCCGCGCCCATGTTCTGCGCGGTGGTCTCGAGGACCGAACGGATGCCGTCCGGATCGAGCGAGGGCAGCGCCTGCCGGAGCAGCGCGGCCACGCCAGCGGCGTGCGGCGCGGCGGCGGAGGTGCCGAAGAAGTTCGGGAAGCCGGTGCCGTCGCTGTCGGAGCCGAAGAACGACGTGTCGGCGCCGTCCGGGGCCACGATCTCCGGCTTGAAGGCTCGCGGATCGGCGGGGTTGAGCAGGCTGCCGTCGGTATCGAACAGCACCGGCGTCGTTCCCGACGAGGAGAACACCTCGATCGTCGTCGGAGTCTTGTAGCTCGATGCGCCCACCGCCATCGCGCCCTGGGCGTTGGCGTGGCCGTAGATGGTCCCGGCGTTCAGCGCCGGCGAGAAGCTGGTCGCGGGGCCGCGCGTGAACAGCGAGTACTTGAACCGCCCGGGCGGCGTCCCGCTGCGGCTGACGATCATGATGTAGCCGACACAGCTGGAGCCGAAGCACTGGACGGGCCCCATGATCTGCACCGGGTCTCCGCCCACGACGTTCACGGTCTCCGCGAACACCACGGAGAAGCTCGCTCCGCTGGCGCTCAGGAGATAGACGTCGACCTGATCCTGGTTGCCGGGTGCGCCGCTCACGGAGAAGAACGGCTGGTCCCACTGCAGCACCATGGTGAACTGGCTGCCGAACGGCCCGCTGACCGTCTGTCTGGGCATACCGGCGGAGAAGTTGTGCGGGGTGCCGCCGAGGAACTCGAATCCGTAGATGCCAGACGCCAGCGGTGTGCCGGGCACGAAGGTGTGGTCGTAGGCCTTCTTGGCGGCGTTGCCTGCCGACGAGAAGTAGGCGACGCCAGTGCCAACGACGTCGTCGACCGCCTGGGCGATGATGCCGTCCTGGAACATGGGCTCCGCGAAATAGATGACGTCGTCGACGATGACCTTGGCGCCGCCGTTGCGGAGCGCACGGATGTTGGCCGCGAAGTTGGCCTGCCCACCCTCGGCCGTGGCGAAGGCCAGCGGCGAGCCGGGGGCGACGTCATGGACGATCTGCAGCATGGCCCGGCCCTCGTCGGTGCCGGATCCGCATCCCGGGTCGTCCTGGATGACCGTCACGCCGCCGGCCGGCAGGTCATTGAAGGCGATGTCGGTCGCGGCACCGAAGAGGCAGTTGTAGCTGTCGGACAGCACGCCGACCAGAACGCCGGTGCCGTCGATGCCGAACTGCGTGCGGGCCAGGTCCGAGCGCATCACGGCATCACCCTGGCTGGTCACGCGGCCGACGTTGTTCGTGCGATGGGCGGGACGGGCGAACCGCAGCGAGGCCAGGCTCTCCAGCACGGGAATCGCGGCGATCGGGAACTGGGCCGAGACCAGGTGACCCGCGATCGCGGTGTTCACGGCGCCGAGGGCCACGAGATCGGCCTCGAGTGCGGCGGGATCACCGGTCGCGATGGCGTCGATGGTGATCGAGTCCCCGGTGACAACCAGCGGAACGGGCGCCCATCCTCCAGGCGTGGCCGCGGCCGCGCGGTCCATTGGCGGCGTCATCAGCTCGGCGAGGTCGCGCGAGATCTTGCTCGTCGGGCTCCAGCCCTGGGCGCTGGCCGCCCCTACCCCACTGACCAGCAGGAAGCTCACCAACACCAACGCCATTGCGCTGCGCATCACGGTGTCTCACTCTCTGCCGCCCAGTACTGGCGCGAGCACTCAAGACTTGGCGCTAACGGACTCCGCGGCCTGCGCCGCCCTGCGTCGCCGAGATCGCGGCTCGCGCGAACTGCAGGGATGGCAGCGCTGCCAGTGCAGGAATGTTCTCGATCGGTAGCTGACCCGACACGATGCGTCCCGCCGATACCGCCTCGCGCATGCCGAGGGCGACGAGATCGGCCTGGAGATCCTCGATTCGGTCAGCGGCGACCGCGTCGACGACCACCCGGTCGCCCACCACGGGAAGGTTGGGGTTGAGGCGCGGTGTCGTGCCGGTGGCCCGGCCCTCGCGATAGGCCTCGTACAGCGCCCGCAGCTCTGGTCCGACCTTGGTGAGCTGCCGGTCCGAGGCAGGAGGGCCAGCGGCCGCACACCCCACGGTCGGCGTCATGGCAAGCAACGCCAGACCAAAGATAGATCGTAATAAATTCCGACACATACCACTCATGACTCGCCCAAGCACATTAGCGAGTCACGCCGGGCAATGTCAAACGAGACTAGCGAACTTCTTCCTCATATAAGGAAAGTGATTGCAACACCGGCTCATCGTTGAACTGAAAGAGGCAGGCGGGGTCTGTCCCTTGCTGCTCGTGCGCGAGCCAGTGCCAGGGCGGGGCCACGAACGTATCGCCGGCCTCCCACGCCAGCACGTGATCGCCGACACGGCTCTGGCCACGCCCCTCGATGACGTGAAAGATGCGGCTGGTCGTCCGGCGATCGCCGGTCGTACGCTCGCCGCGGCGCAGCCAGTGCGCCTCCGCACCCATCGTCGGCAGCGGGGCGCGGCCCGACGTGGGATCGACGTAGCGCAAGGTCACCGGCGCGTCGGGGGCGGCGCCCGCGGCCATGCGCTCGAGCGCGGCGCGCACCGTGCGCCACGGCCAGCGCACCTGCGGATAGCCGGTGCTCGGATAGCGCGAGGCGCGCGGCACCAGCCCCGCGGCGGTGAACTCATCGGCGGAGGGATCCGTGCCCGTCACCGGCGGCTGGGCGGGCCGCATCTTCGACGCCCACGCGGCGTCGAGGCTGCGCACGAGCGGGATGTCGAGCCCGTCGAGCCAGATGACCGGCTCGCTGCCCTCGTGACCGTGATCGTGCCAGCGCATCGGCGGCGTGATGATCAGGTCGCCCGCCTCCATGGGGCACTTCACGCCCTCGACGGTCGTGTACGCGCCCCGCCCCTCGACCACCAGGCGCAGCGCCGCCGGTGTGTGGTGATGGCTCGGCGCCGTCTCGCCCGGCAGGATGATCTGGAAGCCGGCGAACAGGGTCGAGGTGATCGCATACGCGCCGCCGAGGCCGGGGTTGCGCAGCACGAGCACGCGGCGCTCGGCCTGCTCCATCGGCACCAGGCGCGCGGCCTCGAGCAGGCGCGGCCGCACTTCGGGCCAGCGCCAGACGTGCGGTGCTGCCGCCGTCGCGCGCTCGTGGGGGAGCAGCGCGTGCAGCGCGGTCCACAGCGGGGCCAGCGAGAGCGCGTCGAGCGCGTCGGAGTAGGCGGCGGGCAGGCTCGGATCGCGAGTCGTGAACGTGCTCATGTCTCCCTCGTGAACGACGCCGAGTGTCGCGCGATCATACCACCACGACCATCAGCGCAGCCGGCAGCACCTCGACCTCGACCGGCGTGAACCCCGCCGGCTCTCCGTCGAGCTGCACGGGCACCGGTGCCTCGCTCGTCACCGTGAGCCGCCGCGCGCGTCCGCGCCGCACGTGCGACAGGCGCACGTGCGTGCGGCTCACCACCGACCACGCGTAGCGGGCGAGCGCCAGGCGTCCGCCGCGCTCGAATGCGATCCAGTCCAGCATGCCGTCGTCGGCGCGCGCCTCGGGCGTCACGCTCAGCGCCAGCGCGTAGTCGGGCAGGTTGCCGATGAGGCAGTAGCAGGCGGTGGTCGTCGTCCCGTCGGCCGTGATGGACACCGGCGGATGGGGATAGGTCCAGAACGCCGAGCCCACCGGACGGACGTAGTGCGCGCGCGTCACGCGCTTGGCGGTGCTGTCGCCGGTGCGAAGGCGGGCGATGCGGTGGATCACCTCTGCATCGAAGCCGGCGCTCAGCATGAGCCCGAACCGCCGCGTGCCCGTGGAGGTGTGGGCGCGCCCCAGGTCCAGGCGCTGCCGCGTGCCGATGCCGATCGCCCGGGCCAGGCGAGCCGGCGCCACGTCGAAGCCGAGCGCACGAGCGAAGAGGTTCTCGGTGCCCGTGGGCAGGACCGCCAGCGGCACCGCGGCGGGGAGCTCGTTGATGACCGCGGCCACCGTGCCGTCGCCGCCGGCGGCGACGACGCAGCGGACGTCGGCCATCACGCCGGGGTCGGCGAGCAGCGCCGCGCGCTCGGCGGCGTCCCACACCACCTGCACCGTCGCGCCGGTCGCCTCGAGTGCTCCGACCAGCGCCTCCACCCGCGCGCGCGGGCGCGGAGCACCCCGGTACGGATTGGCGGCGACGATGATCACCCCGGGGCCTCGCCCGGGTGCGATACTAGGCGGCCGGAGGCGGGCCGATGCACTTCGAGGTCGAGGTCTATCGCAACGAGACGGGCGACTGGGTGGCCACGGCCGTCGAGCACGCGGTGAGCGTCAACGGGCGCACCGAACAGGAGGCGCTGACGCGACTGCTGGACGCGCTCACCCAGCACTTCAAGAACAGGCCGCGGGGCGACGGGCACGCCTGATGATAAGCCCGTGCGGGCCCGGGCGTGCAGCCGCCCGGCCGCGAGCGCGGCGCCCCGATCCGCGCCGGAACCGCCCGTGAGCCGCAATCCATTCGATGGTGCGACCGCCTACGAGATGCTGGCCGCGGTCGGGCGCCAGCACGCCACGCGCGAGGCCATCGTGGCGGGCGACGAGCGCCTCACCTACGCGGACGTCCTGAGCCGTGTCGATGCCTTCGCCGGCGGGCTGGCCGAGCTCGGCCTGGGACGCGGCGACACCCTGGCGATCTGGTTGCCGAACCGTCCGCTCTGGTTCGTCGCCCAGTACGCCGCCGCGCGCCTCGGCATCGTGATCGTCGCGCTCAACCCACGCTACCGCGCGCGCGAGCTCGCCTACATCCTCGGTCAGTCCCGCACGACGACCGTGCTGCTGACCGATCACCTGGGCCCGATCGACTACTTCGAGATCCTGCACGAGGTCCTGCCCTCGCTCGCCGACGAGGTCCCCGGCGAGCTGGCGATCGACGGCTTCCCCCATCTCCGTCGCGTGATCGTCGACGCCGAGGATCCCTACCCGGGATGCCTGCGCGTGGCGGACGTGTGGCAACCACCGGGCAGCGCGGCGCCGCTACCGCCGATGCCGTCTCCGGACGACGTGCTCACGCTGCTGTACACGTCAGGGACGACCGCCTTCCCGAAGGGCGCGATGATCTCGCATCGCAACTGCGTGCCGCACGGCTGGAACACCGGCGCGCAGCTGCGCCTCACGCCCGAGGACCGTGTGCTGCACGCGCTGCCGGCAGCCGGCACGTGGGGCGGCCTCAACATCCCGCTCTCGACGTGGAGCCACGGCGCCTGCCTGGTGCTGATGGAGGCGTGGGATCCGCTGCGCGCGCTGGTGCTGATCGAGCGGGAGCGCTGCACGGTCTTCAACGCCGTCGACACGATGCTCAAGCCGATGTTCGAGCATCCCGATTTCGACCGGTACGATCACTCCTCGCTGCGCACGGGCGCCTTCGCCTCGGTCGGCGGCGGCGGCCCGGCGATGCTGGAGATGGTCGTCAAGCGCCTCGGCGTGCCGCTGGCCTTCCAGCCTTACGGCATGACCGAGGTCAACGCGATGGCGCTCTTCCACGACCTGGACGAGCCGCTCGAGCTGCGCCTGCAGCCCGGCATCCTGCCGGCCCCCGGCCTCGAGGTGCGCATCGCTCATCCCGACACCGGTGAGCTCTGCGCGGCGGGCCAGGAGGGCGAGCTGCAGTGCCGCGGCGTGATGGTCACGCGCGGCTACTTCGACAAGCCCCAGGAGACGCGCGCGGCGTTCACCGACGACGGCTGGTTCCGCACCGGCGACCTCGCCACGCACGACGGCCACGGCCACATCGTCTTCAAGGGCCGGCTGAAGGAGACGCTGCGCATCAGCCACTTCATGGTGGCGCCCGGCGAGATCGAGGCGTTCTTGCAGACGCATCCCGACGTCGACGAGGCGTTCGTGGTGGGCGTGCCCGACGCCGAGATCAACGAGGCGCCGGTGGCCTACGTCATCGCCCGCCCGGGCGCGCGGCCGTCCGAGGCCGAGCTGCGCGCCTTCTGCCGGGGCAAGATCGCCTCGTACAAGATCCCCCGGCGCATCAGCTTCGTGAGCGACGTGCCGCGCACGCCCAGCCCGCACGGTGACAAGGTCCAGCGGATCAAGCTGCGCGAGCAGGCGATCCGGGAGGCGAGCGCATGAGCCTGCGTACACCGCTGTGCGGTCGGCTCGGCATCGAGGTGCCGATCTTCCAGTCCGGCATGGGGAGCGTGGCGGGACCGGAGCTGGTAGCGGAGGTGTGCAAGGCCGGCGGCCTCGGCATCCTGGCCGGGCTCGAGCAGCCGCCGGAGAAGATCCGCGAGGGCATCCGCGCGGTGCGCCGGCTCACCGACCGGCCGTTCGGCGTGAACCTGTGGCTGCACACGGAGATGCGACCACCGGTGGACATGGCGACGATCCCCGAGGCGCAGGTGCGCGCCGTGCAGGACACGCTCAACGGCTTCCGTCGCCAGCTCGGGCTGCCGGAGACGCACGCGCGGCCGGCGAGCCTGCCGGACGTGATCGACGCCGGCATCGAGGTCGTCCTCGAGGAGCGCGTGCCGGTCTTCTCGATCGCGCTCGGCGATCCGAGCGCCGAGCTGGTGCAGCGCTGTCACGATCGCGGCGTGAAGGTGATCGCGATGGTCGCCGGGGTGGAGGACGCGCGGACAGTGGCCGGCCGCGGTGTGGACGCGATCGTCGCCCAGGGCACGGAGGCCGGTGGTCATCGCTCGAGCTGGCTGCGCAAGGCCTCGCGCGACGAGGGCGCCGTCTCGACCATGGTGCTGATCCCCCAGGTGGTCGACGCCGTGCGCGTGCCGGTGATCGCCGCCGGCGGCATCGCCGACGGGCGCGGGCTCGTCGCGGCGCTGGCGCTGGGCGCGCAGGGCGTGATGCTCGGCACGCGCTTCATCGCCACGCGCGAGTCGGCGGTGCCGGAGTTCAGGAAGAAGGCCGTGCTGGAGGCCGAGAGCGACGCGACGACGATCACGCAGTCCGTCACCGGCCTCTGGGCGCGCTACCTGCGCAACACCTACGTCGATGCCTACGACGCCTCCGGCGCGCCGGTGCTGCCCGCCCTCGTGCAGTCACGCGCCGCCGCCGACATCTTCCGCGAGGCCGCGCGCCGCGAGGACCCGGCCTGGCTCGCGATGGCCACGGGCCAGAGCGCGGGACTGGTCCGCGACCTGCCGGGCGCGGGCGACGTGGTGGCCGCCATCGTGCGGGAGGCCCAGAGCGTGCTCGACACACTCGGCCGCCTGCCGCGAGGCTGACGGGCGATCCGTGGAACGATGACAGGGGGACTCGATTCGATGACGACTGAATGGTACGAGGCCGCCACGGTCGAGCTGCTGGCCCGCAACCCGTTCCGGCACGCGGAGTACTTCCGGCGCTTCGCGGCTGGCGCGCTCACCCGGGACCAGGCCTGGGGCCACATCTCGCAATGGTTCTTCCTGATCGCCTGGTTCCCGCGGATGTTCAGCGGGATCCACTCGCGCTGCGACGTGCTGGAGGTCCGCAAGGACTGCGCGCGCCACCTGCTGGTCGAGGACCTCGGGTACTTCCGCGGCCAGGTCGGCGGCACGCCCGACCACGTCGAGCTCTACCAGCGCATCGGTGACGACCTGGGCTATCCGCGCGAGGCCTGGGGCCGCGTCACGCCGATCCCCGAGATGACCGCGATCGTCGAGTTCTTCAAGCGTCTCGCCTACGAGACCCCCTGGAGCGCGTCCCTGTGCACGACCGCGTTCATCGAGGCCGAGGTGGTGGAGGTCTCCCAGACCGTGGGAGCGGCGCTCGTGAAGCACTACGGCTGCCGGTCCGAGTGGGGTGCGATGAACTACCAGGTGCACGAGGAGGTCGAGCGCGAGGAGGCCGGCGAGACCGAGGGCGCCATCCTCAAGTACATCCGGACTCCGGAGGAGCGCCGGGCCGCCGAGCAGGCGATGGGCGAGATGCACCGCCTGCTCGACGCCTACGCCAAGGGGCTCGCGCGCGAGTACCTGTGAGGGAAACGGCCGCCGCGGCGACGGCCGGCGCAACACGATCGGGCACCGTCGTCATCGTCATCGGGCTCTGGCTGATCGCCGCCACGGTACTGGCGATGACGCCCCTCGTCGCGCTGCTCCAGCCCCCGGCGCCGCCGTTCGTGGTCTTCGGGCTCGCCTTCACCGTGCTCGCGGCCGGCCGGCTGTCTCGCGGCTTCGGAACGTGGCTGGCAACCGTCGACCTGCGCTGGCTGGTCGGGCTGCACCTGACGCGATTCGTGGGGGCGTACTTCCTCTATCTGTACGCCCACGGCCGCCTGCCCTACGACTTCGCGGTGCCCGGCGGTGTGGGCGACGTCGCGGTGGCCACGCTCGCCGCGGTGCTCCTGCTCTGGGGTCCGCCGCGCGACGCCGGCCGGCGCGCCGCCTACGGCGCGTGGAACGTGCTCGGCCTGCTGGACATCCTCTTCGTGGTGGTCACGGCGGGACGCCGGGGGCTGGCGAACGCGGCCTCGATGGCCGAGCTGCTCCAGCTTCCGCTGAGCCTGCTGCCGACGTTCCTCGTCCCGTTGATCATCGCCAGCCACGTCGTGCTGGGGGCGCGACTGTGGCTGGCACGCGTTCGCCGGCCGTGATCGGCCGGCCGGGGGTTCACCCCCGACGGCCGCCGGCGGCCTTCACCCGCACCGTCACCTCGGTCGCAACTGCGACCGTGTTGTAGAGCGGTCAGCGCTGTCGGTACGTCTCGACGAGCGCCTCGGCCTGGGCCTGGCTCACGCCGGACATCTCGAACAGCATCGTGACCGCAGTGAAGCGAGGCTGGGTCGCGGGGCGACGGCCCGCGATGGTGACGGTCATGCGCTCGAGCGGCACGCCGGTCTCCCTGGCGTGCATCTCGATGAGCGTCACGCCGCACGAGGACACGCTGCCCAGGAACGCCTCGCTGTTGGTGAGGGCGTCGGGCTGCGGGCGCGACGAGGAGTCGAACGCGACCGACACACCCCGGACCTCGTTGCGGGCGCGTCCGATGGTGCCGCTGCTGCCGGACACGACGGTCTCGACCTTTTCATCAGCCATGGCCGCGATGATCAGGCGGCGCGACGCCGGCGTCAAGCCGGGGGTAGAATGCGCCTTCAAAGGAGACCGCCGGTGAAGCTCGACGTCGCCATGCTCACCCACGATCTGAGGACGGTGCCCGACTACGCGCGCAAGGTCGAGGCGCTCGGCTTCGACTGCCTGTGGTCGGCCGAGACGCAGCACGACCCGTTCCTGCCGCTCGGCGCCGCGGCCACCGTCACCAGCCGCATCAAGCTCGGCACCTCGATCGCCGTCGCCTTTCCACGCAGCCCGATGATCCTCGCGCACACGGGGTGGGACCTGGCCAAGGCCTCGGGCGGGCGGTTCATCCTGGGCCTCGGCTCGCAGGTGAAGGGCCACAACGAGCGGCGCTTCTCGGTGAAGTGGGAATCGCCGGCGCCGCGCATGCGCGAGGTGGTCCTGGCGCTGCGGGCCATCTGGGACTGCTGGCAGAACGGGACCAAGCTCAACTACAAGGGCCAGTTCTACCGCTTCGACCTCATGACGCCGTTCTTCAATCCCGGGCCGATCGAGCACCCGAGGATCCCGATCTACATCGCCGGGGTCAACACGCACATGTGTCGAGTGGCCGGTGAGGTGTGCGAGGGGCTGCACGTGCACCCGTTCAACAGCCCCAAGTACCTGCGCGAGTACGTGCAGCCAGCGGTCAACGAGGGGCTGAAGGCGGCCGGCAAGCGGCGCGAGGATTTCACCTACGCCACCTCCAGCTTCGTCGTCATCGGCGAGACGGAGGCCGAGCTGGCGGCCCAGCGCCCGGCCATCAAGCAGCAGATCGCCTTCTACGCCTCGACGCGCACCTACGAGCCGGTGCTGGCCGCCCACGGCTGGGAGAGCCTGGTGCCGCAGCTGCATCGCAAGTCCGTCGAGGGCGACTGGAAGGGCATGGCCGACCTGATCACCGACGAGATGCTCGACACCTACGCCGTCACCGGCTCGCACGACACGATCGCCGCCCGTATCGAGGAGCGCTATCGCGGCCTGCTCGATCGCACGGCGTTCTATCAGCCCCAGAAGCAGCAGGCGCTGGACGACCCCCGGCTGCCTCGCCTCATCAAGCAGTTCAACGGCTGAGGCCCTGACGGCCCCGGCCAAGGAGCTCTCGCACGCATGAAAGCGCTCGCCTTCCACGAGTTCGGCGGTCCCGAGAAGCTGCGCTACGAGGACGTGCCCGATCCGAAGATCAAGCCCAACGAGGTCCTGGTACGGGTGCGCGCCTGCGCGCTGAATCACCTGGATCTCTTCGTGCGCGAGGGCATCCCGGCGCTGAAGACGCCGCTACCGTTCTGGACCGGCTGCGACATCGCCGGCGAGATCGCCGAGGTCGGCGCCGACGTCCCGAACGTCAAGGTCGGCACGCGGGTAGCCGTGAACCCGAACCTCACCTGCGGGCGCTGCGAGTTCTGCATGCAGGGCGAGGACAGCCTGTGCGTGCGCTACGGCATCCTCGGCGAGCACCTGGCCGGTGGCCTGGCCGAGTACGTCGCGGTCCGCGGCGACAACGTGCTGGCCCTGCCCGCCTCGATCACCTTCGAGCAGGCCGCCTCGTTCATCCTCACCAACATGACGGCGTGGCGCATGGTCGTCACGCAGGGCCAGGTGCGGGCCGGCCAGGACGTGCTGGTGATCGGCGTCGGGGGCGGCGTGTCCTCGACCGCGGTGCAGATCGCCCGGCTCTGCGGTGCCCGCGTCATCGCGACCTCGTCGGACGACGCCAAGCTGGAGAAGGCCAAGGCGCTCGGCGCCGAGGTCGGCATCAACTACAAGAAGAACCCCGACTGGGCCAAGCAGGTCTTCGAGGCCACGAACAAGCGCGGTGTCGACGTCGTCATCGAGAACGTCGGCGCGGCGACGTGGAAGGACTCGATCCGCTCGCTGAAGGGTGGCGGCCGCCTCGTCACCTGCGGCGCCACCTCCGGCAACGTCGGCGAGACCCTGATCCCGCTGGTGTTCTGGAAACAGGTCCACCTGATCGGCTCCACGATGGCCAACCGCAAGGAGTTCCACGACGTCATGGGCCAGTTCTTCGCGGGCCGGCTCAAGGCGATCATCGACGAGGTGGTTCCGCTCAAGGACGGCGCCGCGGCCCAGCAGCGGCTGGCCGAGGGCAAGCAGTTCGGCAAGATCGTCCTGACGCCATAACGGAGCTCGGCGGAGAGCTGCGCCGATCGTTCGAGCGAGGGGGCTACGCCCCCTCGGACTCCCCGGCCGACGGTCGTCGCGCGCCGGATCGGCGCGCTCCTCCCTGCCTTCCCCAGGTCGGATTGCGCCGGCAAAGCCGGCGCTCGGACTGCCTGGATCCTGCGCTGACTCCATCTCGTGCACGACGCGGTGGGAGCGCGGTGGAGTGATTGGCCAGCGGGGGGTGGGGTGCATAATGGGCGGAGCATGAAGACGCTCGCGGTTCTGGTGGGTGGAGGGCCGGCGCCGGGGATCAATGCGGTGATCGCGGCGGCGACGATCGAGGCGCGCAACCACGGCCTGCGCGTGCTGGGCTGTTACGACGGGTTCAAGTGGCTCGTCCAGGGCGACACCGAGCACGTCGTCGATCTCGAGATCAACGACACCTCGCGCATCCACTTCGACGGTGGCTCGATCATCCGCACGTCGCGCACGAACCCGACGAAGTCGCCCGAGGGCGTCGGGCGCGTCGCGGATGCGCTCAAGCGGCTCAGCGTCGATCACCTGCTCACGATCGGCGGGGACGACACGGCGTTCGCCGCCTCGCGGCTGGCCAAGGCGCTCGAGGGGCTCACCGTCTGTCACGTGCCGAAGACGATCGACAACGACCTGCCGCTGCCGAGCGACATCGTCACCTTCGGCTTCACCACCGCCTGCAACCTCGGCAAGGAGCTGGTCCGCAACCTGATGCAGGACTCGGCCACCACCGAGCGCTGGTTCTTCGTCACGGTGATGGGCCGCCACGCCGGCCACCTGGCCCTCGGCATCGGCGGTGCGGCGGGCGCGACCGTCACGCTCATCGCCGAGGAGTTCGCCGCGCCGCAGATCAGCCTCGATCGCCTGGCCGACGTGCTGGAGGGCGCCATCATCAAGCGGCGCGCCCACGGCCGCGAGCACGGCGTGGCCATCCTCTCCGAGGGCCTGGCCGAGAAGCTCGATCCGCAGACGCTCGGCGGCGTGGAGCGCGACGCCTACGGCAACGTGCGCCTGGCCGAGCTGGACCTCGGGCGCCTGCTCAAGGAGCGCGTGAGCGCCAGCCTCAAGGC
>Ga0310811_10006972_pt1 | contig 14439 bp, 14 predicted proteins | sample YCmetagenome_FD_207642 | JGI IMG/M metagenome (GOLD analysis project Ga0310811, IMG submission 207642) | Soil microbial communities from experimental microcosm in Duke University, North Carolina, United States - YC | ecosystem: Engineered > Artificial ecosystem > Soil microcosm > Unclassified ...
CGCAACCAGCGTCGCCGCGCGCTGCGTGAGCAGGAGGCGACCGCCGCGCTCGATCCACGGGAGCACGACTTCGCGCGGCAGCGGCGGCGGCTCGTCCTCAGCGTGGATCCAGCAGACGTCGCACCCGTCGAGACCGCTCGAAATCCGATCGAGGGAGACGCGCTCCGCGACCACCGGGTCTTCAGCCGAGCGCGGTTCGAGTGACGTCACGAGCTCCCAGGCGGCGTCCGCCCCGGGACCGACCGCGAACAGCGCGATCCGCGGCACGCGCTCCTCCCCCCCTCAGCCGACGCCCGTTCGGGCGTGATTCACAGACTACGAATGGTCCGCAGCAGCTCGGTGTCGTCGCGCCGGTCGCCCAGCTTGGCCTCGGTGTGCATCCAGCGCAGTACACCCTGCTTGTCGATCAGGAAATAGGCACGGTTGGAGAAGAACTTGTCTTCCAGCAGCGTGCCGTAGTTCCTGGAGACGTCCCGCTTGAAGTCGCTCAGGAAATCCTGTTTCATCTGGTACTTGGCCTTGTATTCCTTCAGCGTCGGAACGGAATCGACGCTGATGGGAAGCACGACCGTCCCGGCCGTTGCGAATTGAGCGATATCTTCGCTGAACGCGCAGTTTTCGGCCGTACAGGTGCTCGTGAAGGCGAGGGGAAAGAAGGCGAGCAGGACGTTCGAGCGCCCGCGGAAATCCGCGAGCGAGACGTCGCCGCCCGACGTGGATGGCAGGGTGAAGGCGGGCGCGGGCTCTCCGATCCGGACCATACGACTCCTGCACTGCGAGGTTCGAACGCGCGTTCGGTACCCAATGTCGCCGCGGGAACTCCACGTCGCAACGCCGGTTTGATTTCAAGGAAACCGGATATATGATCCCTGACCTTCGAAGGAGCGATCATGCCTCATACGCTGCCGGCGCTGCCGTACGACTTCGGGGCCCTCGAGCCCCATATTGATGCGCAGACGATGCAGATCCACCACGACAAGCACCATCAGGCGTACGTCAATAACCTCAACGCCGCCCTCGACAAACACCCCGACCTTCATAACAAGAGCCTGGAAGAGCTGCTGCGCGGCCTCAACTCGGTCCCGGAAGACATCCGGACCGCGGTCCGGAACAACGCGGGCGGGCACCACAACCACTCGCTCTTCTGGACGATCATGGCGCCGAAGGCGGGCGGGGAGCCGAGCGGCGCGCTGGCGGACGCGATCGGCAAGACGCTCGGGGGGTTCGCCAAGCTCAAGGAAACTCTCTCCAGCGCTGCCGCGACCCGTTTCGGCAGCGGGTGGGCGTGGCTCGCGGTGTCGGGAGGGAAGTTGGAAGTGTTTTCGACGGCGAACCAGGACAGCCCCCTCATGGACGGGAAGATCCCGATCCTCGGGCTCGACGTCTGGGAGCACGCGTACTACCTGAAGTACCAGAACCGCCGCCCCGACTACGTCGCCGCCTGGTGGAACGTGGTGAATTGGCCGGAGGTGGGCCGCCGCTTCGACGCGGCGAAGTAGCGGATCCAGCGTGCGGGAGGGGCGGCACGCCCCTCCCGTCACTCGGCGAGCGGCTCGGCCGTCACGCCGGCACTGCCGTCGTCCCGGTAGCGCACCGTCAGCCGCCACGGGCGGCAGCACACCTGACAATCCTCGACGTACTCCTGCCACGTCCCACTGCCGGGATCGAGACCGATCACGTTGACCTCACCGCAATGCGGGCACGTGACCGACGCTTCGCCGTCGGCGGTGCCGTCTCCCAGTGGGAAGTCCTCGTCGATCGGATCGGGGAAATCAACCATGGGTGTGAGCCAGGGCGACAGAGTCACCGGCGCGCGTAGACACTCGTCTGACCGGCCGCCGTCCAGGCGACGACATCATAGTGCTGCGCCTCTCCGCCCTCCATGCCGGGCGACCCCGCCACCATCCCCGGCACCGCGAGACCGGCGATCGCCGGGTGCTCGCGCAGCGCCTTCGCAATGAGGTCGGCGGGCACGTGTCCCTCGACGACATACTTCCCGACCTTCGCGGTGTGGCAGGACGCCAGCTGCCGCGGTACAGCGAAGTCCGTCATGACCTCGTCGGGATTATCGGTGTCGTGCACGACGACAGTGAACCCGGCAGCGCGCAGGTGGTCCACCCACTTGGTGCAGCACCCGCAGGAAGGACTCTTGTAGACGGTGACCGTCTCCGGAGGCGCGACAGGCACACGACCGGGCTCGCTTCCCCCCATGCCGAGGGCGACGACGGCTGTCAGCGGCAGAATGAAACGAGGCATACTCCCTCTCCAGCTCGAGGCAGGTGTGTCAGAAACGTAGCGACGTCGAATGCGGTCGGACAGCGCCGGCCGGTCAAGCGGCGGTCAGGCTCGAGCGGGCGCGGCCCGAGCGTTGCGCGCGCAGCCAGGCCCAGATCGAGATCCCCGTCGCAATCGGCAACCCGAAGTCCTCGCTCACCCCCAGCTGCACCGCCGCGACGCCGCCGATCACGCCCCAGACCCAGGGAATGACCAGGATGGCGAGCGGTGGCCTAGTCTCGGTCCACAGCAACAGCGCGAGCGTCGCGATCGTGGTCGGACAGGGCAGGCCAAAGGTGGGAAGGGCGGGATAGCGCTGACCCAGCAGGTAGCCGACGGCGGGATACAGCGCGAAAGCGTACACGAGCAGGATGAGGGCGAGCGCTCCCTGCACGGAGCGGTCGGCAACGAATACGACATGCGGTCTGACGACCGCGTACCACAACAGCAATCCGGCTTCCAGGACGAACAACGCTGCGAAACCGCTGGCGATGGGATTGATCGTCCGGAAGAAACGCCAATGATACATGATCCCCATCCAGGCCCAGAGTGCGGCGAGGACGGCGCCAATCGCGCGATCCGACCATCGCGCGGGGCGCAAGGCGAGCAGGGCAGCCCCCAGCCCGATGAACAGAAGCAACAACTGAGCGGGCGTGATCGCGGTGTTGTAGCGCGCGAACACGCCGAAGAATTGATCGGTCGTGAATGGCAATCTCACCGCTGAGGATGCTACGGGAAGACGAATGAAGAAAGGCACTACCCGCCATGAAGAGACGGCGCTGTCTCGACGTATTCCCCTTCCCAGCGAGCCATCACAACCGACGCGAGGCAGTTGCCGACGACGTTGACCGACGTGCGCGCCATGTCCATGAGAGCGTCGACGCCGAGGATCAACGCCACCGCCTCGAGCGGAATGTGGAACGTCGCCAGCGTCCCCGAGAGAATCACGAGGGCCGCGCGCGGCACGCCCGCCACGCCTTTGCTCGTGAGCATCAGCGTCAGCATCATCACGAGCTGTTGCCCGATCGTCAGCGCCATGCCCGCCGCCTGGGCCGCAAATACAGCAGCCACAGCGAGATAGAGCGTGCTGCCGTCGAGGTTGAAGGAGTATCCGGTGGGGATGACGAATGCCACGATGCGGCGCGGCACGCCGATCGCTTCCATCTGCACCATCGCCTTCGGCAGCGCCGCCTCGGATGACGCCGTGGAAAACGCGATCAACGCCGGCTCCTTCACTGCCCCGATGAACCGCCGCACCGGCACGCCGGCGAAGTAGGCGACGGGAAGCAAGACCGCAACGGCGAAGACGACGAGCGCTCCGTACAGCGTCAGCACCAGCTTGCCGAGACTCGATAGCACCCCCGGCCCGGAGTGCCCGACGGTGTACGCGATCGCCGCGCCGATCCCGATCGGTGCGAAGGTCATCACGATCCCGGTGAACTTGAACATGATCTCGACCAGCCCTTCGCACAGCCGCAGCACGAGGTCACGTGGACCCTCGCGCACCTGTGTCAGCGCCAGCGCGAACAACACCGACCAGAAGACGATCTGCAGGACTTCGTTGTTCGTCGCCGCTTCGAAGAAACTCTGTGGCACGAGGTGCTCGAGCAGCCCGGAGAGCGTCACTCCGCCGGACACTGCGGGAGCGACGTCCGCCGCGGCGGCGGGGAGCTGCACGCCATCCCCGGGTCGCAGCACGTTGACGGCGAGCAACCCGACCGCCAGTGCCAGCGTCGTCACCGCCTCGAAGTAGAGAATCGACTTGAGCGCCAGTCGCCCCACGCGGCGCAGATCGTCTCCGTGTCCGGCCACCCCGATCACCAGGGTACTGAAGATGAGCGGGACGACGATCGACTTGATCATCCGCAGGAACACTGTCGAGAGCGGCTTGATGGCCATCCCGGCGTCGGGCGCGAGCCAGCCGAGCAGCGTGCCGGCCACCATGCCCACGATGATCCACTGCGTCAGTGTTCTGGCGCGGAGAAATGCCCACATGCTGTTCGTCAGTGCGATCCGGCGCGCAGGCCGATCGCCTCGAAATGGAAGGTCACCCGGTCGGCGACGCGGACGAGACCACCGGGCCCGCCGTGGTAGGGCGGGATACCGAACGCCGTTTGCTTCACGTCGAACCCGCCCGCAGCGCGCAGCGTGTCGTGGTCCACGGTGGTCTTGACGTCGAGCGTGACCGAGAGGGACTTGCCGACCATCGTCAACTTCCCGGTGACACGAAAGCCGTCACCCGTCTTCGCCAGTCCCGTCGATTCGAACCGGATTTCCTGATAGTGGGCGACGTCGAGGACCGCAGTCCGCATGGCCGCGGTCACCTTGCGGATTTCTTCGGTGTCGGGCGGGGTCAGCACCTCGAGGCTGTCGCTCGGCACCACGATCTCGAGACGGGAACGCTCCGGAGCGGACGGGAAGTACACGATTCTTCCGGAGAAGGACCGCGCCCGGATCAGATGCTCGTGACCGACGAACGAAAAGAAACCACTCTTGTGAGCCGTTACCTCGAAGCGGCTGCCGGGGGCCAGCACATAGACGAGCGAGTCCTGTTGCGCAACGGACGGAGACGCCTGGAACGCGGCGAGCAGCAGTGACGCGACGATCGCTCGAGGCATCATGCGTGGTTCCGGTCGTAGGGGATGATGTGCTCCCATTCCCCCGCATCCGAGCGCGCCACGACCGCGACGACCGGCTCCGTCTGGCTGACGTTGAAGACTTCGTGCGGCACACCGGGCTCGATGAAGATGAAATCGCCGGCTTCGTTTTCCACAACCTGTTTCAAGCCGGGGCCGTACTCGTGCCGGACGCGCCCTTGCAGGATGTAGAGCATCACCTCGAAGTCGACGTGAATGTGCGCGCCGGCGACGCCGCCCGGTGGAATCGTGGCGACGTTCATGGACAGCTGCCGTGCCGGGACGTTCTTCGCCGAGAGCCCGACCTTGTACTGAATTCCGTTCCAGTCCCGGCAGGTCGCGCTGCGGCGGATCACGGAGATGCCGTCGTTCCCTTCCACAAACCGCTTCAGGTCATCGGTCATCGTCGTCCCTCCGCCGCCAAGATACGCCTACTCGACCTTCAGCCGATACCCGACGCCCGCCTCCGTCTGGAGGTGGCGGGGGCGCGTCGGGTCCCGCTCCAGCTTGTGCCGCAGCTGCGTCATGTAGACGCGCAGGTAGTGGGTCTGCGCGGTTGCGTTCGGCCCCCACACCGCATTCAGGAGGTGGCGGTGGGTGAGCACTTTCCCCGCGTCGCGCACCAGGGCCGTGAGCAGCTTGTACTCGGTCGGGGTGAGATGCACCTCCGCATCGGCGACGAAAACGCGCCGGGCCGGCAGATCGACACGCAGATCGCCGACGGTGAACACCGGCTCGTCCGCCGTCCCCGCCCGCGCGGCGTGTCGCAGGGCGACGCGCAGCCGCGCGAGCAGCTCGTCGGTGCCGAATGGTTTCGTGAGGTAATCGTCGGCCCCGGCATCCAGCGCCGCCACCTTGTCCTGCTCCTTGCCGCGGGCGGAGATGACGATGATCGGAGTGGTCGCCCATTCGCGGATGCGGCGGGCGAGGTCGATGCCGTCGCCGTCGGGGAGGCCGAGATCGAGCAGGATGACGTCGGGGGTCCGGCTGGTGGCCTGGGCCAGGCCCTCCCGGGCCGTCGGCGCTTCGACCAGGCGGTAATTGTGGCTCTCGAGCGCCGCCCGCAGAAAGCGGCGCATCTGGGGCTCGTCCTCGATGAGCAGGACGAGCGGAGCGGCGTCCGTCATGCCGCCCGAAGCTAGCCTTGCTGGGCCTCGCGCGCCGCTTCGGCCAGGATGGGAACCGGGGGAACGCCACTCAACGGCAGCGTAAATCGAAACGCCGCCCCGCCGCCGGAGCGGTTCTCCGCCCAGATGCGGCCACCATGCGCCGTGATGATGCCCCGGCAGATCGTGAGGCCCAACCCGATGCCGCTCTGGGCGACCGTGCCCGGGGCGCGATAGAACTTGTCGAATACGCGGGCCTCCTCTCCGACCGGCAGACCCGGCCCCCGATCGGCGACCTCGACACGCACCACGCTTCCTTCCCCTACCGCCGAGATCTCGATCGGCGTCCCGGCCGAGGTGTACTTCACCGCGTTCTCGAGCAGGTTGACGAACACTTGCTCGATGAGCACCGCGTCGAGCGGGATGAGCGGTAGATTGGGGGGCAGTCGCACGTGCACCGGGTGGTCCCGCAGCCGGACATCGAGACGGATCAGCGCCACCCCGACCACTTCCTCCAGCGGTTGCCATTCCTTCTGCACCTCGAGCGCCCCGCTTTCGACCCGGATCATGTCGAGCAAGTTGGCGATGAGGCGGGTCATGCGCTCCGCCTCCTCGAGGATCGTTTTCAACAGGTCGCGACGCGTGGCCGCGGTGAGGCCGCTCTGCTCTTCGAGGAGACTCGACGCCGCTCCAGTGATGGCGCCGAGCGGGGTCCGGAGGTCGTGCGACAGGGACGACAGCAGCGCCGTCCGCAGGCGCTCCGCTTCGATTTCCAGCTGCTCACGTTGCGTCTGCTCCGCCAGCAGGGCCCGCTCCAGCGCGAGCGCCGCCTGCCCGGCAAAGGTCTCCACCAGCTGCTGCAGCGTGGGGTCTTCGAATCGTTTCGTCTCGGCCGGCCGCAGCCCCACGACCCCGACCGTTCCCTGCGACGCAACGAGCGGCTGATAGAAGGCCTGCGCTGAGGGGAGAGTGTCGGTACCGACGCCGGCGCGCTGCCCGCGATCGTACGCCCACTGCGCTACGCTCTGCTCCTTGTCGTCGATCGGATAGCCGGGCGGCGTACCAACGGGGACGGCAACCCGGCCGGACGCGTCGGGGAGCAGAAACTGCACCTGGGCTCCGAAGGTGTCGTGCAGGTGACGCGTCGCCACCGCGATGAGCTCTCGTTCGCCGCGCGTGGCCGCGAGCTCACGGCTCATGGCGTAGAGTGCGCCGGTGCGCCGTTCGCGCGTCCGGGCAGTCTCCGCCTGCTCGCGGATTCGCAGCGTCAGCCCACTGATCACGAGCGCGATCCCCAGCATGACCGTGAACGTGAGCACATAGCGCACGTCCGTCACCGAAAAGGTGTACTGTGGCGGGACGAAGAAGAAGTCGAATGCGCCGATGCTGAGAAATGCGGCGAACACCGATGGCCCGCGGCCGTAGCGCGTCGCCACCACACCGGAACCGAGCAAGTACACCATCGCCACGTCCGTAATCGAGGCGTAGCGTCCCAGCACGGCGCCGATCGCTGTGGACACGGCCACGACCAGCGCGCCCCAGCCGTATTGGGCCAGTGTTGGTCGCACCCCCGCTGTTGCCCGTCGCGGCGCCGGCCGTTCCGTGACGTCGCCGGTGATGACGTAGACGTCGAGATCGCCGGAGCCGCGGACCAGTCGGTCGAGCATCGAGCCGAACAGCTTGTCGCGCCAGCGGGGGTGCGTCGGCTTGCCGACGATGATCTTCGTGGCGTTGTGGGCCCGGGCGTAGGACAGTACCTCTTCGGCGACTTTGTGTCCCGACAGCGTGACCACCTGGGCCCCCAGCTCCTGCGCCAGCTGCAGGTTCTCGATTAATGCCTCCCGGTCGTCGGGGGAAACGACCTGTCCGGCCGACTCGACGCACAGCACGACCCAGTCGCACTTGAGGCTCGTAGCCATGCGCTTGCCGGCCCGAACCAGCCTGGCCCCGGCGGGATTCGGGCCGATGCAGACCAGAATCCGCTCGGCGGCGGGCCACGTCTCCCGGATTCCGTGCTCCGCCATGTAGCCGCGCATCTGGGCATCGACGCGCTGGGCGGTGCGTCGCAACGCCAGCTCACGCAGCGCGATGAGATTGCCCTTGCGGAAGAACTGATCGATCGCCCGCGCTGCCTGCTCGGGGACGTAGACCTTCCCCTCGCGCAGGCGCTGCAACAGATCTTCCGCCGAGAGGTCGGCCAGCTCCACTTCATCGGCCTCGTCGAGGACCGAGTCGGGGACGGTCTCGCGCACCTGGATTCCGGTGATCTGCGCCACGACGTCGTTGAGGCTCTCGAGGTGCTGCACGTTGAGCGTGGTGTAGACGTCGATCCCGGCGCCGAGCAGCTCGTCCACGTCCTGGTAGCGACGGGTATGGCGCGATCCGGGAGCGTTGGTGTGGGCCAGCTCGTCGACCAGGATCAGACCGGGGCGACGGGCCAGTGCGGCGTCGAGGTCGAATTCCTCCAGCGTAATCCCACGGTATTCGATCTTGTGGCGCGGGAGGACCTCGAGTCCGGCGAGGAGCGCCGTCGTCTCCTGCCGTCCGTGTGTCTCGACCACGCCGAGCAGCACGCGAACCCCGTCGCGCTGCTTCGCGCGCGCCTCCTCGAGCATGGCATACGTCTTCCCGACGCCCGGCGAGGCACCGAAGAAGATCTTCAGCTTGCCCCGGCCGGCGCGGCGCTCCTGCTCGCGGACCTGGGCGAGCAGTGTCTCCGGGTCAGGCCGGCGCTCGGTCATGGCTACGATAACGTAGCATGCCTCAGAACAGGTACGACAGCGCCAGTCCGATCGTCACCTGGGTCGGGCTCAGGCTCCCCGGGTTCCCGAAGTCGTCTCGAGTCGAGTGCTCCACGCGAATCTCCGGCCGCACCAGAGCGTGCGGCCACGACTTGACGTTCAGGGTCACCGTACCGCTCGCGATCCGTCGGCTCGGTGCCGCGGGGAACCCGACGTCCGGACTCCGTCACCGTCGTCCATGTAGTCGGCGCGCAGAGCCAGACTGAGCTTGGGCTGCAGATCGAACACGCCCCACAGCCCCGCGCCCCACCACTGCGCGTCGCCACCGCCCGCCGCAATCCCCTGCTCACCGCCGGCGTCGAATTGCGCGTAGATCGTCGTGGTCGACGCCGGCTTGAACGTACCGACGAACTCCCCCCCATAGCGCTTATTGCCCACGTTCCCGGTCTGCTCGGGACCGTAGTAGCCGAGGAACGCGAGGGCCACGCGATCCGAGGACGTGATGCCGACCCGACCCATGAAGGACTTGGCCGTGTTATTGTCTTCGACCACGTCCCACCCGTTGATCAACCGGAACTCCGCGTCGACTGTGGGCGAGAACTTCGCGTCGACGCCGAGACCGGTGTTCGTGAAGTTCGTCAGGTAGATGTACTCGTAACCGTGGGAGAAGTTGGGGTTCAACACCTCATCCACGACCTCGACGTCCAGGAGGGTCCACATCTTTCCTCCTTTGAACTGCACGTAGTTTCCGCCGCCGGTCGGGACATTGAGGGTCACGAATGCCTGGGGAAGGTCGCCCTGGTCGCCGAGCTTGAGGCCGAGGGACTGGAGCGGCGCGGCATTCTGACCGAGCAGAGCGTCGACCTGGAACCCCGCGTCCAGTTTGTCGGTCGCCACCGCCTTTGAGATCGTCAGACGGGCAGCGTTCATGATGAACTGGTCATGGAACCGATCGTACAGCCGGCCCACGATCGTTCGGCCCGTTGGCTTCGCGGCGTAGAAGTAGGAGGCGGTGACGTACCCTGTCAGTTTCACCGCAGGCTGGGTTGTATCAGGGGTCTGGGCTGCGAGGCCGCACGGAACTGCGAGCGTGAAAGCGGCAGCCATCCATCGTGGGGCATTCACCGGGAGCTCCTGGGGAGCCTGTCGAGGGCCAGATTCAAGAGCAGCACGTTGACGCGCCGGTCACCGAGGAAACCCAGTTGCCGCCCTTCGACGTGCTGCTCGACCAGCGCGCGCACGACCGCACTATCGAGCCCACGGGCTCGCGCCACACGCAGCACCTGGAGGAACGCGCTGGCCGGTGAGATGTGAGGGTCGAGCCCCGAGCCCGACGACGTGACGAGATCGGCGGGAACATGCCCCTTCACCACCCCGTCCAGTCTCACTTCGCTGTCCACCGCGCCCGCGATCAGCGTGTCGGCGAGCTTGGCGTCGGTCGGCCCTTTGTTCGTTCCTGTCGACAGCGTGTCGTCATAACCCGCTCCGGCCGCCGACGGCCGCGCGTGGAAGTACTCGGCACGCGCGAACTGCTGCCCGATCAACGCGCTCCCGATCGCCTGGCCATTCCGCTCCACCAGCGACCCATTCGCCTGGTGCGAGAACACGAGCTGCGCTACTGCCGTCACGAGCCCGGGATACACGAGGCCAGTGATCAACATGAGGACAACGGTCACGACGATTGCCGGGCGCAGCTGGTTCTTGAGCATGGTCACACCAATCGCAGCAAGACGAGGAGCATGTCGATGAGCTTGATTCCGGCGAACGGCACGAGGATGCCGCCGACGCCGTAGATCCAGAGGTTGCGGCGCAGGATCGCCGCGGCAGCCGCGGGCCGCCAGCGCACGCCGCGCAGCGCGAGCGGAATCAGCGCGATGATGATGAGCGCGTTGAAGATCACGCTCGCGAGAATCGCCGATTGGGCGGAATGCAGCCGCATGATGTTGAGCGCCTGCAAGGCCGGATACGTCGCCACGAACATCGCCGGGATGATGGCGAAGTACTTCGCCACGTCGTTGGCGATCGAAAACGTGGTCAGCGATCCGCGCGTGATCAGCAGCTGCTTCCCGATCTCCACCACCTCGATGAGCTTCGTCGGGTTGGAGTCGAGGTCGATCAGATTGCCGGCCTCTTTCGCCGCCTGGGTGCCGGTATTCATCGCCACCGCCACATCGGCTTGTGCCAGCGCCGGGGCGTCGTTCGTCCCGTCGCCGGTCATCGCCACGAGCCGGCCACCCGCTTGCTCGCGCTTGATGAGCGCCATCTTGTCTTCCGGGGTCGCTTCGGCGAGGAAATCGTCCACCCCCGCCTCGGCGGCGATCGCCGCGGCGGTGAGCTGGTTGTCCCCCGTAATCATGACGGTGCGGATCCCCATGGCCCGGAGCTGGCCAAAGCGCTCGCGCATCCCGCCCTTCACCACGTCCTTCAGGTAGATCACGCCCAGCGCGCGGGCCGACCCGTTGTCGCGCTCCGCGACCACGAGCGGCGTTCCACCGGACCGCGCGATGCGCTCGACCTCCGTGGTGAGCGCCGCCGGCGTCTCCGCGCCGTGCTCGCGCAGCCAGCGCCCGATCGCTTCGGCCGCGCCTTTGCGCAGCTCCAGGCCGCGGGCGTTGACACCGCTCATGCGCGTCGCGGCCGAGAACGGCACCAGCTCGAGTTGGCCGTGCTCGCCTTCGGCGAGTGGTCGACCCCGCAAGCCGAACTGTTTCGCCAGCACGACAATGCTGCGGCCTTCGGGGGTCTCATCGGGCAGCGACGCGAGCTGGGCGCGGTCGGCGAGGTGCTCCCGCGCGACACCGGGCGCCGGGACGAACTCCACCGCCTGGCGATTCCCGAGCGTAATGGTGCCGGTCTTGTCGAGCAGCAGCGTGTTGACGTCGCCCGCCGCCTCGACCGCCCGCCCGCTCATCGCGATCACGTTGTGCTGGATCATGCGATCCATGCCCGCGATGCCGATCGCCGAGAGCAACCCGCCGATCGTGGTGGGAATCAGGCAAACGAGCAGCGCTACGAGAATCGGAATCGACACCGCGTTCCCCGAGTAGACTGCGAACGGCTGCAGCGTGACCACCGCGAAGAGGAACACGATCGTGAGCCCCGAGAGCAGGATGATCAGGGCGATCTCGTTGGGGGTCTTCTGCCGCTTCGCCCCTTCGACGAGGCCGATCATCCGGTCGAGAAACGTCTCCCCGGGATCGGCACTGATGCGAATGACGAGAAAATCCGACAGGACGCGGGTGCCGCCGGTGACCGCCGAGCGGTCGCCCCCCGACTCGCGAATCACGGGCGCCGATTCTCCGGTGATCGCCGATTCGTCCACCGAGGCCACGCCCTCGATCACCTCACCGTCGCCGGGAATCATGTCCCCCGGCATGCACACCACGACGTCGCCCTTGCGGAGATCATCGGCGGGGACGGACTCGAACGACGCGTGGTTCGCTGGATCGCGCAGCCGCTTGGCGGTCGTCTGGGTGCGCGACTTGCGGAGTGTGTCGGCCTGCGCCTTGCCCCGCCCCTCCGCCATCGCTTCGGCGAAGTTCGCAAACACCACAGTGAACCAGAGCCAGAGCGCGAGCTGCAGCGTGAACGCCGTGCCGGCCGCGCCGCCGACGAGATCGCGCAGCAGCACGAGCGTCGTGAGCAAGCTGCCGACGAGGACCACGAACATGACCGGGTTGCGGATCATGTGACGCAGATTCACGGTCTTCGCGAGCGCGTCCCGGATCGCGCGCTTCACGATGGGCGGATCGAACAGTGGCCGCTTGGCGAGCGCCATTCTAGAACAGTCTCCCGGCTTGCATCAGGAGGTGCTCGACGACCGGCCCCAGTGACAGCGCCGGGAAGAAGGTGAGCGCGCCGACGATCACGATCACGCCGAGCAGCAGGACGACGAAGAGCGGCGTCGTGACGGGAAACGTCCCCGCGGACTCCGGCACCGTTTTGCGCTCGGCGAGAAAGCCGGCCAGGGCGAGCATCGGAACCATCATGGCGAACCGCCCGAATAGCGTGCCGAGGCCGAGGAGGGTGTTGTAGTAGTAGGAGCCGCCGCTCAAGCCGGCGAAGGCGCTGCCGTTGTTGCCCGTCACCGAGGTGAACGCGTACAGGATTTCGGACAAGCCGTGCGGACCCGCGTTATTTCGCCCCGCGAGCCCCGCCGGCAGCACCGCCGACGCGGCGGTGAGGACGAGAATCACGGCCGGGAAGATCAGCACATAGAGCATCGCCATGCGGACTTCCCGGCTCTGGATCTTCTTGCCGAGGTACTCGGGCGTGCGTCCCACCATCAGCCCGGCGATGAAGACCGTCAGCACCGCCATCACGATCATCCCGTAGAGCCCCGAGCCGACCCCACCGAAGATCAGCTCGCCCAGCTGGATGTTGACGAGCGGCACGAGCCCACCGAGCGGCGTGAACGAATCGTGCATGCTGTTCACCGCGCCGCACGAGGCATCGGTCGTCACCGTGGCGTACAGGGCCGAGTTGGCGATCCCGAAGCGGACCTCCTTGCCCTCCATGTTGCCGCCGGGATTGCCGGCCGACGCCACCACGGCCACGCCCCGGGCTGCGTGAATCGGGTTGCCGCGCGCCTCGGCCCAGTACGCCGTCGCCACGCCGCCGAAGAACAGGACGAACATCGCTGCCCAGAGCGCCCACCCGTGACGCTGATTCCTGACGGTGCGCCCGTAAAACCAGGTGAGCCCCGCGGGGATCACGAAGATGGCGAGCATCGACAGGAAGTTCGTCCACGGCGTGGGGTTCTCGAACGGGTGCGCCGCGTTGGCGTTGAAGAAGCCGCCGCCGTTGGTACCGAGCTGTTTGATGGCGGTCTGACTGGCGACTGGCCCCATCGCCAGCACCTGCTTCGCCCCCTCGACGGTCGTGACCGTGACGTAGTGGGCGAAGTTCTGGATGGTCCCTTGCTGCACGAACAGCAGCGCCAGGCCGAAGGAGAGTGGCAGGAAGAGGTAGAGCGTGCCGCGAAGCAGGTCGACCCAAAAGTTGCCGATGCGGCCGCCCGAGCGGCGAGCGATGCCGCGCGCCAGCGCTACCGCGGCGGCCATGCCGCTGGCCGCCGAAGCGAAATTGTGGAAGGCGAGCTGCATCATCTGGGACAGATACGACATCGTCGTCTCGCCCGAGTACGACTGCCAGTTCGTATTGGTGGTGAACGACGCCGCCGTTTCGAACGCCTGGCGGTCCACCACCGCCGGCCGCTGGAACGGGTTGAGCGGCAGGTGTGCCTGGAGCCGGAGTGCCACGTAGGTCACGAGCATCGATACAGCACTGAAGACGAGCAGCGCCGCGGCATAGCGCGTCCAGTGCTGATCCTCGCCGGGGTCCACGCCGGCGAGGCGATAGATCCCGCGCTCCAGTGGGGCGAGCCAGCGCAGCGAGCCGTCGTACACGCGGACGATGTAGAGCCCCATCGGCTTCGTGATGGCGAGCACGACAACCGAGTAGAAAAGGATCTGCAGCCAGCCGTTCGCGGTCATGTCTCAGAACTTTTCCGGTCGCAGCAGGGTGTAGACCAGGTACAGAAGGATCAACAGCGACACGACGGCCGCGATGACCGTCTCGGCGCTCACGGCCGCTCCTCCTCGCCGGTCGCATCGTGCCCCAGCCGCTCGCAGCCGCGGACGTAGGCCAGCATGAGTGCGAAAAACACGATCGTCAGGGCGA
>Ga0310811_10006973_pt1 | contig 14439 bp, 21 predicted proteins | sample YCmetagenome_FD_207642 | JGI IMG/M metagenome (GOLD analysis project Ga0310811, IMG submission 207642) | Soil microbial communities from experimental microcosm in Duke University, North Carolina, United States - YC | ecosystem: Engineered > Artificial ecosystem > Soil microcosm > Unclassified ...
CCAGTATTTCTTCCACCGGTGCCTCATAGTCAATACCCAGCGGCTCCTTGAATGTCACCGATAGCTGCACCCCCTTCTTCTTGAACTTGAGACCCTTCTTGTCGAAGGCGCGCCAAAATCCGCCGATGACGACCGGCACCACAATGGGCCGTTGCTGTTTGATGATATGGGCCGTGCCCTTCCTTCCCGGGGCAAAAGCCTTGGTCGTCCCCTGCGGGAATGTGATCACCCAACTGCCCTCCAGCGCCCGGAATATCTTCCGCGTATCGGAAGGATCCAGTCCTCTCCGCACTTCCGAGGTACCCGTATTCCAGGTCCTCTTCACCGTCAGTGCTCCGGCCATCGTAAACAGACGGCTTACCCACGAAGCCTTCATCGTCTCTTCCGCCGCAACATAATATACATTTGTGAAGGGGTTGAGCAGATAGTAAGGCAGCCCCAGCCTGTTCGTCTTCCTCCATTTCACCGCACAAAAAATATGGAGGAAAGTGATCACATCCGCAAAATAAGTCTGGTGATTGCTGACAAAAAGGACATTGCCCCTGGGCAACTTCCGCAAATTTTCCGTCCCGCTGATCTTCAGGCGGTTCACAATTGTCAGACCGGGGTAAGAAATCATCCCCACAATGGCATAGACCAGTTTTCGCACGAGGCGAAATCCCTTCAAACGTTCTCTCAGTGGAACCATCACGTGTATTGGCGTTTCATCGCCACTTCGAATGTACGCAAAACTATTGGACCACAGAATCATCCCATCTCACTAACTTTGCGCCCTATGCAACTCAATACCGTTATTTTCGACATGGACGGCCTCCTTATCGACTCCGAACCCTGCTGGCAGGAAGCCGGTATGGAAACCCTGCTCCAGTTCAATGTCACACTGACTCCAGTCCAATACCACCATACCACAGGCCTCCGCACGCGCGAATGGCTGGACTACTGGTTCACCCACTTCGGCATCGACAAGGCAACCATCCCCGCCGCCGAAGCAGCACTCCACAAAAATGTTATCGGAAAGATACTGGCAAACGCCGCACCCCTCCCCGGCGTCCACGAAGCACTGGAATACTTCACGGCAAAACAATTCCACATCGGTCTGGCCACCTCCTCACCCCTTTCCCTCGTTCATGTCGTCGTAGACAAACTGAAGATCGGCAACTACTTCGAAACCGTCGCCTCCGCCGAACACCTTCCCTACGGCAAACCCCACCCCCAGGTCTACATGGACTGTATCCGCGCCCTCAATGCCAACCCCCTCCAATGCCTGGCCTTCGAAGACTCCTTCAACGGTCTCATCGCCGCCAAGGCAGCCCGCATGAAATGCGTCTCCATCCCCGTCCCCGACCAGGCCCAACTCCCCAAATGGGGCGCCGCCGACCTCAAACTTAACTCCCTCCTCGAATTCAACGACGACCACCTCGCCGCCCTCAACAAATAAATCATCCGTTTTGGAGGCGCCGCCCTCCAGGTCCATAAATAAATAAAAAAGGTCCCGGTGTTAACCGGGACCTTATATCTTAAGCCATCAGTGTGAACTAGTGCTGCGCAGCACCTTCTCCACCCTGATTCTGATCCTTCTCCTCCTGCTTGAGCTTCTCCTTGATAGAAGCCAAAGCTCCAAGATCACCAAGCGTCGGCTTCTCAACCTTGCTCTGGATATTCTTGACAGCCTTACGCGTCTTATCAGCATCAGCCCTTGCTTCCTTCTTCTGAGCTTCCTTCTCTTCAGTCTTCACCTGTTCCCAGATACGGGTATGAGACAGAACGATACGCTTTTCATTGCGATCGAACTCGATCACCATGAACGGAGCCGTTTCGTCAGCCTGTACCTGCTTGCCATCTTCCTTGTTGAGGTGACGGTTGGGGGCAAAGCCTTCGAGACCATAAGGCAGCTGTACGATGGCGCCCTTGTCGTCCTTGCGGATAACAAGACCTTCGTGGATACTACCAACGGAGAAGGTTTCCTCCAGAGCATTCCAGGGATCTTCTTCCAGTTGTTTGTGTCCAAGCTGCAGTTTGCGGTTGTCCTTGTCGATACCGAGGATCATCACGTCGATGTGCTGACCAACCTTCGTATACTCGGACGGGTGATTGAAACGCTTCAGCCAGCTCAGGTCGCTGATATGGATCATACCACCGATGCCAGGAGCCAGTTCCACGAACACGCCATAAGGAGTGATGTTCTTCACCAGACCGTTGTGACGGCTGCCCTGCGGGAATTTCTGCTCGATCGTGTTCCAGGGATCTTCGCTGAGCTGCTTGATCGACAGGCTCATCTTGCGGGCTTCCTTGTCGAGGGTAACCACCTTCGCCTGATGCTCGTCGCCCAGCTTGAAGAATTCCTTCGCATTGATCGGAGTATTCGCCCAGGTGATCTCGCTCACGTGAACCAGACCTTCTACGCCCGGCATGATCTCCAGAAATGCACCGTAGTCTTCGATATTGACCACACGACCCTTGACGATCTCGCCTTCCTTGATAGTCTCAGGCAGCACGTCCCACGGATGCGGAGTCAGCTGTTTCAGACCCAGGCTGATACGCTTCTTGCCATCGTCGAAATCCAGAACCACAACCTGCAGTTTCTGATCCAGCTTCAGCACCTCGCTCGGATGGCTGATACGTCCCCAGCTGATATCCGTGATATACAGCAGACCGTCCAGACCGCCGAGGTCCATAAATGCACCGAAATCGGTGATATTCTTGATCGTACCTTCCAGCACCTGTCCTTTCTCCAGCTTGCTGATGATCTCTGCACGCTGTGCTTCGATATCGCTTTCGATAAGGGCCTTGTGAGATACGACGGCATTCTTGATCGCTTCGTTGATCTTGACGACCTTGAACTCCATTGTCTTGCCGACGAACTGATCGTAGTCCGTAACAGGCTTGACGTCGATCTGGCTACCGGGTAAAAAGGTCTCCATACCAAATACGTCGACGATAAGACCACCCTTGGTCTTGCTGGTAACCGTACCGGTAACCACTTCGCCCGTTTTGTGTACTTCCACGATCCTTTCCCATGCACGCGTGATACGGGCCTGCTTACGGCTGAGGTGCAGATGACCTTCCCGGTCTTCCTTCTCAACAACCATTACTTCCACTTCATCGCCAGTCCTCAGATTGGCCAGATCGCGGAATTCGTTCAGGGACACCAGACCATCGCTCTTGAAACCGATGTTGACTACCACGTCGGTCTTGGTCAGCCCCACAACCAGGCCCTTAACCAGCTCGCCGTCCGTGATAGCTACGAACGTATTTTCATACACCTTGTCATACTTCTCTTTTTCTTCCCTGGTGTAAACAGCTACGTTCCTTTTGTCAATGCTCCAATCAAAATCGTCATGTGCAGTCTGCACAAACGCAGGTACTTTTGTTGTCGCTGTAGCCTCGGCAGTAGCTGGCGCCACTTCCTGAGTCTCCTGTGATTCAGCGTTTGAGTTAACAATATTATTTTCAGACATAATAAAACCCCGAAGTTTTTAATTCGGGCTGCAAATATACGAAAAGATCAGCTGATTTCAACACCACTCCCGGGCCGCCGCGAGACGGCCGCCCAGCGCCCTCAAGGCCCTCCATCCGCCACCCAGACTATATCTTCTTCTGTATCATCCAGTGATGCCCCCAAGGATCCTCTACCTCCCCCTGCCGGTATCCGTAATCATAACTCTGCATCGGGCTCAACTCCCGCGCTCCCGCAGCTAATGCCCTGGCCATCAACACATCCGGATCTTCGACAAAAACGGTGATCAGCACACTCGTCCCGCCCAGACTCTCCGGCGCCCGCTCCACCTTATGCGGCATCTCCTCGTGTAAAAAGAAAACCGCCCCGTCAAAGGACAATTCAGCCACATGAACACTCCCGTCGTCGTTCCTGAATAACCTCAGCTCCTCCACCCCAAACGCCCTTTTATAAAAATCGACCGCCGGCGCCAATACCCGCAGCGTCAGCTGCGGCGCAAAACTGGTATTCATATTTAGAGGTTTTATTGACCCGCCAACCCCACCACCGTATCCGCCGCCACCCAGCCACCCGTCCACGCATGCTGAAAATTATAGCCCCCCGTTATCCCATCCACATCCAGCGTCTCCCCCGCAAAAAACAACCCCGGCACTTTCCGGCTCTGAAAACTCGACGGGTCCACCTCCGATAGCCGGACCCCTCCCGCCGTCACAAACTCCTCCTTAAAGGTCGTTTTCCCCTGGACCCCGAAACTCCCGGTACAAAGCAGATTCACCAGCTTATTCTGCTCCCTGGAAGGCAGATCGGACCAGCGCACCCCCTCTTTGATCCCGGCCACGGACAAAAAATACTCCCACAACCTCTGCGGCAGCCCAAAGGTATTCTTCCCCCCTACCATCTGCCCCGCCCGCTCATACCGCATTTCCTGCATCCGTTCACGCGCCGCCTGCTCCGTAAGATCCGGTATCCAGTTGACCTGTATCCCAAATTTATACCCGCCCCGCGCCAGTTCCCTCGCACCCCAGGCCGAAAGCCGCAGAACCACCGGGCCGCTCATCCCCCAGTGCGTTATCAGCAAGGGGCCTCTCTCCACTAACTTACTCCCCACGATCTTTACCTGCGCCTCCGGCACAGACACGCCCATAAGCCCCGTAATCGCGTCACCCGGCATATTAAAGGTAAACAATGAAGGCACGGGCTCCTCTATCGTATGCCCCAGTTTCCGTATCCATTCGAACATCTCCGACTTCGCGTACCCCCCGCACGCTACACAAACATAATCCGCCTCCAACACCCTCCCATCCTTCAAAACCAGGCGAAAATCCGCGCCATCGGAAACAACTGCGGAACCAACCTCCGCATGCTGCCAGATCTCCACCCCATATTTATTCACCTCCTTCATCAAACAATCGATGATCGTCTGCGACGAATCACTCACCGGGAACATCCTCCCATCCTCCTCCGTCTTCAACTCCACTCCCCTCTCCCTGAACCATCCGATCGTATCCGTCGTAAACCAGCGATGAAAGGCCTTCCGCACAAAATGTCCGCCCCTCGGATACCGTTTCGCCATCTCGCCGATATCGTAGCAGGCGTGCGTGACGTTGCACCGCCCGCCGCCGCTAACCCTGACCTTACTCAGTAGCTTACCCGTCTTCTCCAGCACCAGCACCTTCAGACCGGGAGCCCTGCGCGCCGCATTAACAGCACAAAATATCCCCGCGGCGCCGCCGCCAATAACGATTAGTCTTTTATTCATAAAAAAAAGCCCCTCGGAGAGGGGCGTTAGATCCCTCTTACGAGGGCAAAATTATTAAATTACGAAGGCAGCACCGCCACCTGCCCGGTAAATAAATGCGGGTTCTTCAACTCCTCGGCCTCTATTATACTATAATCCGAAAGTATATCTGCCTGCCCCTTCTTCACGCACACATCGTGCTCAAAATGGACGGAAGGCTTATGGTCACTCGTACGTACCGTCCAGCCGTCACTCTCGGTATATACTTCCCGTTTTCCAAGATTGATCATCGGCTCGATCGCCAGCACCAGACCTTCCTTCAGCTTCGCCCCGGTGCCCCTCCGGCCATAGTTGGGGACCTGCGGTTCTTCATGAAGACTTTTACCCAGACCATGTCCCACCAGCTCACGCACGACGCCATAGCCATATTTCTTCTCGGTATGCTCCTGAATGGCGTATGCAATATCACCAACCCTTCCCCCGGCTACAGCCTTTTCAATGCCTTTATACAACGATTCCTTCGTCACCCGTATCAGCTGCATCACCGCCGGCCCCGGATCGCCGATCGCAAAAGTATAAGCATGGTCGCCGTGCCAGCCCTTTTTGATCACCCCGATATCTACCGAGATGATATCCCCCTCCCTCAACGGCAGGTCATTGGGAAACCCGTGTACCACGACGTCGTTGACGGATATACACGAAGCGAAAGGATACCCGTGATAGTTCAGAAAGGAAGGGATCGCCTCATTGTCACGAATAAATTCGGCTATCAGTTTGTCCAGCTCGAGGGTCGTTATCCCAGGCTTCAGCACCCTGGCGACCTCTGCAAGCGTTTTACTGACCAGCCGGGCACTGTCACGCATTAACTCGATCTCAGCGCTTGTTTTGTAATGGATCATGTTCGATTAAAAAAACCTGTTAGGCTTTATTACCTAACAGGTTAAATATAAAAATGTTTATCTACAAACTAGATCACAGAGCTCGCAACCGACGACTGCCGTCCCTGTATCCGTCCGCTCTTCATCAAACCGTCATATTGACGCATCAACAACTGGGTCTCAATCTGTTGCAATGAATCAAGGACAACGCCGACCATGATCAGCAGGGATGTACCCCCGAAGAAGGAAGCAAAACCCTGAGTGATGTCCAGACGCTGAGCAAAACCAGGCAGGATACCCACAATTGCCAGCAGGAAAGCGCCGGGAAGTGTGATCTTATCCATAACCGAACCGATATAGTCCGCCGTAGGCTGACCAGGCTTCACACCCGGAATGAATCCGTTGTTCCGCTTCAGGTCGTCTGCGATCTGCTTGGGATTGAAGATCAGTGCGGTATACAGGAATGTGAAACCAATCACGATCACGCCGTAGATCAGCATATGGATGAAGTCCCGGGGATCGGAGAACAGTCTGGCGAGACCCTTCGTCGAATCAAAGCTCGCGAAGATAGTCGGAAGGAACATGATCGCCTGGGCGAAGATGATCGGCATTACACCGGCACTGTTGACCTTCAGCGGCAGGAATTGACGTGCGCCGCCGAACTGACGGTTACCCACGATCTGCTTGGCATAGTTGACCGGTACTTTGCGTACACCCTGGATCAGAATGATCAGACCCATGATGATAGCGATAAGCACGGAAACTTCGATAACAAAGATCAGTATGCCACCCGTACCCTTGGCGAGCTTCGCATTCCATTCCTGGACAAAGCTGCGGGGCAGACGGGCAAGGATCCCGATCATGATGATCAGGGAAGTACCGTTTCCAAGCCCTTTATCGGTGATCTTCTCACCCAGCCACATCACGAACAGCGTTCCTGCCGTAAGGACTATCGGAGTGGTCAGCCAAAAATAGGCGCTGAACGAGTCGATGATCGCTTCCTTCCCAAGTCCCTTCAGATAGGTGACATAGGCATAAGCCTGAACGAAGGTGACGATAACGGTCAGATAACGGGTCCACTGGTTGATCTTCTTCTGACCACTGGCTCCTTCCTTCTGTACTTTCTGCATCTGCGGGATTAGGATCGTCATCAGCTGCATGAAAATACTGGCGGAGATATATGGCATGATACCCAACGCAAGGATCGACGCCTGGGAGAAGGCGCCACCGGAAAAGGCGTCGATCAGACCGAGCGCCCCGCTCTTTGCACCGCTGAGCGCGCTCAGCTTGTTGGGATCGATACCCGGCAGCACGATATACGTGCCAAATCGGTAAACGAATAACAAAGTCAACGTCACGATGATCTTGCTTTTAAGATCCTCGATGCTCCATATATTTCGTAGTGTCTGTAAGAGTTTCTTCACGGGAACAATGTAAGTTTAACAAATACCAAAAAAGACGCACCATTCCGATGCGTCTGTAAAGCTACATAAAAATTATTTCAAAATTTCGACTGTTCCTCCAACCCCTTCGATAGCGGCCTTGGCCTTCCCGCTCACTGCATTCACCCTGAAGGTAAGCTTGCTCTTCAGCTCGCCGTTACCCAGGATCTTCACGCGATCGGTCTGAGCGATTAATCCATTGATATACAGATTTTCAGGAGTAAATTCAGTGATTCCGTATTTCTCAGCCAGCTGCTCGATCTGACCCAGGTTGAAAACTTTATATTCTACCCGGTTAATATTGCTGAAACCGCGCTTGGGGATCCTTCTCTGGATAGGCATCTGACCACCTTCATGAGCCATTTTCCGCTGATAACCAGCACGGCTCTGTCCACCCTTGTTACCCTTGGTTGAAGTACCACCCTTACCGGAAGCTTCACCGCGGCCCAAACGTTTCTCTTTATGCGTTGCGCCTTTAGCAGGCCTGATCGTGTGTAAATTCATTGTTTTTGATTTTTACTTAACGGGGAATCGCCCCTCGCGAGCGGACCGGGACGGCCCGCAAATAAATGCTTTTACTTTACTTCCTCAACTTTCACCAGGTGCTCCACCGTACGGACCATACCCAGTATCTGCGGAGTAGCTTCCACTTCTTTGGTAGCATGCATCTTCTTCAGCCCCAACGCCCTCAGAGTTTGCTTCTGACGCTCAGGACGGTCGATGCCGCTCTTTACTTGTGTGATCTTGATCTTTGCCATAATAATTTTACACCGGGGGCTGGTTTTATCCGAAACTTACCCATCCCCCGGTGTACGGCTAATGATGGGCCTTCGGCCAGTGGACCCGTGGTCCACTTTGATCGGTATTATCCGTTAAAAACTTTCTTTAATGAGATATGACGGGTGCGGCTGACGTTGATAGGTTCACGCAGCATCGCCAGCGCCTTGAACGTAGCCTTCACCACGTTGTGGGGGTTAGCAGAACCCAGCGACTTCGCCAGTACGTCCGTTACACCGGCGCTTTCAAGCACCGCACGCATGCTGCCTCCGGCGATCACACCCGTACCATGAGCGGCGGGTTTGATGAGCACCTTCGCAGCGCCTTCCTTGGCCAGCTGGTCATGAGGGATAGTGCCATGCATCACCGGAACCTTGATCAGGTTCTTCTTCGCATCCTCGATACCCTTGGTTATCGCTTCCTGTACTTCCTTGGCTTTGCCCAGACCGTGACCGACGACGCCGTTCTCATTTCCGACTACCACCAATGCAGAGAAGCTGAATGCCCGGCCACCCTTGGTCGTCTTTACCACACGATTGATAGCAACCACCTTTTCCTTCAGTTCCAGGTCACCGGCTTTAACTCTGTTTAAGATAACTTTTGACATTGTAATTATTTACGAAGCTTTTTACAAAATTACTTTACTGATTAAAAATGCAGGCCACCTTCACGGGCGCCGTCTGCCAGAGCCTTGACACGACCATGATACAGATAACCGCCACGGTCGAAGATCACGTCCTTCAACCCCAGCTCGACAGCCTTGCGCGCAATAGCCGCACCAACCAGCTTGCTCTGCTCGGACTTCGTACCTTTCTGAGCCGCGATATCCTTATCACGGGAAGATGCAGACACCAGCGTCCTGGCGCCGTCGTCGTCGATCAGCTGTGCGTAAATATCGCCGTTGCTGCGAAATACGGACAGTCTCGGCCGCTGAGCCGTACCCGCGATCTTCTTGCGGACACGGAACTTGATCTTTTGTCTTCTGATTGCTTTCGTAACCATTTTTTCTCTATTTGAACCTCCTGATTCCAACCAGAAGGCGTATTTTAAAATTTATTTAAAGCCGCGCCGCAGACTATTTACCTGCCGACTTACCAGCCTTCTTACGTACAACTTCACCCACATAACGCACACCCTTACCCTTGTACGGCTCAGGCTTACGCAGACCACGGATCTTGGCCGCAACCTGACCGATCAGCTGCCTGTCGATACCCTCAAGGGTGATCTTCGGGTTCTCCCCTTTCTCCTGGGAAGTAGCCAGCTTCAGTTCTTTCGGGATCTCGAAAATGATATTGTGAGAATAACCCAGAGCCAGGTCAAGGATATTACCCTGATTGGAGGCTTTGAAACCTACGCCGATCAGCTCCAGCTGCCTCTTATATCCATCCGTAACACCCTTTACCATATTCTGTACCAGCGCGCGGTACAGACCATGCAGCGCCCGGTGACGGATCTGATCCGTAGGACGCGTTAGCGTCAGCTCATCGTCCTTTACTTCCGCCTTGATATCGCGGTCGATTGTCTGCTTAAGTTCCCCTTTGGGGCCCTTTACTGTCAATACATTGTCCGAACTTACCGTTACGGTTACCCCCTTGGGGAGGACGACCGGCTGTTTACCTATACGTGACATAATTAGTTCAATTAATTAGATGATTGTTATTCAATTCCCACCGCCGGCCGATCAGCCTGTATAGGTACTGGCTTAATGTACCGGAAGCTTTTATATTACAATGGCCTGCTGCTATGAGCAGCAGGCCCGTTCGACTAATAAATATAGCAAAGCACTTCGCCGCCTACATTCTGAAGTTTTGCTTCTTTGTCCGTCATCACACCCTTGGAGGTAGAGATGATCGATACACCAAGACCATTCTTCACGCGCTGGAATTCAGCGGGGCTCGCGTACTGACGCAGACCCGGACGGCTGACCCGCTCCAGAGACTTGATCGCGGGCTCCTTGGTAGCCGGATCATATTTCAATGCGATCTTGATAACACCCTGCTTGGTGTCATCCTCGAACTTGTACTTCAGGATATAGCCCTTGTCGTACAGTATCTCAGTCATACGCTTCTTCAGGTTGGAAGCCGGGATCTCGACGATCCGGTGATTCGCCATCTGCGCATTCCGGATTCTTGTCAGAAAATCTGCTATTGGATCAGTAACCATTGTCTATCTACAATTTTATGTGCACCGGCGATGTGTTTTGCCAAATTTAACCCATCTCCGGTGCACGTTTAATGATGGGCCTTCGGCCGGTGGACCCGTGGTCCACCATATTCCACTTTTAATCTATTACAATGCGATATCCTCACCCCGTAGGGGGAATTATTACCAGCTCGCTTTCTTCACGCCCGGGATCTTGCCTGCGAGGGCCATATCACGGAAGATCACCCTGGAGATACCGAAATAACGGATATATCCCCTGGGACGGCCAGTCAACTGGCAGCGATTCTTCAGCCTTACAGGAGACGCGTTCCTGGGCAACTGGTCCAGTGCCTTATAGTCACCGGCGGCCTTTAAAGCGGCGCGCTTCTCAGCAAACTTTGCCGACAGCGCTTCCCTTTTCCTTTGTCTAGCCTTTACAGACTCTTTAGCCATGTTTTATTACGTTTATTATTTTAATTATTGCTGCTCTTCTTTGCGCATGTTGCGGAAAGGCATACCCAGCTCTTTCAGCAATTCGTACGCTTCCTCATTGGTTCCGGCAGTGGTCACGAACGTGATATCCATACCGGTGATCTTGTTTACCTTGTCGATATCGATCTCCGGGAAGATGATCTGCTCGGTGATACCCAGCGTATAGTTACCGCGGCCATCGAACGATTTCTCGTTGATACCCTTGAAGTCACGTACACGGGGCAGAGCCGTCGATACCAGACGGTCCAGGAATTCGAACATCTTCTCGCCACGCAGCGTAACACGAGCACCGATCGGCATGTTCTTACGCAGCTTGAAGTTCGAGATGTCCTTCTTGGACTGAGTGGTCACAGCCTTCTGGCCGGTGATCATCGTCAGCTCGTCAACAGCTACTTCCACCAGCTTCTTGTCGGTGACGGCGCCGTTAACACCACGGTTGATGCATATCTTTTCCAGCTTCGGCGCCTGCATGATCGTAGCATAGCCGAACTTCTTCATAAGGGCAGGTACAACCTCTTTCTTGTACTTGTCTGCCAGACGCGGAGTGTATTTTGCAGTACTCATTTGATAACCTCCCCTGATTTTTTAGCGATGCGAACTAATTTCCCGTTCTCCCTGCTGCGCTTAACCTTCGTGGCGGCGCCGGCCTTGGCATCCCACAACATGATGTTGGAGATGGCAATGGGAGCTTCCTTCTTCACGATACCACCCTTGGTGTTCTGTGCGGAAGGCTTGGTGTGCTTGGTCACAATGTTCACCCCCTCAACCAGGACCTTCGCCTTGTCGGGATAAACTTCCAGGACTTTCCGGGCCTTCTTCGGGTCCTTATCGTCACCGGTGATGACTACCACGCTATCACCTTTTTTAATATTGAACTTGGGTTTGAATCTGTTGATCATTTGTTTATGTTTTTCCCCCGCACACCAGCGAGGCTATTCGATTAATTACTACAACACCTCAGGTGCGAGAGATATGATCTTCATGTATCCCTTGTCACGCAGTTCCCTGGCAACAGGTCCGAAGATACGCGTACCGCGGGGCTCGTCGGAAGCATTCAGCAATACCACAGCATTGTCGTCGAAGCTGATATAGCTGCCATCCTTACGGCGTAATTTCTTCTTGGTCCTCACGATAACCGCCTTGGCAACGGTACCCTTCTTGATCCCGCCGGAAGGCAATGCATCCTTAACCGTGACAACGATCTTGTCACCGATGCCGGCATAATCCTGCCCGCTGTTACCCAATACCCGGATGCACAATACTTCCTTGGCACCACTGTTATCAGCTACATTTAATCTGCTTTCTTGCTGAATCATTTTATTAGCTTTTAGAGCCGGACCGCATCACGGCCCGAAAAATATAATTAATATCTGCTTTGTTATTTCGCCTTCTCAACGACTTCCACCAGACGCCAGCGCTTCGTCTTGCTCAGCGGGCGGCTTTCCATGATCTTCACGATGTCGCCAACCGTGCACTCATTCTTCTCGTCGTGTGCATGGAAGCTGGTAGTCTTCTTTACGAACTTACCGTAGATGGGGTGCTTCACTTTCCGCTCAACAGCTACAGTGATGGTCTTGTCCATCTTATTGCTCTGTACCACCCCGATCCTTGTTTTGCGCAAATTTCTTTCAACCATTTTAATTAGCTTTTTGCATTTTATTTCGCCTCGTTCTGCGCTGTTGGAAATTTAGCGCCTCACTCGGCTTTATCTTATTTCTGAGAACTTCGGCGAGCTTCGTCCCTCGCTCCCCTCGTTCGTAACCTTCGCTTTGCTCGGTTACGGCCGGGAAGCCAGAGGCTTCCCCTTGCCGCTTTACGCCCGGTGGGGCAGCACGGCAATTCTTTTACTTAGTTTTCTTCTGCGCCAGCGCCGTCTTCAGGCGGGCAACATCCTTTCTCAAAGAGCGAATGCTCATCGGATTTTCCAGCGGAGAAATAGCATGCGCAAATTCCAGCTTCTTCAGGCGCAACTCATCTTCCTGGATACGGGCCTTCAGATCAGCTTCATTCTGGTCCTTCAGGCTATTTACAAAATCGATTCTCTTTGACATCGTATAGTCTTTTTACTAGTTTAAATTTCGTTCCACCGGGCATCCGGTCCTTACGCTACTACGTCACGACGAACAATGAACTTTGTCTTGATCGGCAGCTTCTGCGCAGCCAGCTCCAGGGCTTCCTTCGCTACCGACAGCGGCACACCGTCAGCTTCGAAAAGGATACGTCCCGGCTCGACTACTGCAGCCCAGTATTCAGGGTTACCTTTACCTTTACCCATACGCACTTCAAGAGGCTTCTTGGTAATAGGCTTGTCAGGGAAAACGCGGATCCAGACATTCCCCTCACGCTTCATAGCGCGGGTCAAAGCCTGACGGGCAGCTTCCAGTTGGCGGTTTGTCAGCCAGATCGCTTCCAGCGATTTCAAAGCATACGAACCAAAAGAGATCGTGTCACCCCTCTTAGCCACCTCACGGATACGACCCTTCTGTGCTTTCCTATGCTTTGTTCTTTTCGGTTGTAACATCTTGAATTATTTTCGAGATTCTTGTTTCTGTTTTTACTTCGGCCCGTCCAATCCCGGACGCAACCAATGCGATTAATGCCTGCGATCTCCACCACCGCGACGATCTCCGCCACCACGATGATCACCACCGCCACGACGATCATCCCTGTGTCCACCGCCACCGCGACGATCACGATCACCACCACCACGACGGTCATCACGACCACCATGTCCATGGTCACCATCCCTTCTGTCACGACGATCGCTCAGACCGCCTTCCTTACCGCCGACGAAATTGGGGTTCAGATCCCTCTTTGCCAGTACTTCACCCTTACAGATCCATACCTTGATACCGATCTTACCGTATACGGTCAGCGCAAATACATTCGCATAGTCGATATCCATACGCAGCGTGTGCAGCGGAGTACGGCCCTGCTTGATCTCTTCCGTACGGGCAATTTCAGCACCACCCAGACGACCGCTCACCTTGATCTTGATCCCTTCGGCACCCATACGGAGCGCAGAGGCGATCGCCATCTTGATGGCACGCTTGTAGTTGATACGGTTTTCGATCTGGCGGGCAATGGTATCCCCAACGATGTTCGCATCCAGCTCAGGACGACGGATCTCCAGGATATTGATCTGGACATCATCCTTACCCGTCAGCTTCTTCAGCTCTTCCTTGATCCTGTCGACCTCACCACCGCCTTTACCGATGATGATACCAGGCTTGGAAGTGTGAATCGTTACGATCAGCTTATTGAGCGTACGCTCGATAACGATCTTGGCAATCCCACCCTTATTGATACGGGCATTCAGGTAAGTCCTGATCTTGTTGTCCTCGATCAGCTTGGTAGCATAATCTTTCTTGCTGCCATACCAGTTAGACTCCCATCCGCGGATGATCCCGAGTCTTGCCCCAATAGGATTCGTTTTCTGACCCATGTTTATAATTAAATAAGTTTTATCAATTAATTTTGCGAAACGACTTTTGAATCAACGATGATGGTTAC
>Ga0310811_10006974_pt1 | contig 14437 bp, 14 predicted proteins | sample YCmetagenome_FD_207642 | JGI IMG/M metagenome (GOLD analysis project Ga0310811, IMG submission 207642) | Soil microbial communities from experimental microcosm in Duke University, North Carolina, United States - YC | ecosystem: Engineered > Artificial ecosystem > Soil microcosm > Unclassified ...
TGGACCTGGGCGCGGCGCCCGGCGGCTGGAGCCAGGTGGCAGCCAATGCCGGTGCCATCGTGGTCGCTGCCGACGTGCTGGAGATGGAGCCGGTTGCCGGCGTCACCTTCTTCCAGGCCGACCTGACGGATCCGGATGTGCCGCAAATGCTCAAGCAGGCGCTGGATGGTCCTGCCGATGTGGTAATGACCGACATGGCCGCGCCCACCACCGGCCACCGCGCCACCGACCATATCCGCACCATCGCCCTGGTGGAGATCGCGCTGGAAGTGGCGCTGGACACGCTCAAGCCCGGCGGCACCTTCGTGGGCAAGGTCTTCCAGGGCGGCTCGTCCAATGAACTCCTGGCGCAGCTGAAGAAGGCGTTCCGCGAGGTCAAGCATGTCAAGCCGCCTGCCAGCCGGTCGGAATCCGTAGAGTTGTATGTGGTCGCCAGCGGCTTCAAACCACCGGAAAAATAATTTGATAAGTTGGGAATAAAGCCAGGCCCCCGGAAGTCTTGCCCCTTATGGACGACCGCCGCCGACGATTTGAGGCGCAAGCCCTGCCGCACCTGGATGCGGCCTATAACCTGGCCCGATGGCTGTCGCGTTCGCCTGTTGAGGCCGACGACATCGTCCAGGACGCGATGCTGCGCGCCTTCCGCGCTTTTGACGGTTTCCGCGGCGGGGATATCAAGGCCTGGCTTTTGACCATCGTGCGCAATTGCTGGCTCAGCGCGGGCAAAGCCACAAGGCGGCGCGGTCATACCAGCCTGGAAGATGAAGAATTGACGGCGCCCGAAAGTGACCCGGAAGCAACCGCGATCCAGTCGGGAGCCAAACGCAGGCTGGATGCGATGATTGCCCAGTTGCCGGAAGAATTCCGCGAGGTCCTGATCCTGCGCGAAATGGAAGATATGAGCTATCGCGAGATCGCCGAGGTCACAGGCGCTCCCATCGGTACCGTCATGTCGCGCTTGGCCAGGGCGCGGGCCACTTTGCGGGAGACTGCGAGGGATTGCCTATGAGCTGCAAGGAAGCACTCCAAACCCAGGCCTATCTGGATGGCGAACTGAAAGGCGCTGAGGCCGCGGCGGTGGAACGGCATCTCGAGACCTGCGCCGAATGTCAGGCGTTGGCGGCGGATGCCGCCGATCTCAGCGATGCCTTGCGCAACGCCACGCATTACCGCGCGCCGGACCCCTTGCGTCACCGGCTGAAAAAAGAGCTTGAGCGCGAGGTGCGTCATTCGCCCGCAAGACGTTTCTGGCAAGGCGCCGCCAGCGGTGTCGGCGCGTCTGCGCTTGCGGCCGGTTTTGCCCTGTTCGTGCTTCTGCCCCCTTCCGCCGCCACGCTTTCGCAGTCGATCGTCGACGCCCACTCCGCTGCCTTGACCGGCGGCAAGACCATCATGGTCGCCTCCAGCAATCATCACACCGTCAAGCCCTGGCTGGCGGCGCATGCGGGGATTTCGCCGCCGGTGACGGACTTCGCGGATCAGGGCTTCACACTGACGGGCGGGCGCACGGACGAGGTGGCCGGCAGTCGCGCCGCCGTTGCCGTCTACGCCCACGGCAATCATGAGGTCGATCTGTTCGCCTGGCCCGCCAATGGCGCGCAATTGCCGGAAGCCGGCATCGCCCGCGGTTTCCGCATGGCGTTCTGGAAGAGTGGTGATCTGAATTACGCCGCCGTGTCGGATGTCGATGCGGTCGCCTTCCAGAAATTCGTCGCTCTGGTTAAAGCGCAACGGGAATAAACCGCGCCGCCGAGCAGTCTCCTTTCCCGAAATCTGGAGACTTGCATCATGACCGATCCATCCCGCCGCGACGCGCTGAAATGCCTTGGTGTTGGCGCAGGCACTTTATTCACTTTGCAGGCCGGGGTGTTCAGCGCCTTTGATATGGCGCAAGCGCGTGTCGAAGACATGGGCACACCACTGTTCCTGCAGATCAGCGACACCCATATCGGCTTCAACAGAGACGCCAATCCTGACGTGATCGGCACCTTGAACAACACTATCGATGCGGTGAACGCGCTTCCCCATCCACCGGCATTTGCGCTTCACACCGGAGATGTCACCCATTTGTCCAAAGCCGGCGAGTTCGACACGGCGAACCAGCTTCTTTCGCGGCTCAAAGTCAGCGAACTGCATGTGGTGCCGGGCGAGCATGACGTCACCGACGGGCCGGGCACGGAGTTCTTCGCCCGTTTCGGCAAGCCTTCCAACAACCGTGGCTATTACAGTTTCGATGCCAAAGGCGTGCATTTTATCGCCCTGGTCAATGTGATGAATTTCAAGCCCAACGGCCTGGGCGCTTTGGGCGAAGACCAGCTCACTTGGCTGAAAGATGATCTCGCGGGCCGCTCCGCCAGCCAGCCCATCGTGGTGTTCGCGCATATGCCGCTCTGGACAATCTATGAGCCCTGGGGCTGGGGTACCGGCGAAGGTGAGCAGATCGCCTCGCTCTTGCGCCGTTTCGGCTCGGTCACCGTGCTCAACGGCCACATCCACCAGATCGTGCAGAAGGTGGAAGGCAATATCACCTTCCACACCGCCCGCTCGACCGCCTATCCCCAGCCGCCCGCGGGCAGCGGGCCTGGGCCCGGTCCACTGGTCGTCCCGCCGGATCAACTCCCTGGAATGCTGGGCGTCACCACGGCGATCATAGGTGAAAAACGCCGCATTTCCTTGACCGATACCACTCTCGCCTGAATTGGAGCTTTATTGTGAATTCCAAACTGTTTGCTTTTGTCCTGCTGACGATTTCCGCCACCGGTCTTCATCCTGTAGAGGCCGCGGATGTCTCAGTCATTATCAAGAACTTCGACTATTCACCCATGGAGCTGAATATCGCTGCCGGCACGATGGTGGTGTGGAAAAACCTGGATGGCGAACCGCATACGATTGCCAGCGTCGACGGCATGTTCCGCTCACCCGCGCTGGACCAGAATGACAGCTACAGCTTCACCTTCAATCGCCCCGGTGTGTTCAAATATATCTGCTCCATCCATCCCAAGATGAAGGCAACCATCACCGTCAAATAGCCGTCACAGCCCAAGTTCGCTCAGCCCCGGATGATTGTCGGGGCGGCGGCCTTGCGGCCAATGATACAGGCGCTGGTTTTCCTTGATCGGCAACAGATCGATGCTGGCGAAACGCCGGTGCATCAGGCCTTGGGCATTGAATTCCCACAGCTCGTTGCCATAGCTGCGGAACCACTCGCCATTGTCTCTGTGCCACTCCGAGGAGAACCGCACCGCTATGCGGTTTTCGCGGAAGTCCCACAGCTCCTTGATCAGGCGGTAGTCATGCTCTTCCTGCCATTTGCGGGTGAGCAGGGCGATAATGGCGGCACGTCCTTGCAGAAATTCGGTGCGATGCCGCCAGATACTGTCTTCGGTATAGGCCAGGGCAGTGCGGGCCGGATCGCGGCTGTTCCACGCATCCTCCGCCGCCCGCACTTTTTGCACGGCGGTTTCCAGTGTGAAGGGCGGGAAGGGTGGGCGGCTTTCCATGACAGTCTTTCCGGTGTTTCTGCATGACATTATATGTGCTGCCTGCCTGCGCCGGAATCATACCTGGCATGACAAAGGCCCCGGCTGTTTCCAGCCGGGGCCTTTGCCGTCTCCAAAATCTGTCTAACGGACGTGCTTCAGGCTGATCGAGCCGATACCCGCCGCCACATTCAACCCGGTCGAACCTTCCACGCTCACCGGCTGAAGCGCGATGGACTTGTCAAGGCCGCCGATCAACACATTGGCCCCAAGTCCAACACCGACATTGGCCTGGGCGCTGGCGCCGCCATATTCGCCTTCAATGGCGCCAGGGCGCACGTCAGAACTGGGCGCGAACACCGCCCAGATCAGCTTGCCCTTGCCGGTAAACCCGATGTCCACGCCCCATTTGGAAATCGTGCCGGCGTAGTGTTCGACGGCCGCTTTGGTCGGCTCGTACGTGCAGGACAGGTCCTTGGTCGAACCGAATACAAAGCCCATGCCTCCGGCGACATTGCAGTTCAGCGTACCGACCTTTACGCCGGCGGGGGCGGCATTTACGGGGGTAATGGCAAGGCCGGCAGCAGCAACAGCCGCGCCAAGCATCAGATGAAATGTCTTCATGTTGCACTCCAGGGGAAGAGGGACTCGGCACAATCGCCGACCGGGCAATAAAACGCGGATGGGGGGCTCGAGGTTCCCGGGCTAGAAAATAAATCAATATATTTCAATGGCTTGGACGAGCGCTGCGCTGCCTCTTGCGCAAAATAGGGCTCGCTGATACAGGCTCGGCGCTCCATAGGGCGCTTCATAAAGAGCGCCCCACTTATGGCCAGGAGCGCCCATTATGACCAGCTCGACCATCCGCGAAGCTCTGACCTTCGACGATGTGTTGCTGGTGCCCGGCGCCTCCGAGGTCCTTCCCGGCCAGGTCGACACCCGCACCCGTCTCACCAAGACGGTGGAACTGGGCATTCCGCTTGTGTCCGCCGCCATGGATACCGTTACTGAAGCCGGTCTTGCCATCGCCATGGCGCAAGCCGGCGGCATGGGCGTGATTCATAAGAATCTGGGCATCGAGGAACAGGCCGAACATGTGCGCCGGGTGAAGCGCTATGAAAGCGGCATGGTGGTGAATCCGGTGACCATCGGGCCCGGCGCCACTCTGGCCGATGCGCTGGCGCTGATGGAGCGCCACCGCATCTCCGGCGTGCCGGTCGTGGATGGTGTGGATGCCCATAATTCAATGAGTCGGGGCGCGGGCAAATTGGTGGGCATTCTTACCAACCGCGACGTGCGTTTCGCCGCCGACCCGCGCCAGAAAGTGTCCGAACTGATGACCAAGGACAGGCTGGTCACGGTGCGCGAAGGCGTACAGCTCGACGAGGCCAAGCGCCTGCTGCACCAGCATCGCATCGAGAAGATCATTGTGGTGGACGACGCCTATCGCTGCGTCGGCCTGATCACCGTCAAGGACATCGAGAAGGCGCAGAAATATCCCAACAGCTGCAAGGACGAGCGTGGCCGCCTGCGCGTTGCCGCCGCCACCGGCGTGGGCGAGGACGGCTATGCCCGCGCCATGGCGCTGATCGAGGCGGAATGCGATGTGATTGTGGTGGACACGGCCCACGGCCATTCCAAGGGCGTGATCGATGCCATCACCCGCATCAAGAAAGCCAGCAACTATGTCCAGGTGGCGGGCGGCAATATCGCCACCGCCGAAGCCGCCAAGGCGCTGATCGATGCCGGCGCCGATGCGGTGAAGGTGGGTATCGGACCGGGCTCGATCTGCACCACCCGCATCGTGGCGGGCGTGGGCGTGCCGCAGCTGACCGCGATCATGGATGCGGTGAGCGTGGCGCGCGATGCCGGCGTGCCGGTGATCGGCGATGGCGGCATCAAATATTCCGGCGATCTGGCCAAGGCGCTGGCTGCCGGCGCCGATGTGGCGATGGTGGGTTCGCTGCTGGCGGGCACCGAAGAATCGCCGGGCGAAGTTTTCCTCTATCAGGGCCGTTCTTATAAGGGCTATCGCGGCATGGGCAGTGTGGGGGCGATGGCGCGCGGCTCGGCCGATCGTTATTTCCAGGCGGAAGTGCGCGACGCTTTGAAACTGGTGCCCGAAGGCGTGGAAGGCCAGGTGCCTTACAAGGGCCCTGTGGGCACGGTGGTGCATCAGATCATCGGCGGCCTGCGCGCCGCCATGGGCTATACCGGTTGCCACACCATCGAGGAATTCCACAGACGCGCGCAATTCGTGCGCATTACCGGCGCGGGGCTTCGCGAAAGCCATGTTCATGATGTGACGGTGACGCGGGAAGCTCCCAACTATCATCCCGGCGGGCAATAAGTGAGCTGCGGCGCGCCGGAGGCGCGTGAGCAGGTCCAGTGGACCTGCGAAAGTGGCGAACGCCGCGAGCTTGGGCGAGCGGCCGCGGGGTTTGGCCTGCTGATGGCCGTTTTGGTTATGGCGCTGCCGGCTGCCGCGCAAACCGTTCCCGACTGGACTGAGATCGAAACCGTCGAAGTACGTGAGCGGCCCGGCCCGGCGCTGTGGCATCTGACCCGCGGCGATTCCGAAGTCTGGCTGCTGGGCACGGTCGGCGCCATGCCCAGCGACCTGGACTGGAACAAGGACTATCTCTCGGAACTGCTGGACGGGTCGCGCGCCATCCTGATGCCGCCCAAGGCCGACATTGCCCTGACCGATATTGCCTGGTTCCTGATCTGGCATGGCGGCGAACTCAGCCTGCCGCGCGGCCAGAGCCTGGAAACAAGTCTGCCCGCGGACCTGCGCGCCCGCTTTGTCGCGGTGCGCGACAGGGTCAGTGACGATGCGGACGATTACCGCACCGATATTCCTGTCCGGGCGGCGATACGGCTGCAACAGGATGTGCGGGAGAAAGCGGATTTTTCCTTTCGCGAGCCGCGCCGCACCATCGAGAATCTCGCCGCGCGCAAGCGCATTCCCAGGGCGCCGGTGACCAATTTCGCGGCCATGGATGCGGTGCGTGAGGTGCTCAAACTCACACCGTCCCAGCAGCACACCTGTCTGGCCCAGGCCCTGGAAGATGTGACCTGGGCGCTTGGCCATGCCGACACGGCCGCCCGCGCCTGGGCGGTGGGCGATATCAAGACGGTCAAGGCCCATTACAGCGAGTGGCGTCTGGGCAATTGCGTGATGGCCGCGGTACAGAAATTCAGCAACATCGATGAGCGCAATATCGCGGAATATGTTTCCGCCATCGACGCGGCCCTGGACAAGCCGGGCAAGACCATCGTGTTGATCTATATGGGGCCGCTGCTGCGCAAGAACGGCGTGCTGGAGCGGCTGCAGGCGCGCGGCATCGCCATCGAGGCTCCGGCTGAGCAGTAGACAAGCCTGGATGATGGCCGCAAACTGTTTTTGTTGCCAGAGGGAGCACGGGCGATGGCTGAGGACATTCTTGTAGGCAAAGGCAAGGCCGACGACACGCTGTTGCTGCGTCTCTCCAATCGCCATGGCCTGGTGGCGGGCGCCACCGGCACCGGCAAGACCGTCACCTTGCAGGTGATGGCGGAAGGATTTTCCCGCGCCGGGGTTCCGGTCTTTGCCGCCGATGTGAAGGGCGACCTTTCTGGCGTTGCCGCGGCGGGCACCGCCAATGATGCGCTGGTGTCACGTGCCAAGAGCCTGGGCTTGAGCTATGAGCCCGATCGCTTTCCGGCGATCTTCTGGGACCTGTTCGGCGAACAGGGTCATCCCATCCGCGCCACCATTTCCGAAATGGGACCGCTGCTGCTGGCGCGGCTGATGGACTTGAACGACGTGCAGGAAGGCGTGCTCAACATCGCCTTCAAGGTGGCGGACGAGCAGGGCCTGCTGCTGCTGGACCTCAAGGACCTGCGCGCCATGCTGAGTTTTTTGGCCGAGCATGCCGATGAACTGACGACCCAGTATGGCAATGTCTCCAAAGCCACCATCGGCACCATCCAGCGCCAGCTTCTGGTGCTGGAGAACCAGGGCGGCGACAAATTCTTCAGCGAACCGGCACTGGCCTTGACCGACTTCATGCGCACCGATCGCGACGGCCGCGGCTATATCAATGTGTTCGCTGCCGACAAGCTGATGCAGACGCCACGGCTCTACGCCACCTTCCTGTTGTGGCTGCTGTCGGAACTGTTTGAGCAGCTGCCGGAAGTGGGCGATCCGGAAAAGCCCAAGCTGGTCTTCTTCTTCGACGAAGCGCATCTGCTGTTCACCGACGCGCCCAAGGCGCTGATGGAGAAGATCGAGCAGGTGGTGCGGCTGATCCGCTCCAAGGGCGTGGGCATCTATTTCGTCACCCAGAATCCCCTGGATGTTCCCGACAAGGTCCTGGCCCAGCTCGGCAACCGGGTGCAGCACGCCCTGCGCGCCTTCACACCGCGCGACCAGAAGGCCGTGAAGACGGCGGCCGATACCTTCCGCCCCAATCCCGACCTCGACACTGCCCGTGTCATCATGGAGCTGGGAAAAGGCGAGGCGTTGATCTCGCTGCTGGAAGGCAATGGCACGCCCACCATGGTGGACCGCGCCATGATCTGTCCGCCCTCGGCGCGGCTGGGACCGGTGACGGTTGAGGAACGCAGGGCGGTGATCGCGGCCAGCCCCTGTGCCGGCAAGTATGACAAGATGCTGGATGCGGAGTCGGCTTACGAAGTGCTGCAGAACCGCGCCCAGACGGCGGCGGCGCCTGCCGCTGCGAACGCGCCCGCCGAAGGCGGTGGGCTGTTGGGTGGCATTGGCGCGGCGCTGGGCGGGCTGTTCGGCACCAGCACGCCGCGCGGCCAGCGTTTGTCGACCACACAGCTGGTGACCCGCGAAGTGACACGGTCGGTGGTCAACCGCGTGGCGGGGCAGGTGGCCGCTGATCTGGGCAAGCAGATCCTGGGCAAGCAGATGGGCAGTACCATCGGCCGTGCGATCGTCCGCGGGACATTAGGCGGAGTTCTACGGCGCTGACACGGGCTTGGGCGCGGTTCTTTTGCGTCTGGAGTTCGTCGCTCGTCGCTCATGTACTATTCGTACACATCGCTCCTCGCTCCTGCTCCAGCCGCAAAACTCCTCGCGCCCTCTAAACTCAGCGCTCAAGAGCTGCGGCTTGCAGCAGCATGATCGTTTTCATATCCACGATCTCGCCGCGCGCGATCATTTTGAGTGCGTCGTCCAGCGGCATCTCCAAGACTTCTATGTCTTCGCCCTCATGCTCATGGCCGCCTCCCTTGGCGCGTGGGGCCGTGGAGTCGTAATCCGCCAGGAACATCGAAGCTCGTTCCTTGACGGCGCCGGGACTGGGGAAGCAGTGGGTGACCAGGCGTGGGTTTGAAATCGAAACGCCGGCCTCCTCCATCGCCTCGCGGGTGACGCAATCGACTGGTGTGTCGCCATCCAGCTTGCCGGCGATGACTTCCACCAGCAACTGCTTCAAACCCCATTCAAAAACCGGCCAGCGGAATTGCTTGATCAGGATTACAAGCCCGCGCGCCCGGTCGAAAGGCAGCACGGCGGCGGCATCGCCGATGTCATAGCTTTCCCGTTCCTGGTGCTGCCAGACGCCATCGCTGCGCTGAAAATCAAAGCTGGCCTTGCGCAGGGTGTAATAATGGTCGGACAGAATCCAGATTTCGCGCGACCGCACCCGGCCGCTGATGTCATCGCCTTGGCTCATAAGGCGACGCTAGTCGCGGACATGCACCGTTGCAAGCTTATCGGAATAGAGCCGTTTCCAGCCGGGCATGCTGTCCATGAGTTTGGTCACCGGCGCGTCCGACGGAAAGATTGTCCAGGCGATCTGATGCGCGCTTATCGCCGCCGTCAGCGCATCGCGATCGGGCGAAATGATCCTGGCATAGTTTTGCAAAAAGGCGTCGCCATACAGGTCGGCGCGGCTGTCGATATAGACCTTCACATTATTCCAGATCAGATAGCCGCCGAATCCATAGCCATTCAGCACCGGCGTCTGGCGCACCGATTGCGGCACATGCGCCAGCGCGGATGCCGGCGTCACGGGGCCATCGCTGCGCATCGCGGGCAAGGCAAGCCGTGCCCCGATCATGGCCAGCAGCAGGACGCCGGCAACAAGGCCGAACAGGCGCGATGACGTTTCCTCCCGTGCAGGCCAGCTTTTCCCCAGCGAGGCCGCAAGCAGTATCGGTGCTGTGACACCGAGCAGCATCTGGTGCCGGGTATGGCTCAAGGCCAGCCACACCAGTCCCACAAGCAGCAGCAACCGAAGGGGCGGTACTGTCACCTTGCCGCTACCCAGCACGAACAGGGCAGCGAGCAGCGCAAGCGCCAAGGCCGAAGGATGCGAAAAATCGGCTGCCTGCCATTCCCCGATAAAGGCCAGGCCTTGCATCGCCGATAGCTGGAACGGAAACAGCAGGGTGTGGAATCCGAACGGTGTCGCCATGGCAGACACTGCGGCCGCCAGCAGGAACAAGCCCCAGCCCAGCGCGGCTTTTCTGCGATCCGGTGTTTCCACCACCGCTTCGACGGCGAGCGCGCCGGCCAGCGCCAGCCCGAACGCAAAACTGCCATGCAGATTGGCCCAGAGCGGGATCAGCGGCAGCAGCCACCAGCTTGGCGCTGCCTCTTTCTCGCGCGCGGTCACAAGACCGGCGGTCCAGATTGCCAGCAGCGGCAAGGCCAGCATATGCGGCCGCGCCAAAAGGCTGACGGTGATGCAGCAAAGGCCCAGCACCACCGTCAAAAGTGCAGGAACCATGTCGACGCGTTTGCGGACATGAAAACTCACCACGGCTGCCGTCAGTCCGGCGCAGGCAGCGAACACAAGATGGATGCCCGCCCAACCCCGCAGGGACCAGGTCAGCGCCATCAGGATCTCGGCCAGCCATTCCTGGGTGTGCCAGGGCGCGCCGGCAACAGTGTAGGAGAAGACATCCGCGCGCAGCACGGCATGGTGCGCCAGCATCCATTCCCCGGCACGGATGTGCCAATAGGTGTCGCCGTCATTCAGCAGGCCGGGCGAGAAAGCCGCCAGCGCAAACCCCGCCAGCCCCGCAAACAGGGCAAAGGTCATGGCTGGGGAAAGGGCGCGCGGCATAGGATTGGCTTTCGGATCGCCGGCCACTCTATAAGGGCAATCCTAATGCGTCCTTTCCGGCCTAACACACTGGTTTTTCACGAGAAATGACACCCGCTGCCCGCCTGCAAATGGCCATCGAGATCCTGGAAGGTCTGGAACAGACCGCCCAGCCCTTTGACCGCTTTCTCAGGGACTGGTTTCGCAGCCGCCGTTTCGCGGGCTCCAAGGACCGCCGCGCCATTGCCGAGCGGGTCTTTGCCATTGCGCGGCGGCGCGCGCATCTGGCCCATCGCATGGCAAGCGGCCATCCACGCGCGCTGGCCATCGGATTGTTGCTGGAAGAGGGCGCCGACATCCAAGCGCTGTTCACGGGCGGTTACGGGCCCTCGCCACTGACGGACGACGAACGCGTGGCGATTGCGGCGGCGCCCCAGCCGGAGCCGGACTGGGTGAAAGGCGAATTTCCCCATTGGCTGGAAGACGACCTTTGCCGCGCCTTCGGCACAAACCTGCTGCAGGAAATGACGGCGCTGCAGGAACGCGCGCCGGTGGATTTGCGGGTCAACAGTTTGAAAGCCGACCGGGCCGAGGTTCTGGCCGCGCTCAAGGTGGAAGGCTTTGCGGCTGCGCCAACGCCGCATTCTCTCTGGGGCATCCGTATCGCATCCGGCGAAGGCAATGCTGCACTGGCCAAATTACCGCTGTTTGAATCCGGCGCCTTCGAGTTCCAGGACGAAGCCGCCCAACTCGCATCGCTGCTGGCGCGCGCCGAACCGGGCATGCGGGTTCTGGACCTGGCGGCGGGCGCGGGCGGCAAGGCGCTGGCGATGGCGGCCAGCATGAATGACAAGGGCGCGATCCTGGCTTTCGATGACAATGCGGCGCGCCTTGCCCCTTTGGCGGAACGGGCACAGCGCGCCGGCGCGCGCTGCATCACCTTGGCCGAGAAGCGGGGCGGGCCGCTCTGGGGCAATGGCAAATTCGATCTGGTGTTTCTGGACGCGCCCTGCAGCGGAACCGGCACCTGGCGGCGGCAGCCGGAACTGCGCTGGCGGCTTACCCCGGAACGGCTGGCCGAACTGACCCGCATCCAGGACTGGCTGCTGGACGATGCCGCCCGGCACACAACAGCCGGCGGGCGGCTGGTCTACGCCACCTGTTCCCTTCTGCCGGTCGAGAACCAGGACCGGGTGGCAGCCTTCCTGTCCCGCAATCCGGGCTTTGCCACCCTTGATCTTGGGGCAAGCTGGAGTGGCAAACCCGTGCCGGGACTGGGGACGGATTTCCGGGCCACCCCGCAAACCACTGGAACAGATGGATTTTATTGCGTGGCCTTGCGCAGATCATGACACCATCGCCACGTCAGAGTTGTGAATGACGCATGGTTTGATTCAGCCAAAATAGCGTATGGTCGCCGCCATGATCCCCCCTTCGATTCCTAAGCTGGCGATTCCACTGTTGACCGCCCTGCTGCTGACGGCTGGTTCGGCTTTTGCCGCGCCCGCCAAAGCGCCCAAGATTGAGCCGCCCGTTACGGTGGAATCTCTTCTGGCGGACGCCCATGCGGCTGCCAGCCGGGGCGAGACTGAACTGGCGCTGCGCCTGGCGCAGGCAGCCATCGTCGCCGATCCCGCGCGGCCCGGTTCCTATGTGGCGCTGGGTGACATCTATGCCGGCACGGGACAGCCCGATTATGCCCGCAGTTTCTACGATGCCGCCTTGGGCATCGACCCGTCCGAGCCCAGCGCACTGAGGGCCTTGTCGGCGCTCGAGCAGGGCACCACGGTGAACGCTGCAAGATGAGCGTTCTGGTTCTGGATTTCGGCAGCCAGGTCACCCAGCTGATCGCGCGGCGCGTGCGCGAGGCCGGTGTCTATTGCGAGATCGTGCCTTTCAACAAGGCCGATGAAGCGCTGGCCAAGAAGCCGCGCGCCATCATCCTGTCGGGCGGGCCTCGCTCGGTCTATGAGAAGGATGCGCCCCGCGCCCCGCAACAGGTGTTCGAAATGGGCATTCCTGTCCTGGGCATCTGCTACGGCGAAATGACCATGAGCGCCCAGTTGGGCGGCAAGGTCGAAGGCGGGCACAATCAGGAATTCGGCCGCGCCGACATCCATGTCCAGGCGCAGTCGCCCTTGCTGGAAGGGTTGGCGGAAAGCGGCAGCGAGCCGGTCTGGATGAGCCATGGCGACAAGATCACCGCCATTCCGCCGGGCTTCAAAGCGATCGCCACCTCAGAGTCATCGCCCTATGCGGTGATCGCCGACGAGACGCGCAAATTCTACGGCGTTCAGTTCCACCCCGAAGTGGCGCACACACCGCGGGGCGCAACCTTGCTGTCGAATTTCGTGCGCACCATCGCCGGCATCCAGCCGGAATGGAACATGCACGCCTTCCGCGCCGCCATGATCGAGAAGATCAGGAAGCAGGTGGGCAAGGGCAAGGTGATCTGCGGTCTGTCGGGCGGTGTGGACTCCTCCGTTGCCGCTGTCCTGATCCATGAAGCGATCGGCGACCAGCTCACCTGTATCTTTGTCGATACCGGACTGATGCGGGCGGGCGAAAGCGAAGAAGTCGTGTCGCTGTTCCGCGGCCATTACAACATTCCGCTTATCCATGCCGATGCGCGTGAGCTGTTCCTCACCCGGCTGAAGGGCGTCAGCGATCCCGAGCAGAAACGCAAGATCATCGGCGCCGCCTTCATCGATGTGTTCGACAAGGAAAGCCACCAGGTCGGCGGGGCGGAATTCCTGGCCCAGGGCACACTCTATCCCGATGTGATCGAAAGCGTCTCGGCCACCGGTGGGCCGTCCGTCACCATCAAGAGCCATCACAATGTCGGCGGCCTGCCCGACTACATGAAGCTCAAGCTGGTCGAGCCTTTACGCGAGCTGTTCAAGGATGAAGTGCGCGCCTTGGGCCGCGAACTGGGCCTGCCGCCGGCTTTTGTGGGGCGTCATCCTTTCCCCGGTCCGGGCCTTGCCATCCGCGTGCCGGGAGAGATCACCGAAGACAAGCTGGAAATCCTGCGCAAGGCCGACGTCATCTATTTGGACGAGATCCGCAAGGCCGGCCTCTACGACAAGATCTGGCAGGCCTTTGTCGTTCTGCTGCCGGTCAAGACGGTAGGCGTGATGGGCGATGGCCGCACCTATGACCATGTCTGCGCGCTGCGCGCCGTCACCTCCACTGACGGCATGACCGCGGACTATTATCCCTTCGAGCACAGCTTCCTGGCCCGCACCGCCACCCGCATCGTCAACGAGGTGCGCGGCATCAATCGGGTGGTCTACGACATCACGTCGAAGCCGCCCGGAACGATCGAGTGGGAGTGAGCCACGACCCGCGATAGCGGGGCAAATCGGTCCAGTGGACCGATTTGAGTGGCGAACGCGCCGAGCTTGAGCGAGGCGCAATCCAGATGGCTTTGGCCTTCAGATATTTACTTCAGTACGGACTTCATGATTCGACTCGACAACATCAGCAAGCAGAACGGCCATCATCTCCTGTTCGTCGACGCGTCGATGGGCATCCAGAAAGGCGAGAAGGTGGGCCTTGTCGGCCCCAATGGCGCCGGCAAATCGACGCTGTTCCGCATGATCGCGGGCCAGGACCGGCCCGATGATGGCCAGGTGACGATCGAAACCGGCATGACCATCGGCTATTTCAGCCAGGATGTTGGCGAGATGTCGGGCCAGAGCGCCGTCGCGGCCGTGATGGATGGTGTAGGACCGGCCAGCGCGCTGGCCGCCGAAATGGCCCAGCTTGAGGCCGCCATGGTCGATCCGGATCAGGCCGCAAACATGGACGCTCTGGTGGAGCGTTACGGCGAGGTGCAGCACCGTTTCGAGGAACTGGATGGCTATGCGCTGGATGCCCGGGCGCGTG
>Ga0310811_10006975_pt1 | contig 14437 bp, 14 predicted proteins | sample YCmetagenome_FD_207642 | JGI IMG/M metagenome (GOLD analysis project Ga0310811, IMG submission 207642) | Soil microbial communities from experimental microcosm in Duke University, North Carolina, United States - YC | ecosystem: Engineered > Artificial ecosystem > Soil microcosm > Unclassified ...
ACGTCGCGCAGATCGCCGACGGGGATCTCGAAGACGTCCTCTACGGCCAGCGACGTGCCGCCCGTGGTGCCCAGGCCGTAGCAGGGCACGTCGAAGCGGCCGCAGAGCTCGGCGAGCGCGTCGAACGCCTCGGGCCGCACGCACACCAGCGCCCGGGAGGCCGACTCGCTGAACAGGCCCACGAAGGCGTCCTCGGTCGGCAGGCTCACCGACGCGCCCACCCCCTGGGCGATGCACGACTCGGCCAGGGCGATCGCCAGGCCGCCGTCGGACAGGTCGTGGGAGCCCTCGATCAGGCCCTCGGCCGCCGCGGCCGACAGCACGGCCGCGAGCCCGCGCTCGGCGATCAGGTCCGCCTGCGGGGGGAGGCCCCCGAGGTGACCGTGGACGACGTGCGCCCACTCCGACCCGCCGAACTCCTCGTGGGTCTCACCCAGCAGCGCGACCCGCAGCCCAGGAGCCGTGAAGCCGGACCTGACCCGCTTGGCGACGTCGTCGATCACACCGAGCACGCCGACGACCGGCGTTGGGTGGATCGCATCTGAGCCGGTCTGGTTGTAGAACGAGACGTTTCCGCCGGTCACGGGAACACCGAGGATCTGGCAGGCGTCCGCGAGACCACGCGTGGCCTCCGCGAACTGCCACATGACCTCGGGGTCCTCCGGCGAGCCGAAGTTGAGGCAGTTGGTCACCGCCAGCGGCGTGGCGCCGGTCACGGCCACGTTCCGGTAGGCCTCGGCGAGCGCGAGCTGGGCGCCCGCGTACGGGTCGAGCTTGGCGTAGCGGCCGTTGCCGTCCGTCGACAGCGCGATGCCTCGAGTCGTCTCCTCGGCCCCCGGCATGACCTCGGAGATCCGCACCATCCCGGCGTCCGCGGGCTGGGCCAGGACGGTGTTGCCCCGGACGTACCGGTCGTACTGGGAGGTCACCCACTCCTTGGAGGCCAGGTTGGGGGAGCCCAGCAGGGTGAGGAGGGTCTCACGGAGATCCGAAGGGCGCGGCAGCCGCTCGGGGCCGTCGCCGTTGAGGGCCGCCTGACCGGCGGGCTCGTGGAAGGGCCGCTCGTACACCGGGCCGTCGTCGGCCGCCGTGCCCGGCGGGATGTCGACGATCGTCTCGCCGTCCCAGGTCATGACGAGCCTGCCGGTGTCGGTCACCTCGCCGATCACGGTCGCGGGGACGTCCCACTTCTCACAGATCGCCATGAAGGCCGCGATGTCGCCGGGCGTGACGACGGCCATCATCCGCTCCTGCGACTCGCTCATGAGGATCTCCTCGGGCCGCAGCGTCGGGTCGCGCAGCGGGACGAGGTTGAGGTCGACGTGCATGCCGCCGGTGCCCTTGGCCGCGAGTTCGGTCGTGGCGCACGACACGCCGGCCGCACCGAGGTCCTGGATGCCGACCACCACGTCGGCCTGGTACAGCTCCAGGCAGCACTCGATCAGCAGCTTCTCCATGAACGGGTCGCCGACCTGGACGGCGGGCCGCTTGGCCTGCGATTCGTCCTCGAACGTCGCCGACGCGAGCACCGAGGCCCCGCCGATGCCGTCGGCGCCGGTCCGCGCCCCGAAGAGGACGACCTTGTTGCCCGGCCCGGGAGCGGTGGCCAGCTTGATCTGGTCCTTGCGCAGCAGGCCGACGCACAGCGCGTTGACCAGCGGGTTGCCGATGTAGCAGGGGTCGAACGCGACCTCGCCGCCGATGTTGGGCAGGCCCAGGCAGTTGCCGTAGTGGCTGATGCCCTCGACGACGCCGGGCAGCACGCGCCGGGTGTCCGGCTGGGTGGCGCCGCCGAACCGCAGGGCGTCCATGACCGCGATCGGCCGGGCGCCCATCGACATGATGTCGCGGACGATGCCGCCGACACCCGTGGCCGCGCCCTGGTGCGGCTCGACGTACGACGGGTGGTTGTGCGACTCGATCTTGAAGGTGGCGGCCCAGCCGTCGCCGATGTCGACCACGCCGGCGTTCTCGCCCATGCCGACGAGCAGCGCCTCGGACTTCGGCGCCTTGGTGCCGAACTGCCGCAGGTGGACCTTGGAGGACTTGTAGGAGCAGTGCTCGCTCCACATGACCGAGTAGATCGCCAGCTCCGAGCTGGTCGGACGCCTGCCCAGGATCTCGCGGACCCGCTGGTACTCGTCGTCCTTCATCCCCAGCTCGGCGAACGGCTGCCGCTCGTCGGGGGTCTCGAGGGCGAGCTTGACGCTGTCGACGGTCATGCGTTCACCAGCTTCTTGAGGATGGAGGTGAAGAAACCCCGCCCGTCGACGCTCGGCGCGCCGGTGAGCTCTTCCACCGCGTGCTCGGGGTGGGGCATGAGGCCCACGACGTTGCCCGCCTCGCTGGTGATCCCGGCGATGTCGTTGAGTGAGCCGTTCGGGTTGCCGCCCAGGTAGCGGAAGACCACCCGTCCCTCGCTCTCCAGGGCCTCCAGCGTCCGCGCGTCGGCGACGTACCGGCCCTCGCCGTGCTTGACCGGCAGGACGATCTCCTGGCCCGTCTCGTACTCGGCCGTCCAGGCCGTGTCCGCGTTCACGACCTGGACCCGCTGGTCGCGGCAGACGTAGTGCAGGCCCTGGTTGCGGGTCAGCGCGCCGGGAAGCAGGTGCGCCTCGCAGAGGATCTGGAAGCCGTTGCACGTGCCGAGCACGGGCAGGCCGTCGCGGGCCGCGGGGACGAGTTCCTCCATGAGCGGGGCGAACCGTGAGATGGCCCCGCAACGAAGGTAGTCGCCGTAGGAGAACCCGCCGGGAAGGAACACCGCGTCGACGCCCTTGAGATCACGCTCCGCGTGCCACAGGGGCACCGCCTCGGCGCCCGCCAGCCGTACGGCTCTCGCGGCATCCTGGTCGTCGAGTGTTCCGGGGAAGGTGACGACGCCCACCCGGGCAGCGCTCATGACAGTGGTCCCTCCAAGCCGTAACTGGGCACAGGCACGCTCGAGCCGCCATCTACTTGGAGGATGGCGGTCGGTGGCGGTACACCTCAGGTTATCGAAGGACCCAAATCGGCCGCTCGGTGGAGCGCTCGGAACCGGCCGATCAGACGCCGGCGAGCTGCCCGGCGAGCGTGAGGTGGTGGGCGATGGCGTCCTCGTCCCAGTCGAGCTCCTTGCGGAGCCGGACGGTGGTGCCCTGGCCGGGCGTGATGTCGAAGGAGATCTCGTCCACGACGGCCCGCATGATCAGAATGCCCCGCCCGTTCTCGACGTCGCTCGGGGGATACTGCTTGGGAATCGTTTCCAGCCCCAGTCCGCAGTCGACGATGCGCAGCTCGCAGCGGCCGTGGCCGATGGTGGCCATCACCTCGTAACGGTTCACCGGACCCCCGTGCCGCACCGCGTTGGTGCAGGCCTCGGAGGTCGCGAGCAGGATGTCGGACACGCAGCCCTCGGTCACGCCCAGTGAGCGGAGAGCGTCTCCGAGCACACGACGGACCATGGGGATGCCGATGGCATCCCGCGGCATGGCAAGCGAAAACTCAATATCCACCGGACCCCTCCCCGGTGTCGAAGGTCACCAAGGTAGGTTTCCCCGGTGAATCAGGCCTAACCGCGTAATCACGTGCGTGTTATTCATGGTTCGACCAAGAGGGGCTTTACGCTCGCACGATGTGCTCTATAGCGGATTTTGTCCTAATTTTCGTAGTGTGAAATATCCCACTTCAGTTCTCGACGTGGATCGTGAAGTCTTCGATCACCGTGTTGGCGAGGAGCGTTTCGGCCATCTTCCGGACCTCCGAAAGAGCCGCTTCGTCCGCCGGGCCGTCGAGTTCGACCTCGAACCGCTTGCCCTGCCGTACGTCGGAGACTCCGGAGAAACCCAGACGGGGCAGCGCCCTGGCGATCGCCTGCCCCTGCGGGTCGAGGATCTCCGGCTTGAGCATGACGTCGACGATGACGCGCGCCACGTTGTTCCTCCTGCTGGGTGGTGGGATCGCTTCGCGACAAGCCTAGCGACAGGCCCGACGCCCCCGACCGGGTGTCCGGCAGCGGAACGCGTAGTGGGAGTGTTGGGCTCCGGCACTGCGGGAATCGGGGAGGGTGTGGACGGTGATGGCGGGTCTTGCGCAAGCGGGTACCGACTCTGCCACCATGTCCGCAGACGCGTGCGGCCTACCACCCCAGCGGCCGTATGCCAGAAGATCCGGCCCGACCGCGGTGGCGACCCCGCCCACGAACGGCCCACGACGCACAGGAGTGGCACGTGACATCCGACGCCCCTCGTGGTGTTGACGCACCTCCGGAGCTCGTCCAACTGCTCACCCCCGAAGGGGAGCGTGTCGAGCACCCCGACTACGACATCGAGCTGACCGATGAAGAGGTCCGCTCCCTTTACCGTGACCTCGTCCTGGTCCGCCGCATCGACCTCGAAGCGGTCGCGCTCCAGCGGCAGGGCGAACTCGGCATCTGGGCGTCCCTCCTCGGACAGGAGGCCGCGCAGATCGGCTCAGGCCGCGCGCTCACCGACGCCGACATGGCGTTCCCGACCTATCGGGAACACGGTGTGGCCTGGTGCCGCGACGTCGATCCGGTACGGCTGCTCGGCCTGTTCCGCGGTGTGAACCACGGCGGATGGGATCCGGCCGAGCACAACTTCCACCTCTACACGATCGTCATCGGCTCCCAGACGCTGCACGCGGTGGGATACGCCATGGGGATTCAGCGCGACGGCGCGGAGGCGGCGACGATCGCCTACTTCGGCGACGGCGCGACTTCCCAGGGCGACGTGAACGAGTCGTTCATCTGGGCGTCGGTCTTCAACGCCCCTGTGGTCTTCTTCTGCCAGAACAACCAGTGGGCGATCTCCGAGCCGCTGGAGAAGCAGTCGAAGATCCCGCTCTACAAGAGGGCGTCCGGCTTCGGCTTCCCCGGCGTGCGGGTCGACGGCAACGACGTGTTCGCCTGCCTGGCGGTCACCCGCAAGGCCCTGCAGAACGCGCGTGAGGGCCAGGGGCCCACGCTGATCGAGGCGTTCACCTATCGCATGGGCGCGCACACCACCTCCGACGACCCCACCCGCTACCGGGTCGCCGACGAGCTGGAGGCGTGGAAGCTCAAGGACCCGATCGAGCGTCTGAAGGCCTACCTGTTCAAGAACCAGCTCGCCGACCAGGAGTTCTTCGACAAGGTCGACGCGGAGGCCGACGCGCTGGGCAAGGACGTCCGGCGCAGGTGCCTGGAGCTGCCCGACCCCGAGCCCGAGGCGTTGTTCCAGCACGTCTACGCGGCCCAGCACAGCCTCCTCGACGAGGAGCGCGACCAGTACCTGACCTACCTGGCGGGATTCGAGCGATGACCACACTGACTCTCGCCAAGGCGCTCAACGAGGGACTGCGCCGCTCGATGGAGGACGACTCCAAGGTTCTCGTCATGGGCGAGGACGTCGGCAAGCTCGGCGGCGTGTTCCGCGTGACCGACGGCCTGCAGAAGGACTTCGGCGAGGATCGCGTGATCGACACGCCGCTCGCCGAGTCGGGCATCATCGGCACGGCCATCGGCCTGGCCCTGCGCGGCTACCGGCCGGTCTGCGAGATCCAGTTCGACGGCTTCGTGTTCCCCGCCGTCAACCAGATCATCACGCAGCTCGCCAAGATGCCGCTCAGGTCGCTCGGCGCGCTGAAGCTGCCCGTCGTGGTTCGCATCCCGTGCGGTGGCGGAATCGGAGCGGTGGAGCACCACTCGGAGTCCCCCGAGGCCTACTTCACGCACACCGCCGGGCTGCGCGTCGTCGCCTGCTCCAACCCGGCCGACGGCTACAGCATGATCCAGGAAGCCATCCGGGCCGACGATCCGATCATCTTCTTCGAGCCCAAGCGCCGCTACTGGGACAAGTCCGAGGTCGACCTGACCGCGACGGGCCTGCCCCTCGACCAGGCCAGAGTCGCCCGGCCCGGAGCGGACATCACCCTCCTGGCGTACGGGCCGATGGTGAAGACCTGCCTCGAGGCCGCCGCCGCGGCCGCGGAGGACAGCCGCGACATCGAGGTCATCGACCTGCGCTCGCTCAACCCGCTGGACATGGGCGTGGTGGCCGAGTCGGTCAAGCGGACGGGCCGCTGCGTGGTGGTGCACGAGGCGCCGGTGTTCACCGGGTTCGGCGCCGAGCTCGCGGCTCGGATCACCGAGCAGTGCTTCTACCACCTGGAGTCGCCGGTGCTGCGCGTCGGCGGTTTCTCCACGCCGTACCCGCCGTCCCGGCTGGAGGAGTACTACCTGCCGGACCTCGACCGGGTGCTCGACGCCGTCGACCGCGCCTTCACCTACTGAGAGGGAGGATCCTCATGCTTCGTGAGTTCAAGCTCCCCGACGTGGGTGAGGGCCTGACCGAGGCCGAGATCGTCAAGTGGCACGTCGCCGAGGGCGAGTCCGTCAGGATCAACCAGACGATCGTCGAGATCGAGACGGCGAAGGCCGTCGTCGAGTTGCCCTGCCCGTTCGAGGGCATCGTCGCCGCCCTCATGGTGACCGAAGGCCAGACGGTCGACGTCGGCGCGCCGATCATCGCCGTGCGGACCGAGGAGGAGGCCGGGGGCAGCCCGGAGGACCTCGTGCCGAATCCGCCGGCCGAAGGCGCCGTCGAGCCGGGGATCCACGGCAGCCCGGCGCCGAAGCAGGAGCGCAAGCCGGTCCTCGTCGGTTACGGGGTCATGGCCAGCTCCACCAAGCGCCGTCCCCGCAAGTCCGCCACCGAGGCCGCCACCGTGGCTCCCGCGGTGGTTCCGGCGGTGGTTCCGGCGCCCGCGGCCCCGGCCCCTGTGGTCACCGCTCCCGCACAGACCGCCGTGCGCGTCAGCGTCCTGGCCAAGCCGCCGGTGCGCAAGCTGGCCAAGGATCTGGGCGTCGATCTGGCGACCGTCGAAGGAACGGGCCCGCAGGGCTCGATCACCCGCGACGACGTCCAGTCCGCTGTCGGCTCGCCCGCGCCAGGGCAAGCGACAGGGCAGGCGGTTCCCCTCAGGCAGGCGGCGCCGGGCCGCGAGGAGCGCATCCCGGTCAGGGGCGTCAGGAAGGCCACCGCCCAGGCCATGGTGGCGAGCGCGTTCACCGCGCCGCACGTCACCGAGTTCCTCCAGGTGGACGTGACCGAGACGATGGCGGCGGTCAGGCGGCTGCGCCAGATGCCCGACTTCGCCGAGGTCAAGGTCTCTCCGTTGCTGCTGGTCGCCAGGGCGCTGCTGACCGCAGTGAGGCGGCACCCGATGGCCAACTCCACGTGGACCGACGAGGCGATCATCGTCAGGCACTACGTGAACCTGGGTATCGCGGCCGCGACGGATCGGGGGCTGATCGTCCCGAACATCAAGGACGCGCACGCCCTCTCGCTGCCCGAGCTGGCCGTGGCGCTGAACGACCTGACCGAGCGGGCCCGCTCCGGTAAGGCCACCCCGGCCGAGCTGACCGGGGGGACGATCACGATCACGAACGTGGGCGTGTTCGGGATCGACGCGGGCACGCCGATCCTCAACCCCGGTGAGGCCGCGATCCTGGCGCTCGGCCAGATCAGGGACATGCCGTGGGTGGTCGACGGGCAGCTCGCCGTACGCAAGGTGACCACGCTGGCCCTGTCGTTCGATCACCGGCTGATCGACGGTGAGATCGGGTCGTACATCCTCCGTGACATCGGCGCGATGCTCGAGGATCCGCTCAAGATGCTCGCCTGGGGCTGAGCCGTACGTGGTCGGACGCGGTGACCGGGAAGGCCGGGCACCGCGTCTGATCGGCGACGCGGGCTGTGAGAAGGTGGCGGGCAACGTCACAGCACAAGGGGAGACCATGTTCCGGCACGTCGTCATGTTCACCTGGACCGAGGCCGCGACCGAGGACCAGAAGACCGAGGTGGCCACGCGCCTGCGGGAGCTGCCGGCCGTCATCGGCGAGCTGCGGGACTACGTGGTCGGCGCGGACGCCGGGATCAACGAGGGCAACTACGACTTCGCCGTGGTCGCCGACTTCGACTCGCCCGAGGACTATCTCGTCTACCGCGACCACCCGACCCACCGTGCGGTCATCGCCGAGTTCATCGCGCCCATCGTGGCCTCCCGGGCGGCCGTTCAGTACGCGTTCTGAGCCGGTTCGGCGCTACCGGGCCAGGCATGTCCCGCTCAGGTCGCATCTCAGCCGGTCCTGCACGTAGGCGGGCGTCGTCGTCCAGCCGTGAAGTCGTCCAGCCGTAAATGAGTCGCACGATGCTGCGGGGGACGCGGGCTACGCCTCGGGCTTGTTCTCGTGCTCCATCAGGTGGTTGTCGGAGGTCTGGCCGCGCCGGCTGGCGAACACGATGCTCAGCAGCAGCCCCACGCCTCCGACGGCCATGAAGATGACGCCGATGACGTCGATGTGCACGGTGTCGCCCAGGACGTCCGGCTCGATGGCGAACTTCAGGATCGCACCGAGCGTGATGAAGAAGATGCTGACCCCGATGCCCATCGCGTGACCTCCGGCAGGCTGGTAGTGGCAAGGTAAACAGCCCGTGCGCAATCGGTAATACCCGGCCGCGCGAGATCACAGTACTGGAAAGCCGTGCGGATCTCCGGGAGGGAGATCCGCACGGCTGCCACTACCTCAGAAGGCCTCTTCGGGAAGCTCCATCAGGTCGTCCCCGGTCGCGGCGAGCACGCGCCGCTCGGCGGCCAGCCGGGGCAGGACGGTCTGGGCGAAGAACGCGGCCGCCCCGACCTTGCCGGCGTAGAACGCCTGGTCGGCGTCTGACTCGCCGAGGGCCCTGAGTGCCACCTCGGCCTGACGGAGCAGCAGCCAGCCGAGCACCAGATCGCCGAGGGCCATCAGGAAGCGCGTGGTGTTGAGGCCCACCTTGCGCACCTCGTTCGGGGTCTCGATCGAGGAGATCGCCCAGCCTGCCATGGTGTCCGCCATGGCCTTGACCTCGTCGGCGGCCTCGTCCAGCAGCGCACGCTCGACCTTGAGGCGGCCGTTGCCCGCCTCGGAGCCGGCGAAGGCCTTGATGTCGCCGAGCAGCGTGCCGAGCGCAGCGCCCTGGTTCCTGAGGATCTTCCTGAAGAACAGGTCGAGGCCCTGGATCGCGGTCGTGCCCTCATACAGCGAGTCGATCTTCGAGTCGCGGATGTACTGCTCGATCGGGTAGTCCTGCAGGAAGCCCGAGCCGCCGAGCGTCTGGAGGGAGCGGGCGAGCAGTTCGTACGACCTCTCGGAGCCGACACCCTTCACGAGCGGGAGCAGCAGGTCGTTCATCGCCTCGGCGGCGGCGTCCTTGCGGCCCTCGGACTCCGCGATCTGGATCGTGTCCTGGAAGGTCGCCGTGTAGATGACGAGCGCCCGCATGGCCTCGGCATACGACTTCTGGAGCATCAGTTCGCGGCGCACGTCGGGGTGGTGGGCGATGGTGACCCGCGGGGCGGTTTTGTCGGCCGAACGGGTGATGTCGGCGCCCTGGACGCGGTTGCGCGCGTAGTCGAGGGCGTTCAGGTAGCCGGTGGACAGCGTCGCGATGGCCTTCGCGCCGACCATCATCCGGGCATGCTCAATGATCATGAACATCTGCTTGATGCCCTCGTGGACGCCGCCCACGAGGTAGCCGACGGCCGGGTGCCGCTCGCCGAGCGTGAGCTCGCAGGTCGTGGAGACCTTGAGGCCCATCTTCTTCTCGACGTTGGTGACGTAGACACCGTTGCGCTCGCCCAGTTCGCCGGTCTCGAGGTCGACGAGGTACTTGGGGACGAGGAACATCGACAGGCCCTTGGTGCCGGAGCGGGCGCCCTCGGGCCGGGCCAGCACGAGGTGGAAGATGTTCTCGGCCATGTCGTGCTCACCGCTGGTGATGAAGCGCTTGACGCCCTCGATGTGCCAGGTGCCGTCGGGCTGCTCGACCGCCTTGGTACGGCCGGCGCCGACGTCGGAGCCCGCGTCCGGCTCGGTGAGGACCATGGTGGCGCCCCAGCGCCGCTCGATCGCCATGGAGGCGAACCGCTTCTGGTCGTCGGTGCCCAGCTCGTACAGCTGGCGGGCGAAGGCCGGGCCGCAGGCGAACATCCACACGGCCGGGTTGGCGCCCAGGACCAGCTCCGCCATCGCCCACACCAGGCTGCGCGGCGCGGTCGTCCCGCCGAGTTCGGGCTGCAACTCCAGCCGCCACCACTCGGCGTCGACCCAGGCCTGGTAGGACTTCTTGAAGCTCTCGGGCATGGTCACGCTGTGAGTCGCGGGGTCGAACACCGGGGGATGCCGGTCGGCGTCCTCGAACGACTCGGCGAGCGGTCCTGTCGCGAGCCGGTTCACCTCGTCGAGCACGGTGCGTGCCGTGTCCTCGTCCACGTCGGCGAACGGGCCGGTGCCCAGGACTTCCTTGCGGCCGAAGACCTCGAAGAGGTTGAACTCCAGGTCGCGGAGATTGCTCTTGTAGTGACCCATCTGTGCACTCCTAGGACCAGACCCGGGGGTTACGTACTGGCCGGTAACTCTATCTGAATGCTACCCGCCGGTAACCACCTACATGCATCTTTTACCCGACACATCCGGCACTGGATGGACTGGTGGGGAGTGGCCGCTCGCCGTAGCGTTGCGGGATGGGCCTTGATGATCTGATGGCGGGCTGGCGGGCGGACCTGGAGTCCTGGGCGATTCCGGACGAGATCCTGGCGAAGGCGCCGACGAATCCCTGGACGCATCAGGTGGAGCGCTTCGCGCGCAGGACCGGCGCGCTACTGGCCGATCCGAAGGGGCCGACCTACGAACGGGCGCGTGAGGCCCTGCCGCGCGGCGGCTCCGTGCTCGATGTGGGGGCCGGAACGGGAGCGGCGAGCCTGCCGCTGGGGCCCGCCCTGCTGGTGGCCGTCGACGAGAACGCGGGGATGCTGGCCGAACTCGGCCGGCAGGCCCGCGGGACGGCGGTTCAGACGGTCGAGGGCCGGTGGCCCGACATCGCGGATCGCACACCCGTGGCCGATGTCGTCGTGTGCGCGCATGTCGTCTTCAATGTGCCCGACCTGGCGGAGTTCTTCGTCGCCCTCGATCGTCACGCCCGCAGGCGGGTCGTGCTCGAGTTGCCGGAGATTCATCCCACGAGCTGGCTGAACCCGCTCTGGGAGCACTTCCACGGTCTGCCGCGGCCGGCGACGCCGACCGCGGCGGACGCCGTATCCATCGCCGAGGCGCTGGGATTCGACGTGGCCGCCGAGCGGTACCCGTCCCCGGACACTCCGTTCGCGTCGGCCGAGGAGATGGCGGCGAGCGCCTGCCGGAGGTTGTGCCTCGACCCCGGCAGGGCCAGTGAGGTGATCAAGGTGGCCACCGAACTCGGGGTCTGGCCCGCCCCCCGGCGGACCTTCGTCACGATGTGGTGGGACCGCGCCGCCGACGAGTGAACGGTCACCTCGTCCTGGCGCGGCTGCGCATCGCGAGCGCGAGCACGCCGGTGATGAGGAAGACCAACGCGCCGCCACAGAGCGAGTCCCACGCGGCGCCGAAGATGCCCTCGCCGTCGAAGATCAGCTGCACCGGGTACATCAGCGCGGCGGCGCCGAGCCCGGGATAGAGGGAGAACCGCCAGGGGTGGCCCAGGGCCCACACCCTGGCCTGCTGCGTCACTCGGTCGCCCGCGTGCGGCTGGGCTATCGCGCCGATGCTCGCCACCAGGGCGAACATGGTGATGCCCACGCAGAGCGCCCAGCTGATGTCGGGGGACCCCGGGAGGATCACGCCCATGATGAGGCTGGTGGCCGCCACGGCGCCGCCGGAGACCGCGGCGGGCTTCCAGGGGGCGCCGCGCAGGGCGGCACCGGCCAGCGACATCTCGTCGCTTCTGCTGAGTTCCTTCATGCTTACATGCTGTGTTCCGTAGGCGGTCGCAGGCATCGGGGAAGTCCCTGACGGCTCCCTGACCCGGCCCCGCTAGGGTCTCCGGTATGTCCCTTTCATTCCGTACGGCCCGGCGTGAGGATGTTCCGGTCATCGTGGCGTTGCTGGTCGACGATCCGATCTCGGCGAGCCGCGACACCGTTCCGGGACTCGACTACGACGTCGCCTTCGCGGCCATCGACGCGGACCCCCGCAACGAACTGATCGTCGTGGAGTCGGACGGCGAGATCGTGGGCACGATGCAGCTGACCTTCATCCCCGGCCTGTCGCGGCGTGGCGCCGAGCGGGCCCAGGTCGAAGGGGTCAGGGTCTCCTCGGCGCACCGGAGTCAGGGCATCGGCGGAAAGATGATGCAGTGGGCCGCCGACCGGGCCCGGGAGCGTGGCTGCACGCTGCTCCAGCTCACCTCGGACAAGGCGCGCACCGACGCGCACCGCTTCTACTCCTCGCTCGGGTACGAGGCGTCACACGAGGGCTTCAAGCTGCGGCTCAACTGATCGATCATCCAGCGGCACCAGTCGGCGCGGTGCCTCTCGTAGGTGAGGCCGCAGCGCAGCGCGGCCATGTTCCCGAACCGGGGGGTCCCGAAGGCCGGCGCCTCCTTCTCCATGGACGCCCACGCGGCCTCGTATTCGGCCAGGCGCTTCTCATGGCCGCGCAGTGCCGTACGGAACATCTCGCTCAGTGCGGCGGGGTCGGCCAGCCAGGCGGCGTAGGTCTTGAGTACCAGTTCGTCCCGCTCGGGCTGGGGTCGCGGCGGTTCCGTCACCCACTCCCGTAGCGCTTCGAGGCCCTCGCCGGTGATCGAGTAGATCTTCTTCTCCTGGGGGCCCGGCCCCGGAGCCGTGGTGTACCCGACCAGGCCTGCCGCGAGCAGGCGCCTGAGGTCGGTGTGGATCTGGCTGTGGCTGGCCGTCCAGAAGCGGGCCACCGGGTTGCGCATCCGACCGGCGATCTCATAGCCCGTGCTGTCGGCCCGTGCCAGTACGGAGAGGATCGCGAACCCGAGCGTGGGGATCGTGGAGCTCATGGTGTTCCCAGCCTATTGACTCACTCTTCGATTCCCACCACTATGTCAGTTCTTACATAGTTCAAGGAGTCGTGGATGCCGGGGAAGCGCGCCCTGATCGCCCTTCTGCTCCTGCTGACCGGTTGCGGGGGCACGGTCGGCGGAACAGCGGGCGCCTCGAGTCCGCCCAGCCTCCCCGGCACCCCCACGGCGACCGCCACGCCGTCAGCCAGCCTCACCGGCCCGAACCTCCAGGGCTGCTACGGCCCGGCCGACGGCCGCCTGTTCACCTACGACGGCGGCGGCGTCACGTTCGGCGGGCTGATCATGGGAGACGGCCCCGTCGGAGTGGTGGTGTCGTACGAGAGGGGTGGAGACGCCTGCACGTGGCGGCCGCTCGCCGAACGGCTCACGTCCGCCGGCTACCGCGTCCTTCTCTACGAGCGTGGCCTCTCAGGTCCGGTCAACCCCGTGATCGTGAAGATGACCGAGCGGCTCAGGAAGGACGGCGCCGAGCGGGTCTTCCTGGTCGGCGGTTCGATCGGGGGGTCGGAGTCGATCGTCGCCGCCACCAAGCTGAAGGAGCCGCCCGTGGGTGTCGTCAACCTCGCGGGCACGGTGATCCCCGAGGAGACGGCGCCGCTCACTGCGCCGCTGCTGCAGATCACCGCCGAGAACGACACCGGGGCCACCCCGATCACCCTTCAGGCGGCCGGCGACGCCGCCGTCAAGTCGCCGGACCGCTCTCTCATCGTCGCCAAGGGGGAGTTCGCGCACGCCTCCGCGCTCTTCGGGACCGCTCAGGGGCCGATGGTGCTCGACGCGATCATGGCGTTCCTGGCGAAGCACAGCGGTTGATCACAGGCGCGCTATGTCCACGAGGTTGTCGTGGTAGACGGCCCCCCGGCCCATGTCGGCGTCGCGCTCGTCCACCGTGGCGTTCGGGTTGGCGCCTCCGGGGCTGAGCTTGGGCCAGTGGCCCTTGGGCGCGGCGACGACGCCGGGCCGGACCCGGTCACTGATCTCGACGTACGCCGTGAACTGGCCGTTGCGGTTGAAGACCCGGGCGGGCTCGCCGTCGACCAGGCCGCGGGGCTCGGCGTCGGCGGCGTTGACCAGGACCCGGGGGCCCTTCGACCGCCTGAGCAACTCGGGGTTGTTGCCGAAGGTCGTGTTCAGGGACGTGTGCGACGCCGGTGTGATCATCATGAGCGGATACTCGCGGTCGGCCCGGGCCGTACGGGCCGTGCGGGAGGGGACGTAGCCCGCGACGCGCGGCAACCCGGCCGCGGCGGCCCGGTCGGACGCGAACTCCAGCCTGCCCGACGGCGTGGGGAAGCCGTCGGTGAAGGGGACGAAGGGGTCGGCGACGTCGAGCCTGGCCCAGCCCTCCTTGCGCAGACGGTCCAGCGTGATCCCCGGGGTACCCGAGAGGAGCCCCTCGGCGATCTCCAGGTCGGAGTCGTAGAGCGACGGCTCGGTCAGGCCCATGTGACGCGCCAGTCGCCGGAAGGTCTCGGTCGTCGAGAGGCACTCGCCGGCGGGCTCCACGGCCGGTTCGTTCCACATCAGGTACATGTGGCCATAGCCCT
>Ga0310811_10006976_pt1 | contig 14436 bp, 12 predicted proteins | sample YCmetagenome_FD_207642 | JGI IMG/M metagenome (GOLD analysis project Ga0310811, IMG submission 207642) | Soil microbial communities from experimental microcosm in Duke University, North Carolina, United States - YC | ecosystem: Engineered > Artificial ecosystem > Soil microcosm > Unclassified ...
AGGAAAACATTACCGGCCGCATCATCGATTTGATCGCGCCGATCGGCAAAGGCCAGCGCGGACTGCTGGTGGCATCGCCCAAGTCCGGCAAATCGGTGATGCTGCAGCACATTGCTCATGCGATTACCACCAATCATCCGGAAGCCGTGATGATCGTGCTGCTGATCGACGAACGCCCTGAAGAAGTGACCGAGATGCAGCGTTCGGTGCGCGGCGAAGTCGTCGCATCGACCTTCGACGAACCGGCCACGCGCCACGTGCAGGTCGCCGAGATGGTGCTGGAAAAGGCCAAGCGCCTGGTCGAGATGAAGAAAGATGTCGTGATTCTGCTGGACTCGATCACGCGTCTGGCACGCGCCTACAACACCGTGATCCCGGCTTCCGGCAAGGTGCTGACCGGCGGCGTCGATGCCAACGCGCTGCAACGTCCGAAGCGCTTCTTCGGCGCTGCGCGTAACGTCGAGGAAGGCGGCTCGCTGACCATTATCGCGACCGCGCTGATCGAAACCGGCAGCCGCATGGATGACGTGATCTACGAAGAGTTCAAGGGCACCGGCAACATGGAAGTCCATCTGGAACGTCGCCTTGCCGAAAAACGTGTTTATCCGGCGATCAACCTCAGCAAATCCGGTACGCGCCGCGAAGAACTGCTGATCAAGCCGGACCAGCTGCAAAAGATCTGGGTCCTGCGCAAGCTGATGTACGACATGGACGAGATCGAGGCGATGGAATTCATTTTGGACAAGATGAAGGCAACCAAGACCAATGCCGAATTCTTCGACATGATGCGTCGCTAAACTGGTCTGCTTCACTATGAAAGCCCGCAGTGACGACACTGCGGGCTTTTTTTTGGAATATAAACCAGCAACAATGAAACGGGAGGGCTTGCGGCAAACCCCTGATTTCATTGTATAATTCGCGGTTCTTTAAACCGGCAAGTGATCGACAATCGGGCCAAGAAGCAGCACAGGCCGACGAAGTGACGATTGGCTACCAAACTATCGAGGCAATTATGAAAGCAGGCATCCATCCAGATTACCGTGAAGTCGTGTTCCAGGACATGTCCAACGACTTCAAATTCATCACCCGTTCGACGATCCAGACCAAAGAAACGATCAATTTCGAAGGCAAGGAATATCCGCTGATCAAGATCGAGGTTTCGGCTGAATCGCACCCGTTCTACACGGGCAAGCACAAAATCGTCGACACCGCCGGCCGCGTGGACAAGTTCCGCAAGAAGTTCGGTTCCGTCGGTTCCAAGACCCAGGTATCGCAACAGTAATCGGGCGATGCATCGTACGAAAAGGCAGCTGCGGCTGCCTTTTTTGTTTTCGCTCACGTTCGCCCTTGCACTGCGACAGATTTTTTCCGGCACAATAGCGCCGGAACAATAACAACAAGCGCCTACACGCCTAGATGAAGCCCGTCCGTCTCCCTGCCGCTGCGACCAGAGCACTTCCCCGTCTGGCGCTCCTGGCTCTGTGTCTGCTGTACATCCTGCCGGGCCTGATCGGCCGCGATCCCTGGAAGAACGACGACGCCTCCGGTTTCGGCATCATGTGGACCATGGCGCATGGCAGTCTGGCGGATTGGCTGGCGCCGAATATCGTCGGCCTGCCGATGCCAGAGGAAGGACCGCTGGCATTCTGGCTCGGTGCAATCTGCATTCACTTGTTCGGCTGGTTGCTCGGCGACGCGATGGCCGCGCGCATTGCGCCCATCCTCTTCTTCCTGCTCGGCTCGTCGGCCGTGTGGTACGTGACCTATCTGCTCGGCCGTCGGCCTGAAGCCCAACCACTGAAACTCGCCTTCGGTGGACAGCCGGAACCGCGCGATTTCGGCCGCACATTGGCTGACGGTGCGCTGCTGATTTATCTCGGTTGCCTGGGGTTGCTGATTCAAAGCCACAGCACCACCGCCGATTCGCTCGAAGTATCGCTGGTCGCCTTGTCGCTGTATGTCGCGACACGCCTGTTCGAGTCTGGCGCCTGGCGCCATTCGGTCTGGCTCGGCTTGGTGCTCGGCCTGCTGATCCTGACGCGCGGATGGACCGTACCACTCATGCTGTGGCTGAGCCTCCTGGCACTCGCCTGCATCCATGTACGCCAACTGGTGCCGCGCCTGCTGGCCGTCACTGCGCCGCTCGCTCTTCTTGTCGCGGGAGTATGGGTGCTCGCCTGTATCGAGCTGCATCCCGATGGCAGCGCACCGGTGCATGACTGGATGGCATGGAACCTGAGCCAGCTCGGCGGGCCAAACTGGTCGACGCTGCAATACCTGATCAGCAACGGCATCTGGTTCATGTGGCCGGCCTGGCCCTTTGCGATCTGGGCGGTGTATGCGTGGCGGCGTCAGCATGAGGCCCTGCATGTAACGCTGCCGCTGACCTTTCTGAGCGGATTGATCGTGCTGGCGCTGTTGAACTCTCACGGCGACGAAGGCGATCTGGTGCCCATGCTGCCGATGCTGGCCATTCTTGCCGCGTTCGGCCTGCCAACGATGAAACGCGGCGCAATCAACGCCGTCGACTGGTTCTCGGTGACCACGTTGACCACTTGCGCCGGCTTCATCTGGATCGGCTGGATCGCGAAGCAGACCGGCTGGCCCGCACAGATTGCGAAGAATGCATTCAAGGTCGCGCCTGGCTTCAAACCTGAATTCAACTGGATTGCCGTCATCGTCGCCGCCGCAGCGACGGCCGGATGGATCTGGCTGGTGTATTGGCGCGTCTCGCGCCGTCCTTCGGTACTATGGCGCGCGGTAGTGCTTTCTTCTGGCGGCGTCATCCTGTGCTGGCTGCTGTTGATGACCTTGTGGATGCCATGGGGGAATTACATCAAGAGCTATGCCGGCGTTGCGCATGAAATTGCAGACGAGCTTTCTCCCGGCCGCCGTTGCGTGCAAGCCGATGTCGGCGAAGCGCAGCGCGCATCGTTCGCCTATTTTGGTGACATTCGGTTTGCCCGGCAGCGACAGAACGATTGCGATTACTTCCTGCTGCAGGATCACCATCGCGGCAACGACGCGCCGCGTACGGTAACGATGGAAGGCAGCCAATGGAAACTGGTATGGCAGGGTCGCCGCCCATCCGATCGCTACGAACGCTTCCGCCTGTATCGCCGCGTTTCTCGGTAGCGATTCGCGCAGCGACGATTCATGTTTGCGCATACCGCGCGTGAAGTCGTTGCACACCCAAGCATGTTGCTCTAATGCGCCGAATCGGCGATAATGCGCGCTTGCGTTGCCGAGATGGCGGAACAGGTAGACGCACGGGACTCAAAATCCCGCGCCGCAAGGCGTGCCGGTTCGATTCCGGCTCTCGGCACCAGCACCTTATTTCAAGAAGTATCAGAACATAGCAATAACCCGCATGTCTCTTGGCATAGCGGTTTTTTTGTTGTCTCACGCCTTCGCACTGGATGCCGTTCATATCAGCATTTCTGCTGATATCGACGTGGTACTTGCACATACCACCGAATCAAGTACCAGTAGCGCGATTACGATGGCCCTGACAGGCACCTTCATTCATCGAGTCGAACACAGCGGCTCGCCTGCTGGGGATAAACACACCGATGGCCAAAGGCTGATCTACTGGTCAAGAGCGGGACATATTGGCGCTTCAATTACCGATATGCAGGGGAGCAAAAAACGAGGCGACATCTGGTTTCTCAGAATTTCTCTTTGTGTCTTTCCTCATCGATTCGATGCGTTCAGTTAAAGCTTTCACTCGTGCCGCCAATTCAAAACGCTTGGGCAGTGAAGGAATAGAGGCAACTAGCTGTGCATAGCGTTCGCGTTCGCATGCCAATTCAGTATCGCGACGGATGACCGCGCCACGCAATCGCACCAGTTCTGCTTCTAGTTCTGCAATTACCGTAGCTTGAACTTCTGCATGCTCGAACGTGCTTGCCTGATTTTCGTTCAGAAGCTGTTCATCATTTCGAGAAATACTCATAGTTACCTCGCATATCGTCGGCTATATCGCCGTAGCAGATGTACGCTTTCGCGCGCCACGCTTCTTCCACCAGATGTAGACGCCAGTAATAGATAGCATCGCAACGACCACCCCCATGACAGACATCAAGATGCGCCCAGGCATACCCAGAATACGGCCCGAGTGCAAAGGAAACTGCAACTGGACAAAGACATCCGCCGCCGTGCCTTGCCACGGCACACGGTCACCCAGCAGTCGACCATCCTTTCCGTCGTAGTACAGCGTTTTGACCTGCATGCCACCACCATCGTGATCCATGCCTGGCTCAAAAAAATTAACTGCTTGCACTACGAAGTTGTCGCTGTAAAAGACGCTGCCGATGGGTTCACGCCAACCGCGGTGCGCTGCTTCCTGCGTCGCTCTTTCCAGAAGCTGTGGCCAGCTGATCGCTGGCTCTACCGGCTGCTGCAGGGGTGTCGGCGTACGCGTTTCGAATGGCCCCGGCGTGGTTTTTGATACAAGCGACATTACGGGGTAGAAGACCTCCCGATACAAATTCAGCGAGAAAGACGTAAACGCCAGGATCAGCACAATGCCCCACACCCACAGTCCGCCCGCGCGGTGAAGATCGAAATTCATCCGATACCCCCCCGCGCCAAAACGGACCAGCCAAGCCGGACGCCATCGCGACCACCAGCTTTTCCCTGACGGTCGTTCTGTATGAGTTTTTTTTGGCAGAGTGAGCGTAAATCCAATGAAGGTGTCGAATAGCCATACGAGTGCGACGATGCCCATCAGCCAGATGCCCCAGCGATCGGTTCCCTGCCACTCGGGCAGATGCAAGCTGAAATGCAGTTTGTATAGAAAAGACATCAGATGTTCTCGGCTCAGCGAGATCGCACCCCATAGCCGCTTGCCGACGATTTTTCCACTGACCGGGTCAACAAAAACATGATCGTAGCCAAGGTCGTAACGCCGCCCCGTTTCTGGATTCAGCCGGGCGTCCACCCATATCTGTGCCGTGTGTCCTTCCTCGTACTGCAACGGAAACTGACTGACCCGTGCGCGAGGATCTGCCTTTTCCACGATGTCGACGAGTGCAAGTGGGGGTAAAGGTTCGCCTACCGCATGCGCATCAAACAACTGCGGATTCAGCCACTCATCGAGCTCGTGATCCCATGAAATAAGCGCGCCGGTCAGACCGGCAATGAGAAGGAACACCGAGATGAAGAGACCAAACCAACGGTGGAGGATGACCAGAATTGTGCGCATGACAGGAAGCCGCGTTGAATATCTCGAATAGAAAAGAAATCGCCTGCATAGCAGGCGCGTCTTACGTCTCTTAGAAGTCGACCTGCATACTTACACTGAAGGTCCTCGGGTCAGACGGCTTGATCCAGTCGTCGTACTGATACTCCCAATACTCCTTGTCCGTCACGTTATTGACTGCAGCACGGAAGGTCGTGTTGCGTCCGGCAATGCGGGTGTTGTAGCTGGCACCCACGTTGAACAACGTGTAGCCAGGTACCTTCAGGGTATTTGCCCCGTTCAACATCACGTTACCGGTGTATTTGGCATCGGCCATCAGCTTCAGGCCCGGCAATGCTGCAACGTGATAAGCGACTTGCGCCGCGGCCGTAAATCGAGGTGCACCCTGTACCCGATTGCCAATGTTCTCGATCCCTTTCTCATATTTAGCATCGAGGAACATCATGTTGCCGAGCAGATCCCATTGCGCGCCAACGCGTGTCGTACCGGCCAACTCCAAGCCTTGATAGACCACTTCTCCGTCCTGGACCATGTAACCACCACTATTCTGGTATTCCGCACCGCGCTCGATTCGGAACAAGGCTGCAGTCGCGCTCCAACTAGCCTTCTCGGTCTTGACGCCAACCTCATATTGTTTGCTCACCAAAGGCTTCAACAGCGCGCCACGATTCTTATAGGTTGGTTCGTCAGGAACGATGCTGCCCGCCTTCATTGATTCCACGTAGCTGGTGTACCAAGTGGTGTCGGCCTGCGGCTTGAACATCAAGGCCAGCGTCGGCGTGGTCTCACCCTTGTCGTAGCTGGATGTACGCGTACCGGCAGGGACGTAGCCGTTCTGCTCGTATTGCGTATGGCGCAGGCCCGCTAACACAGACCAACGATCTGACAGCTGCAATGTATCGCTGACAAAGATAGCCTTTTGCGTGATGTCGCTATTGCGATAGCGGTAGAGATTGCCTGGGCTTTCGTAGGAATTCTGATTTGGCTGGTAAATGTTGCCTGAACCGATCGATTTATAAAAGGCGTTGGCGGTGTAATCGTTCAGCTGCTTTTGCCACGAGATGCCCGCATTGATCTGATGATCGATCGATCCCGTTCTGGCTTTCCCTTCGAGCATCGCGGAGTAGTAAGCGAATTGATGGAATTCGTCCGAGTCAGAGCGTACATCGTCATAATCGCCGCCCGGGTTCAATAGATAGATCGATCCCTCGTTACGTACGCGTTTGGAAGTGCTGTAGCTGGCATCCGCGCGAAGATTCCAATCGGGGGACAACCGGTACTTCAGCCCCGTTGAATAGTATTGCAGCTCGGTGTTGAGGAACTGCCCGTCGCCCACCAGATGTTGATCATCGGCGCGCAACGTGCGAGGGAGACCAGTGCCGGTATAACTGTCGAGGAACAAGGAAGGCAAATGATCTTCCGCCCGCCTCTTCTGGTAAAGACCGTCGAAGGTCCACGTCAGATCGTTCGTCAGTTTTGCATCCAGCGACAAGGACAATGAATCACGCTTTATCTTGCCGTCGTAATAGGTGTCACCCTGTTCGTGGGTGGCATTGAATCGATAACCAAAGCGATCGTCTTTGCCGAAACGGCCACCAAGGTCGACGTGTTCGCTATAAATGCTGTCCGAAAGATAACCAACGCTAGCGCTACGGAGCGGCGTATCGGTCGGCTTTTTGGTGATGTAGTTCACCATGCCGCCCGGCTCGGCAAAGCCATACATGAATCCCGACAATCCCTTCAACAATTGAATTTGCTCGAACTGCTCATAAGGAAGCGTGGTTGCATAACTCATGAAGGGCTTGCCATCGATTCGATAGGAGTTCTGCCAGTCCAACGGCAATCCTCGCACCGTGATGTAGGTAGCCCAGCTGGTATATGCACCGCTGTTGTCAGATACGGACGAGTCAAGAGCAAACACATCGCCCAACTTCGTGACCTGCCTTTCAGCCAGATCCTCGTTCGTTACAACGGCCACGGAAAACGGTGTATCGAGCTGTGAACGGGCTCCTAACGCGCCGTAGTCGACTTTTGTCGACAGGTGCTGCGCCGATTCCGGTGCCGCCGTAGTAACGGTAACGGCCGGCAGCTCCATGGCATTGCTCTCGTTAGCCGGCGAAGGCAACTGCTGCGCCGACGCCGCAGCGGCAACCGCCATCTGCAGGATCACCAATTTGACGCCGTTTCGACTCGACGACCTATGAATTTTCGACATTTACTCCCCTCAATTAATAATGTTAACACGAATCATTCTCATTTATATTTATATTAAGGGAACTTTAATTTTTTGAAAAGCTGCTTTTTTAGGAAAACGGCGCTCGCCGATCCGACGACATCAAGGGCCGTGGCCTAGATCGTTTTCCGTTGATGGATTTTGGTTTGCATCCGCGAAGGCGCCTGCACGCGGTGGGAGCGATAGCGACACCTACCGAGATCCGGATGCCGAATACCATCGCAACGCGAATTTGAACTTGCGCAATGGGGAAGCGGCCCACGAGACTCTTTCAATCCGTGAAGCCGCTTAATAAAGTTCATGAAGATGTTTCTGCCGAATGCGATGCTGCCCCGTAATCGCAATAGAACGGCGGCTGGATGCCGACATCCGTTTCGGCGCCGAACAATTTTGCGAGCAACTGCGCACGCTCAACCTGAAGCTCTCGGCAATAAAAAAAGCCGCATCAGCGATGCGGCTTGCTTCTCATGCGAGCGATCAGGAATTGTTCTTGACGCGTTTGCTGCGAGTCGCGCTTCCGGGATCCTTCGCCTCTTGCGGACTGATACCCGGCGGCAAACCGGTTTTCAGTACCGGCTTTACGATGGCGCTCTCCTTCGACTTCAATTCACGCTGCTTGGCCTTCGGCGATTTATTCGACATGACGACCTCCGTAAAATCATTTCGATAGCCATGCAGCGTGCGTGTTCCCTCCGCCGTCAAATACGGCTTGCTTCAGATCAAGTGATCCAGCATGTCGGGACCGAAGACTTCGCGATGCAAGTGCTTGGCGGGCACCCCGCGCTTGACGAGCGACGCCCATTGCTCCTGCATGAAGGGCAACGGTCCGCACATGTAAATCTCGGTGTTCTCCGTATTCCACTGCGGCAGCTTATCGATCACCATCCTTCCGCCCAAGGCTGCTTTTCCGGGCTTGCCGATCGACATGTCCTCATAGAAGAACACGGTTCGCAGGTTCGGCATTCTGGCAGCAGCGAGCGCAATGTCGTCCTGATGCGGATGATGTTTCTCGTCTCGCGCCGCATGAGCAAAGATCACCTGGCGTTGCGGCGCCACTTCGGCGATGCGGTTCAATACAGAGATCATCGGCGTGATGCCGACGCCGGCCGACAACAGCACGATCGGCTTGTCGCTTTCCGTGTCCGGCTGAAAATCGCCGAATGGTTTACTGATCTTGATTGTGCTGCCGACCGCCAGATTGTCATGCAACCAGTTCGACACCGTGCCGGCCGGCGTTTCATGGCCGGCGACTTCGCGCTTGACCGAAATACGCAGATGCCGGCCGTTCGGCGCATCCGACAAGCTGTACTGACGTAGCTGGCGCAGGCCATCGGGCAGTTGAATAGCCACGCTGACATATTGGCCTGGACGGAAATCCGGCAACGCGCTGTCGACTGGCGTCAGCGTAAAGGAGCGCACAAGCTCACTCTCGTTGTTGACCGCAACCACGCGCATCTCGAACAGTTCACCCGCTTCCACGCCTGCTTGCTGATACAGCCGCTTCTCTTCGTTGATGAGTGCATCGGCGAGGATGCCGTAGGCTTCTGCCCAGGCGGCGATCAACTCCGGTGTAGCGGCATCGCCCAGCACTTCCTGAATTGCGCGCAGCAGATGCTCGCCGACAATCGGATAGTGCTCTGCCGTAATGCCGACGGACGCATGCTTGTTGACGATGCGTGAGATCACCGGTGTCAGCGCGGCCTGGTTGTCGATGTTGGCCGCATAGGCGAACACGGCAGAGGCCAGCGACTGCTGCTGCGAACCGTTGGCTTGGTTGCCGGCGTTGAAGAGATTGTGCAGCTGCGGATAGGCGGCAAACATGTTCTTGTAAAACCGCTGCGTAATCGCCAGACCGTGCTCGCGCAACACGGGAACACTGGCATCGATGTAGGGGCGCGATTCGGCGGACAACATTCTTCTCTCCTTATAAATATGCATTACATATGCAACTTTAAATACGATAAAAAAGGGCCCTCGCAGGCCCTGCTCTACATCTCAGGCGGCTTTGCTGTTTTCCTGCAGGAACGAACGATGCATCTTGACGATGTGCTCGCCTGTATTGCCGCCGATAATCTGTCCCAACGTGTATTCATCCATCGCCTGATAGAAGGCTTCCACGCCGCGCCGCAAGGCATCTCGCAACGCGCAATCTCCCGCCAGGCGACAGCCGATGCCTTCGCAATCGACCGCTTCGTTATCGCCTTCCAGCGCGCGCAGCACCGTACCGATACGTATCTCTCCCGCATTCACTGCAAGCCGAATGCCGCCGTGCCGGCCGCGCATCGCATCGATCCAACCGCGCTTCGCCATTGCACCGACCACCTTGACGAGATGATTATGCGGAATATCAAATTGCGTGGCGACCTCCGCCACCGTGACAGACGTCGTGCGCGGTTCGCGTGCCAAATACATCAGCACGCGCAATCCGATATCCGAGAAGCGGGTAAGCCTCATTTGCCGTTACTCCACAATGATCGTGATTCTATTTAATATGCATTTAAAAAGCAACTTACTATGCCGTCTAAGTAGAAGTGCGCATAAATCCCGCTGCGGCCGATGCTAGAATGCCGGCTCGGCCCAAAGGAGAAATCATGCTGCTCGCTTTCATTCTGCTTTTCCTTGTCTATGCGTTTACCTTCTACTGGTCGACGCTGAACAAGGGCGATCTCGCCGGCGCACTGCTGATTATCCTGGTGCCGCTGCTTGCCATTCATTACCTGGGCTGGATGTCGCTGATCTACTGCCTCGCCGCCGCTTATCTGGGTACCAAGGCTGCGCTGAAAAAGCAGCAACGTCAACGTACGCTGCGCGTCTCTTTTTACGAAGACGGCGAGCAACCACCGCAACAGTAAGTCCCTACCATCTCTAGCAAGAATCGGCCCCGGTCGCGCAATCAACGCAGTAAACGCCAGCAAAGCCAAGCCAGCAATATCCAGAGTGCAACAATGAAGATGGCGCCAACGTAGCTGCGGGGCTTGCTTCCCTGCTCGGCCATCCATTGTTCGGCTTGGGTACGGCAGTCGCTGACGGCTTGTGGCGGGAGCAGGCGAACCGTCAGCCAGATCAGCGCCGGCAAGATGATGACATCGTCCAGATATCCGAGCACCGGCACGAAGTCGGGCACCAGATCGATCGGACTGAGCGCATACAAGACGGTCACGACACAAAGCGTTTTCGGCAGCAGGCCGACATCCGGATGGCGCCGCGCGAACCACAGCATGACCGCATCGCGCTTGATGGTTCTGGCCCAATTCCGGATAGTCGTATTCAGCGACATGGCTTGATCCCGTAGCAAAACGCTATTCTAGCGAAGCGCAAATCACGCCCGGCCTCCATTTATAATGGGACGATTCTTTCAAGGATTCAATGCATGCCCGTTTCTCTCGACAATCTGCTGGTGATCGGCATCTCATCGCGGGCCCTGTTCGACCTCGAAGCGGAAGAGGAAATATTCCGCAGCCAGGGTCTGGATGCCTACCGTCAGCACCAGCTCGACAACGAAAACGAGATCCTGAAGCTGGGCGCTGGTTTCGCACTGGTGCGCGCGCTGCTGAAACTCAATGCCCTGACGCCGAATCAGCGCTTCGTCGAAGTCGTCATCATGTCGCGCAATTCGTCGGAAACGTCGATGCGCATTTTCAATTCGATCAAGCACTACGGGCTCGACATCACACGCGCGGTACTCTCCGGCGGCGCCTCGCTCACGCCGTATCTGCAAGCCTTCAACGTCAGCCTGTTCCTGTCGCTGCATGAAGATGACGTGCAAGCCGCGATCAATTCCGGCACCGCGGCCGCGCTGCTGTATCAGAAGCCGGCCAATGCGTTCGAGGAACTTGACCAGATTCGCATCGCCTTCGACGGAGATGCGGTGATCTTTTCCGACGAATCGGAGCGCATCTACCAGACGCTGGGTATCGAAGCCTTCGAGAATCACGAGCGCGAGAATGCGCTGAAGCCGCTGCCTGAAGGGCCGTTCGCGCGCCTGCTCAAAGCGCTTTCCTTCATACAGAACAATTTCAAGAATGCCGGCGGCAAATCGCCGATCCGCACCGCATTGGTGACGGCACGCTCATCTCCGGCACACGAACGTGTGATCCGTACGCTGCGTGCATGGAACGTCGCCATTGACGAGACCTTCTTCATGGGTGGCGTATCGAAGTCCGATGTGCTCGCCGCGTTCAAGCCACACATGTTCTTCGACGACCAGATCGGCCACTGCGAACGTGCTTCGCCGCTGGTGCAGACTGGCCGCGTGCCCTTGCGCATTGCCGAAGCCGACAAACTGAAGGCCGGCTGACGCACAAAAAAAAGCCGCTCGCGTTTCACCGAGCGGCTTGTTCACTGCGGACGATTCTTATCGTTCGGCTACGGCATCCGCCACACACAGGGCAGTCATGTTCACGATGCGGCGCACGGTTGCCGACGGTGTCAGCACATGCACGGGCTTGTTGCAGCCGAGCAGGATGGGGCCGATCGCGACGTTCGCGCTGACTGTCGTCTTCAACAGGTTATAGGCGATGTTGGCGGCGTCGATGTTCGGCAGCACCAGCAGATTTGCATCGTTTTTCAGCGTGGTATCCGGCATCGCTTTCTTCAGCATTGCGGCATTCAGCGCCATATCGCCGTGCATTTCGCCGTCGATTTCCAGGTCCGGTGCGCGTGCGCGCACGAGTTCGCGCACCTTGCGCATTTTCTGTGCCGACGCGCTGTCGCTGGTGCCGAAGCTCGAATGCGAGAGCAACGCGACATACGGCACCAGGCCGAAACGACGCATCTCTTCGGCCGCCAGCAACGTGATCTCGGCCAGCTCCTCGGCCGTGGGATTCTCGTTCACGTGCGTATCGACCAGGAATAACTGACGGTCCGACAGGATCAGGCAGTTCATCGCCGCGTAAATGTTGACACCTTGGCGCTTGCCCAGCACCTGATCGATGTAATGCAGATGCAGATCGTTGGTACCGAAGGTGCCGCAGATCATGCCGTCCGCATCGTTCTTGTGGATCGCCATCGCGCCGATCAGCGTATGGCGGCGGCGCATTTCCAGCCGCGCATATTGTTCGGTCACGCCCTTGCGCCGCGTCATCGCCAGATAGGTTTCCCAGAAATCGCGATAGCGGTCGTCATGTTCGGGATTGATGATGCTGAAATCGACATCCGGCTTGATGCGCAGGCCGAAGCGTTCGATGCGCTGTGCCAGCACGGCGGGGCGACCGATCAGAATCGGCGTGGCCAGCTTTTCGTCGACCACGACCTGCACCGCGCGCAGCACGCTTTCTTCTTCGCCTTCCGCAAACACAATCCGTTTCAATTCCGGCGGCGTCGTCTTCGCAATGTTGAAGATCGGCTTCATGAAGGTACCGCTGCGATAGACGAACTGCTGCAGACGATCGATGTAGGCGTCCATGTCCGCAATCGGCCGCGCCGCCACGCCGTCTTCCTGTGCCGCCTTGGCGACCGCGACTGCAATCCTGGTCATTAGACGCGGATCGAACGACAGCGGAATGAAATAGTTGGGACCGAAACTCAGATCGGTGATGCCGTAGGCCGTGGCGACAATATCCGATTGTTCTTCCTGCGCCAGATCGGCAATCGCATGCACGGCGGCGATTTCCATCGCGCGCGTGATCGTGGTGGCGCCGCAGTCCAGCGCCCCGCGGAAGATGTACGGGAAGCACAGCGAATTATTGACCTGGTTCGGATAATCCGAACGCCCCGTCGCAATCACTGCGTCGTCGCGCACCGCACGTACTTCCTCCGGCAGAATTTCCGGCGTCGGATTGGCCAGCGCCATGATCAACGGACGCTCCGCCATGGCAGCAACCATTTCCGGCTTCAACACACCTCCCGCAGACAGGCCAAGGAAAATATCGGCGCCGGCGATTACCTCGGCCAGCGTGCGGGCATCGGTTTGCTGCGCGAATTTTTCCTTGTCCGGGTCCATCAGCTCGGTGCGGCCTTCGTATACGACGCCAGCCAGATCGGTCACGAAGATGTTTTTCTTCGGGAAGCCGAGATCGAGCATCATGTCCAGACAAGCGAGCGCGGCGGCGCCGGCGCCGGACACGACCAGCTTGGTCTGACGGATATCCTTGCCGACAACCTTCAAGCCATTCAGCATGGCGGCAGCAACAATGATCGCCGTGCCGTGCTGATCGTCATGGAACACTGGAATCTTCATGCGCTCGCGCAGCTTGCGTTCGATCGTGAAGCATTCTGGCGCCTTGATGTCTTCCAGGTTGATGCCGCCGAAGGTCGGTTCCAGCGAAGCGATGATGTCGACCAGCTTGTCCGGATCGTTCTCGTTGATCTCGATGTCGAAGACGTCGATGCCGGCGAATTTCTTGAACAGCACGGCCTTGCCTTCCATTACCGGTTTGGCTGCCTGCGGGCCGATGTTGCCGAGACCGAGCACTGCCGTGCCATTGGTAATGACGGCAACCAGATTGCCGCGTGCGGTATAACGATAGGATGTGGCAGGGTCGTCCTTGATTTCGAGACAGGCCATCGCCACGCCTGGCGTATAGGCAAGCGACAAATCCCTTTGATTGGTTACCTGCTTGGTGGGCGCGATGCTGATTTTTCCAGGGGTAGGAAACTCGTGATATTCGAGCGCCGCCTGGCGCAACTTGAGCCGTTCTTCTTCCTTCTTGTCGGTGGGATTCATGCCCTCAGTCTCCTTGCGCTAGTGACAATCGATTCTAGCAGAGCACATGGCCACGTATCGGACGGCCTTGCCCTCCGTCAAGGAAAGCGCCATCGTGGTGCATGTATCATTCGGGTGCAGCCACCGCATCGCTAACGCGGGCAGACCGGCCGCTTTTATCGACACCGGCATTTTGATATCAGGGAAAAACATGAAACCGATCGTTATCATCGGCACCGGACTGGCCGGTTATACCGTCGCACGCGAATTCCGCAAGCTGGACAAAGATACGCCGCTCCAGATCATTACCGCCGACAGCGGAGGCTACTACTCGAAACCTATGCTGTCGAACGCCTA
>Ga0310811_10006977_pt1 | contig 14435 bp, 17 predicted proteins | sample YCmetagenome_FD_207642 | JGI IMG/M metagenome (GOLD analysis project Ga0310811, IMG submission 207642) | Soil microbial communities from experimental microcosm in Duke University, North Carolina, United States - YC | ecosystem: Engineered > Artificial ecosystem > Soil microcosm > Unclassified ...
CTCTCGTCCCAGTCGATGACCGACACGAACAGTCCGCTGTAGCGCATCACCAGCGCCGCCGCGAGCGTGAGCGCGAAGACCCCGACGACCGATTCCCTCGCCGGCCAGAGGCTCGCCACGAGGGACGATTGCTGCGTCACGGCGACGCGATCCCCATCGACGTGCGACATCGCCGACGAGAACCCGGAGGGACGCCGGTCGTTTGCGGATTCGCGGCTGAGGACGCGGTGGGCCAAGTTTCCGTCTCCGGTGGCAGTACAGACAGGAAGCCAAACGGGAGCGGACAAAGCTGGTTCCGCACGCCAACGCGACTCTTGTAGAGAAGCGACGTGTGACCGGCCCGAGCCAATTAAATGACCGCGCGGCCCACCGGATTTTCACACAAACGCGCCGTCTCAGCGGATCGCGTGCTCGCGCCGGCCGACCAGGTGCTCGAGCCGCTCGGCGGTCTGGAGGTACGATTCACGGAGCTGCAGCAGCTCCTGGCGCACCAGACCGTCGCGCGTCAGCCCCGCCAGGCGAACGCATTCTTCGGCACGCGCGATGAAACTTTCGGCACTGTAGACCATGACGGCCCCCTGATCTTCGGATGCGGGCCATTGTCCGCGTCGGCGGCGCCACGGCTTTGATCTGGATCAAGCGGTGCCGTTCGATCGCCGCCGCTCGCGGCGCGGGCGGAGGCTCAGGTCTTCAGGCTGAACGGCGTGAAGTTGGTGTCACGGTCGTAGTAGTCCTCATGCTCCGACCGCTTGAGCGCGCCGACGATCTTGTAGGTCACGGGCGTCATCACGACCTCGACCAGCACCTTGAGCACGTAGTTGGTCGCCATCACGCTCACCACCAGCGACGTGTTCCAGGTGCCGTAGAACGCCAGCGGATAGAAGATCAGCGAATCGACGCCCTCGCCGGCGATGGTCGACCCGACGGTGCGCGTCCACAGCCAGCGGCCCTCGGTCCAGATCTTCATCTTCGCCATCGTGTAGGAGTTCACGAACTCGCCGGCGAAGAATGCGCACAGCGACGCGAAGACGATGCGCGGCGTCTGGCCGAAGATCTCCTCGTAGGCCTCCTGGAAGGGCCAGTCCTCGGCCGGCGGCAATTTCACGACCACGGTCGCCATGATCGAGGCGAAGATCATCGCCCCGAACCCGCACCAGATCACCTTGCGGGCGCGGGCGTAGCCATACACCTCAGTCAGCACGTCGCCGAAGATGTAGGAGATCGGGAAGAACAGCACGCCGGCGCCGAAGGTGAACCCCCACAGAGTCACCGCCTTGGCCGGGCCGATCAGGTTGGAGCAGAGATAGACGGTGATGAACGCGCCGAGGATGAGATCGTAATACTTGTAAGCTTGGCGATGGTGCGGATGCGTCGTCATGGTCCCCTGTCGATCCCCGGTGCGTTTTTGGCCGCGCCATCACGCCACAGGCGCGGCCAAAAGGAAAGCACGGCCGCGAGTCTCACCCCGGAAACGCCAATCGGTAGAGGGCGTCGCGGCGGCGGACCAGCGAGTCGTGTTCGGGGTGCGAGCGATCCATGAGAACGCTGCGGGGATCGGTCATCTGCCCCTCGATGCGGGCGATCTCCATCCGCGCCTGATCCGGCCCGAGCGCGAGCGACCGCTCGCCCTCGCCCACCAGCCGGTCCTCGCCCATCGCGGCGCCGATGCGGGCAAACAGCCCCAGTAACGCCGGCGCCTCCAGCGCACCTTCGAGCGCGTCCAGCGACTCAGGCGGGGCGAACGCGCGGGCTGCCCGCTTCGCCAGCGCGACGTTGGCGTCGTACTGCGGTCCCCACGTGGCGCGGAGATTGCGCTCGAGCGCGCCGCTCGCGGCGCTCGCGTCCTCGGCCGCCGCGTCGGCGCGCTCCGCGGCGTGGGCGACATAGAAGTCGTGCAGCGCACGTGCCTGGCGGTCCGACAGGCCGGCGGCGAAGGCCGCCTGTCGGAACGAGGCGGCGAGATCCTCCGAGTAGCCGTCGAAGCCGCGCGGCCGCTGCAACTGATAGCCGTCGGCGTTCGCCGGTCGACCGAGCTTCGCATACACGGCGTCCCACGCTTCGGGTGCGGCGTCGCTCGCGGGCAGAGCAACCCGGTCGCCGCCCATCAGACGCTCGAGGTTGGCGTAGCTCCTGAGCGCGTCTTCGGGGCCGCGCCAGCCCTTGGCCGCGACCAGCGCTTTGCTGTCGGGGTCGAACGCTGCGCTCCAGTCGACCGCCCCCACCGGGGTGGCCGCACCCGCGGCCGGGGTGGCAGCCGCCACGTGGGACGATTCGGACGCGGCGGCGGCAGTGGACTCGCCAGTGGATGCAGTGGTCATGAAGGCTCCTGTTCGGTGGAAGTGGACTGGACGGCGAGCAGCTCGGCGACGTCGTTCGCGCCGAGGCCCGCGAGCTCGATCACGTGGAGGAAGGCGTCGCGCGCGCCCTCGTTGAACGCGGTCTGGTACGGATCGCCCGGCACGAAGCTGGTGGTGCCGAAGCGGCAGTAGCGCGCGAGGTCGTTGAGCACGCGCCGGCCGTCGTCGCCGGCGAACGTGTTGCGGTAGGCGCCTGCGACTTCGGCGGCACGCCGCGCGCCGAAGGCATTGGCGAGCCAGACAAGCCCGGTCTTCATGAGGCATCTCCCGACGACACTGCGCCGCCCAGCGCCGACACCCGTGCGCCGAGCTGCGCAGCCGCCGCGCGCGTCGCCCGGAGCGTCGCGACGACGTTGGGATCGCGCATCGCCCGCACCGGCATGCCGTAGGCATCGGCCAGAGCCCGCGCCACCGCATCGACGTCAAAGTTGTCGACCACCGTCGGCGCCGCCTGCATCAGCGGCGCCATCGCCTCGAAGGTGCGGACGATCGCCTCGCCCTCGGCCGCCTTCTGGGCGCGGGCCAGCGGCGACACGTACTCGACCTTGAGGCCGGGGGCCGCCAGCACCGCGGGCGGCGGCGGTGGCAGTGCGCCCGCGCGCATCAGCACCGCGAACACGCGATCGATGCACGGGTCGAGAAACTCCGATTCGATGCGCCCGAGATGCGGGCCCATCAGCCGCAGCTTCTCCTGCTCGCGCGCCAGCACCTCGGTCGCGGTCGCATTCGGGCTCGCCACCATCAGCAGCAGCGAGAAGTAGAATGCTTCACGGATCGCCTGACGACGCTGCTCCGCCATCTCGAGACCGAGGCTGACCTGGCCGTTGGTCTGGAGCGGCTGGTAGCGGGCGCGACCCTGGGAATCGATGCCGCCGTAGATGATGGCGCCCGGAGCGGTACGGACGCCGCGCAGGCCGCGCTCGTCGGCAGCCAGCAGCGGCGGGTCGATGGTCTTTTCCGCCGCTGTGATCGTCACCTTCGACATGACGTTGAGCATTCTCACGTCCGCGATCGCCAACGACGCCGGCGAGTCGCCGTAGACCTGGCGTGCCGACGTCGACCACCGCGGCACCATGAAGGGAAATTCGTGGTACCCGCCCTCGCTCACCACCCGGCGATCGTCGACCGCGACCACGACCGAGCGCCAGCCCATGCCCTTCGCGTCGGCGCGCGACGGATCGCGATCGTCGTTGGGCAGCACGGCGTGGAGGAACTCGAATTTTTCGTTGGGCCGGTTGCGCTCGATGGCTTTGATGACTTTCGGTCCCGCCGCGTCGCCCCACTTGCGCTCGGCCTGGCGCGCGGTGAAGGCAAAGCGGCGGTAGACGGTGTCGACCTCGCCGAGCTCGTTCTCGGCGATCAGGCACTCGCCGAGATGGCGGCAGGAGAAATGCAGGCCACCCGCCCGCGTGCCAGCGGGCGGCACCTCGTCGACGTAGAACACCGCGGTGCCGAATGCGACCATGTCCTGGTAGAGCTCGAGCACGCGCGCGTAGAACTTCTGGCCGTTGGCGGCGAACGCATCCCGCAGGACCCGGGTGCAGGCGTCGAGCCACAACCGCACCTCCTGGCGATCGTTGATCTCGGTCACCGGATGGCGCAGCTCGAACCAGGTGTTGGCCGAGTTTGTGATCATGCCCCACAGGCCGGAGGCAAGGTTGTCCGCGGCGAGCACCGGTGCCGAATCGAACACACCATGAGGCTTGATCGGCCGGTCCTGTGTTGGCGGTGCCGAGAAATCGGCACGGCTCGGGCGCAGGACTTCGGCGATTTCTTGCCAGCAGCGTTCGAGCGTCGCGCGCTCGCACTTCAGCGCATCGGCGCGCTCGATCAACGCCGACGGGGAAAGGTCGGTCATGTGGGCCTCGTTTTAATGTCAGATGTCAGATTCCCCTCACCCTCCCCTCTCCCCACAGGGGAGAGGGTTCAAAGGGAGTCTCACAGGGGCAGAGAGCTCCAAAAGAATTCCCTCTCCCCACAGGGGAGAGGGTCAGGGTGAGGGGGAATATGCGCGGCTTACTGCCCCAAAAGCCGCTTCACCGCGCTGGCGGCCGGCGACGAGTCGCCGAGGCCGCCGGTCAGGATGGTGGCGGCGCGGCCGCGGGCGCGGCGCAACCGCTCGCGCTCGGCGGCGGCCGCCGCCTCGACCGACGCGCTGTCGGGGCCCGGCGGCGGGGGTGGAGGCGGCGGTGAGGGACTGTCGAAGCACATCGGAGATCTCCCGGAAGGTCGGCTAAGGTGAGGTCGGTGAGTGTCCACGCGTAGACGTAATAGGCTTCGCGGTTGCGGCCGTAGTCGGTCAGCAGCGCCTCGCGGCGCGCGCCTAGGCGTTCAAGCCAGCGGTGCGCCATCACGTGCGTCGCGAGCGAACGGCACTCGGCGCGGTGCGCGCCCGTCGCCACGATGTCCGGCATGAGCTGGCGGCGGATCCATCGCGTGACCGCAGGGGCGACCGCCGGCCATGAGGTCGTTGCGTACATCGCGACCGTCCACACGCCGGGCCACAGCGGCATCGCGCAGACCACGGCGGCGGGCTCGCCCCCGTGCCAGGCGACACAGCCGAAGCGCGCGCAGGCGATCGTCTCATCGGCGATCTTTTCGGGATCGTCGTCCCACCGCGTCGCGAAGATCTCATCGCGATCCGGATCACGCATACGCGCGGCGACGAACCCGACGGCAACGCGGTCGAGGGGTGTAAACATCGGCATCGGATAAGTGCGTGCGCTAGTCCCTGTGGCCGCGACCGAACAGATATCCGAGCGCCAACGTCGCGATGCCGATCAGCACCGTGACGACCTTGTCGGCGTCGAGCTCGGGATTGTCGGGCGGCAGATAGATCAGCAACGCCGTCAGGATGAGCGAGGCAGCGATGGCGAAACCGGCAATGTTGCCCGGCTTTTCGCTGCCCATTCCGAAGACCCAGCCCATGACTCCACGCTCCGTCTTTTGTGTGGTTTCGCGATGGTCGTAATACGCGGTGGGCGAAATGGATTCGGTGGCGTTGCCTTCGTCTGACGGCCGCGAGACCGAGGTCATGTCGCACTCCTGATGTGAAGCGTGTGCTGCGCGTGAACGGCGGCCATCGGCCGAGATGTGGTTATCGCCCTCACCACTTCAGCGGGTCGTAATCGCGCATGCCCGTGTCGGCTGGCGGCCTCGCGATCTCGTCCTCTACCGGCCACACCGGGTCGGCGAAGGTGAGCGCCAGCGCGTCGCCGGCATCGGGTGACTTGAGGCCGCGGCGGCGCATGTCGTCCTTCTTTTCGAGCGTGATCCGGTTGGTCGGGTCGTAACCGTACTCGGGGCCGCACAGGTCGTCCGCCAAGGCATTGTCGTCCGGCAAACACCCGCCCGCCTGCAGCCAGTCGCGCACCCGCGACCACATCTCCGCGCGGCGGTTGGCGAACCGCTTGTCGTCGGTCGCCCTGCTCCCGCCGTTGACGTCGATGACGCGGAAGCCGAGTTGCTTCATCCGGTCGACGACACCACCGCCGACGCCGGCACCATCGATGAACACGCCTGCCGGACTCCATCGTTGGATCGTCTCGGCGGCGCGGCTCGCCACCTGCATCGTGTCGAGGCCGCTGTGACGCTCGATCTTCTTGATCGCCTCGCCCTGGCGCAGCAGGAACACGGTCTGGTCCTCGCCGAACCGGGCGACGTCGATGCCCATGACCAGCGGACCGAGGGGTACGCCGCGACGCTCCCGCGCCTGCTCGACCAGCCGCGACGAGATGAACTGCCAGTTTCCCTGCACCGGGAACTGGCCGGTGACGCGGATGCGAATGAAGTCCGAATCGAGCCCATGGTCGGCGATCCATTCGGCGACCTGCTCCTTGTTCACCAAACGAGACCTCCGTGCGTCGACCTGATGGCGGTGCCACCGCCGCTGATACTTGCCGAAGCAGTCGCGGAACCGGCCGCGGTTTCGGGTCGGGTTGCCGAACACGAACCACATCGCGCCCGGCGTCGTCATCGCGCCCTCGCTGACGTCCCAGATTTCGTCGACGATCGCCGAGGCCTCGTCGTAGATCACCATGACATGGCGACCGTGAAGGCCGGCGAACGCCTCCGGCCGCTCCCGCGACCACGGCACCGCGGCAACGAACCACGTGTTCGGGTGGTTGACGCAGCAGAACTTGCCCTGCGACCACACGAACCAATGGCTGTTGATCGCACGGCGATGCCAGAGCGCGAGCTCGCGCCAGGTCTTGGTCTCGAGCTGGCGCTGGGTGTTGGCGGTGACCACGGCCGCGAGGTGCGGCCGCGTCGACATCGCCCACAGGATCAGCCACGCAACCAGCGCCGACTTGCCGACGCCGTGGCCCGAGGCGACCGCCAGACGAAACGGCTTTGTCGCCTTCCCCGAGCGCAGATGCGCGCCGATCTCGCGCAGCACCTTGGCCTGCCACTTGTCCGGGCCAGTGTGTCCGGCGAGATCGCCCTTGCCCCACTCGAAGGCGGTCATCACGTAGGTGAACGGGTCCGGTGTGCACCCCGCCATCGCGGCCACGGTGGCGATTTCGCGCGGCTGTCCTCTCATGATCCGTCCCTCGTGCCGCCAACGTCGTCGGCGCCGGTCTCGATGGTCTCGGCCGCTTCCGCCGCTTCGTACCGCGCGAGGTTCTCGGCGGCCTCTCCGAGGCGTCGGATCGTCTCGTCGTCGACAGGGCCGTCGTCGGCGACGGTGCGCATCGACTTGCGCGTCAGCGTCACGTGCCATTTGCGGGCGTCGATGCGGAGCTTCAGCCCGTCGAAGTCGCCGGCCGCGAGCGCGTCGGCCAGGGTCACGACGTCGTCGGCGAAGATCTCGCTCTGGGTCTGTCTCGCGCGCTCATAAGGACCACGGAACAACTCCTCCTCGTCGATCCAGCGCATCAGGGTGTCGAGTGTCGGCATGCCCGGTCGCTCGGCGATTTCGCGCAGCCCGAGCCCCTGACGCACCAGCGCGCACACGCGCCGGGTCGCCGGCACCGTGCAGTTGGACGGCCGGTACGCCGCGCGCCAGCGCGGCGGCTTGTGAGAGAGGTTCATGGGTGTCCCAGCGGTTGGTTTGCGGGCAACAAAAAAGCCGCCCGGAGGCGGCTTTGATTGCGGCTTGGTTCGAACGCGGCGCTATCAGCGGTGTGCGGATATCACGCGATACCCACATAAACAAAAAGGCCGCTCCCGAGGGAACGGCCATCATCGTCCAAAACCATGCCGATTTCCGGAAGCGATGGCAAGTGTCGCGTGTCACCCTGTGGAAAGTCGGCGAAAGCCTCGGCGCGTCCGATCGCTCAAGTTTGAAATGTTTTTAACCCGCGATTCAGAAGCGTCACGTAAAGCACTCGCTTGATCGGTCAGTAGAGTAGTGCATGTACGAGTCGCTATCCGAACTCGCTTCCAAGTACCGCAGGCGGGCGGACCATTACCGAGAGCTGGCATCGATCGCGCGCAACCCCGAGATGCGGGTCACCTTCCTCCAGGCCTTCGCCGCATACGACCGCGCCGCCACCGTGGCGGAGATCCAGGCGGCCGAGGAACACAAGACACTCCACAGATGATTGCGCCAGGCTCTTAAACCGCCGAGCGCTCGTCGACCTCCGGTTGCGCGACCCCTTCGCGGGCGCGGCGGCCGAAATCGTCACCCCGCGACCGGCGCAGCCAGGACAGCGCTGCTGCGGTCCGCGTCTTTCCCTTCCAGGACGGCCCCGATGGCGCGCGACAGCTCCGCGACCGAAACCGGCTTCTGGACGATGGGTGCGTTCCGGAGCTCAGCGGAAAGCCCGGGGAGCTCGCTGTAACCGGTGCAGAATATGACCGGGATCCCGCGCTTCACCAATATTTCCGCGGCGGGCATGACGGATACGCCCGCGAGATCGACGTCGAGCACGGCGACATCGATCTTCGTCGGATCGCCGAACGCCACGACGTCATCGCGGCTCACCGCCGGCCCGACCGGCGCGCAGCCGATGTCCTCGATCAGCGAGGACATCTCCTCGGCCACGATGGCGTTGTCCTCGGCGAGCAGAACACGAAGACCGCGCGGCGCCGGACGGCCCGGATGCTCGGGTTCCGGGGCATTCGCTCCCCTGTCGGCTGTGCACATGTTCGGCGGCAGCACCAGCACGGCGTCGAGACCATCGGCCGTCCACGTGGGTTGCCAGGACCCTCGAAACTGCGACTCGACGGTGGATCGCACCAGGCGATCGCCGAAGCCGGTTGTCTTGGGAGGGGACGCGATCGGCACACCGGTTTCACGCCACCGCAGTTGAAGGCGCCCGTTCCGATACTCCCATGCGATCGAGAGCCTCGCCTGCGGTCGCTCGGGCGACAGCGCGCCGTACTTCGCGGCATTGGTTGCCAGCTCGTGGATGACCATCGCGAGAGGCTGCGCCGCCTCGGCCCTGAGCCGGACACCCGGGCCCGAGATCGTGATCCGGCCGTCGGACGAACGGAACGGCGCAAGCTCGACGTCGATCACCGACCGCAGATCCGCGCCGCTCCACCGGTCGCGTGCCAACAGCGTGTGCACGCTGGCAAGAGCATGGATACGCCCCTCGACCGAGGCGACGAATTCCTTCAACGTCGGCGCGCGCGACAGGCGGACGATGGCCTGGATCACGGCGAGCGTGTTCTTGGCCCGGTGGTCCACCTCCCGCGCCAGCAGGCGCTCGGCCTCTTCGGTCCGTCGTTGTTCCGTCACGTCGGAATAGATCGAGAACACCCCCTTGACCGTGCCCGCCGTATCGGTGATCGGGATTGCGTCCGCAACGACCCAGCGCCGTTTCGCATCGGCGACGTTGAAGACGGACATGAGAGCGCCTTCGTTTTCCTTGCCAGTACGAAGTGCTACGATCGAGGGACGACATTCGACAGGGATTCTTTCGCCGTCGACGGCCAGCGGCACCCAGCCGAGCGACTCGGTTGTATGCCCCCTCATCTCCTCGATCGAGTTGCCGAAGATCCGCTCCGCCGCGGCGTTGGCCGCGACGATCACGCCACTCGCATCGCGAATGAGGACACCTTGCTTGAGCTTCTCGAACAGCGTGCGGAACTTCTTCTCACTCGCGCGAAGCGCCACATCGGCCCGTTCGAGCGCCGCAACATGCTCCTCGCGCGCCACGAGGGTCTTCTCCACCTCCGCCCGACGCTCGATTTCGCGTGCCAGCGCGTTCTGCTTGCGCTGCGCCAACAGGATCAACGCCGACAGCAGGAAGGATACGAGCGCCGCCGCGAGCCCAAGATACATCGTGCCGGATCGCCACGTCGCCAGCACGGCGTCGCGACTGAGACCGACGATGGCGAAGAGTCCCAGGTCGCCGATCGCATTGAATGCATAGATGCGGGGCACTCCGTCGATCTCCGAGACGTGCTGGTACGTTCCGCTCTGTTGTGAGCGCGCCACGTTTAAGAACGGCGAATTGGCGGCGAGCGACGGCGGAATCGACTGGAGACCCGGGTACCGCCCCAGCATGTTGCCATCCTTGCGCACAAGCGTCACAACGCTGCCGTTGCCGGATACGAGGGATCGCCAGAAGTTCTCGAGATACTCCTGCGCGACAGTGATGAGAATCAAACCGTCGAACGAACCGTCTGCCGTGTGGCGTCGACGGCTCACGGTGTAATAGAAGTTGCCGGTTCTGCGGCCCTCGATGACCCGCCCGATATGGAGCTCGTCGCGCGTCTTCAGCGCCCGGAAGTAATCGCGGTCGGCGACGCCGAGGGCGGGGGCCGGAAACACGTCCGAGTTGTTTGCCCCCTGGCCATCGGGACTCACCAGTGTGACCGCCTCGATATGAGGCGCTCGCGCGGCTATCGCCCGCAGTTCCCGATGAAGCGGTTGCGAGTTGCGAATGTCGTCCCACGACATGCCGGCGATCAGCCGGTCGACGATTTCGATGGCGGAGGCTTGCCCCTCGATGACGCGAAGCATGTGTTCACGCACAATGCCCGCGGTCTTGGCGGCGGTCATCGTCGCTGAATCGATTTCCTCATGGTGCCATTGCCAGGAAATACCCGCAGCGACCAGCCACGGAAGGATGACGGCGGCACAGAGAAGCACCCGCAAAGGATGTGAGAACGGCGCGCGGACTCCTTCAGGAGCGCGCGAAGCTCCCGAAGCGAAGCGGTACACTACGGACATGTGTGCAATGCCTGCCTGTTTATGGGCCGCGCTTTGCGAATGAGTCGTTCGACTGCCGCATTATGTTATACGCAGGACATAGTGCAATCGGTTGCAACTTGCCAGTTGTCCAACCTGTGGTCCTAGTTTTGACACAGCGGGCCATCGCCGCCGCTTCCGGGCTACCGCTTCCGGACTACAGCTTCCGGACTACAAGAGCGTGCCCGATCTGAGTGGAATGGGTGGCACCTCCGCGCGAAAGCGTGCGTTCGCGCACCTCACGACGCAGAGCTTCGCGCCGCTTGCGATCGACCCGCGCAACGCCACGTTTCTCCACAGGACCGCGCGCATTTCTCCACACCCACCTGTCGGATGAGCAAGCACAGGCGTAGCTCTGCGGCACACAGCCGCGGAGGAACACACCGTGCCAACCCAGTCATCCAATCCCGCTCCCCTCGCCCGTCTCGCCGATCTCGAGGCGCGCTACGACGGACCGATTCCGCAACGTGAGCTCGATGCGCTGCGCCATGGCTCGGCGCTCGCCGCCGACGTCGCCGAAATTCGTGCCGAGATCGCGTGCTTCCGCGAACTGGCGGCACGGTCGCGACGCTCGGGCAAGGCCTGGCGGGCGCGCGGCAACGACCAACTCGCGACGTGCGCTCTCATGGACTGCCGTGTCTATCTCGGCGGATGGCGTGCGCGCCGGCGTCGGCTGACGGCGCTCGAACGCGCGCAGCGCCTCGACATCGCGTACGACCGCACCCGATCCGCCATCGACGGCCTGCTCGCGCCGCTCGCCGGAGTCCGGTCGGGAGATCGGCGATGAACATGGACCGGGCACACGCCGCGCTGTGCTACTGGTGCGCCAGCCGCCGGCTCCTGCTCGGCGACTCGCACGTCCGCATGTCGGGCGAAGGCGCCGAGATCGTTCTCATCGAGCTCGCGCTCGACGTCGGGTGGCCGCGTCTCAGCGTCGCCGCCACCGGGACGCTGGTTGTCGCACGGCGACGCGCGCGGGCGCCCGCCGCGTCCGCTCCTACATACGGCGGCCGATCCAGATCACGCGGCCGACAACGTCGACGTCCGAAGGGCTGATGTCGGAGTAGCTGCGATAGGACGTGTTGTCGGACGACACCGTCAGCAGGCCGTTGACCGGATGCGCCGACACCCGCTTCACCTGAAGCCCGCCGTCGACGAGCAGCACGTAGAGCCCATCCTTCTGGCGCGGGCGTCGCTCGGTGCGGTCGATCAGCGCGTGATCGCCCGAGCGCAGCGTCGGCTCCATCGAATCGCCGTCGACCTCGATCACCGCCAGCTCGTCGAGCGGCGCGTTGGTCACCTGGCGCAGCCACTGCTCCCGGAACACCAGGAAGTGCTTCACCATGTCGCTGCCGACGCCGCCTGCCCCGGCGGCGGCGCGGGCGTCGTAGACCGCGACCCGCGCGTAGGCGTCATCGTCGGCCGGCGCGGCGGGCGCGCTCTTGGCCCCGCGCACCGCCGGCATGGGCACCGCCTCGCCGAGGTAGCGCGCGACCTTGGCGATCTCGGCGGCCTTGAGCTGACGCTCGCCCTTGAGGAGCCGCGTCACCCCCGCCGGATCGATGCCGAGCGCCTCGGCCAGCCCCCGCTGCGACTTGCCGGGCTTGCCGAGCCCGCGCCGGATCCACGCCACGATGTCCATCAATTGCTCTCCTCCGCGCCCGTGGCGCACGTTATCGCTCTCATCGTCCGCGCCCTACTCCGAGCCGCGGCGCATCTCATGACCGGCTCCATACTCCGGGCCGCGGCGCACCTCATGACCGCCCCGTACCCCGCGCCGCAGCGCATCTCTTGACCGACGCCGTGCTGCGAGCCGCGGCACGTGGACTGGACAACCCCAAGTCATCACACCGCTTATCGCGACTTTCCACAGCTATTTGCGTTTATAGCAATTCGTCGTTGACGTCAACTTGCGATAATCGCAATATCCGGCCACGCCCCGCCGCGGCATTCCGCCAAAAAGGCAGTCGGGCGCCAGCGCAATTCCCCCAATGGCTTGGAGCAGAAGCTATGCCCGAGATAGACGAATTCATCTCCGCCGCGGCGGACCTGGAAGGGGCAACGCCCGACGAAGTTCGTGGCACGAACCGGCGACGACGCATCTCGCGCTCGCGCCAGGCGGCAATGTGGCTCGCCTTCAAGATGACCGCGAAATCCCTGCCCGCTCTCGGACGCGCCTTCCAGCGCCACCACACCACCGTGCTCTACGGCATCCAGGCTTACGAGCGGTATCTCGCCAACGATCCGAAGGCAGAGGCGCGCAGCATCGAACTGCTGACGCGTCTTCTGACCGAGGCGGCGCTCGCGAACGTGGCCAACGACAACCAACCCATCACCAAGGAGGACATCACACGATGAGGAGTCCCTACCGCTCGCCGCTCGGCCGCCTCGCGGTCTCGGCAATGAACGAAGAAGACCTGGTCGCACTTCGCCGTCGCGTCTGGCGCGAGACCGGCGTCGCCGTCATCAAGCCCGACGATCTCACCGACGACACCGCGCGCGCGGCGATCACCAAAACGGCGACCGAGTTGTTCGGCCCCCGCCTGATCCGCGCCACGAAGGAGGATCTGTGATGCGAATGCTCAAGACCTTGACGGCCGATGTTATCAAGGTGCGTTTCGAGGAGGCGGCCGAGACGCTGCGCGCGCTTCGCCTCACCACCCGCGATCGTCCCTCGGCGACGCTCACGCGCTGGCCCGACGTCGTGCATCAGGCGATGCTGGCCTACGGCTGGACGGCGACCCGCATGCGTCCGCCGGCGCCCTCTCCGGATGCGATTGATCGCCTCGACCAGACGCTCGAGTGGCTGTGGCCGCTCGCCGACGACGAGCGGCGCATCGTTATGGCCCGCGCCTTTCGCCTGCCGTGGCGACGCCTCGAAGACCTCGACGGACGCTCGGAACGCACATTGCGCGCGATCCATGCGCGGCTCTTGCATCGCATCGCCGCGGCGAAACCGAGCTGAGCCGTTCGGTTGGCGTGACCGGCGGCCTCGCTCGCTTATGACCGCGTCTTGTCTTTTCTTGCATGTCTTGCACACCGCCTGCCGGAATCGCTTCGACAGCGGCAACCTTCAGCTCCGGGGCGCCACGCATCGCCAAGTCACATACATCGTCAAAGAGACGCTGAGGCTGGCAGCTTGGCGAAACGGCAGAGCTTCGCTAGGATTCGGCGATGCGTCCCGTTGTACCACAAGCGCCATCCGATCCGGTCCGCCAGCAGCGGTGTCCGCGGTGCGGCTCCACCGCCGGGCTCCACTACGTGCACGGCCATGCGCAGTGCGCGACGTGCGGCGCCAATGTCGAGGATTGCTGTCAGGGCACTGCTTGCGATTTCTCGAAGCGGCCCGACGATCCGTCAGACGACTAGCTAGACGCCCTGGCCGACGACCCGCCAGCGGATCTCCCGATTGGCGAGGAACGGCGTCAGCTCGGAACCGGGCTCGTTGCCGATGCCGTAGAACTTCTCCGGCATGATCCACGCGCTGCGCTCGAGTTTGAGCCGTCCGGCGTTGGGCTGCAGGCCGTAGAACGCAGGCCCAGACGTCGAGGCGAAGCCTTCGAGCTTGTCCAGCGCCCCCTCCTCGTCGAACACCTGGGCGTAAGCCTCCATTGCGGCGGGCGCGTTGTAGATACCGGCACAGCCGCAGGCGGATTCCTTCGCATACCGCTGGTGCGGCGCGGAGTCAGTGCCGAGGAAGTATCGCGGGTTGCCGGACACCGCCGCCTTGCGAAGGGCAAGCCGATGGACCTCGCGCTTCGCCACCGGCAGGCAGTAGTGGTGCGGCCGGATCCCACCTTCGAACATCGCGTTGCGGTTGATCATCAGGTGATGCGGCGTGATCGTCGCGGCGATGCCGGGCGCGGCCTCAGCCACGTAGTCGGCGGCGTCCTTAGTCGTGATGTGCTCGAACACGATTTTCAGGCCGGGAT
>Ga0310811_10006979_pt1 | contig 14435 bp, 12 predicted proteins | sample YCmetagenome_FD_207642 | JGI IMG/M metagenome (GOLD analysis project Ga0310811, IMG submission 207642) | Soil microbial communities from experimental microcosm in Duke University, North Carolina, United States - YC | ecosystem: Engineered > Artificial ecosystem > Soil microcosm > Unclassified ...
CTGCTGTTCGCCAGCGAAACCGGCATCAGGCTGCTGCACGTGCCCTACAAGGGCACCGGTCCTGCGGTGACCGACCTGCTCGGCAGCCGCATCGACATCATGTTTGCGCCCGGCCCGGTGGTGCAGCAATTCGTGCAATCCGGTCAGCTCAAGGCGTTGGGCGTAACCGACACGCAGCGTTCGAAATTCTATCCCGACGTGCCGACGGTAGCCGATGCCGTACCCGGTTACGAATCCGTCGGCTGGTTCGGTCTGCTGGCGCCGCCGAATACACCGCCCGAGATCGTCAGGAAACTCAACGAAGTCATCGTAACGGCGATGCAGACCCGGGAGTTCCGCGACCATCTGGCGACGCTGGGCGCCGAACCAAAACCGCAGACGCCGGAAGAGTTCGGCCGCTATATCAACGCCGACGTTGCCAAATGGAGCAAGCTTGTGAAAGGCAACGACGTGCAATTGCCGGGAGGAAAATAAGGATGCGTCTTGCAACATTTATCGATCCGTCGCGGGGTAACGACGCGCGGTTCGGAATCGTCACCGGCAACGGCATCGTCGATGTTGTCGCTGCGGCGGGCGAACTGCATCGCGCAGTGCCGGCAACGACGGTGAAGACGGCGCTGACCAGCGGCGCGCATACGCTGGCTGCGCTGAAGGAACTGGTGGCCGCGGCCGGGAGCGCAGAGCTGCTGCGTCCGATATCGGGCGTCAAATTCCTGCCGCCGATCCCGAACCCATCGAAGTTCTTTTGCGTCGGCAAGAACAACAGGAAGCATCGCGAGGAACTCGCCGCCAACAAGATGCTGACCGAAGTCCCGAACGAGCCGACCGGCTTCATCAAGCTGAATTCCACGATGTCGGGGGACGACGACGAGGTCGTCAAGCCTGCCGACATCACCCAGCTCGATTACGAGCCGGAGCTCTGCTATGTCGTCGGCAAGCGCGCCCATGGCGTCAAGAAGGCGGAGGCGATGGAGTACATCTCCGGCTTTACGCTGATGAACGACGTCAGCGCACGCGAAATCCAGAAGCGGGAAGTCGCCTCCGGCAGCCGGTTCTGGACCGCCAAGAACATGCCGGGCTTTGCGCCGGTCGGGCCCTACATCCTGACCATGGACGAGGTGCCCGATACTGATGACCTCTGGGTCACCTGCGAGGTCAATGGCAGGCTGCGCTTACGCTCGAACACCGGCGACTATCTCTACAAGATCGCCGATGTGTTGGAGCATTTTTCGCGCTATGTCGTGTTCGAGCCCGGCGACCTCATCGCGATGGGGGCGCCGAGCGGGGTGGCGGTCGGCCAGCCCAATGCGGACGAGCTTTATTTACGTCCGGGCGACGATATGGTGATAGCCTTCGAAGGCCTGATGAGGCTCCGAACCCGGATCGTGGCGCCGGAGTAGGGGATGACCGACATGACAGCAGCCGATCTTGCCCAAGAGCACGAGGTCGTCGCGGAGGATCTCGAATATGGCCGCGTCGATGGCACGCCGCTGGTCGCGCGGCTGTATCGTCCGCGCGGCATCACCGGATTTGCGTCTGTCGTGAACGTCCACGGCGGCGCCTGGGTCGCCAACGACCGTTTGCAGATGGTCGTGATCAACCAGGCCATCGCGGCATCCGGCACGGCGGTGCTGGCGCTGGATTTCCGCATGCCGCCGGTGGCGGCCTATCCAGCTTCGATCGCCGACATCAATCTCGGCATCCGATGGCTGAAGATCAATATCGGGAAATGGGGCGGTGATAACACCCGCGTTGGCGGGGTTGCCGGCTCCAGCGGCGGTCACCAACTGTGGCTGAACGTGCTGCGGCCGCGCGATCCCCAATACTTCGCGTTGAAGCTGCCTGACGCCGGCGATGTGGACGCAAGCCTCGGTTTTGTCGTCGTGTGCTGGCCGATCTCCGATCCGGTGGCGCGTTACAAGATGGCGCGCGAAACCGGTAACGAGCGGCTGGTCAAAAATCATGATGCCTACTTCCTGACCGAGGTCGCGATGGCGGAAGCCAATCCCCAGGCTATCCTGGAGCGGGGTGAGGCGAAGAATCTGCCACCCGCTTTGCTGATCCAGGGCACCGCCGACAACAACGTCACCCCTGACATGGCCGACCGGTTCGCCGACGCCTACCGCAAGGCCGGCGGGCGGATCACGTTGCGGAAGTTCGAAGGTCAACCGCACACCTTCATTGTGCAGAACCCGACAAGCCCTGCTTCGATCGAGGCCATCGGCCTGATCGTGGATTTCGTTCGCGAGCGCGCGCGGGAAATCCTTCTACGAAATCGCTAGTTTTCGGCTTCGTCGCGCTTCTTCAGGAGGTCCCTGGCGAGGTCGGCGAGCGCGGGACGCGGCAGCACGGTGAACGGCAATGGCCGCGTCACGTCGATGGCAGCAAGGCCTAGGCGGGCGGTCAAGAGGCCATTGAGCACGCCTTCACCGAGCCGCTGCGAGAGCTTGGCGGCGATTCCGTGGCCGAGCATCTGCTGCACCAGGCTGTCGCTGGCAGCCATGCCGCCGGTGATGGCGAGGTGGCCGATGACGTGGCGCATCAGGCGGATCATGCCGATCGTTCCAGGCCGGCCGCCATAGAGCCGCGCCAGCTGCCGGATCATCCGCAACGAGGCGACGAACACGAACAGCACGTCGATCAGCGCGCGGGGGCTCACTGCCGTGACGATCGAAACCCGTTGTGCGGCGGACGAGACCAGCCGCCGCGCTTCCTGATCGAGCGGCGTCATCAGCTCGCGCTCGGCCAGCTTGATCATGTCGGCGCCGTCGATGATGTCGTCGGCATGGCCCTGCAGTGCGGCGCGGGCGCGCGCCAGTTGCGGGTTCTGGTGCGCCAGCTTGAGCAGGTCGGCGACGATGGCCCGGCTCGCCGCGCGGTCGTCGCTGAGCAGCACTTCGGCAGCGCGCAGATGCAGTTTTTCGATTGTCGCCAGTCGCGCCAGCCCGAACGCCTCGCGCGCGATCACGACAATCAACGCCAGCGCTGCGGCGAACGCAAAGGCAAGCCCGAGGAAGCCGAGGCTTTCGTTCCGTGCGAAAAGATCCTCGATCAGATTGACGATGCCGAGCCCAAGGCCGAGCAGCACCAGCCCACCTGTGGCGGCCCAGAACAGCGGGCCCCAGCGGAAGCCGCGCCGCACCGGCACGAGCGGCATATCGATCGGCACCGGCAGCTGCGCCGGATCGAATTCCGGCGTCACATGCACCGTGCCGCGGGCAGGGCGGCTTGAATCGTCCGGGTCCATTACGATGACGCCGGGATCGTCGAGCTTGAACGTGGCCGGCCGCCGATGAGGCGTTTTCTCGCTCATTGCAGTCTGTCTCCGATCAGGAACTGGAGGGCGCGGTCAAGGCGGATGTGAGGCAACGCCGGCTCGTCGGCGCCTTCGCGCGCCAGCAGCGGCGGGCGGAAGCGCAGGAAGCGGTAATCGGCCTTCTCGGAAGGCGCGCTGGAGAGCCCGCGAAACGCACTCTTGAACAGTTCCTCGGGGTCAACGGGCAGGTCGCCCGGAAAGGTTGCGACTTCGGTCTCGCCGTCGAACGTCTCGCCATTGGCGATCTCGCCTGATGCGGGGGTGCCGAGCAGCGAGGGCAGCTTTTCCCTTCCGCGCGCCACCATCGCCTCGCGCGTGGCGCGCACGGCGGCCAGCGCCACCACGTCGATCACAGCTCCGGCATATTCGGCGCGGTCGGCCGCCTTGGCGACCGCGCGCCGCAACACCGCTTCCAGCCGGTCATGGCTCGAATGGTGCAGATGATCGGCCTTGGTCGCCGCAAACAGGATGCGGTCGATCCGCGGCCGGAACAGATTGCTGAACAACGTGCGGTGACCGATCCGGAAGCAATCGAGTATGCCGGCCAGCGCGGCCTCGAGATCGTGCAGTGCCTCCGGTCCGGCATTGAAGGCGGCGAGCGCATCGACCAGCACGATTTGCCGATCGAGCCGCGCGAAATGATCGCGGAAGAACGGCCGCACCACGGCGTCTTTATAAGCCTCATAACGCCGCCGCATCATCGCCCACAGTGAATTTTCGGGCGCGGTGCCGTCGGCTGGCACGTCGAGCGGCGCAAAGGTCAGCGCCGGCGAGCCCGCGAGATTTCCCGGCATCAGGAATCGCCCGGGCGGTAGCAGGCTCATCGCAAAACGTTCGTCGCGGCAGGCGCGCAAATAATCCGTGAACAGTTTTGCGGCCATGCGTGCGGCAGGCTCGTCCTCGCGGGCTTCGGGGTCAAGCGTCGCCAGATGCGCGTGCCATGGTGCGGCGAGTCTTTCGCGCGGACCTTCACGCGACAGTGCGAGGCTCTCGGCCGACCATTGTTCGTAACTCCTGTTGAGCAGCGGAAGATCGAGCAGCCATTCGCCGGGATAGTCGACGATATCGAGCGTCAGTGTGCGGTCAGCGCCAGACTGGCGCTGGTAGTCGATCACCAGCCGCAATTCGCTGATGTCGACGGTGGAGGCCGGCCAGTGGCGCTCCTCGATCAGCGTGCGGGCATGGTTCTCATAGTCGAACCGCGGCACCGCATCGTCGGGCTGCGGTTCGAGCCGGGCGCGGGCGATCCGCCCCGTGGCATACGGCTCGAACACCGGGAAACGGCCGCCACTTGTGAGGCCGTGGATCAGCGCCGTGATGAACACGGTCTTGCCGGAGCGCGACAGACCGGTGACGCCGAGGCGCACGGTCGGATTGAAGAGGCCGTCGCCGTAATCCAGCAGCGCTCGCGCCGACAGGCGCGCTTCCTCGACGATATCTTTAAAACGGGGGGCCATGCGGGGGCGTGGAGATCTCGAGAGAGGCGGGCGGGCGATCACGGAAAAGTGGCGATTGGCGGACTAAAATCAAGCTTCTGCCGCGATGGGAGGGTGAGGTACTGGGCCGCGCGTTGACCTCGGAAGGCCTATGTTTTATCGCTCCCTAACCCAATCCGGCGGGCCGGTATGACCGTATTCAGATTGAAACAGCTCGCTTCGAACTCGTTCCATGCAGCTGCCGGCGCGGCGCGCTGGAACTACGACCGCAGCGAACTGATCGCCGACGCCGTCGTGCATGTCGTCGGTGTCTGTTTCGGCCTGGTGGCGGCGACCGCGCTGATCGTGCTGACCGCGGTGTACGCTTCCGCGGTCGATGTCGCCGCGGTCTCGGTCTATGTCGCGGGCCTGCTGGCGATGCTGGTGCTGTCGGCGACCTACAATCTCTGGCCGGTCTCGCGCGCCAAATGGGTGCTGCGACGTTTTGACCATTCGGCGATCTATGCGCTGATCGCCGCGACTTACACGCCGTTGATCATGGAATTGAAGGACAGCTATTTTGCGATCGCGCTGCTGACCGGGGTTTGGTGCCTGGCCATCGTCGGCATCGTGATCAAGTTGGCGCTGCCCGGACGCTACGACCGGCTCGCGGTCGGGCTCTATCTGGCGATGGGCTGGAGCGGCATGATGCTGTACGACGCCGTGGTGAAGGCGCTGCCTTCGATGGCGCTGTGGTTCATTGTTGCGGGCGGCATTCTGTACAGTTTTGGCGTGATCTTCCACGCCTGGCAGCGGTTGCGGTTTCAGAACGCCATCTGGCATGGCTTCGTGCTGTCGGGCGCGGCCTGCCATTACACGGCGATCCTCGATCTTGTATTAAGCTGACAAACAATCATGAGGGGAGAACGACCATGCAGGTGACCGGAAAAGTCGTGGTTGTCACCGGCGGCGCCAGCGGCATCGGCAAGGCGCTGTGCGAAGCCTTCCACCGCGCAGGCGCGGCCAAGGTCGTGGTGGTCGACATCAATCCGGACGGCGCGCGCGCCGTCGCCACGCCGATCGGCGGCGCCGCCTTCAAATGCGACGTCGGCAAGGAAAAGGACATCCTTCACGTTATCGAGGCGACCGAGGCGCAATTCGGCCCGATCGCATTGTTCTGCTCCAATGCCGGCATCGGCGGCGGCTTCGATCCACTTTCGGCCAATGCCGGCGGGACCTCCGACGAACCGTGGCAACGGAGCTGGGCGGTTCACGTCATGGCGCATGTCTATGCCGCGCGGCACCTCATCCCGCGCATGAAGGCGCGCGGCGGCGGCTATTTCCTCAACACGATCTCGGCGGCGGGACTTCTCTCGCAGGTCGGCAGCCCGGCCTATTCGACCACCAAGCATGCCGCGGTAGGCTTTGCGGAAAACCTCGCCATTTCGCACAAGGCCGACGGCATCAAGGTATCGATCCTGTGCCCGCAGGGCGTCGACACCGCGATGCTGCGCTCGATCCCAAAAGGCCCGCAATCCGGCGACGGTGACCTTTCGGCGGAGCAGGTGGCCCAGGACGTGCTGGCGGGCCTGGAGCAGGAGACGTTTGCGATCCTGCCGCACCCGCAGGTGCTCGGCTACATGCGCAAGAAGACCGACAACTACGATCGCTGGATATCGGGCATGGCGAAGATCCAGGCCAAGATGCGGGAAACGTATGGGAAGTGACGCGACGCAAGGGAACCGCAGGGTCCTAAACAAAAAAAGCGAAAACAACCCCATGCACAGTAGACAAGCGCTTGATTACAATGGACTTTTTTCTAGCCTTTTTTGGCGTAGAGCAGCGGCACCGCCGAATCCACCATCACCTCGATCAGGCTGACGCCGTTGTATGAGAGGCCGTACTTGAGCGCGGACGCAAGCTCGCATGCCTTGGCGACCCGCACGGCGTGGCAGCCCATCCCTTCGGCGATCTTGACGAAGTCGATGCCGGGCAGTTCGAGACCGGGCACATTGCGGACCTGCATCACCTGGCTGAACGAGCGCATCGCGCCATAGCCAAGATTGTTGATCACCACCACGGTCAGTGGCAGCTTGCGCTGGGCCGCGGTCCATAGCGCCTGGATCGAATACATCGCCGAGCCGTCCCCGATCAGGCAGACGGTGCGTACACCGGGACGTCCGAGCGAGAGGCCGACGGCGGCGGGGAGGCTGTAGCCGAGCCCGCCGCTCGCCATGGTGTAAAAACTGTCCTGTCCGCGCATCGGCATGAACTTTTGCATCGCCGGGCGATGCGACGGCGCTTCTTCCACCAGCGCGGCATCAGCGGGCATGGCGCGGGATAGCGCATCCAGCAGGAATTCGACCGGGATCGGATCACCGGCAGCAGGCGCCGGCGGCAAGGCGCGGCCTGCAGGAATCGCGCGTTTGGTCTCGGGCAGCAGCTCCAGCAGCATCGAGAGCGCCGGCTTCATCGTGGCAACGATGCTGGTGCCGAATGGAGTGACCGCGGCAGCGGTCGGATCGTCGGTGATCTGGAAGATCGTCGTTACGCCATCGAAGATCGAGGCATGGCCCTCGACATGGAAGGTGAAGACCGGCGCGCCGATCACGATCACGAGGTCATGCCCGCGCAAGGCGTCGGAGAGTTGCCCGGGCGAGGCATGCAGGAAACCGGCAAATTGCGGATGCCGTTCCGGAAACGAACAGCGCGCCGAGAACGGGCTCACCCATACGGCGGCTCGCGCTTTCTCCGCCACGCGGACCATCAACTCGACGGCGCCTGCGCGATCGACGCCGGGGCCGACGACGAGGGCAGGGCGCCTGCTCTCTGACAGCGCCGTCACCAGCGCCTTCATCGCGTTGGCGTCGGGACCCAGTTCGCGGCTGATTTGACGGGCTTCGACCGGCTGCGTCTGATGGCTCCAGTCGTCGATCGGCACCGAGACGAAGGTCGGCCCGCAGGGCGGCTGCATCGCCACGTAATAGGCGCGCGCGATTGCCGCCGGCACGTCTTCGGCACGCGCGGGCTCGACGCTGTATTTGACATAGGGCCGCGGAAATTCCGACGCCCGCTCGGCATAAAGAAAGGCCTGCAGCGGCAGGATCGAACGCGCCTGCTGGCCGGCGGTGATCACCAGCGGCGTCTGGTTGCGGTGCGCCGTATAGATGTTGCCGAGCGCATTGCCGACGCCGGCGCCGGAATGCAAATTGACGAAGCCGGCATTGCGGGTCGCCTGCGCGTAACCGTCGGCCATGCCGACGACGGAGGCTTCCTGCAGGCCCAGCACATAATCGATGTCGTCGGGCCAGTCGCTCAGGAACGGCAATTCGGTCGAACCGGGATTGCCGAACACCTTCTTGATGCCGAACGCGCGCAACAGGTCGAAGGTGGCGTCCTTGACGGTGACGGATTTGCTTTCGGTCCTGGTGGGCTTGCGGGGCAAGGGGAAGACCTCAGTTCTTGATTTTCGTCATTGCGAGGAGCGAAGCGACCGAAGCAATCCATTCTTTCTTCGCGCGGATAGATGGATTGCTTCGCTTCGCTCGCAATGACGGGTTCACCACTCAGCCGTACCCTTCATCGTCGGCTGGCCCTGCGAATTCGCGGTCCACAATTCCATGCCGCTCGCATTGTCGTCGGCGTTGATTGTGAACTCGCTGCCCTCGAACAGCGGCTGCACGCCGCGATAGCTGAATTTTTTCGGCGCCGCGCCGCCATGCAGTTTTGCGGCAAGCTCCACGATCAGGGCGGCCTGCAAGGGGCCATGGAACACGAGGCCAGGATAGCCCTCGACCTTGGTGACGTAGTCGCGGTCGTAGTGGATGCGATGGCCGTTGAAAGTCAGCGCCGAGTAGCGGAACAGCAGCACGGCATCGGCCATGTGGCTTTCGCGATGCTTTGCGACTGGCGGCGGCGGGGCCGGCTTTCCGGATGTCGCGGGCTGCGCAGTGGACAAATCGCGATAGACGATGTCCTGGCGTTCGCGTATCGCAACCCCGCGCGGTGTCGTGATGGTGTGCTCGACGGCGACAAAACATAGTGCGCCGGTGCTGCCGGTCTTCATCGTCACGTCAGCGATGCGCGAGCTGCGCTTCACCTCATCGCCGACGCGCAACGAATCGAGGAATGCGAGTTCGCCGCCGGCCCACATCCGGCGCGGCAGCGGCACCGGCGGCAGGAAGCCGCCTCGCGTCGGGTGGCCGTCCGGGCCGAGCATCGACATCGGAAACACCGGCTGCCCCAGGCACCAATGCGTGGTCCAGGGCGCGGCGTCGCCGGCCCTGGGCTCGCCGATCTCCTGAAACAGCGTAGCGCGCAAACCCTTCACCAGTTGCGCGGTGACGATGTCGGTGGCCTCGGTGGTCTTGCCGATCCACTGCCGCAGATGGTCGAGGTCGAGGGGCTCAGTCATGACGATTTGACCTTCGCGTGCGGTTTCGGCAATTCGCCGTGTTCGCCAATCGCGGGCACCGCGCCGTATTTCCTGTCTTCACCGATAAAGATCGGAGCAGGAGCGGAATAGGTCACGACGCCCTTCGGCGTATCGACCTCGATGCGCCGCAGGTGCGGATGGGTGGTGAGGTCGGCCATGGTGTTGACCTCGCCGAAGGCGATGTCGGCGTCGTCGAGACGCTGGATCAATTCGTCACGGTTCAGCGAACCAAACACATCGGCGACGATCTTGTCGGTGAGCTCACGATTGCGGACGCGTTCGGAAATGTTGGCGAGCCGAGGATCGTTCGGCAGGTCGGGCTGTTTCAAGACCTCGGCGCAGAGCTGCTTCCATTCGCGTTCGCTCTGGATCGAGATCAGGATGTCCTTGCCATCCCTGGACTTGAAGACGCCATAGGGCGCGATCGAAGGGTGTGCCAGCCCGATCCGGGTCGGCGGGTTGCCGGCTTCCGAATTGATCAAGGGCACCGCCAGCCAGTCCGCCATCACGTCGAACATCGAAATGCGGATGTCGGCGCCCTTGCCGGTGCGCGTGCGCGCGAACAGCGCTTCCAGGATCGCCGCGTGCGCGGTGGCTCCGGTCGAGATATCGACGACGGAGATGCCAACCCGGGAAGCGCCTTCCGGTCCGCCGGTGATCGAGGCGAGGCCGCTCTCGGCCTGGATCAGCAGGTCATAGGCCTTGCGATCCTTGTACGGGCCTTCGTCGCCGTAGCCGGTGATGGTGCAGCAGATCAGCGCCGGATAATCCCGGCGCAGCCGTTCGCGGGAGAAGCCGAGCTTGTCCATCGAGCCGGGCTTGAGATTTTGCAACAGCACGTCGGCGCCGGCGATCAACGTCTCGAGTTGCTCGCGCCCGCTCTTGGTGGAGAGATCGATGGCAACCGACTGCTTGCCGCGGTTGAGCCAGACGAAATAGCTGCTCTGGCCCTTGGCTGCCCGGTCGTAGCCGCGGGCGAAATCGCCCTCGGGGCGCTCGACCTTGATGACCGTGGCGCCGGCATCCGCAAGGCGCGACGAGCAGAACGGCGCGGCGACCGCCTGCTCCACGGAGACGACGGTAATTCCCTCGAGCGGCAGCATGATTGTCTCTCAGTAGGAGCGGGGCATGCCGAGCACGTGCTCGGATACGTATGACAGAATGAGATTGGTCGAGATCGGTGCGACCTGGTAGAGCCGCGTCTCGCGGAACTTGCGCTCGACGTCATATTCCTCGGCGAAAGCAAAGCCGCCATGGGTTTGCACGCAGGCGTTCGCCGCGTCCCAGGACGCGTCGGCCGCCAGCATCTTGGCCATGTTGGCCTCGGCGCCGCAATCGAGCCCGGCTTCATATTTGCGGGTGGCTTCCTTCACCATCAGCTCGGCGGCGCGCATCGCGGCGTAGGCCTTGGCGATCGGGAACTGAATGCCCTGATTCTGGCCGATCGGGCGGCCGAACACCACGCGCTCCCGAGCATAGGCGGTCGCCTTCGCAATGAACCATTTGGCGTCGCCGATGCATTCGGCCGCAATCAGGATCCGCTCGGCATTCATGCCGGAGAGGATGTAGCGAAAGCCCTTGCCTTCCTCGCCGATCAGGTTTTCGGCCGGTACCCGCATGTCGGTGAAGAACACTTCTGTCGTAGCGTGGTTCATCATGGTGCGGATCGGGCGGATCTCCAGGCCCTTGCCCTTCACCTCGCGCATGTCGACGATGAACACCGACAGACCATCCGTGCGCTTTTTGGCGTCTTCCTTCTGCGTGGTCCGCGCCAGCAGGATCATCAGGTCGGAATATTCGGCGCGGCTGGTCCATATCTTCTGGCCGTTGACGATATAGCCCTTGTTGCCGTCGCGTTTGGCAAAGGTCTTCAGCGAGGTGGTGTCGGTGCCGCTGGTCGGTTCCGTGACGCCGAACGCCTGCAGCCGCAACTCGCCGCTGGCGATCCTGGGCAGCCACTTTGCCTTTTGCTCGTCGCTGCCGTGCCGCAGCAGCGTGCCCATGGTGTACATCTGGGCGTGGCAGCCGCCGCCATTGCAGCCCGCGCGCTGGATCTCCTCGAGGATCGCGCACGCCGCCGACAGTTTCAGCCCGGCGCCGTCATATTCCTCGGGGATCAGCACCGAGAGGTAGCCGGCCTTGGTCAGCGCGTCGACGAATTCGCTCGGATATTTCATCTCGCGGTCGAGCTTGCGCCAGTACTCGCCGGGGAACTGGGCGCAGAGTTTCGCGACCGCGTTGCGGATGTCGGCATATTCGTCTTGTTCGGGTGCGTTCATCGGAACTCGGCTGGAAGATCGAGGGCGCGCATGGTGGCGGTGCAGAACGCGCACAGGGTTTCGGATGTCCCTCTTTTAGAGAAAACTTCGACGGTGGCAACGCCGATCGAGCCCGACATTTTCAGGGTTTTGGCCCGGGCGATCAATTCGCTGCCGTCGGCGGGGGCGATGAAATTGACCTTGATCTCGACGGTGACCCCGATCTTGCCCTTTTGCAGCCCCGAGGTGACCGCGATACCGGCGGCCTGGTCGGCCAGTGCGGTAATCACCCCGCCATGGAAATGGCCGAAGAACTGCACCAGATCGTCGCGGCGCGCCAGGGCGAGTTCAGCCTGACCGGGTTCGATTCTGACGATGCGAAAGCCCGCGGCGCCGGTAAAGCCCTTGGCGTTGATTGCCTCGGCTAGACTCGGCGGGTTGAGGTCGCTTTTATTCACGCTGGAATGCGCACGGGTAAGGATTCGATGCCGCGCACGAAGCTGGAATAGACCCGCTTCGGCTCGCCGACCACCTCGATGCGGTCGAAGCGCTTCAGCATCTCCTGCCACACGATCTTGAGCTGCAGCTCGGCAAGCCGCATGCCGACGCAGCGGTGAATACCGAAACCGAACGACAGATGGGTGCGGGGCCGGGCGCGGTCGATGATGAACTCGTCCGGCTTCTCGATGCCGTCCTCGTCGCGGTTGCCCGAGACGTACCACATCACGACCCGCTCCCCTTTTTTGATTTTCTTGCCGCCGATCTCGGTATCGACCAGCGCGGTGCGCCGCATATGCGCCAGCGGGGTCTGCCAGCGGATCACTTCAGGCACCATCGAATCGATCAGCGCCGGATTGTCGCGCAGCTTCTGGTACTGCTCGGGGTGCTCGTTCAACGCCAGCACCGAGCCGCTCATGGTGTTGCGGGTGGTGTCGTTGCCGCCGACGATCAAGAGGATGATGTTGCCCATCAGATTGTCGGGGTCCATGTGCCGGGTCGCATCGCTGTGCGCCATCATGGACAACAGGTCGTTGCGCGGCTCGGCATTGACGCGTTCGTTCCAGAGTTTTGAGAAATAGGCGTAGCATTCATCCATTTCCCGGCGCCGCTGCTCGGGAGATTCGACCACGCCGCTCTTGGGCAGTGCGGTCGAGACGTCGGACCAGCGCGTCAGCTTGCGCCGCTCTTCCCACGGGAAGTCGAACAGCGTCGCCAGCATCTGGGTGGTCAATTCGATCGACACCCGGTCGACGAAATTGAAGGTCTCGTTGCGCGGCAGATTGTCCAGCACCTTTTGCGAGCGCTCGCGGATCAGTTTTGCCAGCTCGTCGAGATGGGTCGGCGTGAACATCGGCGACACGGTCTTGCGCTGCGCCGAATGCCGCGGCTGGTCCATCGCGATGAAGCTCGGATAATCATAGCCGGGCGGCACGTCCCTGATCGAGATGCCGCCGAGCGTCGAGTCGGAAGAGAACACGCCATGGTTGGTGTCGACATGCATGATGTCGTTGTACTTGGTGACCGACCAGTACGGCTCGATCGGCGCGTTGGTGCAGTAATGCACCGGCTCTTCCTTGCGCAGCCGCTCGAACCACGGCCACAGCGTGTCGTTCTGGAAATGCCTTGGCGCGCCGGGATGAAAATCCTTCAGCGGCGTCGAATAGGCCTCCTCGCGCGCGATGCGCAGACGCTCGGACTTGTCGGCTCGGATCGCGGTCTGGATGTTCATCGTCATCATCCCGGTCTTGGAAATGTATTAGACTATAACTTATCCACCTGCCTGCCGCAAAGTCGATCGCCGGCCCTCGCGGTTCCGCGCTCAGCCGGCGATGCGGGCCGGCAGGGTCTCGTAACCCTTGACAAAGCTTGAATAAACCCGCTTCGGCTCGCCGACCATCTCGATCGTGTCGAAGCGCTTGAGGATCTCTTCCCAGATAATCTTCAACTGCAGTTCCGCCAGCCGCAAGCCGACGCAGCGGTGGATGCCGAAGCCGAACGAGATGTGGGTGCGCGGCCGGGCGCGGTCGATGATGAATTCGTAGGGACGGTCGATCACCTCCTCGTCGCGGTTGCCCGAGACGTACCACATCACGACCTTGTCGCCTTTCCTGATCTGCTTGCCGCGGAACTCGATGTCCTCGAGCGCGGTGCGGCGCATATGCGCAAGCGGTGTCTGCCAGCGAATCACCTCAGGCACAAAACTGTCGATCAGTGCGGGATTGTCGCGCAGCTTGCTGTACTGGTCCGGATGCTTGCTCAGGGCGTAGATGCTGCCCGAGAGCGTGTTGCGCGTGGTGTCGTTGCCGCCGACGATCAACAGGATCAGGTTGCCGAGAAAATTGTTCGGATCCATGTCGCGGGTGGCTTCGCTATGCGCCATCATCGACAGCAAATCGCTCTTCGGCGGCTGATTGATCCGGTCCTTCCACAGTTTTGCGAAATACGCCGCGCATTCCAGCAGTTCGGCCTGCCGTTCCTCCTCGGTGGCGACGAGGCCATCGGGGCCGGGAAGCGTGGTGGCGATGTCGGACCAGCGCGTCAGCTTGCGGCGGTCCTCCCAGGGGAAGTCGAACAGCACGGCGAGCATCTGCGTGGTCAGTTCGATCGAGACCCTGTCGACCCAGTCGAACACTTCATTCTTCGGCAGATTGTCGAGGCATTCAGCCGACCGCTTGCGGATGTTGATCGCGAGCTGGTCGAGATGGGTCGGCGTGAACATCGGCGCCACGGTTTTGCGCTGGGCGCCGTGGCGCGGCTGGTCCATGGCGATGAAGCTTTCGCGGCGCAGGTCGGGCGGGGCGTCGCGGATGGTGATGCCGCCGAGATAGGCCGCCGACGAGAACACCGCATGGTTGGTCTCGATATCCATGATGTCGTTGTATTTGGAAATCGACCAATACGGCCCGAACATGCTGTCCTTGCAGTAATGCACCGGCGCTTCCCGGCGCAGCCGGTCGAAATACGGCCAGAAGGAATCGGTCTTGAACAGTTCGGGATGGCCGGGATCGAAG
>Ga0310811_10006981_pt1 | contig 14434 bp, 11 predicted proteins | sample YCmetagenome_FD_207642 | JGI IMG/M metagenome (GOLD analysis project Ga0310811, IMG submission 207642) | Soil microbial communities from experimental microcosm in Duke University, North Carolina, United States - YC | ecosystem: Engineered > Artificial ecosystem > Soil microcosm > Unclassified ...
GTGCTAACGCAGTATTAATTTTTTAAGTATCATTTTCTAGAAGGTGGGCGCAGGTCAACCCATTAGTTATACACGCGCTGATATCGCTTATGATAAGCAGTCGAATGGAAGTTAGTGGCAGGAGAAATAATACCTGATAATTATGTCTGTGATGGTTTGCACATCATCGGGATTAACGTCTAGAATGTCGCTGCAAACTTCGTGGTCTCTTTTGAGAACCAAAACGTTGCCACTGGGCATATATATGTTTTTGAACCCCGCGTATGAACATCCGAGTGAGTGTAGCAAATAATTTGGCCTGCTTTGCGCATGGTCTTCGACACATATGACGAGTGTCCATGGAAGTAACGTTCTCGATGTCGGGTGTTCCGATATCACAGTCCTTCTGGTGTTAGGGTGAATGATAGCGGTTCCCTCTCCAAATTCGTTTAACCATTGGAAAGTGTGTAGATCATCTGTTGAGTTCAATTCATCGTTGCCAACTGTTAAAGGCACAGGAATTAACAATGCCCGATTATAGTTACGAGCGTAAAGGAGGCCTCGACGACCACCTCCCATGAACTATATTGCAAACCAAAATCAGTTTGCAATGCCATAGGAACCGAAAATATATACCGGATGCCCCGTCAAAGTTTCTTTGGTGGACACAATCTCATTCAAGTCGGATGGACCATGCAGTACGTCAGGAATGTGATATATGCGTAAGGCACACCACGGATTATGACATTCCAGAGCGAGTCTCCATCGGTATTTGCAGTCTCGTATATGATAACGAGGTTTTTTTGGTCCTGTCTCCTCTTCTCGTCCTTCATAAGTCCAATCAACAAGCAAGATGTTCTTGTAGTCATCAATGCTACGCCATATAATCGGGCAATCGCGATTACATGCCGATTTTTTCCCCGATGTATGTCGAATTGGCATGAGATCCATTTCAGAGCACCGTTTGGCCTTGAAGTTTGATATTTCTGCATTGACTCTAAATAGAGTACGAAAAGCGAGCCCTCGAAATGTGAATCTTGGATGGGCCATAAAAATGCCATAATACGTGACAAACATCATTTCAGATGTACTGACACTCGCTAATATGACAGTGAGTACCGTGTCGTCAATACTTTCTGTTATCGTTATGCATTGCCCTGCGTTCTGGCAATGAGAGAGTCGGTGATGAGAAAATGCGGAAGTCCTGGACCAGCTTTCGTCGAATTGTGGTGTAGCATTTTGTATGTTTAGAAAGCCATTCGATTGCAGAAATAAGCACAACGATAATGCGTGTCCACGTGACACCACAATGTTGAGGTCTCGAGGTTGCCAATGATGTGCTGGCTGAACCAGAGAGAGCGCCGCTGAACCAACGATAACGCCATTGTTATTTTCAATAGCATCGACAAAATTTCCGCCGTTCGTCATGACGTATGGTCTCAATAGATTCAAATATCTCTCACTATGTGCATGCGCTATATTACGGCGCATGCTCTTGGAAGTGAGCGATATATTGTGAACAGTGATGTAGTCCAGGAACACAAATAGATGCAAGACAACATTTGTGATAGAAAGCACTAGAAAACTCATTATCACAGCAATTCATAGACATAGAATACTACTTACGATGTTCTATAGAGTGATTTGAACAGACATAATTCATAGTCGTTGTGCGAAAGATTGATATCTGCGCACGCGGTGTCAAGGAAAAGCTAGTTCAGTGATGGTATTACCGAATGCGCTTACAAGGGCTTAGAAACGGTCCAGAGACAGGGGTCGGATAGAACGGCGGTCGACGTCATACGACTGTCATTTTACGATCATCGACTTTCCTTTGTTTCGCCTTATTTGGCATCGATACCAAATGCAGGAACCACGAAATGCTGGAGGAGCCGCAATCAAGACAAGATGAATGCGATAGGTGGTGTCTCGGCGTATATGGTTAGTGTACATTTCTATTCAGCAATTTGACGAACAAGAGCGTTACATTAAGACTGACTACTAGAATTCCTCGTCCATAGACCTGTAAGTCACATCTGATTAAAGTCTGCGCGGGTGAAAAATATATGCTTTGTACTTACAAACCAAGGCTCATTGCGTCAGACCCATGGACCGAGTGATTCATATTCGCTTTCGAATAATCCGAAACTCTTTTTTCGAAGAAGTTGGTCTTGCCTTGCAATGAAATCAATTCCATGAAGTCAAATGGATTAGCGACTCCGTAGACTTTGTCATTCCGTAACTCCGTCAGCAATCGATCCGCTACGAATGCGATATATTGACACATCAACCGAGAATTCATGCCGATCAGTTCGACAGGTAAGGCTTCTGAGTTGGAAATAAGTTATAGAAAAGCAGTTGTCGACGAAGTGCGCACCAGACACAAACTCTTGCTCGATCTTTACCGCTTCCATAATAATAGACTTGACGATGTGAGGATGTGGACGGCGTTTAAGAGTCTTGAAAAGTAAGCACGCAAAGTCGGTATGCAATCCTTCATCTCGACTGATCAATTCATTTGCGAATGTCAGACCAGGTAATAGACCTCTTTTCTTGAGCCAGAAAATAGCTGCAAAAGAACCGGAGAAGAAAATGCCTTCCACAGCTGCAAAAGCTACGAGACGTTCTCCAAATGAAGAATTTTGATTCGAAATCCACTTGAGTGCCCAACTGGCTTTTTGCTTGATGCAGGGAATGGTCTCGATTGCTTGGAGCATGTAATTGCGCAAAGCGGGATCTTTGATGTAAAAATCAACGAGCAGGGAATATGTTTCCGCATGGACGTTCTCCATCATGATTTGGAAACCATAAAAACAGCGTGCCTCCGCGATTTGAATCTCGTCACAGAAACGTTGGACGAGATTCTCGTTGACGATCCCATCTGAAGCAGCGAAGAACGCGAGGACGTATGAAATAAAGTGACGCTCTTTGTCAGTCAAACATTCGTCCCAATGACGCCGATCTTTCCCAAGATCGATTTCTTCAGCTGTCCAGAAACATGCCTGAGCCTGTTTATATTTTTGCCAAATCTTTCAGTTAAAAATCAACTTGATTTGCCATTGTGTTTTGTACCGCTGCTCACCTCTAGATTTTGAATTGGAAAAAGAACGAAGCGGTTTGTTGTCTTTTTTAACAAAGGCTCTTCATCTACAAAAATTGACAAGTCATTTTGATAGGCATGCGAAAATCGAGAAAAAATACACACATTCGGGCTGATTGATATCGCCAACCCAGTTCGATTGGCTTGTATCTGTCGTCGAGAGCATCGCCGTGGACCGATTCAAAACATTGTACAATATTTTTCTCTTTCAATTTATATGACTCCTCTCCAACGTCGTCTAGGATGAACAATTTTGATCGATTGGCCACATGGTGCGTTTACTTTGCAAATGCCTGATCGGATTCCAAGTCTATCAGTTAGGTTCAGGAGATCATCCAAGCCAATGACCGCATAACTACTTTCTTAAGCAAGTACGTACAGGAGATTTTTTGTTATCCTATCGTCTTTCTCCTGACGCGCGCGAGAATTACTTTATGTTCCCGACATCACATATAAATTTCGCATTGAAATATCATCACCTTGTATCGATTTCTTGCATTATCCTCAACTTTCTGGTGTTCGTCACAATCACCCATTATGAGTGAGTCCATCAAATTATTCTTCCCAAAATCTAAATAAAATGCCATCCAGGCTATCTCAACAATGATACGACGTTTGAGATTGTCTCCCACTTCGACATATTTCAGATTGTTGAATGTTTACAAGTCAGTCAAACAGTGGAAGATGCAGGACGACATATCATGCGTAGCCGATTCAACGATATTCTCTGTCGCGCAGTTGGTTCAGACCAAATGCACTTTCGTGCAATTCTTGATTCCACAGGATCCGTTCTACTTTCATCTCCTGCACTGGATTCCTTGTTATATGGTATAACCGAACCTATGAGCCCAGATTTACGAATTGCAGCCTCAAAAGAAGGCGCGATTACACTCATTGAAAACATTCAAATAATGGGGTTTAAACCGACATTCGAACCTTGGGCGAATTCATTCGACCCCCTCTTTTCGACATATCCACAATCCTCTTCGCTCATGACTGCATCTATGGCCCCACAACCGATGCTTTCTGCTTTCATCTATGAGAGTTTTGAACGCAGCGGTGTCGTAATAACCATCATCCATGGAACGTCGTCCTCAGTAATGCCTATTGTTCTATCTCAACGGTCTACCACCGATTGCATCTTCGTCACTTCGGGAGGCCTATTCGTTGGTTATCCCGCTTATTTGAAAGAACACGTGGCATACATGCCTACTATCCAACCTCAATCACTTGCTTTCTATAACCTCGCCAATCGTGGATATAACGTGCAAATGCGCAATGATAGATGGGCACAGTCCTGCGGAAGCGAATGTCCAAGAATTTGGCGTCGCATTCCAGATAGTCAACTCATACAATGGGGCGACGGACTGTCGCCGTTTTCAGTCCTGAATGGGAGAAGCTTTTTATGGAGGTTGTCTCGTAAATGCTATAACCCAAAATGTGCTCTGCATTCCAGTGCGCACGGAAATCCTCGCAGCGTTCCGACTTCATCTGAAGACGTCATGCTTGCCATCGAAGAAGCTCAGAAAAACAATGTACTTCGTATGACATTTTTATGGGTACTCATTAACGCTTGTTAATTTTCAGGCTAAAACACCAGGCGTTCGAGCCCTCTTATTTGCTCAGGCGACGGATCGACCAATTATAGTTCCTGTCTATTTGGATAAAGGAAGACGCGTCATGAAATCCATCGACGATCTCAATTTGAGACATTACGTCCGAGAGAATGGAATCGAGATGGATTACATGATCGATGGAACCTCTACCCGTCAAACATTCATTTGCGGTGTACATGCTTACACAGTCATCCGCGACCACCAGGAGGTATTTAACGACCTCCCGAGCATGTTCCTTATCGGCCCTATCATGAATGCGGAAGGCTATCGATATCTGCCGATGACACCTCCTCGAAGTAACCTTCTTGTCATTAAACATGCAGTATCTCCTTCCTTTGAGGCTAAACATATGCAACGCAGAGATCTCAAACGCGTTTCTAATTTATTGATAGCGTGCGTTTTTTTAGTAATCTGATAAACAGGGCGATAGCATTGAAATCCATTCTAGAGCAGACCAGTCGGGAACTTTATTCAACGGCATATTAAGAACTTCGCCGACATATTCGTAACAATTCAATGTCAAACGCGTCAATTTGCATTCCAAACAATACATCATGTACATTAATACTTTGCGCAACTTATTTTCCCACTTAGTGACATGAATTATGGAAATGATATGCTCTCTGCAATGTAGGAAAATCACCAACAAACAGAACCTATCTGCATCAACCATGAGTGATCATGTATTTCAATAAGCTTGAAACTTGAGCTACACACTTTTCGGCACTGTACGAAGTTATTTTCTCCTTCGGCGCTTGCGCACTGCATTTTCAGATTCAACGTCTTTGATAATTGCTTCAACTACAAAACGCTTAGTGTCAGATAGGTACTTGCCTTCGTTATGCATGGATTTGTCGTGATCGACGTGATGATCATAAATTACGGATCCAGTCTGCAAACGTTTGCGTTTGCGTGATACCTGATTCCTATCATTAAGTGACAGATTCTGAGAATACACGAATTTAATCCAAAGTCATCAGACATCAAGCATGTTCAAAATTGCCACACACCTTGCAGCGGGCAGGATCCCATGTATCCAGACGGTCCTGCATCACAGTGAGATGCCGAATTGATTCCGCATGGTTTCTAATCTGCGCAATGCTGGTGTCTACAGATGCGACAGCATGGACATGTGATGCAAGATGGGACCGGGCAATACATCCTTCCGCAGGCGAACCATATCTAATGATGGTCTGCCACCGAAGAATATCTACACGATATTCCTCTTTGCGAGCATCTTCCGACATGCGACTGCGAATTCTCTTGATGGAGAACGGTCGAAGTATAAGTAGAGAAGAGAGCGAATTTACACGAGACAACATGACATATGGTGCTTCTGTGCCTTTACAACTTTCGATATCTACGATAGCCTCTGGCAGAGTCTTCCCTTGTGCCTTATGTGTGGTCATCGCAAACGCAGGGAAAACAGGGATCTGACACCGTGAGATCTTGCATCGTTTGAGAGAATAAGGATGAGTAAAATCGATATCGACCGTGTCTTGTAACGCAACAACATGATTGGGCGGAAGATGAGACAGATTATCAGCCGAAGTGGATGTGGAATGGATGACACAAGAAATAGCATGTCGGTTTCCCTGTTGATCGACAGTATATCAAATTTTTTTGAGGAGGCCTTGACAACCGTTGACAATACCGCCCTCCACATCAAAATTATGTGCAATGATCACGGGCATGCCAATTACAAGAGGTATCTTTCCTAGCCGTTGGTTCGTACCTCCTGTATGAATATCCATTAGATAGTCTTGCAATTGCTTGTCCATAATCTGTCTACCACCTTGAGAGTCGATGCAATAATACCAATGAAGCGCACGATTTTGTCGACGAGCAAATGATTGAGCAGCTTGTATATTGAAAGCGTCCTTGACATCATTGTTGCTCACAATTATTGGTGCAGCACACCATTCTCTGTCCCAATTTGGTTTGACATGATGAATCAGCTGAGTGTTCAACAGGTTGAAATCTTCTTGCGTACAATTACCAACTCGCAATCTCGTTAACAACTCGACAAACCGTTCGTTTGCCGTGCCCTGCTGTCGCATGACCTCGGTAAGAATCACTACTATCGTAATTGATAACCATAATAATTTCCCAAGTACAGCACCCTGGCCTTGTTTAGTAGCTACTCGATAAGTGTTGACGCGACCATACAAACGAAGTTGTCCAACAGGTGGCAATTGACTAAAATCTCCCGCGAAAATGATATTAATCCCTCCAAATGGTGACGTATTTCCTTTCGCTTCTATCAACGCTTCACTGATCTGTAGCATAAAGTTTGTACCAATCATCGACACTTCATCTACAAACAGATAATCCACACCCTCCCACATAGCAATCAGATCTCGATTCGCTTTAGTCCGTCCTGTTTTCTTCGAGCGTTGACCTAAACTAAGCGCAGAATGCAAAGTCATTCCCGAAATATTTCTTGCAGCCACACCTGTATATGACGCCAGCCGAAATCTTCGTCCTTCGTTGCGGCGCCTAAAATATTCTTTGAGAACATTAATAACCCGTGATTTACCTGTGCCTCCACATCCGCCTATATACATCCGCAGCTGTTCACTGCAGCGACTCGTGCTGTGTTCCGCAACGATTCGAAATGCACGCGCCTGTTCCACGTTCAGAGTAAATTCGCGGATCATATCTTCGATATCAACATCGTGTCTTGTATCCGTTTCGAGTGTTATTTCCCGACGAATATGAGCTCCTTCAGAAAGATCATCTCCACCATTGCTGGTGTGCCTAAATAAATCTCCATCCCGAATAGCGTTGCTCAACGTACATCCGTCACGTCTCTCCAATGAATCATCAACACTACTAACCGTCCGATGATCTGCGATGGTTGTTGCTTTCTTCCAAACGTCCCGGCGTTTCTTATATTCCTCATCCCATATATCTTCCAAGGCTGTGTCATTGGACATCACACATTCTATAGAATCTTCTGATATTCCATTGGCTTCAATATCGGCTTCGTCTGCACATCCCCTTTCCCACATTCCCGACGACTGCGCATGATATAAACAATTCATCAATGTGTCATCGCGGCAAGCATTACGATCCGAACGACAAGACTCGATGGCTTGTAAATGCTCTAATATGTCTGTATCTTGGATACAATATTCGAAATCACTATCATTTCTAGTTTCATGCATGTCAGAGATAGTTCCCTTTGACTTGTTTTGCAAAGAACGAAGCCTCTCCGCAAAATGATCATCACGACTGTCACGACATTCATGCAAAATCTGTATGTTATCTATCACATTTTTCAAACGAACTTCCATTGAGGACGAAAATTCCTCAAATGCCGATTCCCAAGATTGGCCATCCCTTCGTAAATCTGTAACGCACCGCCACGGCTTAAACAAAATCAGCATCAACCTGCAATATCGAGCGTAGACAACCTTTCTATCTCGACGAGGTATCGCACATCCAATCGGCACAGGGACCATGCGATCTTGAAATAGTCGTATACGGGAGATATGTGTACGTGACTGAGGATGGTCTTCATGAAAAGATATGCATGGACGCAGACGAGACTGATCATGAATTAATTGGTGAAAGTCTTCCGCAGTAGAAACGAGACAATCCTCAGATCTCTCATCAAACTCATTATCGCCAAATTCACGGACAGCTTTTCTACTCGATGGGACTTTCTCGACCTGAGCTAGAAAATCCCAGAGCGAAAACAAATCAAGCGCGTGACCACGCAACCTATAGTCTAGAACCTGAGAAGGCCTCTCACTCAATTCACCCGCAGGATTCACAGCCACGCCGACTTCCTCATCGCTATCATACTGAACCTCGTTATTATCATCTTCAATCTCTTCATCATCTCCAATCCCGTCATCCACAAACTCCTTATCCTTGCCATCGCGTATATCTGACGAAGCGCAATTCTCAACATCTATATCTGTCTCGATTGGAATTTCCGCATTTGTTACTCTCCCATGTGCTGGATTGCACTCTGGACTGGGACTTTCTACTTCGATGTGCCTTTCAAAAGAAGTCCAATACAAGTTATTAAACTTATGACTAGTGAAATGATCGTCCAAATCCATCAGGTAAGAACACACCTGCGGTCCAGATAATTCCTGATGAGATATCATAGAATACGCACACCTCTGAAGCAAGCGCTTGGCACGCACAGTCAGATCTCCGTCCTCTGGATGATACTCTCCTAACTTGTGAACAGCAAGATCCAAAGCGGCATATGCAACATGCGCTTTTAACTGAGATTTTGTTATGTAGTCGGTGACATAATACAGGATAGCTTTCGCACTCGCGCCTGAACCAATAAACTTAATATCCATATTACAGCGTATCAACTCCAACATAGTATCATTGAAATTATTCACCATGCCGTCTAAGCATCGGAGAGTAATTTCACCAGAGTCCATGTCAAATGCACTACGAGCACAAAAATTTTGATCATCTAGGCCAAATCTACAATCTTTTGGATGAGGAGGTCCTTTCCAATACTTGAAACAGGTCGCAGAATGCCTATGAATTTGACACGCTCGACTAAGATGGTGCAAATCTTTTTGTCTTGCGATAGGATATCTCTCGCCCCAGACAGATGCTAACGCTCCTGTAACAGAACATGGATGATGTCTTGCAGAGGGCACTATACACATAGAACCTGGATCCTCAGGGATGCAATTCGATATGGTGTCATCTAAAAACGCAAGCAAACGTTCCTGAAATTCGATATCACCATCTTTTATAACCCGATCCTTGATCTCATTTGGATTCAAAGCACCTTCCAACCAGATTATCATATGACAATGCAAAGTGCCGCGACCCTGTGCTTCAACACAACCATAATAACTTTTGACCAGCCCCAAAACTCCTCCTTCCAGATTCTTATTCGACGGATCAAATCCTAAAACACATGAGATGAACGCTTTCATATACGTATTGAAAAACCTTGCCGCTAAGGAAGGATTCTGTGCCACTAATATAGATTGCTCCATGAAATCTGGAACTTCGGCTGGCAGAAGATCGTCGATGTTAATATCAGCACCGGAAAGAAACTTAACGACCGGACTATAAACGTCTGCTGGATTGATAGTAACATAGAAACTAGGTAACCCAAGTTCCATCATCATTCCTCGAATTTCATTACGCATGTGTAAACGAGCAGCAGAAGAACCTCGTACATGAGACAAGACGACTTTAACTTGTTTCATCAAATTAAGGACCTTGAGCTCCTCATCTGTATGTGCTGTAACGCTATCACCATTAGCTACACGCTCCGACACAACATGAACTGCTTCAGGACTGACCGAACCAAAATTCCGAGCAACAGACGAAAAGTCCATTCGTCGAACCTTCAGACTGGAATGCAACAGTATTTCTCGTCGCTGAATGAGATTAAAAACAGTAAACAAAAAGGAGTAATGCTCTTGAAACCGTCTGTCTGCAAGAGAGAATAAATGCTTGACATGTTTTTTGATAGATATCTTCGTCGTGCGAACTGGATCCTCAAACCCACCTAGTCCATAAGGAAAGAGAGTCGGATAAATCATCGGAAACAGGTGTGGATTAAAAAACTCATTGACAGGCCGGGGACCATGAGGTATCTCGATGTATCCTCCTCCATGTAACTTGATATGCCGCAACGCAGCCGCGCGCAACTCGTTAGCAGGTGCATGCGCATCAACATCCGTCACAACAACATTCGTAAAGGAAACTTTCGAGCTCGCAACGTTATCACGATGATAATGTTCTTCAGATGCAACAGATGGGCCGTCGTATCTCGAAGTGACGACATCATCGCTATGGTCAGGCACAACATGTTGAATATGAACTGGTAATATCTGTTCGTCTTCCAGACCATCTAAAAGACCTCGATCAATTTCGATATCTTTATACAACGAATTATGTTCGACTAGCCATTCTAAAGCATTGCGTACCCGCTCGCGTCTGATTAAAAGAGGACTAGCCTTTGCGCGTAACCATTCCACAGATGGCGGAGTCGACCCAACAAAGAGTACGCAGACCAGTGTGGAAACTTCATCCAGAGCAGGAGGGAGAATGTGGGCTATTGCAGACGGATTTTGAGGATAAATAATGATATGCCCTTTAAACGCCCGTTGTGAATAAGGCAAATGTAAATTCTCGTTTTCTTCTTTCAAATGAACAACCCAGCATTTCGCACGACATCGAGCAATCATAGCCTCCTCAACGATGGTCAGCTCCTTCAAAACATCGGGAACAGGTCCAAGAACGTGGTGATTAGCCATAGCTGTCGCAGGCAATCGCCCTTTTCGTAAATACGAAAGACAACATTGACAAATAGCCAATGATATTCCCGCATCATCATCGCTGTATATTCCCCGGTGATCGACAAGGACATCTCTCAGAACTCCAACATCCTGAGTCACAGAGGACACGCAACAATCTGGAGGTAACCACCATGGATCGGAATTACCACCTTTTCCGTCCGTTCGACGATCAGGCCGTCGAAGAATTTCCAAATCAATATCCGAGGGTGCAATAATCTCTCGACTTCCGACAGCACACTCTTCCGCACAGCAAGCACATGTAAAAGTAGCAAGGCTTCCTGCAGATACTTGCTCCCGAAACAAATTGCGTACTCGATTTTTAATGTTTTCGCTAACCAGCTGAGGCCATGATCTGCGAACCTTTTCTCTTGTTTGCTGGCCAAGGCGATAATGCAAATCGCGTTGCGCACTTTCCTGTTCAACCTCTTTGCCCTTCTTTAGCATAATAATGAAAGATCGTAATTTCCTTCTTAATACACGCAGACTATCATCGACGGAAAATTCAATGTTATGGATTCCAAAGAGACGATGGAGAGGTTTCATAGTCATTCGAGAACCAGCGACCTCCAGCAAATGGATCTGAAGTCCAACTGTATCGTTTAAAGAATCGGAATGCTCCAAATGACAAGCAGAACAAACTCGAAAGCAGCCATGATGCATATCCTTCGTATGCAAACACCTCCCTTCCGACAAATGCTTCATCAACATCGACAATAAATCATCGCGCGAACATCGAGGCGGAAGCTGTATCCCATGGAAAGAAACATAAGAAGTCAACGCAGCGTGAGATAAACCTTCAAAGCCAACAAACAATTCGTCCAACGCTAAATGGTCATCGGAAGATGAAGGACAACGACTAGTCAGCAAACGAATCAATTGTCCACGATTGACATTTACGAGTGACTTTTCCACCCCCGCAGCATGCACGATGTCCTTCAGGCGTGAGAGAGATAGTTTCGACGATGAGGAACTTGATACTTCTCGAAGAATATAACCGAAAAGTCCACGAAAATCCGGAAAACCTTCAGACACAGTCTTGCAACCAAAAGGAGCACCATGTACAGCACCTGCCTCAATACAAACACCTGAAATTAAATGGGTGGGGGGCTTATCCTTCAAATTGTCTCGCGAAGAACATATTTGGAGACCATGATCATGAACCAAATCTTCCAATTGAATGACATCGGGAGAAAAGACCGACGGCGACATAGGAGATTCAAACAACATTCCATGGATTTTGTCTTCAGCTTTAACACAGTACAAAGATTTGCAAGAACGACCTGCAGCAAAAGACCTGTGATCTGCATAAGAACGAACTGGCGACAGCATGAGCTAATAGGAAAATCTTTAGGATCGAATGCACACTGACCGATGCAACACTCATGTCTAGGCAATTGAATCTCCGCATGATTGTCAGCTATATCCTGGCAATATGCAGCCCAGTCAGAACCAAGAACAACATCATTTCTTGCGCCATCAACTACAAGGAATGGAAAATCGGTGGTGAAACGATTATCGCCATCGGAAATAGTAATTAGCGCGCGAAACGGCGTTTGCAGGACCGGATTGCGACGTCGTAGACACTGCGTCAAAAATTGTGAAGTAACCACAGACGAAGAAGCAGATAGATCGAGAGTCACAACGACACCGACACCTTCAAAAGTGAAAGACATATCGGTGGCAAGAAACAAGTGAGTTAGTAAGCTGCGTTTGCTCCTATGGCTCAAACTTGCCACAGAATGCACGAGCCATGGTGTAAATATATTGCCATTTTTGTAAAACAGCACCGCCACGTCAGAAATCCCCCTTTGTCTTTTTGGAAAAACGAGCCACAAAAACACCTAAAGGTATCGGGAATTACGTGATTCACTCACGTGCGTGTACAGTACCACAGCCTCAAACACAGAGGCAACCTTAGTGCTGGCCAAATGAACACTCCGAGCTTCGCCGGCAGCAACCTCAGGCTTCCACAAGTGTTCAAGTTGTATGGAAAGCCAGACAGCCGCGCTCCCTTGTATGTAGCTGACCTAGCTAGCTATGGAAATTCCTCCGCAGTCGCAAGTTTGCCATTAGGTAAGTAAAAAGGTTCAGAATACCGGCATGATGCGGCCAACATAAACTGGTCATGCGCATTGAACACTGCATGCATGCTAACCACAAACGCACGAGTCCAGTTCCATCTATCACCGTACAAATGGCCAGGCCAATCACAGGTCATTTTCATATTCCCAGGAGTCAGCCATAGCACTACTGAAGCCTCGCGCCATATCGGTGGTCAAGTACTACTATGTACTACAAGTCACTCTTCCCTGACCTGCCAAAGGTCCCTGAATCAAACATCCACCACTTTCTCTTCGACCGGCCTGACCAGCAGGATTGGTCAGATTACACTTTGTTCGTGAATGCGGCTACTGGCCAGCGGCGTTCATTCAGGGAGTTTGTCGAGCGTGTTTGCGATGGTGCTACTGCACTAGGTGCTGATGTGACGCAAGGTGGCCTAGGTCTTCATCCAGAGAATGAGGAGCTTGTGGGCATTCTGAGCGAGAACTGCCCAGTGTGTTGCATCTTCCTGCACTGAGCCGGTAAAGCAAATAAGCTCATTCTTGTCAGGAATATATAGCTTTGGTGCATTCGCTGCTAGCTATCACAGTCCCATTTGCACTGTTCTCATCGTACTCTACACCTCACGAGTTCGAACTTGTCAATTCGGTAGCGCAGGCGACTAGGATTTTTACCAGTCCGTCATTGCTGCCACTCGCCCTAACCTCAGGTCTCCCCGAAGATCATATCTACATCCTAGAAGGAGAACGTGATGGTTACACAAGCTACGATCAGCTCGTCTCCTCTGTTCGCAAGAATAGCATTCCACGGCTGCCAGTCCGTCATGCTACTAAGGATACTCTGGCCTTCCTGGTATTTTCCAGTGGGACAAGCGGTCCGCCCAAAGGCATGTATCTTTTTCAGTCTCTTATCGCAGAAGCATGGGCACGCCATATGCAGCATTTCTGACTTCATCATACAGCCGTCATGTTATCTCATGGAAATATCATCCATGCCACCCTAGGAGTGATGTTACACGGTATGGAGGTGGCTAAAATCGAAGAGGTATGTATCCATCCGATGCTACTTTCTTGTCGTCCCAACCCTTCGCCAGCCACCTGTATGGGACACCCCTGATGGGATTAAAGTCTACTTCTGTGTCCTTCCTGTCTACCACTCGTACGGCTTGTACACGACCAGTTTTTACAACTTCCTCGAGCGCTCCACAATAGTCATGCTACCGAAGTGGGATATCAATTTATTTTTTGACACTATCCCGAAGTAAGTGCAGTCCATGTGCTCTGCTACTGATATTTATGTTTGGGTCGCGACTAGATACCGTATCACGACGATAAGCCTCGTCCCATCACTTGTACACCAGGTGGTTCATCATC
>Ga0310811_10006982_pt1 | contig 14433 bp, 11 predicted proteins | sample YCmetagenome_FD_207642 | JGI IMG/M metagenome (GOLD analysis project Ga0310811, IMG submission 207642) | Soil microbial communities from experimental microcosm in Duke University, North Carolina, United States - YC | ecosystem: Engineered > Artificial ecosystem > Soil microcosm > Unclassified ...
ACGGCGCCAAGCCCGCCAAGGTGAATGACCGCCAGGCCAAACCCCTCGCTGTGCTTCGACAGACTCACCGTCTCGCCCGCCGCGGTGATCAGCTCCATACCCGTCACCGCACTCGATAAATTTCCATTGTGTACTCCCGAACCATGCGTAGCGGTCGCACACCCGCCGGCCACAGAGATATGCGGCAGCGACGCCAGATTGTGCAGGGCATACCCCTTGTCGTTCAGCATCACCGCCAGCTCCCCGTACTTCACCCCCGACTCGACGGTAACGGTATGCCCGTCCATCGCCACCACCTTGTTCAGCCGCGCCAGCGAAAGAAAATGATCGTGGGAATCCGCAATATTGTTAAAGCAATGCCTCGTACCCAGCACCTTCAGCCGCTGATTTTTGACGATCAGCCCCCTGGCTTCTTCAAGGCTGCCGGCTTGAAATACCGAACTGGTGCCATAGGTGAAATTCCCTGCCCAGTTGGTTATCTTTTCGTTTTGAGCAAGCCCCGCCAGGGGCGACAATGCGGAACCAGCCATCATAAAGGAAGAAAGTTTTAGGAAAGTCCTCTTATCCATAAGGAAGCAATTCGTTTCCTAAATATACGTCATTTACGTTCTGCCGGCCTCACCGTTTTCAAATCGACCAAACTGTTCAGCCATATCTCGATATTGCTGTACCCTCCTCCATTGGCAGGTATCAAAACCGCATCCGCCCCACTATTGGGATTCAGCCCATGCGATTTCTCCCAGCTATCGGGTATACCATCCCTATCGGAATCCTTATACGGCGTCCCCTTGTACTCGGGATAACCGCCCACCTGGCTGATATCCGAGATGATCCCCTGCTTGTAGGAGTCCACCGGCAGCCTGCGCCTGATGAACTTCCCGCCCGTAGGAGCCTGTGCCTTGTCGCTATAGCTGATCTTGCCGGTCCGCACATCTTCCACGATCCGCCGGTCCACCGGGTCACGCTTCGGCAGGATGGCGCCGACATTATCCAGTACATAGTTATAGGCCTCCGACGCCGTCATCATGGTGATCTTGGCCATCGGGAAAGGCGTGTTGCTCCGCACACTATCCGTGTATTTTCCGGCGTCCGGCATCTCCTGTATCTGCACGCCACCGTTCCAGTTGTCTTTGGTAACGGCCTCATTGCCCTCCATGATATTGCCATTCACATAGGCCTTGCCGTACTGATCCTTCGTACCCGGCGAACGGCCCGCTTCCGGCTTCAATATCCGGTGACCGATAGGCTTGTCCAGCGGCGTGATAGGCCCCGGCTTGTAGTAGTTGTTGATGAACTGAAAGAACGATTTATTGTCGCCTCCATCCGCCGATCGGTTCCACCAGTTGAAGATCACATTGTTGGCGAAGCCGAAATCGCCATCCATTCCGACCGACGGATTGCGCGCGATATTATTGGCCCAGAGATTACGCATGAAAGTGCTGTTCCTCCCGCCGATGGTGCTGCCAAAAGCATGGTTATAGGTATCCAGCGCTTCCGAGAAGATAGAATTCTGAATGGTGATATTCACCGAAGGCAGCTTTTCCTGCTTCGAGGTGCCCCGGTCGTAAACGTGCCGGTAGATAGACATATTCTCGTCCAGGCCCCAGCTCGCCGATACATGGTCGATGATGATATTGCCCACAGGATTACCACCCAGTGCGTCATCCCTGCGAAGAACATCGGTCTCGCCGCGACGGAATCGCATATATCTGACAACGACGTCGTGCGTATCGATCCATACCGATTCACCGGCAATACAGATCCCGTCACCCGGCGCCGACTGCCCTTCGATCGTAATATATGGCGCGCGAATACTTACCGGCGATTTCAGCCGGATGATCCCCGACACATTAAAGACTACCACCCGCGCACCACCCTGCTCACAGGCCTCGCGGAAACTGCCGGGACCACTATCGGCCAGCGTAGTCACCACAAATACCCTCCCGCCACGCCCGCCAAAAGAATAAGCACCGCCGCCTTCCGCGCCGGGAAAAGCAGGGATCGAAGCCTGCGGCAGATCACTCGCCTTCGAAGCTCCCGGCACATATGGCTTGCCGGTCTTTTCGTCCCTTTCGACCGTAGGAAGCGCCTTCTGCCAGGCCTGATCGGAGAGCTCTTTATAACCTTTCATGGCGGAATCCCCTTTGGCCTCGAGATCGTGCGGAATATTGGGATACTGTGCATGGGCCGACAGGGCAAGAGAAAGACTGCATATAGCAAATACCAATCGCTGATTCATATGTTTGAATTAGAATTGGATAAAGGTAAGAGTGCCCACACGACAGGCAATGTCTGATTTTATTATTCGGATGGACTATCTTATCACCCCGGCACTCCCCACGAATCACCCGTTCTGCACCCGGTCTTTCTCATCACCGGCCCCATCCTGATGACGCGTGACCTTGAAGGATTTGCCAAAACGATAGGTGAAAGAAAGGGAAAGCACCCTGCTGTCTCTCTTCAACTTAAAATACTCCGTCGCATCCGGGAAGGAAGTCAGCCCCTCCATCGCCCCGGTATAAAAGATATCGCGAAAGCCGAGCTTCACCGTCCCCTTCTTATTCAGCACGGCCTTTGAAAGCCCCATATGTACCTGCCCCGCCGGATACAACAGCTCCTGCACGTCATTGCGTGCGCGGGTGGTATAGAACCCCGACAGCTCGCCGGCATACCCCTTCCCGAAACTCATCTGATTGCTGACATTGATATTCAGCTGACTGATAGACGTCGTATAGCTGTTCCCGTTGAATCCCCTCAGCTGCTTGTAATTGAATACAGCCGTCAGCTCGATCGACCACCATTTCAGCGGCGACAAACTCAGACTGGCCGAAGCGCCGAAATTATTGACCCGGCCGACATTGCCCTGCGTATAGTACAGGATCGTCTTCGACGTATCGGAAAGAAAGATCTGCGAAAAATAGTCCGTGATCCGACTATAGGAAAGCCCCGTCGTCAGCAGGCTCCCGTACTGGTGACTGACCTCGAAGTTCCAGCTGTACTGCGGAAGAAGATAGGGATTCCCCGTCTGATAGGTATACTTGTTGATGATATACAAAAAAGGATTCAGGGTCTGGAAAGGCGGCCGGTCCGTCCGCCGGCCAAATGTCAGCGTCAGACTGTTCACAGAATCCACCCGATAGGTCAGATAGCCGCTCGGGAACAGGCTCCCGTAATTCCGCGACACGCTCGAGTCCTTCTGCTGGATATTCCCGAACTGGTGCGCCGTATAGCTGGTATACTCATATCGCATCCCGCCCTGATAGCTGAGGGACCGGAACTTCCCTTCCACCGACCCATAAGCCGCCTGTATATTCTCCTGGTAAACAAAATGATTGCTCCGGGCCTGGTCTTCCACCCACTGCTGGTTCTCGAGGTTCTGATACGTGGCCGCATTCTCCGTATGACTGGACGACGACTTCAGACCGGCGGCAACGACCACCCCGGGCCCCGCCCTCAGCGTATAGTCCAGCTTGCCCGATGCGATGTCGATAGTAGTCGGGATATCGCTGCGGAATACTTCGTCATACCCTCCCGGCGCCTGCAGCTGATTATTGAAATCCTGCTTCCCCTCCATCTGATAGTGCAGATAGTCGAAGTCGGCGCTCAGATCCGCATTCTTCGACAGAGCCCTCCTTCCGTTGAGATTGACAGCCCCGTTCCTGAACCGGTTGACCGGTTTGCTCCTGGTCAATATCGACGAGTCGACCGACCCGTCCGGCTGCAGCCAGCTGGCCGTGGCCTCGTTATTGCCGTTGCGGTGGATATCCATCCCCGTTACTGCCACCCCTACGACCGTCGCCGGCGCGATCGAATAGTCCAGCCCCGCCTTGACGGTATTGTTCACCACAGTTCCGGTAAAATAGGCCGGCTGCTCCAAAATTGCCGTAACGTTCCTGTTGTCGTCGTAATATTTCCGGTAGGCATAAAGACTGGTCAGATACTTCGAGGCATTCACGCTGTAGTTGAGGAAGGCGTTGACCCTTCCGGCTCGATAGTTCAGCACCAGGCTGTTGTTGTTCTTGGGATACACCCCCTGACCGTATGAGGTGGTAAAACTTCCGTTGAAGCCGTCATTCCTGTTCTTCTTCGTCCGGATATTGATGATGCCCGCATTACCCGCCGCATCATACTTCGCCGTCGGATTGGAGATCAGCTCGATCTGCGCCACCTGCGACGAGTTCATGCTGCTCAGCAGATTGTTGAGGTCGTCCCCCGTAAGATAGGTGGGCTTGTCGTCGATCATCACCAGCACCCCGGCCTTCCCATTCAGCGCGATCCCCCCGTTCCTGTCAACCGTCACCCCCGGCGACTTTTCCAGCACTTCCAGAACCGTCGACCCGGTGTTGGTCACCGAGGCCTCCACATTGATGATCGTCTTTCCCTGCTTCCGCTCGACCGGCAGCTTCCGCCCCGCCACAGTCACGGCCGTAAGCGAATCGACCTTCGTCAGCGCGGAATCCACCTCCTTCCCTCTGGGCTGGCAGAATACCCACACAGGGGCCAACAGGATCAATATAAGCGCAGAGATTCTCATGGTCATCTACAAAGATCGACCACCACCCCCAAATTTCGCAGCCGCTGAACCCTCCCCGCCACCGCTCACCCCTTCCCAACTGTACTACCTGGTTTTTCCGATCTGTAGTACAACTCATCATCCAACCACCCATAATTTTGTGTTACAACACTAAAAAGCCATGAATTCCACCCACCAGATCCACAACAAAGGCCAGGCCCGCCTCTTCCGGAATCCCGTCCTCGAGGCACTCACAAAAACCCACCCCCTCGTCATCTGGGGAATGTATATCCCCATCATGGGAGTCATGCTGTACTACGCGGCTACCGCTTTCGGTCACCCGGGATGGACCGTGCTGGCGCTGTTCTTCGCCGGCATGTTCTTCTGGACCTTCTTCGAATACATCATGCACCGCTTCGTCTACCATTTCGTTTCGGAGAATAAATACGTCAAACGCTTCGTCTACATTTTCCACGCCAACCACCACGAATATCCCAGAGACACCGAACGCCTGTTCTTACCTCCGGTACCAAGCATCCTCATCGCTTCGATCCTGTTCACGGCAATGTACTACACGCTGCGCCTCCTGCCGCTGCCTGGCATGGTCTTCGCATTCTATCCCGGCTTCCTGCTCGGCTACCTGCTCTACGCCAGTATGCACTACGCAATACACGCCTGGAAACCGCCGTTTAAATGGATGAAGCCGTTGTGGCGCAACCACCACCTGCACCACTACAAAGAACACGAAAAAGGATTTGGAGTAAGCTCTACCCTGTGGGACCACGTCTTCGGCACCATGTTCGACACAACAGCAAAAGAAGAGACAAAATGAAAACCCGCATCGCTCTCGGACAGATCGTCCTCCGCATCGGCCTCGGCTCAGGATTTCTCCTCCCCGTCATGGACCGCATGGGCTGGCTGGGAGCACCCGGCTCCGGCGTCGCCTGGGGCAACTGGGCCAACTTCGTCAGCTATACCAACAAACTCATGCCCTTCCTGCCGCCAGGCGGAGCCAGCGGCATGGGCGCCATCGCCTCCATCGCCGAAGCGGTGTTCGGCATCTGCCTGATCATCGGCTATAAGACATGGCAGGCAGCCCTCGGCTCGGCCATCCTTACTTTTATCTTCGGCCTCTGCATGGCCATATTCCTGAACATCGCAGCCCCCTTTAAATACCCGGTATTCGTATTCACCGGCGGCGGCCTGCTGCTGTCCTGCCTGAACGAGTATAAGTGGAGCATCGACAGGCTAATCAAGCCCCATCGCCCTTCTTAGAATTCGGAAAACACCGGCCATCTCCCGCGCATCCATCGAAGCAAACCCCATCCTCAGTCCATTCAGATTTTTGTCAGGCGGGTTGTACGCCAATCCGTCTGACATCCACAATCCGCCGGCAGCCGCCCTCGCCGCTATCTTCGGCAACTCATAGGGCTTGTTGAACCTCGTCCACACGGCCATCCCGCCATCCGGGATGCGGTAACTGACGGCATCTCCCAGCTGGCTCTTCAACAGGTCACAGAACAGATCCCGCCGTTCCTCGTACAGCTTCAGCGACCGGCGGATATGCCGCTGCATCGTACCGTTGTTATAAAGAACAGCAATTCCATTTTCCAGTAACAGATCGCCCCGCAGGTCAAAAAGCCGTTTGTATGCCGCGCCATCCCTGACCGTCTTAGCGGGCGCAATGAGATATCCCAGCCTCACCGAAGGAAGCAGGTTCTTGGTGATCGAACCTACATACCATACGTTACCGCCATGATCCGCGCTCGCCAGCGGAAGGATCGGTGCATGCTGGTAGTGAAACTCATAGTCGTAGTCGTCTTCTATCACCGTGAGACGGTATTCGCGTATCAGCGACAACAGCTTCATCCTCCTCGCCGCACTCAGCGTGACCGTGGTCGGATGATGATGATGCGGGATCACGTATAATAATTTCGGCGCCTTTCGCCGGCAAACCCGCTCTACCTGATCTACGTCGATGCCCTCCTCGTCTACAGGTACCCTGACCAGCTTCGCCCCCAGCTGCCCGAACACATTGTTCATGTGAAAATACCCCGGGTCCCCCACCATCACCTGGTCCCCCGGCCTGATCGACAGCGCCGCGGCAATATACATCGCCATCTGAGCGCCCCGCGTCAGCAGGATATTGTCGTAGCCGGCAGGGATTCCCCTGGTTTCCCCCACATATTTCGCCAGTGCAGCCCTCAGCGCCGGACTCCCGGCGCCATCTATTACCATCGAAGCCTCCTCGGTATATCCGTCATAGAAACCGTCCCTGTAAAGACGCAGCAGCTGCGCCACCGGCGCCAGCCGGTAATCCGGGAAGCCGTCATTGATCACATATTTATACCGCGTCTCCTCCGCCGGAGCCGCTTCCCCTCCATATCCCCCTTTCTTCATCTGCTGAAACGTCTTCGGCTTCAGCTCGGGCAGCTCCTCCGACACGATCATCCCGGACCTCGGCTTACTGTATATCCAGTCCTGCGAAACCATCTCTTCATAGGCCGCCACCACTGTCTTCGGATGAATTTCCAACAGCCCCGCCATCTCGCGAACGGACGGTAACTTCGTTCCGGGCCTCAGCACCCCACTCCGGATCAACCGGATAAGACCATTCGCCAGCTGCACATAAACGGCCTGCGCAGACCCGGCGTCCAGTGACAGCAAATTTCTGAAAGGGATCATCTGCGTAATTTTTTTGTCTCCGAACCGCTCAATATCTGTTTTATCTTCTTCTCGTAAGCTTCGGCATAAGCCATCATCCCGATATCGGTCGGATGGGTCCCCTCCACCGTACAGTTCTCGTCGAAATTGATCTCGTCCTCCGTCAGCAGGTAGAGCCCCTTTATGCCGCTACCGACCAGCCGGCGATAGACCGACCGCATCAGCAGACTAGCCATATGATACCTGTTAACCGCAGCCGTATCTGTATTGAAGGGCATATGCCCGTCCGCGTGCTCCACCAGCAGGATAGGAACACCAGGATGCGCCGCCCTCAGCACCGACACACCCGTATCGATACGCGCCCCGATCGTGTCGTCCTGCAGATGATTCCCGTACGCCAGATTCGGCATGCAGTCCAGAATATAAAGCGCCGCGTTCGCCTTCGCCATGACCTCGAAAATGGGCCGCTCAAATCTTCCGTTGCCCGAGAAACCCAGATTGATCACCTCCCTGTTCAGGCGCCGTTCCAATATATTCGTCCACGCCAAACCCGGTCGCGTTGCAACCGCTCCCTGCATAATGGACGTCCCATAAGCCACTATCGGCGCGCCCCTCAAAGGCGCCGCAAAGAAAAATTCTTCGGAAGGACCACAGCCGATCTCCAGCCTCTCGACCGTGTTGTACAACGGCAGATACAGATAAAGATCCGCCATACCATCCGCAGCGGCGTCCACACCCAGATGACTATAGGTATAGGTACACGTGTCTCCAAATTTATACTTCGCCGCCGCCCAGTTCCACCTCCCGCTGCGATCAACCGAATAGAGATCCAACCCGCTGACCCCTGTCTCGGGCATATGCGGAAAAGCCCTCGGCCCGGGAGCCAGCCAGTACCGCACCACAAGGCTTCGCGCCGTCGTCCGGAAATGTATATACTCCCCCGCCGTGTTCAGCGAAAGATCCCAGACGTCACGACGTACCCTCCCCTGCATATCCCCGGGAAGACGATGATAGATATGCCCGCTGTCCCCGACACAAATTCCCTCTGCACGCACAGGCGCCCACCAGCGGAGCTCCGGCTGGGCAAATGCGTTGAGTCCGGCGACCAGCGCCGCAACGACGATAAATTTCTTGTCCATTGAACCGCAAGATAGGGGGTTGGCAGAAATACCCACCCGGCATCGCTTATAGAAAATTTTCTACGGGTTTATAAATAATATTCTATATCTTTTACATATACATCGCTGATAATGAATCGCTCTGATCGGTAGCTGCCTAAAGTCTGTTCAATTATTTAAATGACTGAAAAACAGCAACTAACGATCCTGATTACCGCTATCATCGCGACCGCGCTCCTGGGCCTGGCCTGGTTTCTCATTTGGAGCCGCAAACGCCAAAATACTACAACGGCCCGGGACCTCCTGGCCGGCGATGACCGCATCGGACTTCTCGTCGACAGCATACAGGACTACGCCATTTTCCTGCTGGACAACGACGGAAGAGTCATGACCTGGAACAAAGGCGCAGAGTTCATCAAAGGCTACCGCGCCGAAGAGGTCATCGGTCAGCCGATCTCCATTTTCTATTCCGCCGAAGACAACAAAAAAGGCGAACCTTCCCTCAACCTCGAACAGGCCAGGGTCCACGGCCGCCATAGCACCGAAGGCTGGCGAGTGAGAAAGGACGGCGCGCTATTCTGGTCGGACAGCGTGCTGACCGCCATTTATGACTCCCACCACCGCGTAAAAGGCTTCGTGAAGGTAACGCGTGACATCACCGAGCGCCGCAACCTCGAGGAGCAGCTGTCCAGCGACATCACCCGCACCAACGAAGAGCTCCGCCAGCTGGCTTCACATTTGCAGAACGTACGGGAAGAAGAAAGGGCCTCCATCGCCCGGGAGATCCACGACGAACTGGGACAACAACTGACCGGAATAAAAATGGACCTCTCCTGGATCTCGAGGAAATGGAACCAGCCGCCCGAAGACCCCCTCCAGCAAAAGATAACCGGTACCCTCGCGATGCTGGACAACACGATACGGACGGTGCGGCGCATAGCCACACAGCTTCGCCCCAGCATTCTCGACGACCTCGGCCTCGTCGCCGCCATCGAATGGCAAAGCCAGGAATTTGCCGCGCGCTCGGGTATCAATACACAGTTTCAGTCGACGCTGCCCGAGCTCGATTTCGACCCCCGCGCTTCGATCGGCCTCTTCCGCATCTGCCAGGAATCCCTGACCAACGTGGCCCGGCACTCCGGAGCAAAAAATGTATGGATCAGCCTGGACTGCATCGGCAAAGACCTCCACCTCTCCGTCATGGATGACGGCAGAGGATTCAACAGGACCATCCGCACCAACACCCTCGGCCTGCTGGGTATGGAGGAAAGAGCCACCATGATGGGCGGCTCGCTGGAAATAAAGAACAGCCCCTACGGCGGAGTCGCCGTCAAAGCAACCATTCCTCTAACCAAAACGATCCACTGATCAAGTCACATGTTAAAGATCCTCATAGCCGACGACCACACCGTAGTTCGCAAAGGACTCCGACAAATATTGCTCGAAGAGTTCCTTTCCGCCGAGATCGACGAAGCCGCCGACGCCGAAGAACTCATGAAAAAAGTGATGAAGAAAGAATGGGACATCGTCGTATCCGATATCTCCATGCCCGGCAGAAGCGGCCTCGAAGTACTGCAGCAGATCAAACAGCACTATCCAAGGCTGCCCGTCCTGATCCTCAGCATCCATCCGGAAGACCAGTACGCCGTCCGCGTGCTCAAGGCAGGCGCCTCGGGCTATTTGAATAAGGACTCCGCCCCGGACGAACTGGTAAAGGCCGTCCGGCAGGTCCTGCTGGGCAAAAAATACATCACCACGTCCACCGCCGAACGCCTGGCCTCCCTCCTCGACCAGGACCCTGGCAAACTGCCGCACGAAAACCTTTCCGACCGCGAGTTCGAAGTCCTCAGACTCCTGGCCGCCGGCAGCCCCGTTTCCGAGATCGCCGAAAAACTTTCACTCAGCGTCACCACGGTCAGTACCTACCGGGCCCGCATCCTGGCAAAAATGAACCTGAAGAGCAACGCCGACCTGACCCTCTACGCGATCAGGAACAACCTGCTGTAGTACTCCTACTACAGTAAACAGGCTTTACCCTCTACCGCCGGCAGCCCAAAAAGAATTTAGTTTTGCGTCCTATGTCAGACAAGGGCAAAACACTGTTGATCATCGACGACTCCCCGTTCATCATTACAGGACTCTTACACCAGCTGGAGGGACTTCCCGCCCTGCAAAAAGTCTATACGGCGGAGAACTATGCCGACGCCCAGCCCATCCTCCAGTCATCACGCCCCGACGTCCTCCTGCTCGATATACACCTCCCCGACGTCAACGGCATCGAGGTGCTCCGCCGCGTCAAACAGCACTATCCCACGGTCGTCGTCATCATGATCAGCAACCAGGAAGGAGACGTCTACCGCAGCCGCTGCAAGGCGCTCGGAGCCGCCCACTATATCGACAAATCCACCGAATTCCACCTGGTTTCCCAGATAGTCTCCTCCTTCCTCTAAAAAAAACCCGCTAAGTACTGTAGAGCATCTACTACAAGTTGGCCTGTATTTCAAGGACGCGTTTTCTCTATGAAGCTCTATTGGCCCCCACCCGACCGGGTCGTTACTTTGTAGCATAAACCAGTATCGGCTGCGCCATGTCTCATCGAAACCACCAATATCACATGAAACCGTCTCACGTCATCTACGATGAGTCATCCCCCTTCCTCGACCCGTCTACCTCCGTCAAAACCTTCGCCCAGCTGATAAAGAACCTCAACAACGGCATCCTCGTCGAAGACGCCAACCGCAAGATCGTCCTGGTCAACCACCTTTTCTGTCAGATGATGAACCTCTCCCTCGACCCCGATCGCATGATCGGAATGGACTGCGGAGAAGCCGGCGACACGCTCAAACTACTATTCAGAGACTCAGATTCCATCCTGCAGCGCGTCGACGAGCTGATCGCCAAAAGAGAACTGGTCACGGGCGACGAGCTCTATATGCTCGACGGGAAAGTGCTGGTCCGTGACTACATACCCATCTACGTGGAGAACGAATTCAAAGGCAACCTCTGGAAATTCCAGGACATTACCCTGGTCAAACAGGAAGAGCTCGCCCTGCACGAAGCCAAAGAGCAGGCCGAAGAGTCTTCCCGCGCAAAGGAAATGTTCCTGGCCAATATGAGCCACGAGATCCGCACCCCCATGAACGCCATCATGGGCATGTGCCAGCAGCTCAAAAAAACCTTGCTGGACAACCAGCAGCGCTCCTGGCTGGATACGATCGACTCCGCGGCGGAGAACCTACTCGTCGTCATCAACGATATTCTGGATATTACAAAGATCGAAGCCGGCAAACTCGACATCGAAACCATCGGCTTTCGGATGAAAGACATCCTCAGCCGGGCGACAAAGGTCATGCAGCACAAGGCCGAAGAAAAAGGGATCAATCTCTCCTGGTCGCTGGACGGCAATATATCACCCGTACTGATCGGCGACCCCTACCGGCTCAACCAGGTCCTTCTCAACCTCATCGGCAACGCGATCAAGTTTACGCCTAAAGGCTCTGTATCCATTACCTGCAGCGCCGGAGGCCCACTGAATATCGGCGAGATCCAGTGCGTCCGGATTACCGTCAAAGACACGGGCATCGGCATGGACGAGCCGTTCCTGAACAGACTTTTCGACAAGTTCAGCCAGGAAGACCGAACGGTAACGCGCAAATACGGCGGCACCGGCCTCGGCATGAGCATCTGCAAACAACTGGTCGGGCTGATGAGCGGACATATCCACGTAAAAAGCCAAAAAGACGAAGGCACCGAAGTGGTCCTCAACATCCCCTTCCTCCGCGGCCGCGAATGCGACCTCCGGCAGGAAGAGACGATCGCCAGAGACCCCGTAATATTCAAGGGAAAAAAAATACTGCTGGTCGAGGACAACGAGATGAACCGCCTTGTCGCCCGCACCGTCCTCAACAACTACGGCGCCGACATCCACGAAGCCGTCAACGGGCTGGAAGGCGTGGAGGCGCTTCGCCGGGGACAGTTCGACCTGGTCCTGATGGACGTCCAGATGCCCGAAATGGACGGACTGGAAGCTACGCGCAAGATCCGCCTGGAGGTAGACGCCGCCATTCCCATCATCGCCTTCACCGCCAACGCGATCAAGGGAGACACCGACAAATGCCTCGCCGCCGGGATGAACGACTATGTATCCAAACCCTTCGAAGAGGCCAGACTGATCCGCACCATCGCCTGCTGGCTGGACGCGCCGCCTTCATCCACCCCACTCTTCGACCTCTCCCGCCTCAACACGATCAGCAAAGGCAACCAGACCTTCGTCAACAAAATGATCAACCTCTTCCTCGAGGAAGTCCCCCACTATGCCGAAGAAATGCTCACCGCCTATACCAGCGGCAATTTCGAATTCATCAGGAAAACAGCCCACCGCATAAAACCCACCCTCGGCAACCTCGGCATCGTCACCCTCAAAGACGATATCCAGACCATCGAAGACCTCGCAGCCGGCCAAAACCCCTCTGACCGCCTCCTCGAACTGCTCCGGCGGACCAACGGCGTCGTCATCAACGTCGCCGGCGAGCTGAGAACCTATCTCGCAAGCGCGGTGTGATCCCCGCTAGTTCCTCTTCTTCCCATGGATCATCCCCGACACCAGCCCCGGATACTCTCCCGCATCCGCCATGATCACCCCCACCACATGAAACAGTACAAAAGCGTAAATGCCATACTGCGTAAGACTATGTATCTGCTTGATCATCTTTCGCATATCCCTGAACAACGGAACATCCTCGAATGCCAGTCCAAGCCCCGTAATAGCCATTATCAGGATCAGCGCATAAAAGACCAAATACACCCTCTTGACCATCACGTAGTGCTTCGTCTCCTGCTGCTGCCAGGCATCCGCAAGCCGGGCCTGCTTCAGCCGATTGCGCAGCTTCTCCTCCTGCGGCTGCACCAGCTCGATGATCAGCCTCGCCAGCAGAAAAGCCGCAATAAAATACCCGATATACGTATGCAGCTCCCAGAGCTTGTCGCTGAACGCATGCGCCACGGCCCTCGATTGGTCTTTGTCCGCGACCAGTTGCTTTTTCTCCAGCTGCAGCCGAACCATCTCCGTGTTGTTTCCCGTTCGGAACGTCGTGGATGCCAGCAGCACGGTCACCATCGCGGCAGTGATCAGCAAAAAGAACAGCCAGTGCCAGATCCGTATCCCGGCGCTGTGCTTCTCATTAAAATCAGGCGTAGCAGGAGTGTTCAAGAGATTGTTTTTAAAGATTAATGAAATCTGCCGGGGATACGCACCTCAAAAAATTAGCGTATCCCCGGCAAAGCGATAACGTCTGTCCTTCTGACGAACCGGTTCCATCGGTTCAAAATCTGTATCCGGGTATTACTTTAAAGATCGCATTGTCCGTACTCTGCGTAAACCCCCACCCATACCCAAAATTCAACTCCCAGTCCGGCGACCAGTCCAGATCGAAACACGCCGTTCTAACAGCCTTGTCATGGCCGCAAAATTAGACAGACCCCGCCCCGGCCACCGTTAGAGGCCGATTATAAATTCCTTAGAAAAAAATTAGAACATTCTGTGCAAAAACTGGATTACCCCTGCGGCAACTCCAAAGTAAAACTCGTTCCCTCACCGGCCCGCGATTCGACGACGATCGTCCCCCGGTGCAAAGCCACGATCTTCTGCGTCAGCGACAGTCCAATCCCATTACCCGGTGCATACTTCTTATTCTGTCCCCTATAGAAAGGAGTAAAGACAAAGTCGACATCCGCCTCCGGGATCCCGATACCATCGTCCGAAAACCGCAGCACGGTCTTCCGGTCGCCGCTGCGGATCGTGACCATACACCGGTGATCATCGGAGAACTTACAGGCGTTCTCCATCAGATTCATGAACGCGACCTTCAGCAGGTATTCATTACCCCGGACAACGATACCCTCTCCATCCTCCGCCTCTTCCCCGAATCGTATGTCTACGCCATAGGCCGCGTTCATCCTTAGGATACTCTGCCGGGCATCCAGCATCACCTCATCGGGGCGAACGGGTCTGAAATGGATGCTGGACTGGTCGTAACTCGCTTTTGCAAGGTCCAGCAGATCATTCGATAGCCTGGACAGCCGCTGCGCATCCTGCAGGATCAGCCGGATGGTCTCCCGGTACTCATCGACCGTCCGCCC
>Ga0310811_10006983_pt1 | contig 14432 bp, 13 predicted proteins | sample YCmetagenome_FD_207642 | JGI IMG/M metagenome (GOLD analysis project Ga0310811, IMG submission 207642) | Soil microbial communities from experimental microcosm in Duke University, North Carolina, United States - YC | ecosystem: Engineered > Artificial ecosystem > Soil microcosm > Unclassified ...
ACTTCAACAAGGCCGACCTCAAGGACGAGGGCATCAACGAGCTCGAGGAAGTCGCCAAGGCGCTCAAGGCCGACCCCAACGCGGTGCTGGAGCTGCAGGGCTTCGCCGACCCCCGCGGTACCGACAAATACAACTACGGGCTGACCCGCGACCGGGTCGACGCCGTCGTGCGGTATCTGGTGCAGCGGCACAATATCGACCTCCGTCGCATCTACGCCGTGGGCATGGGCAAGATCGCCCTGGCCAACGGTGAGAAGGGCAACAAGGACACCTACGCGAAGAGCCGGCGCGTCGAGATCCGGCTGCTCGCTCCGCAGAGCTGACCTCCCAGCGCGGGGGCTCCGCGCCGCATCCGGAGCCCCCGCCGTAGCACCCCATCTGCTCGCGCACCCGCCCATCGCGTCGTGGTAGAAGTTGAGGCGCCGATCATCCCCAGGAGGCGTCTATGAGACTCGCAGGCAAGGTGGCCATCGTCACGGGCGGCGCCAGCGGCATGGGACAGAGCGAGGCGATCATGTTCGCGCGCGAAGGCGCCCGGGTGGTCGTGGCGGACATGCTCGAGCGCGAGGGCAACCAGACCGCCGAGACGATCAAGACCGCCGGCGGCACCGCGCGCTTCGTGAAGCTCGACGTCACCAGCGAGCGGGAGTGGCAGAGCGCCATCGAGGCCACCGTGGCCGCGTTCGGCACGCTCGACGTGCTGGTGAACAACGCCGGCATCAGCGGGACCGCCGATCTGGACATGCTGAGCACCACGGCGTGGGACAACCTGATGAACGTCAACGCCAAGGGGGTGTTCCTCGGGATGAAGTACGCGATCCCGGTCATGCAGAAGGCCGGGCGTGGCGCGATCGTGAACATCTCGTCGATCTCGGGTTTCGTGGGCCAGACCGGCGTGCACATGGGCTACAACGCCTCCAAGGGTGCGGTGCGGATCATGACCAAGACCGCCGCGGTGCAGTTCGGCAAGGACGGCATCCGCGTGAACTCCGTGCACCCCGGGTTCCTGCCGCCGATGCGCACCTCCAAGACCTCCGCCGATCCCGAGTGGCGCGCCAAGATGCTCAAGGCCGTGCCGCTCAAGCGCGAGGGTCGGGTGGAGGAGGTCGCGAGCGCCGTCCTGTTCCTCGCCTCCGACGAGGCCTCCTACATCACCGGCACCGAGCTGGTCGTCGACGGCGGCTACCTCGCGGTATGAACCCGCTCGCGGTCGGGCGCCTGCGCGTCCGCACCATCGTCGAGCGAGCCGGGCCGACACGGCCGACGTGGCTCCTGCCCGACGCCACACCCGAGGCGGTGGAGCGACATCGCGAGTGGCTGGCGCCGCACTTCCTCGACGACAAGGGCCGGTTTCTACAATCGATCCACACCTTCGTGATCCAGGCGCCGGGGATGACCGCGCTGGTCGACACGTGCGTCGGCAACGACAAGGATCGGGGCGGGCGCGCGCCGTTCCACATGATGCGCACGAGCTTCCTGGATGACCTGGGCGCGGCCGGCTTCCCGCCGGAGTCGATCGACGTGGTGATCTGCACGCACCTGCACGTCGACCATGTGGGCTGGAACACCCGCCTGGACAGCGGACGGTGGGTGCCGACCTTCCCGCGGGCCCGTCACCTCTTCGCGCGGCGCGAGTGGGAGCACTGGTCCTCGGAGCGCGAGGAGGACACCCAGCGGATCATGGCCGACAGCGTCAAGCCCGTGCTCGACGCCGGCCTCGCCGAGCTGGTCGACATGGACCATCGCGTCTCGAGCGAGCTGTCGCTGGAACCCACGCCCGGCCACACGCCGGGTCACGTCAGCGTCCGCCTGTCATCGGCCGGCGCCGAGGCGGTCATCACCGGCGATCTCATGCACTGCCCCGTACAGGTGGCCGAGCCGGAGTGGGCGAGCCACTTCGACAGCGACGTGGCCCAGGGGCGCAAGACGCGCCGGGCGTTCTGCGAGCGCTACGCCGACACGGGAGTCACCGTGCTCGGCACGCACTTTCACCATCCGACGGCGGGCCGCATCATCCGCCACGGTCCGAGCTGGCGATTCACCATCACGGAGGGGAGCTGAGACCATGACCGCCGCCCGCGGGATCGACGTCGTTCGCGCCCACCTGGCCAAGCTGCCGCCGTCCGCCTCCATGACCCTCGCCGAGCGCCGGGAGCAGTACGATCGCGCCCAGCGCGTGTTCCCCACGCCGGCCGACGTCACGGTCGAGACCGTGCAGGCGATGACTCGCCCGGCCGAGTGGCTGAAGCCGCCCGACGTGCGTACCGACGCGGCCGTGCTCTACCTGCACGGCGGCGGCTACTCGATCGGCTCGCCGCGCTCGCACCGTCACCTGGCGGCGGCGATCGCCCGGGCCGCCGGTACCGCCGCGCTCGTGCCCGACTATCGCCTCGCGCCCGAGCATCCGTTCCCGGCCGCGCTCGACGACGCGCTGGGCGCTTACCAGTGGCTGCTGGGTCGCGGCATCGCGCCCGGCCGCATCGTCGTCGCCGGCGACTCCGCGGGCGGCGGCCTCACCGTGGCGCTGCTCCTGGCGCTGCGCGAGCGTGCGCTGCCGCGTCCGGCCGCCGGGGTCTGCATCTCGCCGTGGGTCGATCTCACGTGCAGCGGCGCCAGCTACGCGACGAAGGCCGCCGTCGATCCCATCGTCACGCGCGAGGGCGTGGGGATGATGGCCCAGGCCTATGCGGGCAGCGGCGATCCCAAGGCCGCGCTGCTCTCGCCGCTCTATGGCGACCTGCACGGCCTGCCGCCGCTGCTGGTGCAGGTGGGCAGCGACGAGGTGCTGCTCGACGACGCGGTGGGCCTGGCCGATCGCGCCAAGGCCGCCGGCGTGAGCGTGACCCTCGAGGAGTGGCCGGCGATGATCCACGTCTGGCACTGGTTCCTGCCGATGCTGGCCGAGGCCGAGCGCGCCATCGGTGTCATCGGCGGCTTCGTGCGCGCCCGGATCGGCTGAGGCGCCGCGATGGCCACGCTCGACGGACGTATCGCACTCGTCACCGGCGCGGCGCGCGGCATCGGCGCGGCGACCGCGCGCCGCCTGGCCGGCGCCGGCGCGAAGCTCGTCCTGGCGGATCTCGACAAGGCCGGCGTGGAGAAGATCGCCGCCGAGCTGGGCGGCGTCGCCGTCGCGGCCGACGTCACCCGGGCCGACGACGTCACGCGCATGATCGACGAGGCGTACCGGCGCTTCGGCCGCCTCGACGTGCTCTTCAACAACGCCGGAGTCATCCGCGTGCAGCCGATCCTCGACGTCACCGAGGCCGAGTGGGACCGGGTGATGAACGTCAACCTCAAGGCCGTCTTCTTCGTCCTGCAGGCCGCCGCCCGGCGCATGAAGGAGCAGCCGCCGATGGCCGGCTCTCCGCTGCGCGGCAAGCTCATCCAGACGGCGTCGATCGCCGGCTATCGCGGCGGCAACCATCTCACCACACCGTACTCGGCCTCCAAGGCCGGCGTGATCAGCCTCACGCGCTCGGCCGCCCAGGCGCTGGCCGCCGATCGCATCACCTCCAACTGCGTGTGCCCGGGCGCGGTGGACACCGCGATGTGGGCGCAGCTCGACCAGGAGCTGGGTGCGCTGCACGGCCTTCAGCCGCGCGAGGCGTGGCAGCGTCGCATCAAGAACATCCCGCTCGGCCGGCCGGAGACGCCCGACGACGTCGCCGGCGTGGTGGCGTTCCTGGCCGGGCCGGACTCCGACTACATGACGGGGCAGGCCATCAAGGTCGACGGCGGCCTCGTCATGGGCGACTGACCGCGGGCGCATGACCTCTGGCGCCGATCTCGACGCGCGGGCGGCGCTCCCGGAGCGGTCGGGCGCCGGGCTGGCGACGTACGCCGTCCTCGTCGTGATCACCGCGGCGGCGTGGGCCCACGTCGTCTGGACCGCGTGGACCGACGACATGGCGGGGATGGACATGGTGCTGCCCCTGGGCCTGTCGGACGCGATGGGGTACGTCGCCGGCTGGGGCATCATGATGACGGCCATGATGCTGCCGAGCGCCTTGCCGATGATCGCCCTTTACGCCGCGACACAGCGGGGCCGCACACCGGCCCCGGGACTGTCCGTGGTCCTCTTCACGCTCGTGTATCTCGGTGTGTGGGCGGCGAGCGGCGTGCCGATCTATCTGGCCAACGTCGCCTGGAGCCACCTGAGCATCGGCCCGCGAGCCGCTGCGCTGGCAGTGGTGCTCGTGGCCGCGGGCCTCTTCCAGGTCACTCCTCTCAAACGCGCCTGCCTGCGGCATTGCCGGAGCCCGATCGGCTTCCTGCTCGGCCACTGGCGCGCGGGCTGGCGGGGCGGATTGGTGCTCGGCTGGACCCACGCGGCGTACTGCCTGGGCTGCTGCTGGGCGCTGATGGTCGTGCTCGTCGCGGCGGGCTCGATGGGCCTTGCGTGGGTCCTGCTCGTCGCCGTGGTCGTGGCCGCCGAGAAGATACTGCCGCGTGGCGAGTGGATCGCGCGCGCCGCCGGGATCGCGCTCGTCCTGCTCGGAGTGGCCGTCGCCCTCCGGCCCGGGCTGGCCCTGATCCTGCGCGGCGTGAACGCGACGATGTGACGGAACGGCGAGAAGGAGGAGCACGATGGCGACGACTGCATGGCAGGTGAGTGGCGACTACTTCGAGGCGTGCAGTTGTGACTCGGTGTGTCCGTGCCCGACGTCGGGCCTGGCCGCGCCGCCCACGAAGGGCTCATGCGACGCGGGTCTCGTGTTCCACGTCGCCCGTGGCGAGTACGGCGGCACGCGGCTCGACGGCCTCAGCTTCGCCGTCCTGCTGCACACGCCCGGGCCCATGATCCAGGGCAACTGGACGGTTGGCCTCATCGTGGACGAACGAGCCTCGGACGCCCAGCGCGATGCCCTCACGGCGATCGCCAGCGGCCAGGCCGGTGGCCCGATGGCCGTGCTCGGGCCTCTCATCGCGCACTTCGGCGGCGTGGAGCGCAAGCCGATCACCATCACCCGGGACGGGATGCGCCGGACCGTGGCGATTCCCGGGTCGCTCGATCTCGCGATCGAGGGCATCCCCGGGGCTGCGGCCGAGGAGCCGATCTGGCTCGACAACGTCGGACACCCGGCGGCGAGCCGGCTGGCTCTGGCGCGCGCCTCGCGCAGCCACCTGCACGCTTTCGGCATCGACTGGGACGAGACCTCCGGCCGCAACAACGGTCACTTCGCGCCGTTTGCCTGGCGCTCCAGCTGAGGACGATCGCGGGGTGACGCGGGACGACCGCCAGGCACCGATCACGCTGGGCGCGCTGCCGGAGCGCGCGGCGCGCCGCTGGGGAGCGCGGGAGGCAGTGTGCTTTCAGGGGCGCCGCTGGACCTTCGCCGATCTGGCGGCCGGCGTCGACCGCGTGGCCCGCGGGCTCGCCGCGCTGGGCGTGCAGCCCGGCGACCGCGTGGCGCTGTGGCTGGTCAACCGGCCGGAGTGGATCGAGATCGCGTTCGCCGTGATGAAGATCGGCGCGGTGCTGGTGCCGATCAACACGCGACTGCGCACCGACGACGTCGCGTACATCGTCGATCAGTCCGGCGCCTCCACGTTGGTCATCGCCGAGCGCTCGGGGCCCATCGACTATCTCGGCATGGTCCGCGAGCTGATGCCGGCCGGCGCGCCACCGGGCGGCGGACGCCTGCCGCAGCTGCGCCGGCTGGTCGTGCTGGGCGACGAGCCGCGCCCCGCCACCACGCCGTGGCAGGCCCTGCTCGAGCAGGGGGCGCGCGTGACGCTGGCGGCCCTCGCCGAGCGGGCGGCCGCCGTCGATCCCGCAGCACTCGCGTTCCTCATGTACACCTCGGGCACGACCGGCTTCCCGAAGGGCGCGATGCACGACCACGCGATGGTGCGCAACGTCACCGATCGCGCGTTCCGCCTGGCCATCACCGAGCACGACGCGATCATGATGTACCTGCCGCTCTTCCATCTCTTCGCGTTCTCCGAGGGGATGCTGATCTCGATGGTGAGCGGGGCGCGCCAGATCCTCACCGAGAGCTTCGATCCCGACGAGAGCCTGGCCCTGATCGCCGGGGAGCGCGCCACGGTCCTGCACGGCTTCGACACCCACTACAAGGAGCTGCTCGAGGCCCACGCCCGCAAGCCGGTCGACGTCTCGAGCGTGCGCACCGGGATCTGCGCCGCCGGCATGTCGAGCTCGGCGCCCATCGCGCGGCGGGCCCGCGCGCTCTTCGGCCCGCTGCTGTCGGGCTACGGCATGAGCGAGTTCGGGGTGGGCGCGGCCATCGGCAGCCTGGACTCCACGGAGGAGCAGTCGTGCGAGGCCTCCGGCCAGCCGGCGCCCGGCTACGAGATCCGCGTGATCGATCCCGAGACCGGACGCGATCAGCCGACCGGCACGCCCGGCGAGATCCTGGTGCGCGGCTACACGCTGATGCGCGGCTACTACGACAAGCCGGAGGCGACGGCTGCCGCCATCGACGCCGAGGGCTTCATGCACACCGGCGACATGGGCCTGCTACGCGCCGACGGCCACCTGCGCTTCGTGGGCCGCTACAAGGACATGCTCAAGATCGGCGGCGAGAACGTCGATCCCATGGAGGTCGAGGCCTACCTGATGGGCCACCCCGCCATCGACCTCGCCGCGGTCGTCAGCTATCCCGATCCGCGACTGAGCGAGGTCGGCGTCGCCTTCGTGCGCTGCCGGGCCGGCCAGACGATCGACGAGGCCGAGGTGCTGGCGCACTGTCGGGGACGCATCGCGAGCTTCAAGATCCCCCGCCACGTGTTCGTCGTCGAGGACTTCCCGATGACGAGCTCGGGCAAGATCCAGAAGGTGAAGCTGCGCGAGGAGGCGCTCTCGCGTATGCGCGCCGTCGAGACTGCGGGTAGAGTAGAACCATGACGAAACGCGTGATCTGCGGAGCGGTCCTGGCGCTGGTGACGGCCTCCCCCGTCGCGGCCGACGATGCCGAGAACGCCGTGCTGGCCCGGGTGCGGCTCACCACCGAGCCGAGCCACACGCGCGGCTGCACACGGCTGGGCTCGGTGAGCGACGACAACGTCAAGGATCTGCGCCGGAAGGTCGCCCGGCTGGGCGGGGACACCGCGCTGCTGGCCTTCGGGCGCGACGATCTCTCGGTGGTCTACGCGCAGGTCTTCCGGTGTCCGCCACCCGCTCCGCCGGCGCCGCCGAATGCCAGGCCCGCGCCGCCGCCTCCGCCACCGCCGGCTGCGACGCCGCCGCCTCCGGCCGGGACGCCTCCGCCGCCGCCCGGTCCGCCGCCCCCACCGCCGACGCGGTAGGCGGCTACTTCACGCTCACCGACGCCGCGGCCGTCCGGCAGTTGTTGCTCTCGGTCGACTCCGTGACGGCGGCGGCCGCATCGGCGCAGGCGATCAGGAAGTACGTTCCCCGCGGCAGCCCCGTCGGGACCATCACGCTCACGCTGCCCGTGGACGTCGCGCCGGGGGCCAGGCCCATCACTGAGCGCCGGTTGTCGAGCGCGCGGTCAGAGGCACTCTTCACGGAATCGCTGGACAGGTAGTAGCGCGTCGAGGACGGGCCCGCCGCCGTCCCGCCCTGGTTCCTCACGGAGTCGGTGACCGTGAAATGGCCGCCCCGGCGCACGCTGGCCGGCGGCTTCGAGAGCGCACTCACCACGAGGTCGGCGGGCGGTGGCGGCGGTGGGGGCGGCGGCGCGCTGGCGAACTCGTCGGCGCCGATGTCGGCAGCCGGGCCCACCGGTCGCGGGGCGCCGTCGAAGTCCGTCGTCACGTCGGTCACGATCCCGGCGTCGCGGGCCGGGGAGGTGGCGCTCAGGTGGTAGTCGCCGCTGGCGGCGTCCACGAACAGCGCCGCGGAGGTGCTGGCGAAGCTGTGGGCGTCCTGGCCGGTGGCCGTGCGCCAGGCGGCCAGGGTGAGGATCGAGTCGCCGTCGTCGGTGGTGAAGCGCGCGGTGACCGCGTTGCCGTCGCTCACGAACCCGGCCAGGCTGTCCGCGGTGACGCTGATCGAGCCGCGGAAGGTGTGCAGGGTGAGCAGGATGTTGTTGACGACGTGGTTGCCGGTGCTGCCGTCCTTGATGTTGATCGCCCACCGGCCGTCGGCGGCCTGGACGATCGTGTTGTGGGCCACCACGTTGTTCCGGGACGGCGCGCCGCCGTCGATCTGGTAGAGCGAGATGCCGCTGGCGTGGTTGTCGTAGAGGATGTTGTTGACGATCCGTGAGCTCTGCACGCCGTCGCCGTTGATCCCGGAGCCGCCGGTCCGGCCGTTGCCGTGGATGACGTTGGCCTCCACGACCGCGCCCGAGATGATCCCGTCGCCGCCCTGGCTCAGATCGCCGTTCATGTGAATGCCGTTGCCGGAGTTGCCCCACACGTGGTTGCGGCGGATGATCGGCCGGTCGCCGCTGTTGCCCACGTAGATGCCGTGCTCGGCCACCGAGCGCGACATCTCGTTGTCCTCGATCAGCAGGTCGTCGCTGAAGCCGGTGAGGATACCCCACCGGCCGTTGCTGTCGCCGACGTTGCGGCGGATCGTCACGTGGGCGTTGGTGACCGAGCGGATGCCGGTACGCGGCATGCCGAGGACCGTGAAGCCTTCCACGACGATCCAGCTGGCGCCCTCCAGGTTGATGCCGTCCTGCGTGCGCACCGGGTTCGGCGTGTCGACGATCACGCCAGGGTCGGCGCTGAACAGGATCGGATCGGCGGCGGTGCCGCTCGTCTCCAGATTGAAGCCCGCGTAGTGTCCGGCCCGCACGATCACCTGGTCGCCGGCGCGCACGACGTTGGCGGCGTGCTGCATGGTGCGCCACGGCGCGCCCAGCGAGCCGTCGAAGCCGTCGTTGCCGGTGGTGGCGACGTAGAAGGTCCGCAGCGGGGCGGCATCGGCGACCGCGGCGCCGGCGAGGACGAGCGTGGGGAGGAGAGCGGCCAGGAATCGCATGAGGCCACGGGTGGTGCAGCGGCCGTGCCACGGCCGCCGATCAGCACGCACGGGGATTTGCATCGCGTCGCCCTGCCGCGGCGACGGTGCCCGGACGCTCCGTGTCAGTCCCCCCGGCACGACGGGCCGGGGAGGGCCGGGTCGGTCAGCGGCTGGGGCGCTGCGGGTCGAGCCAGTCGCGCAGGCCGTCGGCGAGCATGTTGAAGCCGAGCACGGCGAGCATGATGGCGAGCCCGGGGAACACGACCATCCACGGCGCCTGCAGCATGAAGCCGCGGCCGTCGGCGAGCATCAGCCCGAGCGAGGGTGTGGGCGGGCGCACCCCCACGCCGAGGAACGACAGTGCGGCCTCGATGAGGATGCCGATCGCCATCAGCACGGAGGCCTGGACCAGCACCGGCGTGGCGGCGTTGGGCACGATGTGCGTGAGCAGCAGCCGCGGCGCGGTCGCGCCGAGCGCGCGCGCGCCATCGACATAGACCTCGATCTTCGTCGCGACGACCGCCGCCCGCACCACGCGAGCCACCACCGGTGTGTAGACGATCGCCAGCGCGATCGAGACCAGCAGGGCCCCGGTGCCGAACACGCTCATGAGCGCGATGGCGAGCAGGATGGCGGGGAACGCCATCAGCACGTCGAGCGGTCGCATGATGAGCTGATCGGCGATCCCCTCGGCGTAGCCCGCGACGAGGCCCAGCACGCCACCCACCAGCAGCGCCAGCAGCGCTGCGCTCACCGCCACGCCGAGCGAGACGCGGTAGGCGTGGATCACGCGGCTCAGCACGCTGCGCCCCAGATCGTCGCGTCCGAACGGCTCGGCTGCGGTGGGCGCGCGCAGCGCGTGGTCCTTCGAGATCTCGGTCGGGCTGCCGAGCGGAAGCAGGGGCGCCACCGCCGCGGCCACGGCCAGCGTGGCGACGATGACGAGGCCGAGCAGCGCCACGCGGCCGCGCGTCACCGGCGTCGCACCCGGGGGTCGATCAGGCCGTAAAGGATGTCGGTGAGCAGGTTGACCAGCATGAACATCGCGCCGATCACCAGCACCGTGGACTGCACCACCGGGTAGTTCCGCTCGAGCACCGCATCGAGCGTCATCCGCCCCACGCCGGGCAGCGTGAAGATCATCTCGACGACGATCGCGCCGCCCAGCATGTAGCCAGCCTGCAGGCCGAGCACCGTGACGATGGGAATCGCGGCGTTGGGCAGGACGTGGCGCACGAGCACCGCGCGCTCGCCCAGGCCCTTGGCCCGCGCGAATTGCACGAAGCCGCGCTGGACGACGTCGAGCACGGCCGCACGGGTGAGCCGACCCAGCACCGCGGCCCGGCTGATCGCCAGGGTGAGCGCCGGCAGCACCAGGTGCTGCAGGTTGTCGAGCACGCCCTCGCCCAGCGGGACGAAGCCACCCGACGGCAGGACGCCGAGGCCGAGCGGGATGCCGAGGATCAGCATGATGCCCAGCCAGAAGTCGGGGATCGAGATGCCGACCAGGCCCAGGACCAGCGCGGCGCGATCGGCCGCGCCGCCGCGCCGGCCGCCGCCGAGCAGGCCGAGCGGGATGCCGATGAGCGCGGCGGCGAGCGTGGCGAGCACGGTCAGCTCCAGCGTGATGGGCAGGCGATCGAGGATCATGCGTCCGATCGGCTCGTTCTGGCGGTAGTCGATGCCGAGGTCGCCGTGGACCGCGCCGGCCAGCCAGCGCACGTACTGGCGGGCGATCGGCTCGTCGAGATGGAAGGTCTCGCGCAGCGCGCGCACGCCCTCCGGCGTCGCCTTGTAACCGAGCACGGCCAGGGCGGGATCGCCGGGCACCAGGCGCATGAGCCCGAAGATCAGCACGCTCATGCCCAGCAGCAGCGGCACCGCGAGCAGCAGCCGGCGGGCCGCGTAGACCCACGACGACGCCATCAGCCGCCCCGCCCGGTCAGGTCAGGCGAGCCAGGTGTCCTCGAAGCGCAGCTCCAGCGAGCCGAGCGGGACGGAGCCCTGCACGTTGGGCTTCATCCAGTAGCGCTGGATCTCGTTGCTGAAGACGATGATCGAGCCCTCCTCCTGGAACCAGCGCACCAGCTCGGGATACATCTTCTTGCGGGCGGCGGCACTGGTCGTGAAGCGGAAGGCGTCGATGCGCTTGTCGGCCTCCTCGGACTTGAAGCCGGAGAAGTTCCAGGGCGAGGTCGAGTGCTGCAGCGGCGAGTAGAACATGTCGGGATCGACCGTCACGCTCCACCAGCCCCCGACGATGTCGAACTTCTTGGCCACCATCGCCTCGAAGTACTGGCCGGACTCGAGCGGCTGGACCTCCAGCGTGATGCCGATCTTCTTGAGCTGCTCGCGCAGGATCTCGCCGGTCTTCACCAGCACCGGCACCTGTGACTTGACGAGGTAGGTGAGCGTCAGCCCGCCGGTCATGCCGGCATCCGCCATGAGCTGCTTGGCCTTCGCGAGGTCGGGCCCGCCCTTGTGCGCGTTCACGCCCGTCGCCCACGGGCTGGGCTCCGGCGTGGGCTCGGCGGTGACGACGTGGCTGCCGTAGTAGACGAGCTTGACGATCTCCTCGCGGTCGATCGCCCAGGCGATGGCCTGGCGCAGCCGCTTGTCGCTGAACGGCGGCTTGCTCGCGTTGAGGTTCAGGTAAAAGGGCAGGGCGGGCCGGCCCGACGAGGCTTTGGGATCGCGCCCGCGCTCCAGCTCGGGGATGCGCTGCGGCGGCACCGTCTGGATCCAATTGAAGCGCCCGGTCTGCAGCCCCGTGAGGCGCACCGTGTCGTCTGCGGGCGCATAGAAGATGATCTTGTCGAGATAGGGCCGGCCGGCTCGGTGGTACTTCTCCCAGCGCTCGAGCGTGACGTGATCGTCCTTCACCCACTCGACGAACTTGTAGGGACCGGTGCCGATGGGGAAGAGCTTGGGATCCTTCTCCTTCAGCGCCTTCTCGTTCACGATCTCGGTGGCCTGGGAGAGCATGGCCAGCAGCGGCCCGAAGGGCTTGACCAGGTGGAAGCGCACCTGCGACTTGCCGACGGCCTCCACGCCCTCGACCGGCGAGAAGAAGATGCGCATCGGCAGCTTGTTCTTGGCATCCAGCAGCCGCGTGAAGGTGTAGACGACGTCCTGGGCGCTGAACGGCTCGCCGTTGTGAAAGACGGCGTTGTCGACCAGGTCGAAGAGCCAGGTCTTGTCGTTCTCCTGCTTCCAGGACTTCGCCAGGCCCGGCACGAACTGACCGGCCTCATCGACGTAGACGAGCTTGTTGTAGACGTTCTGGTAGATCTGCAGCGACGAGTAGAGCTGGGCGTAGCCCGGGTCCATGTTGACGGGCTTGTCGACGGTGGCCACCCGGAGCGTGCCACCCTTCTTCGGCGTGCCCTGGGCGAAGGCGGTGCGCACGCCGGGAGCGGCGACCGTGCCGAAGCCGGCGGCGGCGCCGGCCAGCCACTCGCGACGGCTCAGGCCGAGCGGGGCGTGCTGGGAATGCGTCCCGTTGATCTCGCTCATCGCGGCTCCCTCCCGGATCCGTCGTGGGTGACACCGTCCTTCATGACCAGGCTCACGCGCTCCATCGCCGCCATGTCCTTCAGCGGGTCGCCGTCGATCGCGATCAGGTCGGCGCGCTTGCCGACCTCCAGGGTGCCGACGTCCTTGACGATGCGACAGGCCTCGGCCCCCCACCGCGTGGCGGCCAGCAGCGCGTGCTGCGGCGTGACGCCAAGGCGCACCAGCGTCTGCATCTCGAAGGGCATGGCGCCGTGGACCGCGTCGGTGCCGCAGGCGAAGCGCACCCCCGAGGCCAGGTGGCGCGGGAAGTTCTCGGCGACGACGCGCCGGGCCCAGCGCATCTTGTCCATGATGGCCGGGCGCTGGCCGTCGCCGCCCTCGATGCCGTCGGGGTGCATGAAGATCGCGAAGGTGGTGATGAGCCACACGCGCCGCTCGATCATCAGCGCGATGTCCTCGTCGTCGGCCAGCGCGCCGTGCTCGATCGTGCCCACGCCCTCCTGCACGGCCAGCCGCAGCCCGGGCCCGCCATGGGCGTGGGCGGCCGCGTAGGTGCCGACCCGGTCGGCCTCCTCGACGGCGGCGCGGATCTCCTCGCGCGTGTAGGCGCTCGCGGTCGGCGTGGTGCCGGGCGAGCTCACGCCGCCGGTGACGAAGATCTTCACGTGGTTGGCGCCACGGCGCAGGTTCTCGCGGGCGCCGCGCCGCACGTCGTCCACGCCGTCGTAGCTGGCCAGCGCCCGGCCGTGACCGTTGTTGGCGGCCAGGCCGCGGCCGGCGATGAGCAGGCGCGGCCCGGTGATCACGCCGGCCTCGATGCCGTCGCGCAGGTCGACGTCGACGAAGTGCTCCTCGCCCATGATGCGCATGGTGGTGGTACCGCGAGCGAGGTCGTGACGGAGGTTCCGGGTGGCCGCCAGCGCCTGCGGCACCGGGCCGCGACAGAGCTGGCCGAGCTGATCGCCCTGGCCGGGCACGATGGACGCGTGGCTGTGGCAGTCGATCAGGCCCGGCATCACGAAGCGATCGCCGAGGTCGAGCGCCTCGACGCCGGGCGGCATCGTCGAGCCGACCGCGGTGATGCGGCCGTGATCGACCGTGACGACGGCGTTGCGTACCGGGGCGGCGCCGGTGCCGTCGAACAAGGTCCCGCAGCGGATGGCGCGCGCGGTCATGTCCGGCTTCCGTTGACCGCGACGCCATAGTCGCGCCGCGCCGCCTCGGCCGAGACGTAGCCTTCCCTCACGTCGCGTTCGACGGCCGCGTGCTCACGCGCCCCCGGCGGACCCCAGCCTCCGCCGCCGCCGGTCATGATGCGCACGACCTCGCCGGCCGCGATCGGATGCTGCGTGGCCTTGCGCACCTGACGCTTCGTCCCGTCCGGTGCGGTGATCTCCACACCGTTCACCGCGCCGTCATGCCCGCCGTTGATGCCCCAGGGCGGGGTGGCCTTGCGCTCCAGGCTGAAGGTGATGAAGGCCGGGATGAGGAACTCGTAGACGCGCTCGATGCCGAGCCCGCCGCGGTACGTGCCGGCACCGCCCGAGTCCTGGCGCAGGCTGTAGCGGCGGATGCGCAGCAGCGGCAGCCGCGACTCCACGACCTCGACGGGATTGTTGCGAGCCGTCGAGCCCGCGAAGATGATCATCGCGGATTCGCCGTCGAACGTCGGCCGGGCCCCGGTGCCGCCGGCGTTGAGATCGCCCTGGATGAAGAGCCGGCCGGTATCGGGGTGCGTGCCGAAGGCGATCGTCGGCATCTGATCACCATAGGCGCCGGCCGGCACCTGCTCGGGGATGGCCGGCGCCAGCGCCCGCAGCCCCAGCTCGATGAGCAGGTTGATCGGCACGTAGTAGCGCGCGGTCGGCGCCGGCTCCTCGGCGGCCAGCACCGAGCGCCGCGGGATGATCACGCGCAGCGGGCGGAAGCAGCCCTCGTCGACGGGGTCGTTCGGGGTCGTCAGGCACTTGATGAGCAGGCGGCACGCGCTGATGGTGATGGCGTCGCCGCAGTT
>Ga0310811_10006984_pt1 | contig 14432 bp, 13 predicted proteins | sample YCmetagenome_FD_207642 | JGI IMG/M metagenome (GOLD analysis project Ga0310811, IMG submission 207642) | Soil microbial communities from experimental microcosm in Duke University, North Carolina, United States - YC | ecosystem: Engineered > Artificial ecosystem > Soil microcosm > Unclassified ...
CCGGCGCGGCGGTGCGCAACGATCGCGCGCGCGCCGCCGAGCCCAACCCCAAGCGCGGCGGCGTGCTCAAGTGGGCGGGACCCGCCGAGGTCGCGCACTTCGACGTCCACCAGGGCGCGTTCCGGTTCGTGCTGGGCCAGATGTACAACAACCTGGTCCGCTTCAATCCGGCCGATGGGCTCAAGACGATCATCCCGGACCTCGCGGAGAGCTGGAAGATCTCGTCGGACGGCAAGACCTACACCTTCAAGCTGCGGGACGGGGTGAAGTTCCACGACGGCACGCCGTTCAGCTCGGCCGATGTCGTCGCCACGTTCTCGCGTGTCATCTTCCCGCCGGCCGGCATGGCCAGCATCTACAAGGACCAGTTCTCGGCCGTGGCCAAGGTGGAGGCGGTCGATCGCCTCAACGTGCGCTTCATCCTCAAGGAGCCCCAGCCGTACTTCCTGGAGCTCTTCACCCCCTCGTCGATGGTCGTCTACTCCAAGAAGGCGCTGGACGAGAACAACCAGGACCTGCGCAAGGTCATCGCGCCCGGCACCGGTGCCTTCATGTTCAAGGAGCGCAAGGTCGCCGAGAAGTGGGTGATGGTCCGCAATCCGAACTACTGGGACCCCGAGATCCCCTACCTCGACGGCATCGAGCTCCTGCACATCCCGGCGTGGACGGACCGCGGTACCGCCGTGCTCACCGGGCAGGCGGATTACTCGCCCAATGTCTCGCTGGAGACGCACCAGGAGGGGATGAAGCGCAAGGACATCGTGGGCACCGTCCGGTATCCGGGCGAGTTCAACTCCTACCAGGTGCACATCAACAACGAGCGCAAGCCCTTCAACGACCCGCGCGTGCGCAAGGCCATCAACCTGGCGGTGAGCCGGCAGAACCTCATCAAGGCGTTCGGCACCCAGGAGCCGATCATGCTCACCCGCTGGATGACGCACGCCAGCGAGTTCGCGACGCCGCTCAAGGAGCTGGAGACGATGCCCGGCTATCGGGCCGACAAGAGCGCGGATCTGGCCGAGGCCAAGAAGCTGATGGCGGCGGCCGGCCTGGCCGACGGCATCAAGAACGTCGACTTCGTCTCGGCCTCGGTTGCGCCCCACGCCGAGATCCTGGCCCCGGCGTTCCAGGACGAGCTCAAGCGCACACTCGGCATCGAGACGAAGATCCGCGTCATGGAGCGCGCGCTGCTCATCGAGGAGATGAAGAAGGGCACCTTCGACATGATGGTGCAGACGGAGTACCGCTCGCCCATCGGCGATCCCGGGCCGGGCTGGGAGATGTGCCTCAAGACCGGCGGCTCGCTGAACTTCTCGCGCTACTCGAACCCGGAGTTCGACAAGCTGCTCAAGCAGGTCAACGGCGAGCGGGACAAGGGCAAGCGCAAGCAGCTCTTCGCGCAGGGCATGGCGCTCCTGGACCAGACGGCGCCGCTCTACCTCATCGGCTTCACCGACCATCTGCCGATGTGGCGCAACAACGTGAAGGGCCACAACAGCGAGGCCCGCGTGTTCTCGGAGCTGGGCCGCGTCGACACGTTCTGGCTGGATCGCTAGCGGCCGGACGGGTGGAGCGGCAGCCCGGAGCCAGGTGCGGTCCGGCGCCTGACGGGGGCTGAGCGGAGCCGATGCGCAAGTATCTCGCCCGGCGCCTGCTCATCGCCGTTCCCACGTTGCTCGGCGTCACGGTGCTCATCTTCGTCGCCATGCGCATCCTGCCCGGCGATCCGCTGGCGGCGATCTCGGGCGAGGGCGCCGGCATGTACGTGCTCAACAAGGAGCAGCTCGCCGCCGCCCGGGCCACGCTCGGCCTGGACCGACCCTACCTGGTGCAGTACCTCGACTGGCTGCGCGACGTCGCCCGCGGCGATCTCGGCAAGTCGTTCTGGCGCGGGGAGCCCATCCGCGACCTGATCGTCCGCCGCGCGCCCATCACTGGCCAGATCGCGCTCATGGCCGTCGTGCTCTCGTGGCTGATCGGCCTGCCGGTGGGGCTGATCGGCGCGGTGTGGCGCAACTCGAGGACGGACTACGCCTCGCGGTTCGCCGTCACCTTGTTCATGGCCGTCCCCAGCTTCTGGGTGGCGCTGATGATCGTGCTGTCGCTGGTCCTGATCCTGACCTGGCGGCCGCCGCTGACCATCGCGTACCTCTGGGACGAGCCGGCGAAGAATCTGCAGATGACGATGGGCCCGGCGCTGGCGCTGGGGATCGCGCTGGCCGCGATGATGGCGCGCATCACGCGCTCCTCGGTGCTGGAGGTGCTGGGCGAGGATTTCGTGCGCACCGCCCGGGCCAAGGGCCTGCGCGAGGCCGTCGTGGTGCGGCGCCACGCGCTCGTCAACGCGATGCTGCCGATCATGACCGTGACGGGCACGGCGCTCGGCGCGCTGCTGGGCGGCTCGGTGGCGGTGGAGCGCGCGTTCGGCGTCCCCGGCCTGGGCCTGGCGCTGGTGTTCGCCGTCGCCGAGCGGGACTGGATGCTCATCCAGAACCTCGTGCTGCTCTACGGCGTGATCTTCGTGCTCATCAACCTGGTGGTCGACGTCAGCTACGGCTGGTTCGATCCCCGCATCCGCTACCAGTAGCCGTCGCGGCCGATGGCGCTGGTCCGCTTCTTCCGCTCCTCGCCGATGGGCGGTGTCTGCGCGCTCTTTCTCCTGTTGCTGGTGGGTGTGGCGGTGATGGCGGAGCGGCTGGCGCCCGACAACCCGCTGACCGCGCACTATGCGGTGACGCGCGAGCCGCCGCTGCGCAGCCACGTGCTCGGCACCGATCACCTCGGCCGCGACGTGCTGAGCCGGATCATCTTCGGCGCGCGCGTGACCCTGCTGGTGGCGATCACCTCGGTGCTGCTCGGCGACACCATCGGCTTCCTGTGGGGCGTGTCGAGCGGCTACCTCGGCGGCCGGACGGACCTGATCAGCCAGCGCGTGCTCGACGTGCTGATGTCCTTGCCCGCGCTGATCCTGGCCCTGCTGCTGATGGCGGCGCTGGGCGCGGGGCTGGCCACGGTCATCATCGCCATCGCGGTGACGCGCGTACCGCTCAGCACGCGGGTGGTGCGCTCGATGGTGCTGTCGGTGAAGGAGCTGGCCTACGTCGAGGCCGCCGGCGCCCTCGGCGCGTCGGGCGCACGGGTGATGGCGCGCCACGTCGCCCCGCAGTGCGTGGCGCCGTTCCTCATCATCACCACCGGCCACCTGGGCGCGGCCATCTTCATCGAGGCGGCGCTCAGCTTCGTGGGCGTGGGCGTGCCGCCACCCACACCGAGCTGGGGCAACATGCTGGGCGGCGTCCTCGCCGAGGCCTTCAAGCCCCCGTGGTGGATGGTCGTCTTCCCGGGGCTGGCGATCACGATCACCATCCTCGCGGTGAACCTGTTCGGCGACGCGCTGCGCGACTTCCTCGATCCGAAGCTGAAGTGATGACGAGCGAGGTGTGCACGACCGGACGCTGTGCTGATCGGCGATGGGCCCGACGCCACTGACCGTGCGGCGCTGGACGCGTGGAGTACGAGAGGCTCGTCGAGCTGGGCGCATCCGGGTGCGGGTCCCATCGGCGGCACCCGGTGTCGCCTCATCGGTGCCGGGGCAGCGCCGCGATCAGTTGATGCGCCGCGCGTGCCCCTGCCAGTACGGCTCGCGCAGCGCGCGCTTGAGGATCTTGCCCGAGGGGTTGCGCGGCAGCGAGTCGACGAAGTCGACGGAGGTCGGGCACTTGAAGTGCGCGAGACGCTCACGGGCGAAGGCCATGACGTCGGCGGCCTCGACCGTGGCGCCGGGCCGACGCACGATCACGGCCTTGACCGTCTCGCCCCAGCGCTCGTCCGGCACGCCGATGACGGCGACGTCGGCGACGGCGGGGTGATCGGAGAGCGCATTCTCGACCTCGGCGGGATAGACGTTCTCGCCGCCGGAGATGATCATGTCCTTCACGCGATCGGTGAGGAAGAGATAGCCCTCCTCGTCGAGGTAGCCCGCGTCGCCCGTGCGCAGCCAGCCGTCGGCGCCCAGCGTGCGCGTCGTCTCTTCCTCGCGCCCCCAGTAGCCCTTGAAGTTCTGCACCGAGCGCGTCCACACCTCGCCGACCTCGCCGGGTGCGCACGTTCGTCCACCCGGCTCGACGATGCGCAGCTCCACCCACGGGAACGGTCGTCCGGCCGAGCGCAGCAGCCGCGCCCGCGGCCCCTCCACGGTGTGATCGGAAGCAGGCAGCTGGGTGATGGCGCCGGTTGTCTCGGTGAGCCCGTAGACCTGTACGAACGGGCAGCGGAACGTGTGCATCGAGCGGACGAGCACCTCGTTGGTGATCGGCGAGGCGCCGTACACGATCGAGCGCAGCGCGCGGTAGTCGCGGTCGGCGGCGCCCGGCACCATCGTGAGGAACTGCAGCATCGCCGGCACGAACAGCGCGTTGGTCACCTGGTGGCGCTCCAGGGTCGTCAGGATCTCCGCCGGCACGAACTCGCGACAGAGGATGGTGTGGCCGCCCACGCCCATGCCGACGAGCGCCCAGCCCGAGCCGCCGATGTGGAAGAGCGGCATGCAGACCAGGTTCACGGAGCTCTCGTCGAACTGCCACCACGGCCCGACGTGCGGCAGCAACGTGCCGAGGCTCGCGTTGGTGAGCATCGCGCCCTTCGGCAACCCCGTCGTGCCCGAGGTGTAGAGCTGCATGGCGACATCGGTGGCCGCCACCGGCCGCTCCGGATCGGTGGCCGGATGCCGCATCACCCACGTCTCGTAGTCCTCGTGGCGCGGATGTCCGCCGATGACGACGATGCGCTCGACCGACTTGAGCGTGGGCTCCATCTCGTCGAGGTGGCCGACGAAGTCGGGGCCGACGACGAGGACGCGAGCGCCCGCGTCGTTGATCACGTAGGCCATCTCCGCCGGCGTCAGTCGCCAGTTGACGGCGACGTTGACGATGTTGGCCTTGCCGCCGCCCAGGAGGACCTCGAAGTACTCGGGCCCGTTCTTGTCGAGGAACGCCACGCGGCTCTGCTCGCGGAGACCGGCGGCGAGCAGCGCCTGGGCCACGCGACTGGACCGCGCGTCCATCTCCGCCCAGGTGATGGTCCTGGTACCGTAGGTGATCATCGCGCGGTCGCCGTGCTTCCGCGCGTGCTCGCGAATCACACCGCCGAGCGACCAGGCCATGCTACGCCATCTCCCAGCTCTTGCCGTCCCAGGCGATGACGTCCTCGAGCAGCTTGATCACGCCGGCCGCGTACGTCGCGAAGAGGTGCTCGCCCTTCTCGGCGGTGGCGGCCTGCGGATGGCCGATGTGGCCGGTCACCGTGCGGTCCTTCGTCGTCCAGCCGCGATAGGCGGGCTCGAAGCCGAACCCGAAGCCAACCGGCTCGTGGCGCGCGAAGTCCTTCACCAGGTGCGGCGCCAGCCGCAGCATCATCGACGTCTCCCACTCGCAGGCGTGGCCCATCTGCGACTGCACGAGGTCGGCGCGACCGGCGTAGGGATTGGCGTTGTCCCAGTAGGACGCGAAGAGCAGCAGCAGGTCCGCGCGATCGCGGTGCCGCTGCCGCAGCTCGAAGATGGCCTGCTTGCCCGGGGTGATGTTGCCGCCGTGGCCGTTGACGAACACGATGCGCCGGAAGCCGTGGGCGATCAGGTTCTCGGCCAGGTCGTTGAGCAGATCGAGGTAGACGCGCGGGCTGGCAGAGAGCGTGCCCTGGAAGTCCATGTGATGGTGCGAGTTGCCCAGCCACATCAGCGGCGTGATCAGCACCCGGTTCGCCATCGCCGCGCCGACGCGCCGCACGACCTCGCCCACCAGCAGGCTGTCGGTGAAGACCGGCATGTGGTGTCCGTGCTGCTCGAGCGCCGCGACCGGCACGACCACCGGGATGTCGCGCGAGAGGTTGCCGATCTCCGGCCACGTCATCTCCTGCAGCAGCATCGCGATCTCCTCCAGGCGCCGTCCGAGATCCGGCGTCCACGTGAATGCCGCTATGGTATCCGTTCCTGGCCACGATCGCAGACGGGCATCAGTCGCCCAGCCGTTGCTGTCGCCATTGCCGGATGGCCTCGGCGTGCAACGGATAGTGGCCGTACGTGTCGAGCCGCAGCCGATGGCGAAAGCGGGTCTCGCTGCCGAGCTGGTGCTCCGGCGTCTGCGCGACCAGCTCGACGAGCCGCGCGTGGGTTGCCGCCGCCTGCGCGCGCACCTCGGCCAGCGTCAGTCCCCGCTTGCGCTCCGTCATCAGCGCGTTGAACGCGTCGAGGCCACCGTACTGCACGGAGTAGCGCGGCGGCGTGCCGCCCCGCAGGATGAGCGGCAGGTGCTCGAGCGCCTCCTCGTCCCACGTGGTCACGTGGGCGATGCTGTCGCGCACCGACCACTCGCCGGTGACACCGGGCTGCATCAGCTGGGCGTCCGAGAGCCCAGCGTATGAGGCGTTGAACGCCGTCCACGCTCTCTCCAGCTGCAGCAGGAGCCTGTGCCGTCGATCCACGAGGGCGGATCCGGCGCGCGGCATCACATTGCGCGCCGGAACGTCAGGTTGATGCGCTGACTGCCCAGCGCCGGGTGACGCCCCGGCTCGAGCGGGAGCACGCCGTGATAGCGCAGACGCGCGGGGCCGCCCCACACGACCACGTCGCCGTGAGTGAGCGGGACGCGGCGCGGCGTATCGGAGCGCTGCAGCCCGCCGAACAGGAAGACCGCGGGCAGGCCGAGCGAGACGGAGACGATCGGTGCTGCGTAGTCGCGCTCGTTCTTGTCCTGGTGGAGGGACAGGCGCGCGCCGGGCTCGTAGCGGTTGATCAGGCACGCGTCGGGCGCGAAGCTCTCGAAGCCCGCGCGCGTGGCCGCCTGGCTCGCCAGCTCGCCGAAGGCCTCCGGCATGGCCGGCCACGGGCGGCCGGTCTGCGGATCCTCACCGTCGTAACGATAGCCCGTGCGGTCGGTGACCCAGCCCGCCGTCCCGCAGTTCGTCATCGCGACCGACATGGGCTGGCCGCCGGGTGTGGTCATGAAGCGGAACGGCGCGCGCCTCACGACCAGGCGCAGCGCGGCGAGGCACGGTGCCTCGAAGCGCTCGGCGAAGCCGCCCAGCAGCACGGCGCCGGGTGCCAGCGGCACCTCGCGCCGGTCGGCCTCGAAGAGGTCGCCGATCACTTCGCGTCGTGGAAGATGACGCCCAGGGTGTGGCGGTGGCCGGCGCGCAGCCGGCTCACGCCGTGCCTGAGCGCGACCCGATAGGTGCCGCGACTGCCCCGGACCGGGCGATGACGGACCGCGAAGATGACCGCATCGCCCTGGCGCAACGGAACCACCTCGGCGCGCGACTGCATTCGCGGGCGCTGCTCGGTCAGCACGAACTCGCCGCCGGTGAAATCCTTCTCGGGCTGGGAGAGCAGGGCCGTGAGCTGCAGCGGGAAGAGATGCTCGCCGTACACGTCCTGATGCAGGGCGTTGAAGTCGCCGGCGCCGTACTGCAGCAGCAGCGGCGTGGGCTTGGTCTGGCCCGCCTCGTGGCAGCGGCGAGTGAACGCGGCGAGCGTATCGGGGAAGCGGACGCCAACGTTCATCGACGCGTTCCAGCGATTGGCGATGGGCGCCAGTCGAGGGTACAGCGCCGTTCGCAGCGAGGCGACGATGGCGGGCAGCGGATAGGCGAAGTACTTGTACTCGCCGCTGCCGAAGCCGTGGCGCGCCATGACCACCCGGCTGCGGAAACGGCGATCGTCGTCGTAGAGGCCGGCGAGGCTCGAGCACTCCTCGGCGCTGAGGAGCGAGTGGAGCATCGCCCAGCCGTGGTCGTCGAGGTGCGTCGAGAGGCTCGTCCAGTCCACCGCGCCCAGGCGGGTGTCGATGGCGGTGGCGCTCTCCGGTCGTGCCGTGACTGCCGTGGCCATTGCCTTCTCCATCCTCCATGAGGGTATACGGCCGGCCGCGTCAAAGAGGTGGAACTCCGCGCGCCACGTGGCGATGCGCGCGCCGGGGCCGTGGGTTAGAGTAGCGGCGACTCGCCGAGAGGAGGACCGCCATGCCGTTCTACGAGAGAGGCCCCGTCCGCATCCACTACGAAGAGGTCGGCTCCGGATTTCCGTTGCTGCTCATCCCCGGCGGCGGGCTCAACTCGTCGTTCGCCTCCTGGGAGACCGCCTCGCCCTTCAAGCCGATGGAGCGGTACCGGAGCGACTTCCGCTGCATCTGCGCCGACCTGCGCAACGCCAATCCCGGCACGTCCACGGGCCCGCTGGAGATCGATCGTCCCTGGGACGCCTACACCGACGACCAGCTCGGGCTGATGGACCACCTGGGCATTCGCGAGTTCCTGGTGATGGGCTTCTGCATCGGCGGCCCGATGATCCATAACCTGATCCGCCGGGCTCCCGAGCGCGTGGTGGCCGCCGCGATGATGCAGCCCAGCGGCTACCGGCCCGAGCAGCCCGACCTCTTCTATCAGAACAACACCAAGGGCTGGGGCCCGCAGCTCTGCGAGAAGCGCCCGGACATCACGATGGCGATGGTCCACGACTTCCTCACCAACATGTACACCAAGCGCGCGGACTTCGTGTTCACGGTGACGCGCGACTTCGTGCGGACCATCAAGCAGCCGCTGCTGATCGCGCCCGACGACGTGCCCGCGCATCCTTACAAGGTCGCCATGGAGGTCGCCAGCCTCGCCCCGAAGTCCGAGGTGACGATCTATCCCTGGAAGGACACGCCGGCGCACATCGACGAGGTCGTCGAGCACGCGCGCCGCTTCCTCAAATCGCACGTGCCCGCGCGCGCGTAATCGCCGATCACGGCTTCGACGTCGTATGCGCGGGGGTGGCTGCTCCGGGCAGCCACCCCCGCACGTCAAGGGGCCAAGACGCCAGGATCCCACCAAGGAGACCGCTCATGCTCGTCGAGTACACGTGCGCCGACCACGTCGCGACGCTCACCCTCAACCGGCCGGAGAAGCTCAACGCGTTCAGCGACGAGCTGGTGGTGGCGCTGGGGGAGGCGCTGCGGCGGTTCGACGCCGATGGCGACGCGCACGTCGCCGTCATTCACGGCCGGGGCCGAGCCTTCTCCAGCGGTGCCGACGTGCGGCAGCGCCAGCTGCGCTCGCGCGAGGAGTTCGAGCGGCTCGGTGGGCCTCAGGGGTTCGGCGCCCACTCCGGCGATCTGTTCACGCGGTCCGTCAACTGGAAGCCGGTGATCGCGGCGCCGCACGGCTACGTCCTGGGGCTCGCCGTCGGCATCGTGCTGGAGTCCGATCTCATCGTGGCCGAGGCGGGGACCAAGTTCCAGATCACCGAGACACCGCGCGGCCTCGGCGGCGCGAAGTACTGGGGGATGATGCACTTCCGCGGCGCCGGCGCCTTCGGCACCGAGGTGGCGCTGACAGGCCGCTTCTTCACGGCGGAGGAAGCGCTGGCTGCCGGCGTCATCAACCGCGTGGCGCCGGCGGGGGCGCACCTGGACGTGGCGCGCGAGCTCGCGCAGGCCGTGGCCCAGAACCCGCCCCTCAGCGTCCGGGCCACGGTGCGCTCACGTCGCTGGTACATGGACGAGCTCGGCCGAGCGATCGCGATGCAGATGGCGCCGCTGAAGCTCTATCTCACCGAGGACTTCCAGGAGGCGGCGCGCGCCTTCGTGGAGAAGCGCAAGCCGGGGCCGTTCAAGGGACGCTAGCAGGACCCGCGCGGAGCCCGGTCTCATCGGGCTCCGCGCGCGAGAGAGGACGTTCGATCGGCACGACTAGCGGCTCTGGTAGCCCCATCCGTGATCGCGATCCCGTCGCCAGCCGCGCGTGTCGGCGACGTAGCGCGGGTTCAGACCACCGATGCTCGGGTGCGCCACCCAGGTCTGCGCGGTACGGTCGTAGATCCACTCGCCGCGCTGGACGCGCGCCGGTACGCTGTCGAGGTCGACCGGCTGATAGGCCGGCCCCTGGGGCTCGTAGACCTCATACCGATGGCGCGGGGGCAGGATCAGGCGCACTCCGCCGCGGTCGTACGCGTAGCCCGGGCCGTAGGAATAGTCGGAGACGCCGGGGTGGTTGTACCAGATGCCGGCCGTCCGATCGTAGATCCACTCGCCGCGGGCCACCCGATCCGGAACCGTCCGCGGATCGACAGGCGTGTAGGCACCGTTGGTCGTGTTGTAGACCTCGTACCGGTGCGACCACTCAACGTAGCGCTGCGCGGGAGCCGGCCATGATTGCGCGACCTGGACCGGACGCGCCGGGAACGGCTCGGCAGCCTGCGTCGCGACAGGAACCGCGAGGGCCAGAGCAGCCAGGACCGGTGCCAGATATCTCATGACGTGACCTCCTCTTGTGCTGCCTTCACGTCATTTGACGGCTTCCGGGCCGGGCTTGTTCAGCGCCGGGATCGACCCCCGTTCCGGCGCCGTCCGCGGGGCCGACCACCCCGCCGGGCGCTCGCGCGGCGAGCGCCCGCCCGCGCCGGCGCGTCACCGCCCAGGCGCTGTGGATCGGTCTCGCGCGGATCGAGCGTGCGCAGGGTCGTGTTCACGCGCGCGCTGCCGCCGCGCCCCCGCACGATCAGCGTGCAGCGATGCTCGCCGGGCGGGGGGGCGGTGATCCACGCATCGGCGCCGCGCGCGATCCGGCGACCGTCCACCACCCACTCGCACGCCTCGGCATCGGCCGGCGCGCCGTCGTCCTCGGTGATCGCGCCCCACAGGCGCAGCGCTGCGCCCGCGAAGAACGGCCGTCCGGCCTCGGGGCTGAGAATGCTCACGATCGGCGGGCGCCGCGGCATCACGACGGCCCGCGACATGCGGCTGATGCTGTGGAACCCGTCGTGCGCGAGCAACCGGAAGACGAGACGACCGCTCGGCAAGGTCTCGGCACTGAAGCGATGCTCACCGCCGGTGAGGCCCACGGCCAGACCGTTCCACGAGCGGCCGCGGTCCTTCGAGAACTGCAGCGAGAACTCGAGCTCGCCCTCGCCGCGCGCCTGCCACCTGGCCCGGCCCGCTCCGCGCTCGACGGTCACCGAGAAGCTGCGGATCGAAGGGGCACGCTCCGGCGCCTCGCGCCACGTCGGCCACCATCGCCTCGAAGACGAATGGGCCGGGAGCGGGAGCGGTCGCGCCACAGCCGCAGCCGCTACCCTGAGCGGGCAGGCGCACCACCGGTGCTGCGGCGAGCACCTCGCCCTCGGCGCCGACCAGCTGCGCGACGTACGGCGTGGCCACCGCGCCGCGCGTGGACGGCAGCGCCGGCACGCGCATCACGCTCTTGACCTCCACGGTGCGGGCGTCGTCGATCGTTCCCAGGATCGAGATGACCGGACGCGCCTTCAGCCGCTCGATCGGCCCGCCCTCCCAGCGAGGCGGGTCGGGGATGTATTCCCACGGCCACAGGTAGGGGTCAACGAGATCCGGCGGGCGATAGTGCTGCACGCCCACCCGCCGCGGGTTGAAGGCGTCGTTGAAGGACAGCCGGGCGTGCGTGAAGATCGAGATCCATCGCGGCCCGCAGTAGGACATGTAGTCCTTCTCGGTGGGCTGGTGGATGGTACCGTTGCGGATGTCGAGGCCGAACTCGCCGAGCGAGGCCGTGGGGCTGTTGGCCGGATCGTACGGCTCGTAGGCCGGATAGCTGGCGTCGATGGTCGGGTTCGGCGTGAACGTGATGGAGTTCTCGCCGGTCTGCACCAGGAGGAATCGCGGCAGCCCGCACGGCGCGTGCTTGAGCCCCGCGCCGTGCCCGATCTCGTGGGTCATCGTGATCTGGTCGGTGTCGGTGCCCGCGCTCACGCCGTGCAGCTCGCAGCCGGTCACGGGACCGACCGGCATGTTCGCGGGCAGCAGCCCGTAGTAGATGACGTCGTTACGGTTGCCGTCGTTGTTCTTGATGAGCGACAGCCAGTAGGTGAACGCGCCCCAGCCCTCCGAGCAGCCACCCGACTCGGTAGGCGGGCCGGTCAGCGGCGCGAACCAGTTCATCTGCCCGGCACTCGAGAAGACGCCGGCGGCCTCGACCGGGTTCGTTGCCAGGGTCCACGCTGCCGTCGCTTGCAGATTGGCCAGCCCTGGGGCGGGCAGATCGACCGTCGGCGGATTGTTCGCGTCGACCGTGGGGTCGGGGCCGTTGTAGTGCACGAAGACGCCGCGCAGGCTGAGCGTCTGCAGCAAGGTCGCGTCGACGGTCTCCTGCCAGCTGTCGATCACCGTCTTGCTCGCATCGCCGGCCGCCCAGACACGGGCCGTGAGCCGCACCACGCCTTCCATCAGGGGCCCGGGGACGATGAAGTTGAGTGTGGCGCCGATGGTGCCGCGCTCGGTCGCGTAGTCCGGATCGCGCAGCGCGGTCGTCGTGCCCGGCACCTGTGGCCCCAGGGTGGCCACCGAGGTCCATCCGGCGAGAAACGCTCCCGACCGGTGCTCGACGAGCAGATCGCCGGTGAGGTCCTGGCTGGCGGCGTAGAGGCCGCAGCGGACGTACACGCGCACCCAGGCCGGCTTGCGCGCGACGAGCCGGAGCGAGTTGTTCGGGCCGCGATCATCGGCGTTCGTCAGGTGACGCTCGGCCCAGAAGTACTGGATGCCCTGCGTGACCTCCACGCCCGCGACGTACGAGCGGATGAGCCAGGGCGTCACGTCGATCCCGGCGCCGACCCGCTGCGCGGTGGCGGTGAAGTCGAGCAAGGTCCGCAAGCTCACCGAGCTCGCGTCGGCATCGAAGCGGCCCATCAGGACCTCCAGTCAGCGGTGGCGCCCATCGAGGGGAAGCAGCGAGCCCAGCGTTGCACGAACACATAGCGCCCCGCTCGACGGCGTGTCAAGGCGCCGGCCGCGCGGTGAGCTCTCCGGCGATGAGCCGGCACGCCCTCGCACCACCCGAAGCCCGGCCGGCGCGCCCTCGTCTCGCGCCGGCCATCGTCCACCGCGTGCTCGCAACACCGGGGGAACCGCTGGCGATGGCGGACCGGCAGCGCTTCGAGCCGAGGCTGGGGCACTCGCTGGCGCACGTGCGCGTGCACCGCGATGCGCTGGCTGCCGCGTCGGCCGATGCCGTGGCCGCCGCCGCGTACACGGTGGGATCGCACGTCGTCTGGGGACGCGATGCCGGACCCGGCTCGCGGGCCCACGAGTGGACGCTGGCCCACGAGCTCGCCCACGTCGTGCAGCAGCGCGACGGCGCCCTGGCCGGTGCGATCCCCCTCGGCGCGCCGGACTCGCATCACGAGCGCGCGGCCGATCGCACCGCGCACCATCTACTGAGGGGTTCGATCGCGCCACCGCCGAGCGCGGCGCCGCTGCAGCTCGCGCGGCAGCCCCGGCTCACCATCGTCGACGTCGAGAGCGGACCGACCGAGAAGGAGCTGAAGGTCATCGTCGACGACCCCTCCTGGAACAAGTGACGTCGCGCCGCGCTGGTCGCTGATCCGCCTCGGACAGAACGACACCGTCTCGCCGCCCGCGACGCCGTTGCCCTGTTGTGGTGCACGGGTGCCCTGTCGCTGGCCAGGTCGTCCCCTTGCGATGACACGCGTGCCGCTCCGTCATGCGTCGGCGTGCGACGTCGCGGCCCATCGTCGTCGCGACGACCCGCAGAGCTTCCGCGACGTTACGCATCGATTCGCGTGCCGGCCGCCGCCGAACGCGCTCCGCTTCGACCTCGCTGATGCCACATCCGGCGTGGCCGGGTTCTTGCCGGGTCCGCATCCGAATGCGCGTCTCGGCGGTCGGCGAGGTTCATCCGGGCAAGCGAGGAAGACGGCCATGCGCCTGGTGACGGCGGCGCTCTGCATCATGGGGGTGTTGATCGGGATCGTGGGAGGGCTCACGGGCGGCTACACGCTCTGGGGTCAGGAGGCGACAGAGGTCCCGGCCCTGCGCGGCGAGCTCGAGAAGACCCGCTCCTGGCTGCTCGACGAGATCAGCCTGTCCGACGAGCGGTGCGAGAATCTCCAGGCCGGCCTGACGAAGGCCCAGGCTGATCTGGTCCAGACCCGTCGTGACCTGGCGCGGAGCCGGGCCATCCTGGAGGCATCCGGCATCGCCAGGCCGGACCTGCATGCCAGCGATGCGGGCGAGGGGACCCGACCCGCCTCGCGCTAGACTCTCCAGGTGAACCCTGACGTCGTCGCGGCGATCGCTCGTCTGCGGACCGACGACGTCCTCTCCTCCCAGCAGGCCGCCTTCTTCGATCGCGTCGCCCGGCGCCGCCTGGTCTCCGTCCGGCTCGAGATCCGCGCGCTGCTCTATCTGGGGGTCCTGCTCCTGACCTCGGGCGTCGGCGTGCTCGTCGTCGAGCATCACCAGCAGATCGGCCCCCTGGTGATTGCGCTGTCGATCGGCCTGGCGGCGCTGGGGTGCCTGGTCTGGGCAACGCGGCAGGCGCCGTCCTTCTCGTGGCGCGAGGTGCCCTCGCCCAGCGTGGCGCTCGACTACGTCCTGCTGCTGGGCCTGCTGCTGCTCGCCGGCGTGGGC
>Ga0310811_10006985_pt1 | contig 14431 bp, 17 predicted proteins | sample YCmetagenome_FD_207642 | JGI IMG/M metagenome (GOLD analysis project Ga0310811, IMG submission 207642) | Soil microbial communities from experimental microcosm in Duke University, North Carolina, United States - YC | ecosystem: Engineered > Artificial ecosystem > Soil microcosm > Unclassified ...
TGCTGTCGCTCGGCGGCCCTTCCACTCGTCCGCGCCAGCCGTCCGGCGTTCTTTGCGCGCTGTCCGCCGGGAGCGCCAGCGGGAGGCGGCGGCGTGCGCCGTGACGGCGGCGCGTGCGGCCCGGTTAGGGCCGCCTTGAAGACGTACAGAAAGTTCTCACAGGGTCCAAGCGAGCAAGGGAGCGGTCATAGCGCCGTGATTCTTGCTGTGGGGGCAACCTCGCGTACCCAGCGTAGACCAGAGGCTGTCAGATTATTTAAGGGTTCTCTTTTCTTATAGGTTCCAGTCTGGGTGTAGTACCATCCCCATATGCGACATATAGTCGCAAAGTGGACATAGGTCGACTACTTGGAGACCAAAGCCCGGCGGCCCGTCCGAGGAGCGCTGGCCCTGCTGGCAGCCGCGAAGCTAGTGCGTATCGAGGTGAAGCGCGGGTGACTGACTCATCAGTCGACTTCGGGGCGGTGTTCAAGGCCCTCGTGGCCCCATTGCTGGTAATGACGCCGGACTTCGTCATCCTGGCGGCCAGTGACTCCTATCTGAAGGCGATGGGGCGGGGCCAGGCGGACCTGCTCGGCCACGACTTCTTCGCCGTCTTCCCCCCCAATCCAAACGATCCCGACGCGATGGAGGATTATCTGCGTGCTTCCCTGGAACGGGTTGTCGCCACCGGCGAGCGGGACTTCATGGCTGCGCAAAGGTACGACGTCGAGGCGAGCGGCAGACAGGGCGTGTTCGAGGAGCGGTACTGGAGCGCGATCAACACGCCCGTCCTCGGCCCGGACGGCGAAGTGGAACTGATCATTCATCGGGTCGACGAGGTCACTGACTTCGTCCAGCATCTGGGGCGGTCCGGCGAACGCGGCGTCACGGGGGCGCGGGCGGAGCTGGAGGCGATGAGAACCGACGTCTACGTTCGCGCACGCCAGCTCCTGGACGTCAACGAGCGACTCAAGCACACCACGTCGGGGCTTCGCGAGGCCATCGAACGGCAGCGGCGGTTCGTCTTCGACGCCTCCCACGACCTGCGCAACCCGATCACCGGGCTGCTGACCGAACTAGAGGTCGCGCTCTCAGAACCTGACAGCGACCTGCACCCGGTCCTCCGCAAATCGCTGCGAGACGCCGAGCGACTCAATGACATCGTCACCGATCTGCTCGAACTTGCCCGCCTGGGCACCGCGACACCCGCCACCCCAGAACCGGTCGACCTGGCCCACCTCGTGATGGACGAACTGGAACGCCGCACTCTGACCGCCACCGTCCTCACCCGGCTCGACAAGCAGGTGGTGGTGCGCGCGTCCCGAATCCGGCTGGCCCGGCTCCTGGGCAATCTGCTGGCCAACGCCGAACGGCACACCACTACGACGATCGAGATCATCGTCACCACCGACCCGCCCAATGCGGTCCTTGAAGTCATTGACGACGGCCCCGGCATTGCCCCGGCTGACTGCGAAAGAGTCTTCGAACGCCTCTTCCGCCTGGACGATGCCCGTCGCCAGGATCCCGGAGGCTCCGGGCTCGGTCTGCCCATCGCCCGCGAGATCGCCCAGGCCTACGGGGGCCACCTCTACGCCGCCGACCACTCCACCGGTGCCCGTTTCGTCCTACGCCTCCCGTTCGTTGCCTAGGATCTGTTGAGCGAAGGTGGATCTTGGCGACGGACGGGCATTGAGGTCGGCTGGTGGTAGCGACGCACCGACCCATCTTCGAACATGTGTGCGCCTGATCGCCATCTGTTCGATCCGGGTCGGTGCGGTCGCATTGACTGGTCCTCGGCCGGTCAATTTCAGGATGTAACCGTCTCCGCCAGCACCCACTGGATATAGGCGGGGTTGCCGTCCACGACCGGTAGGGCGATCACGCATGGCACGTCGTAGGGGTGCTCTGCGTCTGCGCGTTCAACGATCTTGGGCACCAGCGATCGGCGGGTGTGGAGCGCAACGCGCGCCTCCTGGGCGTCGTGCACGCTGCCGGCCCAACGGTAGATCGAGCGGATGGCAGTGATGTTGTGTCCACCCGCTGCCAGCCGGTCATTGACCAGCCTTCGGGTGAATCCCACCAACCATTCGGCACTGTCTGACGTCACCACAACCTCGCAGACGTCGTCGTCGCTCATGTCGTGGTTTCGCGCTGCTTGAGTTCGTTGATCGCTGCGGTGGCCTCTTCCTCGGTGCGAGCCATTGCGCCCCATCCGGTGACGATTTTTCCGTCGTAGCTCGTGCCCACCCACCGACCGGACATGTACTGCCCGTGGGGATGGAGCACGAAGTACATCGTCCCCTTTGATCGGACTGACCCGTCGACTGCGGCGTACCACCCCATCAGGATTTCGTTATCCCAAATGCGCAGTTCGCCTCGCCAGTGGTAGCCGCCGTCCTCAATGGCGATGCCTCGGGTCGTCGTCTCCACGTCGATGCGCTCACCCTCCTGTCGGAACCTCACTTCCTGGAGGGTGATCACCTCCTCGTGATCCTTGGACGTCTGCCAGGACGCCCACCAGTCACCAGAGAGATTGATTCGGTGACTCGGCACGCCGGCCAGCTCGCCAACCGAGATGTCGAGCGCGTTGGCAATGGCAACGGCGACCGAGAGCACCGGCTGCTGCTCTCCCGCCTCATACCGCCTGATCTGCCGCCTATCGCCGACGCCCTGGGGAAGCTCGCCACGGAGGCGCTGAGTAAGGAAGATCCAGATGGATCGGGCACGTAACGGGCACGGAAGATCGAAGCCTGGGTCGGGAATTGTCCTCTGACCTGGGCCTTTGTTTGTGGAGCGGGTGACGGGAATCGAACCCGCGCTGTCAGCTTGGGAAGCTGATGTTCTGCCATTGAACTACACCCGCGTGGGCCGACCGTGTACGCCGACCGCGTCCCTACTGTAGCGGAAACTCGACCCACTCCTGCAGTCCCCGGACTCCCGATCTTCACTTCGGGCCCACCGTGCGGCCGACTTGATGAAGACGCACGGGGAGGCGTGGCCGCCGTGTCAGCGACCATTAGCCTTGCACCGTGCTGCTTTCCGATCGTGACATCCGTACAGAGATCGAGTCGGGACGGGTCAAGCTGGACCCCTACGACCCCGAGATGATCCAGCCGTCCAGTGTCGATGTGCGTCTGGACCGGTACTTCCGGGTCTTCGAGAACCACCGCTACCCGCACATCGATCCGGCCACGGAGCAGCCTGACCTCACCCGGGAGGTCGAGCCGCAGGGCGAGGAACCGTTCATCCTCCACCCCGGCGAGTTCGTGCTGGCCAGCACGTACGAGGTGATCAGCCTGCCCGACGACATCGCGTCGCGGCTCGAGGGCAAGTCGAGCCTCGGCCGGCTGGGCCTGCTCACCCATTCCACGGCCGGCTTCATCGATCCCGGGTTCCAGGGACACGTCACCCTCGAGCTTTCCAACGTGGCCACCCTCCCGATCAAACTGTGGCCCGGCATGAAGATCGGTCAGCTCTGCATGTTCCGGCTCAGCTCGCCGGCGGAGTTCCCCTACGGTTCCGACCGGTACGGCTCCCGCTACCAAGGGCAGCGTGGTCCCACGCCGAGCAGGTCGTACCTCAACTTCCACCGCACGTCGATCTGAGCGGTCGAGGGCCCGGCAGCGTGTCAACAGGGGACAGGAGGGCAACCACAAGGGGAAGAGCAGGTTACAAGTGGGTGTGCGATGCCTTAAGTTCGCATTTCTACAGGTAGGCCGTACTCTTCTCTGCGGACCATTCCCGCACATCTGGAGAAACGACGTGCGACTGCGTCTCACGCCCCGTGAGGACAGCTACTACGAGTTGTTCGCAGACTCCGCGAACAACCTCGTCACCGCGTCCCGTCTGCTGGTTGAGATCATCGGCGACGACTCGGACAGGGAAGCCCTGGCCGAGAAGATGCGAGCCTGCGAACACGCGGGCGACGAGCGTACTCACGCGATCATGAATCGTCTGAATGAGAGCTTCATCACGCCGTTTGATCGCGAGGACATTTATCGCCTCGCCTCGAACCTCGACGACGTGATGGATTTCATGGAGGCAGCCGCCGATCTGATCGTGCTCTACCAGATCGACCACCTGCCGAAGGAGGTCGTCCGCCAGGTCGAGGTCCTCGAGAGGGCCGCCGAGCTGACGGCGGACGCCATGCCGCGGCTGCGGTCGATGCAACACCTCAACGAGTACTGGATCGAGATCAACCGCCTGGAGAACCAGGCCGACCAGATCTACCGACGGCTGCTCGCCAAGCTGTTCAGTGGGGAGTTCGACACGCTCACCGTCATGAAGATGCGTGAGGTGATCGAGCAGCTGGAGTTGGCCGCCGACGCCTTCGAGCACGTGGCGAACACGATCGAGTCGATCGCGGTCAAGGAAAGCTAAGTGGATCTCGCTATTGTCATCGGCGTCATCGTCATCGCCTTGGCGTTCGACTACACCAACGGCTTCCACGATGCCGCCAACGCGATCGCGACCTCGGTGTCGACGCGGGCCCTGACGCCCCGGATCGCGCTTCTCATGGCCGCGGTGATGAACTTCATCGGTGCGCATCTCGGCCTGTCGGTGGCTCAGACGGTCGGCAGCGGGATCATCGACGCCCCTCAGGGCAGGCATGGCCTGGTGGTCGTGGGCGGCGCGCTGACCGGCGCCATCGCCTGGAACCTCATCACCTGGTACTTCGGGCTTCCGTCCTCCAGCAGCCACGCCCTGATCGGCGGGCTGGTGGGCTCCGCCCTGGCGGCGAGCGTGTCGGTGCACTGGAAGGGCGTGCTCGACAAGGTCGTCATCCCGATGATCCTTTCGCCGGTGGTCGGCTTCCTGCTGGGCGGGATCATCATGATCGCCATTTTATGGATCTTCCGCCGGTCGAATCCGCACAAGACCAGCCGCGGGTTCCGATACGCCCAGACGGTCTCGGCGGCTGCGATGGCCCTCGGGCACGGTCTGCAGGACGCCCAGAAGACGATGGGTGTGATCTTCCTCGCCCTGGTCGTCGGGGGGCACATCTCGCCCACGGCCGACATCCCGGAGTGGGTCATCACCGCGTCGGCGGCGGCGATCTCGCTGGGCACCTACGCCGGCGGCTGGCGCATCATGCGCACTCTCGGCCGCCGCATCATCCACCTGGACCCGCCGCGGGGCTTCGCGGCCGAGTCCGCCGCGGCGACCGTCCTCTACACGGCGGCGATCGCGTACGGCGCGCCGATCTCGACGACGCACACGGTCACCACCGCGATCATGGGTGTGGGGGCCACCAGGCGCCTTTCGGCGGTGCGGTGGGGCGTCGCCGGAAACATCATCACCGCGTGGGTCCTCACGATTCCGGCGGCCGCCCTGGTCGCCGCGCTCGCCTACTACATCCTGAACCTGATCATCGGCTAGTCACCGGCGATACATGACGTCGGTCTTCCACCGGCTGAACCCCAGCGACTCGTAGAGCCTGACCGCCGCGTGGTTCTCCTCGTCCACGTAGAGCATCACCTGCGGCAGGCCGAGCGCGCGCAGGTGCACGAGCCCGGCGAGCGTCAGGGCCCGGCCCAGCCCCGTCCCCTGCTCGGCGGGGTCCACCCCCACCACGTAGACCTCGCCGACGGGCTCGTGCCCGCCGTCCTCGCCGTCACGGTGGACCTTCGTCCAGTGGAAGCCCGCCAGTGTGCCGTCCCGCCGTACGGCGAGGAAGAAGCCGGCCGGATCGAACCAGGACTCCCGTTCCCGCTGCTCGACGTCGTCGATCGTCCACGCACCCTGCTCGGGGTGCGCGGCGAAGGCGAGCGCGTTGAGCGCCACCCAGGCGTGCTCGTCCTTGCCGGTCTCGAACGTGCGCAGCCGTACATCGCCGGGCAGGACCGGGTCCGGCGTCGGCGTCTCCAGCGAGCGGCGCATCTGCCACAACGACCGGCTGCGGCTCAGCCCCGTCGATGCCGCCAGCCGGGACGCGGCGGGGTGGTCGCCGTGCGCCCACAGCCGGATCCGGCCGCCGCTCTCCTCGAGGACCGCCTCCAGCAGTCGCCGTCCCAGGCCGCGGCCGCGGAACGCCGGGTGGACCACCAGTTCGCCGCTCGGCCCGTCGCCCTGGCCGGCCGGGTCCGGTGGGTCCAGGTGCGCGAATCCGGCGAGGTCCGCGCCTTCATGGATCAGTACGGCTCTCGCCCCCGGCGCGCCCCCGTGGCGCAGGCGCAACATCGCCTGCTCGTTGAGCGGGCGAACGCCGTCCGTCTCCGTCGCCGCCTCCACAAGGGACCGCACGGCCGTCACCTGATCTTCGTTCAGCCGTTCCACGACATCCACGCGCACGTTCATGCCTTGAACGTTAAGTGACCGCCGAGATCTCAGCACGCTCGGGTTCTGGCAATGTTCGCCATCTCGGAGCCCCATGAATCGTTACGTTCCAGCCATTTGATGCTTAGATCACGGCTTTACTGTCGGGGCCATGACCCCTGCATCTCTCACGCGTCTGGCCCTCGTAGGAGTCGCCGCGGTGAGCCTCACAGCGCTCGCCATCGGTCCGGCCGGCGCGACCTCATCCCATCACCCGTCGCACAACCAGCCGTCGCAGCATCACCCCGAGCCCAAGACGGTTCCCGTGCGCCTGCTGTCCATCAACGACTTCCACGGCAACCTGGAGCCTCCGACCGGCTCGGGCGGCCGCATCGCCGACGAGACCGGAACCCAGGTCGACGCGGGCGGCGCCGCCTACCTCGCCACGCATCTCAAGCAGATGCGCGACAAGAACACCGTGGTGGTGGCCGCCGGCGACCTCATCGGCGCCTCGCCGCTGATCTCCGCCGCCTACCACGACGAGCCGACGGTCGCCCTGCTGGACAAGCTCGGCCTCGCGACCTCCGCCGTGGGCAACCACGAGTTCGACGAGGGCATCGACGAGCTCAACCGCATCATGAAGGGCGGATGCCACCCGGTCGACGGCTGCTCGCCCGCGGGCACGTGGAAGGGCTCCAGCTTCGACTACCTCGCGGCGAACGTCCTCAAGGAGAAGAACGGCGACTACGCGCTCCCGCCGTTCTACGTCAAGAAGATCAACGGCGTGAAGGTGGGCTTCATCGGGCTCGTCACCCAGACGACCCCGACCATCGTCACGGCCGCAGGCATCAAGGGGCTGAAGTTCACCGAAGAGGTGGCCGCCGCCAACAAGGTGTCCAAGCTCCTCGCCCGCCAGGGTGTGAAGGCCCAGGTCGTGCTCATGCACGAGGGTGACAACGTCGCCCCCAACCAGAGCCCGGACGCCTGCCCCAACGTCCCCGGCGCCGGCTCCCGGATCGCCCAGGGCCTCGACGCGCAGGTCGACCTGGTCATCAGCGGCCACTCGCACCAGGCCTACATCTGCAAGACCAAGGACCCGGCCGGGCATGACCGGTACTTCACCCAGGGCTCGTCCTTCGGCCGTGTCATCACCCAGATCGACTTCCAGGTCGACAAGAAGACCGACGACATCGTCCGTTCGTCCGTCGTCCCGGACAACCACGTGGTGACCCGCACGGTCACCCCCGACCCCGAGATCACCGCCTTCGTACAGACCTGGAAGGACCGGGTCTCGACCGTCGCCAACAAGCCGATCGGCTCCATCACCGCCAACCTCGGTCGCAACTCGACCAACGGCGGGGAGTCCGCGCTGGGCGACGTCATCGCCGACGCTCAGCTGGAGGCGACGAAGGTGGGCGGCAACGCCGAGATCGCGCTGATGAACCCCGGCGGCATCCGCGCCGATCTGACCTTCGCGCAGAGCGGTTCCGAGGGCGACGGCGCAGTGACGTACGGCGAGGCCTTCACGGTGCAGCCGTTCAACAACCTCATGCAGGCCGTCACGCTCACCGGCGCCCAGCTCGACGCGCTCCTCGAGCAGCAGTGGAGCGCCGCGGCGACCCGGGTGCTTCAGCCGTCGGCCACGCTGACCTACACGGCCGACCTGACGCAGCCGTTCGGGTCCCGGGTCTCCGGCATCAAGGTCAACGGTGTGGCCGTGACCGACACCCAGCAGATCCGGGTGGCGGCGAACAACTTCCTGGTCGGCGGAGGTGACGGCTTCACAGTCTTCACCCAGGGCACCGACCTGTGGAGCGGCCCGCTGGACATCGACGCGTTCGTCGCCTACATGGGCGCCCACTCGCCGATCGCTCCTCCGGTGACCGATCGCCTCACCGTCATCCAGTAGGGATCAGATCCGCCATCACGAAACAGGCCCGCCCCGGAGTCCGGGGCGGGCCTTCTCGTCTCGTGGCCTGGTGCTGTCACCCGTGCGGGGATCGGGCCGGTACGGCTATCGCCTGGCGGCCTCGGCGGCCTCGGCCTGCTCACCGCCGCGGTCGGGGACGAACCGGTAGCCGACGTTGCGGACGGTGCCGATGAGGGCCTCGTACTCCGCGCCGAGCTTCGCCCGCAGACGGCGGACGTGGACGTCGACGGTGCGGGTGCCCCCGAAGTAGTCGTAGCCCCAGACCTCCTGCAGCAGCTGGGCCCGGGTGAAGACCCGGCCGGGGTGCTGGGCGAGGTACTTGAGCAGCTCGAACTCCTTGAACGTCAGGTCGAGCGCGCGGCCGCGGAGCCGGGCCGTGTAGGTCGCCTCGTCGATCGACAGCTCGCCGCTGCGGATCTCGTCCGGGACCTCCTCGGCCGCCGCGAGCGACCGCTTGCCGACGGCCATGCGGAGCCGGGCCTCGACCTCGGCGGGGCCGGCCGTGTCGAGGATCACGTCGTCGAGACCCCATTCGGCCGTCATCGCGGCCAGGCCGCCCTCGGTGACGATCACCATGAGCGGGCAGTCGATCCCGGTGGTCCGCAGCAGCCGGCACAGGCTCTTCGCCTGGACGAGCTCACGGCGGGCGTCGACCAGGATGGCGTCGGCGGGTGGAGTGTCGACCAACGCGGACGCCTCGGAGGGCGCAACCCGCACCGAGTGCAGGAGAAGTCCGAGCGCGGGAAGTACCTCCGCGGAGGGCTCCAAAGCATTGGTCAGCAGGAGCAGGTTGCTCAATTTCCGCCTCCTTGCCACCTCGTCGGCTTGTCCGCCGCTTCGGATGAAAACTGCGCCAGCCGTACAAACACGGAAGGACCCGGGGGCGACGCTGCCCAGGTCCATTAGTCCGTAGGGTAGCTCACAGCATGTTGGGGTCCAATGTGGGTCCATCGTGTGAACACCAGGTCACGTGGATTAACACCGTAACCTCTTGCTCACATTGAGTGGTCGCCCGTGTGGCGGAAGGGGGCTGGGAGACCGATGGCAACCGGGACGGTCCGCTACTGGGCCGCGGCCAAGGAGGCCGCCGGAGTCGCGGAAGAACCGTTCGACGCGGAAACCTTGAAAGACCTGCTCGCCGCGATCGGAGGGAACCCGGACCTGGAGCGGGTGCTGCGGCGCTCGTCCTTCTTGATCGACGGTCATCCGGCGGGCACGCGCGATCCGAGTGTCGTACTCCTCCCTGAGGGTGCCGTTGTCGAGGTTTTACCGCCTTTTGCCGGGGGATGAGGCGCTAGTCTCAACGGCAGGCCAGCCCTGGAGGAACCCGGATGCGCAAGCTGATCGTCACTCTGATCGTGCTTGCCGTCCTGCTCGCCGTCGTGGACAGGGTCGCGGTCGCCGGCGTTCAGCGCGAGATCGCCAAGCAGGTCGCGGCGAAGTACGACCTCACGACGCCTCCCACGGTGGAGATCAAGGGCATCCCCTTCCTCACCCAGGCACTCCTCGGACGTTATGACGAGATAGCCGTCGGGATCGGGCCGATGACCGTCGAGGACGTCGAGCTGTCGAAGATCGACGCCACGCTGACCGGCGTGACGGCCCCCCTGGGCGACCTGATCCAGGACCCCTCGAAGGCCGACATCCGGGCCGAACACGTGACCGGCACCGTGGTGATCCCCTGGGAGACCATCGCCGCCCGTGCTCCGCGTGGCATCGAGATCGACGGCGCGGGGGACAAGGTGCGCGTGTCCGGCACCGTCAAGGCGCTGGGACGCTCCCTCCCGGTCACGGCCGACATGAAGATCAACGTCGTCTCCGGCGCCGTGAAGCTGACACCGGTCGGCGTGAAGATCGCGGGCGGTTTCTCCGTCCCGAACCCGGAGAGGTTCATCACCTTCACTGTGCCTGTCAAGGACCTGCCGCTCGGCCTTAAAATCACCAGCGTGAAGACGACCCCCGATGGGCTCGCGGTCGAGGGCACCGCCAGCGATGTCCCCCTCCGGTGACCTGGGCCACACTCCTGAACCCGACGGCCCGGCCGTACGTGATGAGGGTGTGAGTCCAGCCGCAACCGCCGCCGACGAGCTCATGCGCGCGCTGGTGGAGGAGCACGGTGGGCCGCTGTACGGCTATGTGCTCCGCCTGACCGGAGATCCGGGAAGGGCGGAGGACGTCGTGCAGGAGACGCTGCTGCGAGCCTGGCGCCATCCGTCCGTTCTCGGGGCGCGCCCTGTGCGCGCGTGGTTGTTCACCGTCGCCCGCAACCTCGTCGTCGACCAGCATCGGGCCCGCCAGGCCCGGCCGCAGGAGACGGGTGACGAGGCCCTGGCCGTGGTCCCCGCGGACGACGAGCTGGAAAAGGCCGTCGAGTCGTGGGCGGTGGCGGAGGCGCTGGCCTCGCTCAGGCCGGAGCATCGCGAGGTGCTCCTGGAGACGTACTACCGGGGGAGATCGGTGAAGGAGGCGTCAGAGGTCCTCGGCATACCGGCAGGCACGGTCAAGTCGCGGACCTACTATGCGCTCCGAGCGCTGAAGCTCGCCCTGGAGGAACGGGGGCTTGCGCCATGACCTGCGACGACGAGGTGCGCATGTCGCTCGGGGTCTACATCCTCGGCGCGCTGGAGGACGACGAGATCGCCGAGGTCGAGGCCCACCTGGACGGATGTCCCGAGTGCCGGGCCGAGCTGGCGGAGCTGTCCGGGCTGCCGCGCGCGCTCGCGCTCGTCTCCGAGGACGACATTCGGCACGCCGAGGGTCCGCCGCGGGCCGTGCTCGACCGGCTGGTGGCCACGTCCGTCCGGCGCAGCCGCTGGTCGCGGGCCTTCCTCGCCCTGGCCGCGTCCGTGGTGGTCGCGGCGCTCGGCGGTACGGCATGGCTGACGGTCACCCGCGGAGCCGGAGACTCGCCGACCGCGACGTCGCAAAGTGAGATCGCCGCGGCGAAGCCGGGCACCCCGGCCGTCGCGGCCGAGGACGGCGCCGACGCCGCGGCCCCCACCGCGGCCCCCAAGATCCTTTCCAGTAGTCCGCAGGCGGCGCCCGACAGGGCGGGGACGATGAGGCGGGAGGTCACGGACGGCGACGTGCGGCTCGGCGTCCGCCTCACGGCCGAGACGAGCGGTACGAAGGTCGTGTCCTGGGTTCGCGGTGTCCCCGCGGGCACGGTGTGCCGGTTGTGGGCCATCGGCAGGGACGGCACGAGGTCGCCGGCCGGAAGCTGGAAGGTGCCCAAGGGGGGCTACCGCCCCGGCCAGTGGTACGACGGCTCGATCGAGCTCCCGATCGGGGAGATCACGCGCTTCGAACTGTCCACCTCCGACGGAGGGCTCGTGACCCTGCCCGTGTGACCGCTCGACCCGTTCCTGTGACGGAACCGCTGTGATGGGTGTGCCTTCTCGGGTAGGCATGACGGGAATGAATCCGCGCGGAAGGCGGGTTGCACAGCACGATGGTCGGAATCGTGGTTCTTGGTGTGACGCTCGTCGTGGGCGTGATCATCGGATTCGCCGTGAGGCGCCGCGACGGGAAGGTGCGTGCCGTGAAGCAGGTGGTCTCCGACGCCCGCGCGGTGGTGACGAGCGACGATCTCGGCGTGGAGCTGGGCGAGCGCGTGACCCTCGTGCAGTTCTCCACCGCCTTCTGCCAGCCCTGCCGGGCGACCAGGCGGATCCTCCACGACGTCGCGGAGATGGTGCCCGGTGTGCGGCATGTCGAGATCGACGCCGAGTCGCGGCTCGATCTCGTCAGGCGCTTCGATGTGATGCGGACGCCGACGGTCCTCGTCGTGGACGTCGCCGGCAACGTCGTGAAGCGGGCGTCCGGCCTGCCCAGGAAGGCCGACGTCATCGCGGCCGTCGGCGTGGCGGTCGACGGTCCGTCTCACGAATCGTCTCATCAATCGGACAGCGTGTGACAGATGGCGAGACGGCAGGTACTGTCGTGGTCATGACTCCCACGACAGAGCTGCTCACGAAGCGGCGCGCGGTGGACTTCTGCCGCGTGGCCACCTCGCTCTGTCGCATGGCCTGAGGGTGATTCCCGCGGCTTTCGCCGCATTCCGTGAATCGTTCAGGAGCATCCCACGATGCAAATCGACCCTCGAGGCCCCCGGTTCGGTGCGGCCGTCACGACTCTGATTCTCGCGATCACCCTGGTGACGCGCAGCCCCTGGCTGCTCGCCCTGCAGGCGGTCGTGTTCGCGTTCGGTGCTTTCGACGCCTCCCCGTACGGCCTCCTGTTCCGGAGACTCGTGCGGCCGCGGCTGGGACCGCCGAGCGAGTTGGAGGACGCGGCACCACCGCGCTTCGCGCAGGGCGTCGGGCTTGGGTTCGCGATCGTGGGGTTGATCGGGTTCGCGGCAGGAATCACTCCGCTGGCTCTGGGTGCGACAGCAGCGGCACTGCTGGCCGCCTTTCTCAACGCCGCCTTCGGCCTCTGCCTGGGCTGCGAGATGTACCTGATCATCCGCCGTCTACAACCTGGGAGAACACAATGAGCCGCTCCGCCGTCCTGGTGGATGCCGACTGGGTCGAGGCCAACCTCGACACGCCCGGTGTCGTGCTCGTCGAGGTCGACGAGGACACCAGCGCCTACGCCAAGGGCCACATCCGCGGTGCCGTGAAGATCGACTGGAGGCAGGACCTGCAGGACCCGGTCCGCCGTGACTTCGTCGACAAGGCGGGCTTCGAGGCCCTCCTGTCGGCCCGTGGCATCGCCAACGACGACACCGTCGTCCTCTACGGCGGCAACAACAACTGGTTCGCCGCCTACGCGTACTGGTACTTCAAGCTTTACGGCCACGAGAACGTCAAGCTGCTCGACGGTGGCCGCAAGAAGTGGGAGCTCGACTCCCGCGAGCTGGTCGAGGACGTGGCGGCCCGTTCCGCCACCACCTACACCGCCTCCGAGCAGGACCTGTCGATCCGCGCCTTCCGTGACGACGTCGTCGCCGCGATCGGCAAGCAGAACCTGGTCGACGTCCGCTCGCCCGACGAGTTCACCGGCAAGCTGCTCGCCCCCGCCCACCTTCCGCAGGAGCAGGCCCAGCGTGCGGGCCACGTGCCCACGGCCCGCAACATCCCGTGGTCGAAGGCGGCCAACGACGACGGCACCTTCCGCTCCGACGACGAGCTGAAGGACCTCTACTCCGGTGAGGGCGTCGACTTCGGCAAGGACACCATCGCCTACTGCCGCATCGGGGAGCGCTCGGCTCACTCGTGGTTCGTGCTGCACGAGATCCTCGACCAGGCGAACGTCAAGAACTACGACGGTTCGTGGACCGAGTACGGCTCGCTCGTGGGCGTGCCGATCGAGTTGGGGGAGGCCCGCTGATGACCGTTCAAGCACAAGGTTGCGCAGCTCCGGAGCAGACCGTCGCGCTGCCGGCCGGCATCGACCTGTCGACGCAGGCCGTGATCCAGGGTGTCGTCTCCGGCGCCGGCACGGCCTACGCGCGCCTGCTCGACCACTCCGGCGAGTTCACCGGTGAGGTCGTCGTCTCCGACGAGGGCATCTTCCGCTTCTTCGCGGCCCCGGGCCAGTGGACCGTCCGCATCATCGCGGGCGGGGGCGTCACGAAGGACGTCTCGGTCGAGGCGAAGCTCGGCGAGGTCTCCCAGCTCGCCGTCGCCGTCTGACCTACGCACGCACCACCGAAAGGCCGGCACTCTCACCGAGTGCCGGCCTTTTGCTTTCTCGCCCGTGCCACACCGTGACGATCTCGCCGCGATGGCGGGGTGACGGCGCCTCGAACCCGATAGCATGCGGCAGATGTCCGGAACGTCCGCGCTCCCTGCCCCGATCCAGGCTGCCGCTGCCCCCAAGGCGACCTGGACGCTGTCGCCGTACGCGCTCCCGTTGCACACCTTCCGCATCGCCGCGCAGTGCGCACTGCCGCTGATCATCTGGTTCTCCGCCGGGCGACTCGTGCGGTGGGCGTTGCTGCTGCTGGCGGCGACCCTCTCACACGGGTCGTGGTATCAGGCCCGCCTGGTCGTGGTCCTGTTCCTCTTCACGCTCGTCGTGATGATCTCTCTCGCGACCACGGTGGGCATGTTGTACGTGATCCGGGGCGCCCTGATGGAGACCCGGGCCCGCAGGAACGCGAGCGAGGCGCAGGAGGGCCTGTTCGGGGCGCTCAACCGGACGGCACTGGTCTTCTCGGGTATTTACATGACCTGGGGCTTCGTCGACCAGGACCTCCGCGATTTCTTGAACATCGACCTGTTCCGCCAGCCGGACGGGATCCTCGTCGACGTCATG
>Ga0310811_10006986_pt1 | contig 14430 bp, 13 predicted proteins | sample YCmetagenome_FD_207642 | JGI IMG/M metagenome (GOLD analysis project Ga0310811, IMG submission 207642) | Soil microbial communities from experimental microcosm in Duke University, North Carolina, United States - YC | ecosystem: Engineered > Artificial ecosystem > Soil microcosm > Unclassified ...
TTCATCCTGCATCCAGGAACACTAACAATAGCTGACATACGCAAACTGCTTGATGAGTCATGCACATTAGAACTCTCTCCTTCATGTCTGCCTGCAATTCAACAATCTCTTGAAGTTATTACACATGCCATGCAGAACAAGAAAACCGTGTACGGTATCAATACTGGTTTTGGCAAACTAGCACATACACGCATTGACACCCAAGATCTTGAAAACCTCCAGCGTAAACTCGTCTTGTCACATGCAACAGGTATTGGCGATTTGATGTCTGATCAAACTGTACGACTCATTCTCGCATTAAAGATCAACAGTCTTGCTCGAGGCCATTCAGGCGTCAAACCGGAAACAATCGAAGCATTGATTCAGCTATTCAACGCAAAAGTGTACCCATGCATCCCATGCAAAGGTTCGGTCGGAGCATCTGGTGATCTTGCACCGCTTGCCCATATGAGTGCACTCTTACTCGGAGTTGGTGATGCACGTCATAACGGTAAAATCATATCTGCTGAAAAGGCACTGGCCGCTGCTGGATTATCACCACTCAAACTTGCCGCCAAAGAAGGCCTTGCATTATTAAACGGTACTCAGGCTTCAACCGCTCTCGCTTTACTTGGGTTAATTGCTGCTGAAGATATTTATATTGCAGCAATCACTGCCGGCGCGATGTCAGTTGATGCTTCAGGGGGTACACAGGCACCGTTTGATGCCAGAATTCAGGAAGTACGCGGTCACGCCACTCAAATAAAAGCGGCATCATTATTGCGGACATTGCTGCAAGGTAGTGAAATACAATCTGCTCCCCGCAAACACGCCAGCGTACAAGATCCATATTCACTACGCTGCCAACCGCAAGTCATGGGTGCATGTCTTTCACATCTTATATATGCATCAGAAACACTAATGACAGAAGCAAACGGCGTTTCTGATAATCCACTAATTTTTCCTGAGCAGAATGAAATATTATCCGGCGGTAATTTTCATGCCGAACCTGTCGCTATGGCAGCAGATGTCATTGCCGTTAGTCTCGCAGAAACAGGATCTATTTCAGAGCGGCGCACCGCTTTACTTGTTGATCCAAATTTTAATGGCGGCCTGCCAGCATTCCTGGTTAATAATCCAGGATTAAATTCTGGATTCATGATCGCGCAAGTCACAGCTGCGGCACTTGCAAGTGAAAATAAATGTCTTGCCTATCCATCAAGTGTAGACAGTATTCCAACATCCGCAAATCAGGAAGATCATGTCAGTATGGCAACATACGGAGCACGCAGACTGTTGCAGATGGCAGATAACACAACAGGTATTATTGCAATTGAATTATTAGCGGCATGTCAGGGAATCGATTTTAGACGCCCTCAAAAAACATCTCCATTACTGGAAAATATACATCATCTTATCAGAAATATTGTTCCATATTATGCGGAAGACAGGTTTTTCGCGCCTGATATTGCCGCAGTAACGAATTTGATTACTTCAGGAGATATTCGTTCTCATTTGAATTTCACAATATTCAACTAAGGATGCATTTATGAATCGTAAAGCATTAAGCCTGCCCATTCTGCTTTCACTTGTTGTCGGCAATATGATTGGCACTGGTATTTATGTGCTGCCAGCATCACTTGCAAAATATGGATCTATTTCATTATTTGCTTGGATATTCACTTCAATTGGCGCCATTTTTTTTGCTTTAACACTGGCAGAATTAAATAAACGGTATCCAAAAACCGGCGGGTTATATATATTTTGCCGTCAAGCTTATGGCCGCATGGCAGGTTTTATTGTCGGTTATCTCTACTGGATGGCAAATATGGTTTCTCTCGCGGGCATTGCCGTTGCCAGCATCGGTTACCTTGGATACTTATCACCGACTCTCAATTCGAACATGCCAGCATATAGTAAATATCATGCACTTGCGTATGAACTTGGTATTGTATGGGTGTTCACTATCATTAACATCATTGGCATACATGAAGCTGGTGTCGTTCAATTACTGTTAACAATCATTAAAGTCATTCCACTTATTGTGATTTCATGCCTTGGATTAGGCTACATTCACCTTGATAACCTGATCCCATTTAACGCCACAAATCTGCCGGTATTTTCTGTTATCGGGAGCGCTGCATCATTAACTTTCTGGGCTTTTATTGGTATTGAATCCGCAACTATTCCCGCTGAAAGTACCAGCGGCTGGCGCGACGTTTATAAAGCAACCGTATTTGGAACATGCATCACATCATTTGTTTATATAATCAGTACGTTTGTTCTAATGGGAATGATCGCTTCAACAGAATTACAAAATACGCAATTCCCGTTCGCAGATGCCAGTCATATTATTTTCGGATCTAGATCTGCTGTAATAATAGCCATTTGCGCCGTTATTTCCGGATTAGGCGCGCTCAACGCTACCATACTCGTACAAGGACAAATTGTATTTGCCGCTGCACGTGATCGTTTATTTCCAAAACTTTTTTCACATTTATCAAAACACGATGTACCCATAGCCGGGCAGATATTATCGTCTACACTCGTTACAATATTATTGATTGAAACTCTTGAACCAACCATTCTGGAGCAGTTTGATAATGTTGCGCTGCTGGCAGCTCTATTTACTTTATTAACATATCTAGGATCAGCACTATCTGAATTGAAATTTCTTTATCAAGATCATGGCATCTCAACAAAGTTACTGCGCAACAAATCATCTTACATAACTCTCATTGCACTCTTTTATTGTGTATGGATGATTTCAAACTTTACATTAATATTTTTATTAATCGGAATGGGCAGTATCGTTCTTCTTGGCTGCATATACTTTCTGATATTTGAAAAACATATGTTATGAAGCAAACAATAATCGATGCAATTCTTCCCATGATCCTTTCAATTGAACTGGGAATTGGTTTTTTAATTCAGTAAATTTGATTAAGTTCCCTGTTTCATCATATTTTAAAATATATACGGTATCATAATCCAATTTAGGCCATGCTGGGATTGATTGCGTTACACCTAATGCTGCCGCAAGTTTCGCTATGCGTTGATGACTCCAGCAAATCAATACTAATTTGTTATCAAATTGATCTTCTTCGAGCAAATAGTCTGCCAATGATTGATAATCATCACTCGGATAAGGATGTACAATTGGAAAATCAAATTCAGGGTGCCTGATTTGCAACATGTTAGCCAATGGAGCAACCGTCTGGATTGATCGCACTGCGATTTCTTTGCCATTTGATTTTTGATCATCAGCTGCGATGATATAATCCGGTTCACCAAATTTTTCTAAAAAATAAAATGCAAATTTAATTGAGCGCATCATACCTTGCGCCGAAAGAGCAGGACCGGCTTCACCCGAATTCAGTTTATCTGAATGGCGCATGATGATAATTTCTCTGGGTGCAGAAATTGCTGTCAGGGGGGAAACCACAGCAATGAGAAAACAAATTAAGAGGGTTTTCATATTGAATTTTGACATTCCTTACCTCAATTTATCCATATAATTAGAGCAATTCAATTTAAGTATTTGTATTGTATGGGTATTTGGCAGTAGCGCAAGTTAATTATATGTGGTAATATTTTGCGCAAATATGGTGGGAATAATGAAACCAAAACTAATTCATCAACCAAATCATTATAACTTGCAAGAATTACTGGTTAATTTCGCTGGCGGCGTGCCGTTATCACCTGATCAGCTGAATTTTCTTGCAAACTATGAAAAGGCTCTTAGCAGTCCGGTGATGGATCCCATCCTCAAATATTATCTGGGCCCATTTCATAAAAAGTCTGTGCATCAATCATTCCTGATGCATAGAGAAAACTTCGACGCTGCTGCAGCAAAAGAATTAAAAAGACGTCTTGAATTACTCGTCAGTAAAAAAGGTGAGCGCATTAAATTAAAATTTACTCCCAAGCAATTTCAGGAATTAAAAAATTCTGCAGCACCATCTTTAATTTATTTCCATGGCAATCAATTTTTATCTGGTGCACCATTTTATCTTGGCGGCATTCCGCACGTAGTTTTCTTCCAATGGGGTAATTTATTCGGCGTTGCGAAATATGCTGTCCTCCCGGAAGAACGAGCATTGAAGAGTAATGTATTTGTTTATTTCGAAGATATGCATGATCGTTATCTCGAACAATGTGTGAATGAATTTGTGAAAGACATGCGTCATGAATTACTTGCCGCTCCACAGCCTGCGCATGTTCACCATCTGGAAAAACAAGCACCTCAAGAAAATTATACTCATAACCCTTTTCATACGCCGCGACTGACCTTGTCTCTTAATACTGAGAAAAAAGAAGAAAAATAATTTTAAAATATTTTTTCGTATCGATGACAATAGGGCTGCTTATGCTGCTTGACATAATAATCTTGATGATACCCTTCCGCCGGCCAGAAAGTAGTAACAGGAAGCAATTTTGTTGCGACATTATAATTCATATTCTTTAACTGCTTTATAATATCTTCTGCAATCATTTTCTGTTGATCATCATAATAGAAAATGACACTTTTATATTGTTCACCTATATCAGGCCCCTGACCATCATGCTGCTTTGCATCATGGATTTCAAAAAAATATTGGGTTAATTTTTTGTAATCCAGCAACTCAGGATTATATACAACTCTCACTGCTTCGTAATGACCGGTTGAACCACTACAAACATCCTGATAAGTTGGCTGCTGCTTTTTACCGCCGGTGTATCCTACTTGTGTCTTCAATACACCTGGCAATTTTTTGAAATAATATTCAACTCCCCAAAAACATCCTGCTGCATAAATTGCTTCTTTTGTATCTTTAATAGTTAAATCAGCAACAAAATCCAGACTAAGAGAATTTACACAATGCCTGGTATTATTTGTAGTAAAATGTTCGCCTTCAAATACGTGCCCCAGATGGCCGTGACATCGCGAACAGCGAATTTCGACTCTCTTTCCATCTTGATCTGCTCTGCGTTCTATTGCACCTGTAATCTCTTCATCAAAACTCGGCCAGCCGCATCCTGAATGAAATTTCGTTGCAGAACGGAATAATGCCAACCCACATTGGCGGCAAAGATAAGTGCCAGATTCACCAAATTGATCATATTCACCAGAGAAAGGACGCTCAGTTCCCTGCTCCTGCATTACATCTAAAATAATAGGTGTTAAACTTGCCGCTTTCGTCATTACAATCATCCTTTAATTAATTATTCTCTCATAATTTATTTTTATTTGACAGAACACGCGTAAGCTTCTTACTATCATTAGGCTGTGCACATTCGGGAACTATTTTTATGCCGCATTTCATGAATAATAAATCTGACCGCTGGCTCATTTTTAGAAATGACGAGCTTTTATTTATTAACAATACATTATCATTAGAATTTCCTGATATTCATTCCATTCAAGCTATCAAATCATGTTTTATCAGACAGCATTTACTCGGACAATTAAGCGGACATAATGTCTATTGCGCTGAAGTATCCTCGAATGCAACTTTTGACAATCCACTTTTTGAATGGCTTCCATTGCGCAATGCGCTGGAACAATTTGGAGAGCCCTGGTATAACAATATTACCAAAGCATTTACAATTATAACCTGGGACAGAAATCATCAACATTGCGGACGCTGCGGATCACCGACAGCTCATAACCCTGACTCATTCGAACGCTATTGTGCACATTGTAAATTAACTTTTTATCCACGGATTTCTCCCTCAGTGATCATATTGATCAGCCGTGGCGATGATATCCTAATGGCGCGCGGCTACCATTTTAAGCCTGGTGTTTACGGCTTGATCGCCGGTTTCGTAGAAGCAGGCGAAAACATAGAAGACACCATTCACCGTGAAATTTATGAAGAAACACAAATTTGCATCAAGAATATCAAATATTTTGGTTCACAAGTTTGGCCATTCCCAGATTCACTTATGCTGGGATTTTTCGCTGATTATGACTCCGGTGAACTTAATATTGAAAATGACGAGATTGAAGATGCTGGCTGGTATCACTATAATAATTTACCGGGAAGGCCAACCACACGTCTTAGTATAGCAAGTAAAATGCTCGATCATTTTATTGCCCAAAAACAAAGTAATTCAACATGACGTCAAGAGTAAATCGAGATAGACTATTTCCAATCCAATTGATAATTCAGGTGCCATATGCAGCTATATGAAAACTGGCAGGAAGAAGCCCGTTCAGCTTATTTATATGGGGTGCTGGCGAATTGTGAAGCCAATGTTTTACACCGTAAATTATTTAAAGATTTACAGCAAGCCGCATTAAAACAAGCCGGCATGTGGGAACAAAAAATGACGCAGCAAAATCTATCGCTGCCCCTTCCATACAAGCCAGATTTTCGTACTTCGCTTGTTGCCAAACTTGCAACATGGTTTGGTGCTGAACGTATTCATTTCATCCTTGCTTCGATGAAAATTCGCGGCATGTCTGTATTCACCCATTATCACAGTGAACATCAACATACGAGCCTCAGCTCATCCAGTAATTTGCGAGCTGCTGTTTTTGGTATGAATGACGGCCTCGTTTCTAACATGAGTTTGATTCTTGGTGTTGCCGGCGCTCATGCAGAGCCGCATTTTATTATTCTCGCCGGTGTTGCGGGTTTACTAGCTGGTGCCTGCTCAATGGGCGCGGGTGAATTTATATCAGTACTCTCCCAACGTGAAGTATTCGAATATCAGATTTCTATCGAGCAGGAAGAATTAAAAGAATATCCAGAAGAAGAAAAAGACGAGCTCGCTCTGATTTATGAAGCGCGAGGTGTTCCAAAAGATGATGCCCGCAAAATCGCTAATCTGATGATTGATAACCCTGAGACAGGATTAAATACACTGGTACGCGAAGAGTTAGGTCTCAACCCTGAAGATCTTGTGTCGCCAATTGGCGCTATGTTGTCATCATTTATTTCTTTCGCAATCGGTGCATGTATTCCATTGCTGCCATTCTTATTAAGCAATTCAAAATGGAATCTACCAATTAGTATATGTCTCACTGGAGGCTCACTCTTCCTGATTGGGGCGCTGCTAAGCCTTTATACAAACCGCAATCCCTTCCTGCTGGGTGCGCGTATGCTTGCGATTGGAGCTGGAGCCGGGATAATAACGTTTTTAATAGGTTCGCTGATTGGAACAACTGCCTGAAGAAAGCATACCGCTCTTTGATAACAAAGAGCGGTGATAAACTCTGATTAAGCTTTTTTAAATTTCATCAGATAGATGTTATAGCAGAGATACCCAGCACCGACACCAACGACGATGAAGATTAATCGTCCTAATAAATCACCGAGGATAGCTGAAACCAGATTTACATTGAACAGCCCTACTAAACCCCAATTAATTCCACCAATAATCACCAAAATTAAAGCAATCCAGGTATAGAGATCCATGTCCTTCATTGACAACTCCTTTTGCTATTTCCATTAAACGCCATCGTCATCTAGAATAACACAAGTTTGACGAAATATAGACAATTGGCATTCCTTCCACATTTATATAAAATTAACGCCCTTTCAGTCAGGGTAAATACTTAGCAAGAGGAATTGGAATGAGCTTAACAAATAAACTCGCTGATGAATTGAATATTAAACAACAGCAAGTAGACGCAGTTATTGCATTGCTCGATAGTGGCGCAACAGTGCCTTTTATCTCACGTTATCGCAAAGAGGCAACAGGCGGCTTAACCGATACTGAGTTACGCTTATTTGAAGAACGTTTAAATTATTTGCGCGAAATGCAGGATCGTCGCACTACCATTCTGAAAAGCATCTCCGAGCAGGGCAAGCTCACACCCGAACTCGAACAATCAATTAATGACGCAGACAGCAAATCTTTACTGGAAGATTTATATCTACCTTATAAACCAAAACGCCGCACCAAAGCACAAATTGCACGTGAAGCAGGACTTGAACCGCTGGCAATGACATTACTGAATGATCCAGCACAGGCTCCTGAAGGGCATGCTGCCAATTATCTTAATATCGATGCAGGCGTCACGACGATCAAAGAGGCACTTGAAGGTGCACAGCAAATTCTGATGGAAATGTTTTCAGAAAATGCTGTGCTATTGGCAGAATTACGACAATATGCCTGGGATAACGGTATCTTGAAAAGCAGCGTGCTTGCCGGCAAAGAGGCAGATGGCGCCAAATTTGCCGATTATTTTAACTATGAAGAACCCATTAAAAAAATTCCATCTCACCGTGCCCTGGCCTTGTTCCGCGGGCAGCGTGAAGAAGTACTGTATGTCAACCTAGTGTTATCAGATGATCAGGTAAACCACTGTCAGACACTGATGCAGCAATGCTTTCAGGTTAGCAATCAGGGAAGGCCTGCGGATGTGTGGCTACAGGAAACAATTGGGGCCACCTGGCGTATCCGAATTACCTTCAAAATTGAACTGGATTTGATGATGCAGCTGCGTCAAAGTGCAGAAGAAGAGGCAATCAAAGTGTTTTCGAATAATCTGAAGCACTTGTTGATGGCAGCACCCGCTGGATCGCATGTCACGCTTGCGCTGGATCCCGGTTTGCGTACCGGAGTCAAGGCAGTGGTAATCGATAGCACTGGAAAACTACTTGAAAACGTCACTATTTTTCCACACGCACCGAGGAATGACTGGAATACTTCCATACATGTACTGCACCAGTTATGCATCAAACATCATGTCAGTCTTGTCAGCATTGGCAACGGCACGGCATCGCGAGAAACCGATAAACTGATAGCTGATTTAAAGAAATTGCATCCTGAATTGAAGTTAACGAGCATCGTTGTATCAGAAGCTGGCGCATCAGTATATTCAGCTTCAGAACTTGCCGCAAAAGAGTTCCCTAATCTGGATGTCACGTATCGCGGCGCAGTTTCCATTGGTCGCCGTCTGCAAGACCCACTTGCTGAATTAATCAAGATCGATCCCAAATCCATTGGAGTTGGGCAATATCAACATGACGTCAATCAAGTGCGATTGTCGCGAGCGTTGCGTGCAGTGATGGAAGATTGCGTAAATGCGGTTGGCGTAGATGTAAACACAGCTTCTGCACCTCTCTTATCATGCATTGCTGGTCTAAATGAAACGGTAGCGGGTAATATTGTTACATATCGTGAGCAACATGGTGCGTTTCGTAATCGTGAGCAATTGAAAAAAATTCCGCGGCTGGGAGATAAAGCATTTGAGCAATCCGCAGGTTTTTTACGTATCTCAAACGGAGAAAATCCACTGGATTCTTCTGCCGTTCACCCTGAAGCATATCCGGTTGTAGAACGCATTATGCAAAAACAACAAAAAACCATGAAGGAGATAGTTGGCAATACAAATATCATTAGAGGTTTACGCGCGAACGATTACATCGATGAAAAATTTGGTTTGCCGACAGTCACTGACATTTTACGTGAACTCGAAAAACCCGGTCGTGACCCACGACCAGAATTCAAGACTGCTGCATTTAAAGATGGAATTGAAGCTATCAGTGATTTAACTGCCGGCATGATTCTGGAAGGCGTCGTCACTAATGTCGCAAATTTCGGTGCTTTCGTTGATATCGGCGTGCATCAAGATGGTTTGGTACACATCTCCATGCTGGCAGACCGCTTCGTAAAAGATCCCAACGAGGTGGTTAAGGTTGGCGATATCGTCAAAGTAAAAGTTCTGGAAGTAGATGTAAATCGAAAGCGCATTCAACTCAGTATGCGTTTAAATGATGCTCCTCAACAAATACCACAACAGCGCGGCATAACGAATAAGACAAGAGAGATAAAACAACCCTCTGCTCCTAAATTTGATACTGCCATTGGCAGCGCATTATTAAGTGCTCTGGGAAGAAAATAGCATGACTGATAATCGATAAATCAGGATGTGATTAAATGAGGACACAGTTTATGTTAAATTACCATTTTAACTAAGCGACAGCATCCATGCAGCTAAACGACAGTGAATTACACGTATTTTGCATGCAATTAACTGATGTCATCTCAGACAATCGATATGCCGTTTTAGATGATGAGGAACGACGCCGTGCAGCACGATTCGTTGCACCCTTGCATCAGAGAAGATTCATAGCTGCTCATGTGATGCTGCGTGAAGTTCTGGCAAGGTTTCTTCAGGCTGCGCCTGATGCTGTCACATTCACATTTAACTTGAACAAAAAACCCTCGCTCTCTGGATCATTCGCCAATCAGCTGCAATTCAACCTTTCTCACAGTGAAGATTTTGCAGTTTTAGCGATAGTGCGTAGCGGAGATATCGGGATTGATATCGAGCATATCACCGCTGATAACAAGCTTGATATCGCAGAACGTTTTTTTAGTACCAATGAAATCGCAACCCTCTCGGCAATGCCGCAAACCTTGCAGTCTGCGGCTTTTTTTCAGATATGGGCTCGCAAAGAAGCAATTATTAAAGCCATCGGTAAAGGACTTGAACAGTCTTTATCTTCATTCTCCGTTTCAATCAATCATGAGATGGAAGAAGTCACGGTAGACCAAAGAAAGTGGCTTCTATACCCGCTGGAACTCCATCCAGACTTTGCAGCAGCTGCGGTATCTTCAGCACCCTTTTCCAAAGTATTTATCTGGGATTGCAGCGAAAATGCACCCATTTTACGGTCTTCAAACAATATCTAACATGACATCCAGTACACAATCATCCCCCACTTTATGAAGCAAAAAAGTGACTGGTTAACAGACCCTATGACTTCATCCTAATATTTAAGCTATAATGTTGTCTTTTCGACGTTATTCAAGGAGGAAAGAATGCCGTTAATGGAATTTCAGCAAAACCTGAAAATGTTTACTGATTTGATCAACCAAATTCCGCATACCAATAATGAACAACTGGATATTCTTGTCAAACGCTATGTCGAACAAAACCTGATCGTGATGAATGATGTTTTCACGACTAGTATTGAAAATCTCAAACGCCTGCAAAAAGCGCAACAACCTAACGACGTAATTTGCATACAAGCTCGCTTCACAAATGAAATCAGTAAGAAACTGGCTCTTAGTGCCCAACGATTTTTAAACGCGTCACTTGGACATATCGCTGATTACAATGAATGGCTCAAAGCACATTGTGATCTTGCCACTGATTAACTGGAACTAGCCATGTCTTGTCTTTATTATAACGACAACCAATTATTTATCGAACATGTATGCCTTGCTGACATTGCAGAGCAGTTTGGAACACCATGTTATCTCTACTCCAAAAAATGCATCATTGATAATTACCGTGCATTCAGAGATGCATTTGCTGACATCCCTCATCAGATTTGTTTTGCTGTTAAATCCAATTCGAATATCGCCATCCTGCAACTGCTTGCGGACATGGGAGCAGGTTTTGATATCGTTTCAGGAGGAGAGTTAAAACGTGTCATTGCTGCCGGAGGTGATCATAAGAAGGTGATTTTTTCCGGTGTTGGTAAAAGTGAACAAGATATTGAAGAGGCTATTCGAATTGGCATTTTCTGTTTTAATGTCGAATCTGAGCAGGAACTTGTGCGCATTGCACATCTTTCGGCAAAGCAAAATAAAATCGTTAATATTATGCTGCGTGTAAATCCGGATATTGACGCAAAAACACATTCATACATTTCCACTGGCATGAGGGAAAATAAGTTTGGAATCGAGTTGATCGATCTCATTACGCTTCTCAATAAAATATCGGAACTAACTTCTATCAAACTCATTGGCATTGGCTGTCACATCGGTTCACAAATTACCGAACTTGAACCCTTTCTTCTCGCAATGGATCATTTGCTAGCGATTAATGCCACACTGAAAGAGCAAGGAATCAAAATTCAATATCTCAACATTGGCGGCGGTTTAGGAATCGTATACCGGGATGAAACACCACCATCCGTAACAGAATATGCCGAAGCCCTGCAAAGAAAGGTCAGTAATACCCATTTGAAGTTAATTCTTGAGCCTGGGCGCTCAATTGTAGGCAACGCAGGAATATTACTCACTAAAATAGAGTATATAAAAAATACAGGTGATAAACATTTCGCTATTACTGATGCAGGAATGAATGACTTACTGCGCCCTGCGCTTTATAATGCGTGGCAAAATATAATGCCGGTGACTGAGCATCGAGGCCCGGAGCTGAGTTATGATATTGCAGGCCCCGTCTGTGAATCATCTGATTTTTTAGGCAGAGACCGTAAACTCGTCATTCAGCCTGGTGACTTGCTGGCGATAGATTGTGCCGGCGCATATGGCTTCTGTATGAGTTCTAATTATAATTCGCGCTGCAGACCGGCAGAAATCCTGATAAGCGGACATGATGCCTATTTAATCCGACGCCGAGAAACTATTGAAGACATGATTGCATTAGAGCAATTAGTAGTAGAGTGAGAATAAAGATGAATTTCAAGTTAAATGAAGAACAAATTGCTATTCGAGACATGGTTCGTGATTTTGCTGAACAGGAAATCGCACCGTATGCAGCCGAATGGGATGAAAAACATATTTTTCCAGTGGAAACACTACGCAAAGCAGCTAACCTTGGTCTGGCAGCAATTTACGTCAAGTCTGATGTTGGCGGCACCGGCTTATCACGCTTAGATGCCGCAATAATTTTCGAGGAATTATCTGCTGCGTGCCCATCAACTGCTGCCTATCTTTCCATTCACAATATGGTGGGCTGGCTGATTGATCAATACGGTAGTGATGAATTACGTCAGAAGTGGCTGCCACAGTTGGCAACGATGGATATCTTAAGCAGTTACTGTCTAACCGAACCAAGTTCTGGATCTGATGCTGCTTCATTAAAAACAACAGCCGTACGCGACGGTGATGATTATATTCTTAATGGTGCCAAAGCATTTATCTCCGGCGGTTCTGCAACAGATTTATATGCCTGCATGGTACGTACCGGAGATGCAAGCCCCAAAGGTATCAGCTGTGTACTGGTTGAAAAAGATCGTCCTGGATTAAGTTTCGGTAAGCGTGAAGAAAAGCTGGGATGGCACAGTCAGCCAACCACTATGGTATTTTTTGAAAATTGCCGCGTGCCTGTCAGTAACCGCATCGGCGATGAAGGACAAGGTTTTAAAATCGCACTCAATGCGTTAAACGGCGGCAGGGTCAATATCGCAGCCTGTTCGCTTGGCGGGGCAAAAAACTGTATTAATCTCGCAAGAAATTACATGCTGGAGCGCACTCAATTCAAGCAAAAACTCGCTGAATTCGAAGCGCTTCAATTCCGCATAGCAGATATGCTGACGGATCTCGATGCATCTCGCCTGATGGTACATCGAGCAGCGGTTTCATTAGATAAAAAAGATCCGGATGCAATTATGCACTGCGCCATGGCCAAGCGCCTGGCAACAGATTTATGTTTCAATATTTGTAATCAGGCACTGCAAATGCACGGTGGTTATGGCTATATCCGCGAATATCCAATTGAACGTTTTTTCCGTGATTTACGTGTACATCAAATTCTCGAAGGAACAAATGAAATTATGCGTCTAATCATTTCCAGACAAATTTTTCATGAATCATTCCAAATGAACTAACAAGCTTTTAAAGGAACAAATCATGTCTGCAGAAAAAATCAAAAATGCCATATCAGCTGTACTCGCACTTGGACTTTCATGCTCCGCAATCAGTGCTTTTTCTGAAACCAAAAATTCAGGTATGGAAATGGCAACTGATATACCAGGTATGGAAAAATGTTATGGGATCGTCAAAAAAGGCATGAACGACTGCGGAACTGCCAATCACAATTGCTCCGGCGAAGCAAAACAAGATGCGGATAAAAGTGAATGGCTGCATGTACCCACTGGGTTATGTAACAAGATAGTTGGCGGCAGCACAAAAAGCTCTTAGTACTGTCCTTTCCTCTATCTTTTTGTGCGAATTTGAGAGAAAATTACCAAAACGCCTATGCTGGATAAAAGGAAAGAATCGTGACCTCACAGCTGCGGTTAACAGGAATCGGACTTAGAACTCCTCATATCAACGAATTTCTGGAAAAGAAACCCAAAGTCGCCTGGGTTGAAGTACACAGCGAAAATTATTTCAGTGAGGGCGGCCGTCAGCTGCATTTACTGGAGCAAGTACGACGTGACTACCCCATCAGCCTGCATGGCGTCAGCCTATCTCTAGGTTCAAGTGATGATTTAAACTGGCAGCATCTCACTCAACTTAAAAATTTAAGTCAACGCATTGATGCCTGCTTAGTTTCTGATCACCTATCCTGGTCATCATTTAATGGCCAATATCTGCATGATTTGTTACCTCTTCCCTATACAGAAGAATCGCTGGCTCATATTGTTGAGCGTATTGGCCAAGTGCAGGATTTTCTCGGGCGGCAAATTCTGATTGAAAATATTTCCAGTTACGTCAAGTTTACTCATTCTACCATCACCGAATGGGAATTTTTACGCGAAGTGGCTGAGCAAAGCAGCTGCGGGATTTTGCTGGACTTAAATAACATTT
>Ga0310811_10006987_pt1 | contig 14429 bp, 10 predicted proteins | sample YCmetagenome_FD_207642 | JGI IMG/M metagenome (GOLD analysis project Ga0310811, IMG submission 207642) | Soil microbial communities from experimental microcosm in Duke University, North Carolina, United States - YC | ecosystem: Engineered > Artificial ecosystem > Soil microcosm > Unclassified ...
CGCCCACCCAGACCGCGACCATCAATCTCGGCCAGGCGGTGTCCAGCTACTCGATCTATGATCCGCTGACGGGGACCACCGCGGTCGCCACCGGCGGCTCGACCAGCCAGATCTCGGTGCAGGTGACCGACCACCCGGTGATCATCGAACTGCACGGTCAGTCGGGGGCCTCCGCCCCGGTGACTCCTCCGCCGACCAATCCGACGCCGCCGGTGACCGATCCCACGCCGCCGACGACCGATCCGACGCCTCCGGTGTCGAGCCAGCCGGCGCCTCCCGCGTCGACCCCGACGACCACGATCAACGGCACCGCCGGGAACGACACCCTGTGGGGCAACGGCGGGACCGACGTCATCAACGGCGGCGGCGGCAACGACGTCATCTACGGCGGCTCGGGCAACGACACCATCAACGGCGGCGCCGGCAACGACCGGATCTACGGCAAGGACGGCCACAACGTTCTGACCGGCGGTTCAGGCAGCGACGACTTCGTGTTCGACACTTCGTTGTCGACCAGCTTCAGCTCGGTCACCGACTTCACCCCCGGTCAGGATCGGTTGTTCCTGGACCACCATATCTTCACCGGACTGGCCACCGGCGCGCTGCAGAACTCCGCCTTCTATGTCGGCGCCGCCGCCCACACGACCGCCCAGCACATCATCTACAACTCGGCTACGGGTGACCTGTCGTTCGACCCCGACGGCTCGGGCGCCCAGGCCGCCACGGTGTTCGCGCACCTGTCGCCGGGACTTTCCCACCTGTCGGGCAGCCTGTTCGTCTTCTGACGCAGCGGCAGCCGGCCCGGCTGGCCTCCCTCACGAGGTCAGCCGGGTATATTCCCGCACGAGGTCGCAGAGCCCGCGCACCTTGGTCTTGCCGTACAGGCTCCTCAGATGCGCGCGGACGGTGTGCGGGCTGATCCCGAACTGGGCGGCGATGGCCTTGGCCGAAGCGCCGCGCGACAGGTTCGCCAGGATCCGCGATTCCATGGGCGTGAGCCCGAACGCCTCGGCCAGGGCGGTGATGTCCGCATCGCCGCTATCGGCGCCATGCAGGATGATGAAGACCGCGTCGGCGTGCGCCGCGCCGCAGCGCATGATGGTCATCCGGCGCCAGAACCCATCATCGCAGCGCAATATCGTCGACGCCCGATCCGAGTCGCCGGACGCGACCGCGGCGAGGGCGTTGTCGAAGGCGCGACCCGCCTGGGAATCGGAGAAAGCCAGCCGTCCGCCCGCCAGGCCGGCCATCTCCACCAGGGCGCGCTGCCCGGCGGGGTTGACCTGCAGGACGCGCCCGTCGAGCGTCGCTATGAGGATCGGCGTCGGATCGAATTCGAACCAGCGCTGGGTCTCCGCGCCTCGGTCCTGATCATCGCGCCCCCAAAGAAGGGCATCGCCCGATGGGGCGTGCTGCACCGCGTCATACATAGGATGCTCACTGGAAGTCGCCGCCACCAAACTGCCTCTATCTTTGCCATGTCTCGGCTCCCCGCATCCCCCATTTTGGTGACGCTCGGAGCCCGGCTCGGGTGTCAGAGTCCCATTTCCGGACTTGCGCGGGCGTCCGAGGCCCGCAAGAGTTCCTGAATGCGGAGGGCGCCCAGTGGGTTCGATCGCCTCCTTTGGCCGGTTTCGCCAGGAGATCCAACGGCTACCGCCCCAGCATCGGCAAGGCGGGGATTATCTCGAACAGCACCTGGTGCGTTTTTACGACACCTACAAATTTATTCTTAAGCATTATGGCGCACCGCGCCGCCTGGCGTCGTTCGGCGCGGGCAGCGCCTATGTGGAGGCCGTGCTGGCGCGCCTGCACGGGGTGTCGGTGATCGTGTTCGATTTCCCCGCGGCGCTCGAGCACCACACCGACCTCTACGACCTGCTGGGGTTCGAGCGCGTGGCGGTGGACCTGTCCGACGCCGATGTCGGGCCGCCCGTGGGCGAGGGGGTGGACCTGGCCCTGTTCGCCGAGATCATCGAACACGTGCCCACGCCGCCCTCGGCGCAGTTCGCCGCGAACTTCCGCCGTCTGGGCGCGCCGGCGCCGCTGGTGGTCACGACGCCCAACAGCAGCTCGCTTCGCCATATGGTGAAGCTGCTGTTCATGAAGCCGCTGTTGCCGCCGGCGGAGCGCACCTTCGGCGAGGTGTGCTACGAGAACGAAGGCTACCACCGGCGTGAATACGTGCCGGCGGAGTTGCGGGACGCCTTCACCGCGGTCGGCCAGCGGCTGCTGGCGCTGGATTACTCCTGGTATCACCCGCCGCTGCGGTCGGCCGAGATGGTGATCTACCCCCTGGAGGTGCTGGTCGGGCGCTTCCGGCCCTGCATGATCGCGGGGTCGACGCCGCTCTGCTGAGCGGGGCGCAACATCGTGAACCGGCCGGCGGCCCGCGGTCCGTCCTAGTTCCAGATTTCCGGCGCCTGATCCAGGATCCGGACGATCAGGTCCCCTCCCATGGCGCTCAGGGCGGCGGCCCGGGCTCCCATACGCCGCCGGGGCAAGGCGACCGCCAATCTCAGGCAGCGGGCGTACAGCCTGCCGTGCATCGTGAGCGGGATGCAATAGGACGCGGCCTCGGAGGTGTAGGTGGCCCAGGAGTCCTTGTGCGCGCCAGCGCCGAGCCGCATGTCGTAGCCGAGCCCCCGCTCCCCGGCCCAGCGGATGCAGTCCTCGTGCAGCAGATTGGCCGGCGAGAAGTCGGCGAAGGCCTCGTCATGGACGCACATGAAGGATTCCGAGCGGACTCGATCGACGCTCGCGAGCTCCGCCGCCGCCGGCGCGCCGTCGGCTCTCAGGACGAACAGCCGCCGGGCGCCGCTGGGGCCCAGGGCATCGAGTCCGGCGGCGACGAAGTGCTCGAAGCTTTCGGAGAACAGCCACTTGTTCTTCACCGCGCGTTTCGCCGCCCACCGGCGCTTGTGCTCGAGCATCCAGCGCCAGACCGCGACCCGCTCCGCCGGATCGGTCACCTCCTCGAAGACGACGGCCGCGGCTTCGGAAAAGCGGCGGCGATGTTTGTTCAGGGTCTGGCGGGTCTTGGCCGACATCCGCGCGCGATAGGCGTTCCAGTCCTGGATGTCCGAGCTGCCGATCGACAGGGTCGGGGTGGCGTAGAGCTCCGCGCCGGTCGGAAGATGCCGCGCCAGACAGCGTCCGAGCACGCCGTCCCTGCGGACGTTGAGCAGGCGCAGGGCGTCCACGCCGGCGTGCTTCAAGGCCTTGCACAGGGTCCGCCAGACGTCGTCGGGGTCCGCCTGGGGATCGGCCAGGAAAGGGCAATACTCCGACGATGCAACCAGGGGCGTGGCCACGCGCCAGGCGGCGGTGCGCGAGATCGTGAGGGGCCAGACCGCGGCCAGCTGACGTCCGTCGCGCAGGGTCAGGCAGCAGAGCGCGCGCCCCTGCGCCCGAGGCGCGTACTGCCAGCACAGGCTCGCCCAGGTGAAGGATTCGCTCACGTAGCTGTCGGGCGCCTTGGCCTGAAGCGCGTCCCATTCCGCCTTCATGCCCAGGAACTCTTCCGGCCTGGTGATCGTGTCGCAGGCATAGGTTCCACTGGATATGCGGTCCATACGCATCACAGCCTCTCCCCTCAGAGTGGTGGTGGTTGCGGCGCCGGTCAGGATTTGAACATCACGCGGGCCTCCCGCAGATCCGACAGCCGCGGCCAGAGCCGGGGCGGGGCGACCCCGAGGTGCAGGGGCACCCCGGTCCACAGAAGCACGAGGCGGACGAGCGTCCCGCCGAGCAGTCCGAGGGCTGCGCCGACGACGCCGTAGATCGGCGTCATGACGAGCATCAGGGTGGCGCTGACGACCACATTGATCAGCGCGAACCCCGAGAGCAGGCCCGGGCGGTTGCAGGCCAGGTAGAATTGCGCGGTGACGTTGCCGACGCGCGCCGCTCCGGCCTGGAGCACGAGGATCTTGAAGGTCGTGGCGGCGGCGAGGAACCCTCCGCCATAGAAGAGCTGGATGAGCGGCGCGCTGGCGACGAAGGCGACGGCCGTGGCGACGGAGAGCGCGGCGATGCAGAGCCGCAGCGACAGGTCGTGCAACTGCTTGGCCTCCGACCGGTCCGTGCGCGCCAGGACCGAAAGCAGCAGGCCCGTGTCCGGCGTGATCAGGGCCACGGCCCGCGAAAAGCCGTAGGCGACCGTGTAGAGGCCCAGGTCGCGGGGCGTCAGGAGCAGGATGAGCAGCAGCCGGTCGGCCCAGTCGCAGCAGATGGCCAGGAGGTCGGCCGGGGTGGCGCGGAGCGCGAACGTCAGCATGGCCGTCCCGGAGGCCCGCGCGGCTTCCCACGGCCCCCGCACCGCCTTCACGATGAAGGGCAGGAGCAGGAGCTGGGCCCCGATCACTCCCACGCCCAGGCCGGCGATGGCCGTCGCCACGGTGAGGCGTCCGGTGAGCGCCAGCGCGCAGATCGCCGCGGCGTGGATCAGGTGGGGCAGGAAGGACGCCAGGTTGGCGAGCAGGAACTGGCCGCGTCCGGAGAACACGTACCGCCAGATCGCGCCGGAGGCGATGACGTGGGTCAGCAGAAGGGCGGTCCGGGCGAGCGGGACAGCCTCAGCGTGCCGTGGGCCGAGCAGGATCGGCATGCCGAGGTAGGCGATCACGGTGATGACGGTGGCGCTGGCCATCGCCGCGGCGCCGGCCCAGGTGACCGTGGCGAGAGTCCACTGCGGCTTGCGCCGAATCTGCATCAGGATCGCGTCGACGATCCCGGCGACGGCGACCGCCCCGAGCATGGTGGGCCAGCTGGTGGCGGCCGCATAGACGCCCCGGCCTTCGGCCCCGAGCAGGCGGGCGGTGACCACGCCGGTGACGAGGTTGGCGCAGACCGTCAGGAGTTGCAGGACGACCGACTGGATCGCCGCGGACCCCGGGTCGCGGGCGAGCAGGAATTTGCGGGCCAGCGGCCGGAGCCGGTCCCGCGCTCTCGAGCCGGGCTCGCCGAACGGAAACCAGGCGCGTTCGCCCTCGGCCCGGCTCATGGGAGTTCCCGTCGGGCCACATCCATCAGGTGCGCCGGCCCCACGACCCGGCCGGCAAGCGTCCGGGCCAGGCGTTGGAGCAGCAGGCTTCCGACCTTCGCCGCCACCATGAGGCCGTAGGGCGCGCCGGGACCGCGGCGGCACATCCCGGCGAAGCTCCGCGACCGGGCGGCGATCAGGCCAAGGGACCCGCTGCTTGCGGCTTCATGGAGGGCGAACGGGAAAACGGGTTGGAGCTGCCCGGCGGCGGCCGGCGGCGCGCGCGGCGGACAGGGGCGGCCGGAGAGGAGGGCGGCGTAGGCGTCGACGAAATCGATATCGAGACAGAGCATCGACAGGACGTTGCCCCAGGGCCGCAGATTGGCGTCGAGCGGCCAGAGCTTGCCCTCGGCGTCGCGGATGAAGTCGATCTGGGCGAAGCCGCGGCAGCCGAGCGCCGCCACGGCGCGGCGACCGGCCTCGCGCAGACGCGGATCGTCGTCGATCGACACCTCGGCGCTCGGACCCAGGTCCCATTGCCGCCGCTCCACGCGGAAGCCGTGCTCGAGCAACGGACCGTCCGGCCCCTGCACGCAGCCGTAGCCGACGGAAACACCAGCGACGTAGGCTTGGTAGAACAGGCCGCCGTCGCCGGCCGGATCGAGGCGCTGGCGGGCTCGCTCCATGGCTTCGATCGACCGGGCGATGACGACGCCATCGCCGCCGAGTCCGAGACGCGCCTTGACCGCAATCGGCAGGCCCAGGACGGCGGCCGCGGCGGACGCGGTCATGGCCGTGGCCGCGATCTGCGGGGGAACCGGCAATCCCGCCTGAGCCATCAGGACGTTGACCTCGAACTTGTCCAACAGGCGATCCGGCGACTGGCCGGAAAAGGCCAGGGCGCGGGCCGACAGCTGGCGGATGACCGGGCTGCCGATCCCGACCATGGCGACGGCGGTCTCGGCCAGCAGCGCGTCGACCACCTCGAACCTGCCGAGGCGACCTTCGCCGAGCAGGCGCCAGGCCACGGGGTCGTCCAGCTGCACACGGCCGGCGTAGATCCAGCGGTCCCGCAGGCGCCGGCTCAGGGTCTGCGGGACCCGCCGGGCGGCGGATGCGGGCGCCAGCAAGCGGATCGCGGCGATCCCTCGCCGCCTCAGGCTGCCGGCCAACTGGTCGAATTGTTCATAGCCGAAGTCATCAAAAAAGAGGACGGCCGGCTTGAATCGAGGCCGGGACTGCGACCGGGTTTCGAGATGCATTGTGCTTGGCCATGGGGGACGGCTGAGGCGTCCGAACGATTTCTTAAAAGAGGCTGGCGGAGCCGGTCCGCTTTGGCGTCACCACATCAGGGCACGCGCTTTTTGCTTGCGAAGATACGCTGAAGACTACGAAATTTCGGAGCGTGTGATGTCCGTTCCACATGCGGCCCCGAACCCCGCCGCGGCCGATTCCCCGCGGTATTACGGTCTGCTCTACGTCGATCGCGCCCACGGCCAGCACGTCAACCTGCGCTCTTCGCTGGATCCGGTGGTCGTGTACGCCGGCTGCGCGTCCCTCCTGGCCGCCTCGGCCCGCGCGGCCGGGGAGTCCTTTGCGGTTCTCACCAACGCCGTCGAGCAAGTGCGCAGCGCGGTGGAGTCCGCCGGCTTCCGTCCCTTCACCTGCGTGGCGATGTCATTCGATCTCGCCCTGCCTGCGGGCATCCGCTTCTTCCAGGCGCATCACAAGCTGTGTGTGCTGGAGGCCATCGGCACCGGCGCGCTCGGACCGTTCGTCGGTCTGGTGGACATCGACGCCGTCATTCAGGCGCCCCTGTCGCGGCGGCTCGGCCGGGCGCCGGGCATTCACGCCTACGCCATGGACGCGGACCTGGCCGGAGGGCGCGCCAGCGATCTCGACCTTCTGATCGGGCCCGGCCGGCGACCGCGCCAGTGGTACGGCGGCGAGTTCATCGCCGGCGACTGCGCCTCGATGAGGCGGCTTGCGAGCGTGTGCAGGACGCTGCTGCCGCGCTACCTGGAGCTGCTGCCGCAACTGCTCCACGTCGGCGACGAGACCATCGTCAGCGCCGCGCTCAATCTCCTGGAACAGGAGGGCGTGCCGATCCGCGATGTGGGCGCCGAGCGCATCGTCGCCCGGTGGTACAGCAGCCGGATGAAGGTCGCCCAGGCGCCGCTGGCGCAGGCCCTCGAGGCCGTCGTCCTCCACCTCCCCAGCGACAAGCCGTTCCTCCAGGCCCAGGCGCGCAAGCCGTTCGAGCTCGCGCGATTCCGCAGGGACCTGGTGCGGCGCGCCGCCGCCAAGTCGCTCCTGCGCTCCCTGGCCAATCCATTCCTGAGCCTGGCCGACGGAGAGCGCATGTTTGCCCCGCGCGTGGGCAACGCGCGCGCGATCCGGCTGCCCCCGTCGCATCCGTCCATACGACAGGAAAGGCTATGAGGCCGTCGCCTGAGTTCGAAGCGGGGGCGTTGTGGCTGTCGAGACTTGATCCCGCGCATGAATTCGGCGCGGCCGAACGGGCGAAAGTCCTGAGCGTATTCTCTTCGATCGAGGCGCTCGAGGGCCGCACCGAAGTTCGCGAGGAGGGACAGGTCCACTTCGATCCGTTCCTGGTCGTGGAGGGCCTGGTCGGGTGCATAAGGCGCACGGCCACCGGGCGCAGGCAAATGATCGCCATCCTGGTCCCCGGGGATCTCTACAGCGGCGACGACACGTCGACCTCCCCCTCGAGTCTGTCGGTGTACTGCCTGTCGGACTGCCGGATCGCCTTCGTTCCCCAGCAGGTTCTGGAGGAACTCGGCCTGTTCAGCGCCAAGCTGAGGCGCGCCTTGAGGCGTCTGGAGTCGGAACAGCGGGGAACCATTCAGGAGTGGGTGCTCAACCTCGGCGGCCGTTCGGCCGCGACACGCCTAGCCAATCTCTTCTGCGAACTGTTCGAGCGCCTCGCCCGCGTGGGGCTGGTCCGCGAGTCCGCCTACGAACTGCCGCTGACCCAACAGGATCTCGCCGACGTGAGCGGCCTTTCGGTGATCCACGTCAACAGGATCCTCCAGCAGTTCCGGCAATCGGGCCTGTTGAGCTTCTCCGGAGGCGTGCTGCAGATCCTGGACCTGCCGCGGTTGCGCAAGCTCGGTGAATTCACGCCCGGCACCTACTACGAGCCCTATCCCGCGCAGTGATCGGTCCCGCGCGCCGCGCCGCGCGCCCCAGGCTCTCGCCGCGCACGAGGGTCGTCCTCCCCTGCAGGAGCCTTGGTTGGGACACGGGCTTCGAGGTCGCGCGCGAGATGAGCGACCCACGGCTCGGTCATCATGCTCACGTGGTTGCCCTCGAGCCGGACCTGAACGGCATGCGGCGCCACGATCCGCCAGCGCTCCAGGTATTGCGGCAGGGTCAGCACGGCGCGGGCTTCGTAGACCACCACCGGACCATCCCAGGGCTGCGGGACATGGTCCATGAGCGCATCGTACAGCCGCGCCATGAAACGCTGCTGCGCGGCTGGATAGCGGTCGAGGCTGACCAGGCGCTGGAGCCGGGGCGCCGCCTCAGAATCCCGCCGCTTCGCCAACCCTGCGAGGCGACCTGCGAACGCGCGCGTCCACCGCAGAAGGATGGTCAACGGCTGCTCCACGCCTCGCCCGCCCTTGAGCCACGCCGGGACATTGCGGGCGACGCCGATCCAGTACCGGGGATCGGAGGGACGCAGCACCGCGTCCGGAAACTCCGGCGCGCCCTCGATCGCGACCAGAAGCGCGATCTCGCGGCCAAGACCGCGCAGACTGCGGGCGACCTCGAGCGCCACGGCCGCGCCGGCCGACCAGCCTGCCAGCACGATGGCGCCCGACGGATGCGCCTTCACGATCGCCGCCGCGTAGAGGTCGGCCAGGGCGCTGACCGAGGCCCCGAACCCCTCCTCCTCCATCCGGTCCGACGGCGCCTGGACGCCATAGACCCGCACCGAGCCCGTGAACCGCCGGGCGAGCGGAAGGAAATCGCTCACGCCGATCCCGACGATCGAATGAACGCAGAAGAGGGCGGGGGCCTTGACGCCCGGCGTGGCGGCAGCCTCGTTCATCGGAACGATCAGCGGAGCCGACATTCGGGAAACCCGTCCGAACAGCGCGCGGGTGGCGACGCGCACGCCGGAGGGGGTCGGAGCCGCGTCCATGCGCTACTCCGCCGCGCTGATGATATGAAGGAACGCGGTCTCCTCGACCCCGCCGGGCGGGTTCGGCCTCAGGTCCAGGCCTGCGCCCGCGGCCACGACGCCGAGCCAATTCCGGTAGAACCGCGACGCGTTCGCGCGCCATACGGCCTCCGGGTGACAGTCCGCGGCGATCTCGTCGAAACCGTTCAGCGCCTCCGTCACGTGCCCGGGGGACGCCTCCAGCACCAGCGCCCGCAGCGCCTCATGGACCTGCGGGTCGAAGTAGCTCCGTGGAACGGCCGGGGCGGTCGGCTGCTCGCCGCGGACGAAGCGGGCGAAGTCCCGGCGGAACTCGCGCAGCAGCGTCTCGCCCTCGTACTCCGGATGGCCCTGCAGGAAGACGAACAGGCTGGGCCCCTCGCGGACGAACATGTCCGTTCCCACCTCGGCGGATCGCGTCAGGATCCGGTAGCCCTTGTTCGTCAGGTCCTCCGGCGAGAGGCAGTTGTGGCGCGAGTGCGGCGCCAGCACGGGCTCGGCGAAGCCGCTGGTGAGGGGATGGTCCGTCGACCGTTCGAACGGAAACACGCCGGAGATCTTCGCCCCGGCGCCCAGCCGCTCGATCCCGTCCAGGTGCAGCACCGCGGCGTGCGCGGCCAGGCAGGAGAAGATGGCCGAGGCGGTATTGTCCCACGCCCAGTCGATCACCCGCGTGAGGTCGGCCCAGTAGGGTTCGTCGTCCAGCCGCGGCGCGCGCGGCTCGCAACCGGTGACGATGATGGCGTCGGCCCCGTCCCGCTCCAGGGCGTCGGTCCAGGCGTAGCGTTCGCGCACCGCCGTCCGTCCCAGCTCGCCGCGGGGCAGCCCCGGCAGGGCGTAGAGCGCCAGACGCACGTCGCAGGCCTCGTCGGCGGCCTCGGCGAGGCGTGTCGCGAACTGCTGCTCGGTGGCGTGCAGGGCGGCGTCCGGCATGTTGTTGACCAGCGCGATGGTGAGTTGCGGCCGGGTCGGCCGGCGCCGGTGCGCGCCGCCGTTCGACGCGGGCCGCCGGGCGTAGGCCGCCGGCGGGGAGGGCTCGATCCGCGGCGCCGCCGGGCGCGCGTCGAGCGCCTGGTCGAGATCCTCGAGGATGTCGTCGATGTGCTCGATGCCGACGCTGAGACGGATCATCTCCGGGCGCACGCCCGCCCGAGCCTGGTCCGCGGGCAACATCTGCCGGTGCGTGGTCGAGGCCGGATGACAGGCCAGGGACTTGGCGTCGCCGATGTTGACGAGGCGCTTGACCAATTTCAGCTGGTCGTAGAAGGCCGTGCCGCTGCGGTAGCCGCCCTTGACGCCAAAGGTGAGCAAGGCGGGCGCGCTTCCGCCCAGGTACTTCTGGGTGAGCGCGTAGTAGGGGCTCTCGGGGAATCCGGCGTAGCTCACCCAGTCCACGCGCGGGTCCGCGCGCAGGAATTCGGCGACGCGCCGGGCGTTCTCGACGTGCCGTTCCATGCGCAGGGCGACCGTTTCGATCCCCTGCATCAGCAGGAAGGCGCTGAAGGGCGACAGCACCGCCCCCGTGGTGCGCTGGTAGACGCAGCGGCAGCGGCCCACGAACGGCGCGCGCTCGAACCGTTCGGCATAGATCAGGCCGTGATAGGAGTTGTCAGGCTCGTTGAACAACGGGAACCGCTCGGCGTGGCGAGCCCACGGAAACGAGCCGGCGTCGATGATCGCCCCGCCCAGGGTGGTGCCGTGCCCGCCCAGGTATTTGGTGAGCGACTCGATCACCACGTCCGCCCCGTAGTCGATCGGCTTCAACAGGATGGGCGTGGCGACGGTGTTGTCGACAATCAGCGGAACGCCGGCCGCGTGGGCCACCTGGGCCAGGGCCTCGATGTCGCAGACGTTGCCCGCCGGATTGCCGACGCTCTCGCAGAACACCGCCCGGGTTTTCTCGTCGATCAGCGGGGCGATGTCGGCAGCCTGATCGCTGCGGGCGAAGCGGCCCTCGATCCCCTGCCGCGGCAGGATGGTCGCCAGCAGGGTGTGGGTGGCGCCGTAGAGCTGAGGCACCGAGACGATGTTGCCGCCCGCGTCGGCGACGGTCTCGAACGCGTAGACCAGCGCCGCCTGGCCCGAAGCCGTGGCCAGGGCGGCGGTCCCGCCCTCCAGCTCGGCCAGGCGCTCCTCGAGCACCGCCGTCGTCGGATTGGCGATCCGGGTGTAGCGGTACCCCTCGACTTCCAGGTCGAACAGGGCCGCGCCGTGGGCGGCGCTGTCGAAGGCGTAGGACGCGGTCTGGTAGATGGGTACGGCCACCGCCTTGGTGGCGGGGTCCGCCCCGAAGCCGCCGTGGATCGCGATCGTCTCCGGCCGCATGGCGACCCTCCGCTGCGAGCGCCCTCCCGAGCGAGGTCGGCGGCGCCACGTCCAACCGCGGTGGCCCGGGCGCCGCCCAGTTGCCAAGAACTCTAGTCCGCGGGCGGTGTTCGATCCTCCCCTGCCGTGGGTATGCCGGAGCCGCCACAGCTTCTTTTTCAGCGCGCCTCACCGGTTCAGGGGAAGATGTCGCCCGCGCGGACCGCGAAGCTCGGCCCATGGACACCGCGTCCGCCGCCATCGCCGCGCCGCAGGCCGAGAGCGTCAACAAGGCCTGGCTACGGGCGCTTGCCCGCACCGCGGCGATCGACCGGGCCCCCGAACGGGTCCTGGCCCAGGTCGTCGAGGCGCAGGCGCAGGCGCGTCCCGATGCGCCGGCGCTGCTTTCGGACGAGCTGAGCCTGACCTACGGAGAGCTCGCGCGGCTGGCGCGGCGCTACGGGCGATGGGCCGTGACCCGCGGTCTTGGCAAGGGCGAGCGGGTGGCCCTGGTGGCGCACAACTCGCCCGAGTATCTCGCCATCTGGCTGGGCCTCAGCGCCGTCGGCGTGGTCGTCGCCCTGGTCAACGCCAATCTGCGCGGCGCGGCCCTGACGCACAGCCTCTCAGCCGCCGCGCCGCGCCTGATCCTCGCCACGCCCGAGCTCGCCGCAGCCGCCTCGCAGGCCGCCGCACAACTGCCCGCGCCGGCGCCCGTGCTGCGGATCGGCCCCGGCGGGAAGCTGGCGGAGGCGCTGGCCGACCTTGCCGACGATCCGCTGGGCGCGGCCGAGCGGCGGGGCGTCACGGTGCGCGACCCGGCCCTGCTCATCTACACCTCCGGCACCACCGGCTGGCCCAAGGCCGCCTGGGTCAGCCACCGCCGGGTGATGAGCTGGAGCGGCTGGTTCGCCGGCCTGCTCGACGTCTCGCCCGGACATCGGCTCTACGACTGCCTGCCGATGCACCACAGCGTGGGCGGGGTGGTGGCGACCGGCGCCCTGCTCACGGCCGGCGGTTCGGTGGTCGTCGCGCGGAAATTCTCGGCCGGGCGGTTCTGGGACGACGTCGTCCGCTGGGACTGCACCATGTTCCAGTACATCGGCGAGCTCTGCCGTTACCTGACCAACGCCCCGCCGTCGCCGGTGGAACGTCGCCATCGTCTGCAGATCGCCTGCGGCAACGGCCTCAGCGAACCCGTCTGGCGCGCTTTCCAGGAGCGCTTCGCCATCCCCAGGATCGTCGAGTTCTACGCCGCCACCGAGGGCAATTTCTCGCTGTTCAACCTCGAGGGCGAGCCCGGCGCCATCGGGCGGATCCCCAGTTTCATGGCCCACCGCTTCCCCGCCGCCCTGGTCGCCTTCGATGCCGAGACGGGCGCGCCGAGCCGCGGCGCCGACGGCCGCTGCCGCCGCTGCGCGCCGGGCGAGGCCGGCGAGGCGATCGGACGGATCAGCGCCGCCGCGGGCGACCCGGCCCACCGGTTCGAGGGCTACACCAACGCCGCCGAGACCGAGAAGAAGATCCTCCGCGACGTGTTCGAGCCCGGAGACGCCTGGCTTCGGACCGGCGACCTGATGCGCCAGGACCGGCGGGGCTTCTTCCGCTTCGTCGAGCGGGTCGGCGACACCTTTCGTTGGAAGGGCGAGAACGTCAGTACTGCCGAGGTGGCGGCCGCGATCGAGGCCTGTCCGGGAATCGAGTCCGCGGCGGTCTACGGGGTCGGCGTGCCGCACGCGGACGGACGCGCCGGCATGGCGGCGGTCGTGGCGGGGGCCGGCTTCGATCCGGTGCGGCTGCATGCGCAACTGGCCGAGGCGCTGCCGCCCTACGCCAGGCCGCTGTTCCTGCGCGTCATGCGAGCGCTTCCGGCCACCGAGACCTTCAAGGTCGCCCACGCCAGGCTCGCCGCCGAAGGGTTCGACCTGGAGCGGATCGCCGACCCGCTCTATGTCGCCGACCCCGTCGCCGGCGCCTATGCGCCGCTGGACGCCGCCCGGTTCGGGCGCATCGCGGCGGGCGAGTGGCGCTTCTAGCGTCCGTACCGCAAGCTCGCCGCGCTAGCCCATCATGGCCAGGGCGATCTGGGCTCCGATCACGTCCACCGCCGGACCGGCCGCGGGCACGCCCCGGCCCAGGGCGTAGAAGTAATGGATCATGCCCGGCCAGCAGAGCGATCGGACGGCGACGCCGGCCTGCGACAGGCGTTCGGCATAGGCCTCCCCCTCGTCGCGGAACGGATCGCACTCGGCCACGTGGACCAGCGCCGGCGGCTGGCCGGAAAGGTCGCCCGCGCGCAGCGGCGAGACGCGGGGATCGCCGGGGTCGACCGCTTCGCCGCAGTAGGCCCGAAGGTCTTCCGCCAAGGCGGCGCTCTCGACGAAGTAGCCGTCGCCGAAGGCGCGCCTCGACGGCCGTTCCGCCGCGGGGTCGAGGATGGGGCAGAGCAGGACCTGCAGGGCCAGCGGCGGGGCGTCGCGGCTTTGCGCCACAGCGGCGGCGAGGCCCCCGCCCGCGCTGTCTCCGGCCACGCCCAGCCGGTCGGGATCGAACCCCAGGGCTCGCGCATGCGCCGCCGCCCACCGGACGGCGAACAGGGCGTCGTCCAACGCCGCGGGAAACGGGTGTTCGGGCGCGAGCCGGTAGTCGACCGCGAGCAGCTTCACGCCGGAGCTGGCCGCGAGCCGCCGGCAGAGGCCGTCGTGGGTGTCGAGGCCTCCCGCCACCCAGCCCCCGCCGTGGAAATAGACCAATGCCGCCGGGGCGCTCGCCGCCGGGGTATAGAGGCGCAGCCGCAGCGGACCGCCCGGCCGGTTCGCCTGAAGATGGCGGGTGTCGACGCTCGATGGTCCGCTGTCGCCGGCGGTCAGGGCGAGCGTCTGCAGGCGCCGCCGGCGGTCGGCCGGGCCTTCGGCGGTCGCGCCGCCCGCGCCGTCCGCGTTGCCCGCGTTGCCC
>Ga0310811_10006988_pt1 | contig 14429 bp, 12 predicted proteins | sample YCmetagenome_FD_207642 | JGI IMG/M metagenome (GOLD analysis project Ga0310811, IMG submission 207642) | Soil microbial communities from experimental microcosm in Duke University, North Carolina, United States - YC | ecosystem: Engineered > Artificial ecosystem > Soil microcosm > Unclassified ...
ATTAAGCTCAAGACGGAATTTTTCATCCCTAGTTGCTCATCAATATAACCGAAGGTAAAAATCCCAATCACAATCGCCACCTTCTCAGTGACGTCATAAAAACTGAAGAACGAAGCCGTGTCTTTTGTCTCTGGCAAAAGCTTGCTGTATGTGCTTCGGCTCAGCGACTGCACTCCGCCCATCACCAGCCCAACGAGGACTGCCAGCAAGTAGAAATGATACTCGACATTCATTTGCTGCTCTTTAAAGAGAGCAACCTCGTAGGCATAAACACAAATACCGATCCACACAATCACAACGCCCAACAAAACATTTAGGTTTCCAAATTTCTCAGACAACCTGGAGATGATGATAGCTCCCGCGATTCCAACGAGCTGGATGATCACCACAGTGACAATAAGCTTATCGGCCGGCAGCTCCAGCACTTGCGCACCAAACAAGGTGGCAGCGAGCATCACCGTCTGCACGCCCATGCTATAGAAAAAGAAAGAGGTCAAAAACCATTTCAGCAAAGAAAGTTCTTTGAGCTGATGCCATACTTCCTTCAGTTCAATAAACCCGGATGTCAAAAAGTTAGTGTCCCATTTTCCGCTCCGCTGTTTAGGATTTGGTAGCGCCAAGAAAGTGATTTGCGCAAAACCAACCCACCACAACCCCACAAGCAAAAATGTGTAACGCGGTCCAGACGTTTCGTCGCCCTTCCCAGAGAAGTAAACCACTAAAACAAAACCAACGACTTGTAACAACACACTTCCTAAATAACCCAATGAATACCCTCGCGCGCTAATTCGGTCTTGGTCTTTGGGTTCTGCGATTTCGGGTAAGTAAGAATTGTAAAACACCAAGCTGCCAACATACCCGATCGCAGCAAAAATAAAACAAAGAAGACCGAGCGTTACACTCGGCTTGTCTCCGGCAAACCAAAACATCGCGCTGCAGGAAATCCCGCCGAGATAGCAGAAGAACTGCATAAACCTTTTCTTGCTTCCACGCGCATCGGCAATAGAAGAAAGGAGCGGCATCAACAACGCAATGGCCAGATAGGCGAATGCGAGTGCATAGTCATAAAGGGCGCTGCCTTTAAAATACCTCCCAAGAAAAGGAACGTTGCCTTCTCCATAAGCGGCGGTTGTGATGGCCACAAAATAAATCGGGAAAAAAGTGGTGGTGATTACCAAATTGTAGACCGAGTTGGCCCAGTCGTACATACACCACGCGCGAACGGTGCGCTGGTTATTCAGGGGAACTGTATTCATTGCGTGTCGAGGATGATGTGTTCTCGCGTTTTACTTGTTCATACCTATCTTGCTAGTACTCTTCCCCTTCTTACGTTCGGCCAGTTTCAAATCGACGAGATAAGACAAGCGCACAGGCAACCGCATATGGCAAGCCGTCATGTCGCCATGATAGTCATTGACACCACTGATCGTTTGCATTGCTCTCATTGAGACCCAGGTATGTTCAAGTTCGTAGCGAAGATTGAAATAAATTTTCTGAAAACCCACTGGTTCGAACACCCAATCGATGGCAAAAATCACGTTGTCGATTTTTAGAGCACACCGAGAATCTTGGTTCCGCGTGCCATTAATCAAGACACGTCCGCCATTCCATCCAAAACCAATTAGCCGTTTTCATTTCATTTCGTAATTTCAGTCATCCTGAAGCTTACCCACATGAAAAGAAGAAATTTCATTCAACGCGTCGCCTTGGCCGGCACTCTCTTTCCTGTTTTCAGTTCGTCTGCTTTTTCCCTGGAAAAAAAAGAAGATCTTGATGTAAATCTTACCGATGATTTTACGCTCAACGAAGTGACGATCGACGAACTTCAGCAAAAAATGAAATCGCGAGCAATGACGTCAAGATCAATCACGCAGATGTACCTCAAGCGTATTGACTCCATCGACAAAAGTGGCCCGACCATTAATTCGGTGATTGAGGTAAATCCCGATGCCCTTGTTATTGCCGATGCGATGGATGCAGAACGCAAAGTCGGGAAAGTGCGTGGACCCCTTCACGGCATTCCCATCCTTATCAAAGACAACATAGATACCGCGGATAAAATGATGAACACCGCCGGTTCTATTGCGTTGGAAGGAAATTTGCCTTCCACCGATGCATTCATTACCAAAAAACTCCGCGAAGCGGGGGCAGTTATATTAGGCAAAACAAATCCTAGTGAGTGGGCAAATTTTCGCTCGAGTCGTTCAGCAAGCGGGTGGAGCAGCAGAGGTGGTCAAACGCGAAATCCGTATGTCATTGACCGCAACCCAAGTGGGTCCAGTTCAGGATCAGGTGCGGCCGTTTCAGCAAACTTAGCAACGATCAGCATCGGCACGGAAACCGACGGATCGATTGTAAGCCCGTCCTCTAATTGCGGGGTTGTCGGGCTCAAACCAACCGTAGGCCTATGGAGTCGCTCGGGCATCATTCCGATTTCTCACACTCAGGATACTGCGGGGCCGATGACGCGCACAGTAAAAGATGCCGCGATCTTACTCGGCGCGCTGGTGGGAGTTGATGAGCTTGATATCGCCACAAAAAAGAGCGTGGGAAAATTTGAAAATGATTACACCAAATTCCTTGATAAAGGTGGATTGAGGGGCAAGCGACTGGGTGTGGAGAAATCTTATTTCAAAGGACGGCATGAGGCCGTAAATGCGTTGCTGAAAGAAGCCGTTGATCTCTTTCGCAAACAGGGCGCCGAAGTAATTGAGGTTGACTTTCTGGATTTGGCCAAAGACGTTGGAAAAAATGAAGGACTTGTGCTCAGTTATGAATTTAAGGAAGACTTAAATAAATACTTGAGTAAAGCCAACGGAAAAGTCAAGTCGCTCAAGGAACTGATCGAGTTCAATAAGCAAAATGAAGCGAAGGCGATGCCGTGGTTTAAACAAGAGCGATTGGAGGAAAGTGAAGCCAGGGGAGACTTGGCCAGCAAAGAATATGTGGATGCGCTGGATCGAATGTTGACGCTGGCTCGAAACGCCATCAACAAAACCATGGATGACCATAGGCTCGACGCCATCTGCGGCACTTCCAACGGTCCATCCGCCCCCATCGATTGGGTGAATGGCGATCGTTTTACCGGTTATGGTTTGTCGGGGCCGGCTGCAACGGCAGGTTACCCTCACATCACCGTGCCGATGGGTTTTGTGATGGGGTTGCCGATCGGCTTGTCCTTTGTCGGCAGAGAATTTGGGGAAGGGGCACTCATCACTATTGCGTACGGATATGAACAAGCGTCGCTCAAGCGAAAGCCGCCTGAGTTTAGAAAATCAGTTTTGGAATAGTAATGAATTAGAGCGACGGTCTATTCAAACAAACCCTAACCGAGCTTACTAACGCGTTCATACTCCATACGTTGCAAAGGGCATTGGGAACATGCGTAGGCAAGTTTTTAAGCAGGGATATAACCTCAGGGACCGGGGGTGATTAGCCTCACCTTATCCATTATTGTCGCCCGAGTTACCGTATCTTTGTGGTTCGTATCCATGCGCTAGTTATGATGGCAAAGGCGAAGTACCCGCTTCTAATGATGGCTTTGTGTTGGTCTATTACCTGTTACGCGCAGTACAGCAATAGTTGGATCAAACAAGACCAGCGGTATTTCAAGATCCCGATTTGCAAGGATGGCATCTACCGCCTTACCTATGCCAATCTTCAGGCCTCTGGATTTCCAGTCAACTCGGTCGATCCGCGGTACATTCAAATTTTCCATCGAGGTCAGGAACAATCTATTTATGTGGAAGGTCAAAGCGATGGCCAGCTGAACAATAGCGACTTCATCGAGTTTTATGGGCGAAAAAACGACGGTACCCTTGACAGTCTATTGTACATACCATCCTCCCTGCAACCGCATAAATATTACAACCTGTATTCAGACACAACGGCCTACTTCTTGACCTATAACAGTTTCGTTCAAACGGGTCTCAGGATGGAAGATGTCCAATTTTTGAACTTAAATGGCATGCCCGCTGAGACCTATCAGCTAAGCCACCGATTGCTTGTCAATCACGAGCAATACAGTCAGGGAAATACCGAAGCTGATTACTTTGCGGCCACCGCATTTGATCAAGGGGAGGGATGGACGGGGGCTGCCGTGCAAAGCCAGGCAAATCCAACTGTCGATTATACCATTGACTCGCTATTCAACGGCGTGACCTCAATTAATCCGAGGTTGGAACTGCTTTTGGTTGGTCGAGATGCAACAATTTCCCATAATGTAGAAATCTATGTCGGTCCAAATGTGGCCAGCTTAAGGATAATTGCATCTCAAAGCTTCGTTGGCACGGACACTCGACTTGTCTCTGCCGACTTAAATTGGAGCGATATCGGGGGAAATGGCAAAATGATCGTGCGCCTCGTGGCGCTTGCGTCTTCCTCCAATCGTTATCAGGCGAGTATCTCTTATGTGAAAGTCACTTTACCTCAAAGTTTTGACTGGGCTGCGCAAAAGAAGAAAACATTTCAGTTAGCAGTAAATCCAAGTGGTCAATCGTACGTGGCGATTACAAACCCACCTGCCAATTTGAGGCTTTGGGACATCAGTGATCTGCAAAACATTTTTCGCATTCTCCCTACGGCGTCCAACACTTCGAATTTTTTGGTTCCGGGTACTTCCGTCGCAAAAAAAATTTATTCCGCAGCAGTATTTTCCAGTCCCACCATAATCCCGATCAACTTTCGACGAATTGACCCCGCATCCGCGAACTTCCTGATCATTACCAATAGGGCATTGATGAAACCTGCCGGTACCTATTCAAACCCAGTGAAAGCATACGCGGGTTATAGAGCATCAGCCGCGGGAGGTAGCTACGACACGATGGTTGTCACTATCGACCAACTTTACAATCAATTCAACTACGGCGAAACCTCGCCCGCTGCGATTTTCAGCTTCATGAAGTTTATGGCTTCGGGAAAAACGAAATACCTTTTTCTGGTAGGCCGAGGAAGGGATATTTCTTACGCAGTTTATCAACGCCAACCCACCCCTGCCAATGAACCTTCTGATTTGGTTCCTTCGGCCGGATACCCCGCCGGCGACAATGCCTACACTGCCGGGCTGAACGGAACAACATTCGAACCTGGTATCCCAACGGGTCGCCTGCCTGCCACAACACCGCTGCATGTGGCTATTTACCTAGACAAAATCAAAGAGCACGAATCCATGGGCCTTCAACCTTGGGCAAAAGAATTACTTCACTTAAGCGGTGGTGGCAACTTGGCCACCGACGCATCCGAGATCGCTTTATTCAAGGGAATCGTTGATGGGTTCAAGGCCACTGCAGAAGGACCTTATTTGGGGGGACACGTAACCACCAAGTCGAAACAAGATATCGGGATCGAGCAAGTCAATATCTCTCCAGCTATCAACAGCGGAGTGAACTTGGTGACTTACTTTGGTCATGCGGCAGCCAGTGCGACAGAAATTGATATTGGATTTGTCACCGACCCAAATTTCAACTACACCAACGTAAATAAGTACCCTGTATTTCTCTTCAATGGCTGTGACGCCGGAGCCGTTTTTCAGAGCACCACCTTTTTTACCGAAAACTGGCTTCTCACAGCTAACAAAGGCTCTAGAAATTTTATTGCGGGTTCATCGTTCGGACTTTCAAATCAACTGCAAAAATACAGTGGACTGATTTATCAAGTCGGATTTGGTGACTCCACATTTATTACAAAAGGAATTGGCGACATTCAAAAAGAGGCAAGCCGACGCTACGTCAGTACATCACCGAATGACATCATCAACGTGGCGCAGGTGCAGCAAATGATCTTGGCCGGTGACCCTGCCGTCAAACTTTTTGGAACCACCCTTCCCGACTTTGCCATTAACAATGGATCCATTTCGCTTGCTTCGCTGGACGGCAAGCCAGTGACCGCGCTCAGTGATTCTTTTGCCTTGAAAATAATTGTGAAAAATCTAGGTGCTGTTAGCCCCAAGCGGATGGCCATCCGAGTAGTGCGCACATTCAGTGACAACTCAGCAAAGACCTACGACTCTGCCTTCTCCTCTGTACGTTACATCGATACCCTCACCTTTCGATTGAAAAAGGAAAAAAATGTCGAAGGCTTCGGTACCAACTTGTTTGTTGTCACTGTCGACCCTGCCGATTCGATAAAAGAACTCCGCAACGACAACAATATCGGTACCCTTAGCACCTTCATACCATCGAACGGCACCATCAATCTTTATCCTGCCAATTTCGCGATCGTTAATTCAACATCAATCAATCTCTTTTTTCAAGATGCGAACCTGTTGGGTTCTCAAAGAGATTTTTCAATTCAGGTCGACACTGCCAGGTCATTCAACAGTTCATTTCTGATTGACAAGACGATCACCTCGAAAGTGCTTGCCAAGATGCCATTCAATATGCTGTCCACCGATTCAACCGTGTATTACTGGAGAACCCGACCGAAAAAACAAAACGCAAATGACAGCGCCAACTGGGCCGTGTCTTCGTTTGTGTATGTAAAAAATGGAACTGAAGGCTGGGCGCAGAAAAGGCCACAACAAATAAACGATGACGCTTTCTCCAACCTAAACCTGGACGCCAACAAAGGCAAGTTCAATTTTCTAGAAACGGTCTCTACGGTAAGCGTCAAGGCCGTCGGAGCGAACAGTGGAAGTTCTCATCTTAATGCATCGCTTAAAATTAGCGGCATTGAATACAATGTAAGTGATTTGATTCCCTGTCGTGATAACACGATTAACCTCGTCGCATTCAACGGGTCAAATGCCGTGCCCTATGGGGGCATTACGTATTATTTTGACCCGCGAGGATGCGGGCTTCAACCTCCAGTGATCAACAGTTATCTGCCCACGGAAATTGAGGGTGGAAATAGCAGTATGCTTGTAAGCATTGACAACATCCACGCCAACGATTCTGTGATCCTCTATTCGATCAAAAACGTGGCTTTTTCACAATGGTCGCCCACCACGCTTGCTAAGCTTAATGACCTGGGGATAAGCAATGCTCAAATTGGTTCGTTGCAAGATGGTGAGCCGGTCATCATTTTTTCGAAAAAAGGTGCTGCTCCAGGGAGCGCCAAAGTCTTCAGATCACCTAACTCCGCTGCCACAGCACAAGACCTTTTGATCAATGGAACAATGACGGGGCGCTTTTCTTCAGGAGTCATCAAGTCACCTACGATTGGCCCGGCAAAAAAATGGGTGAAGTTTTCGTCGCACGCAAAGGGCATTGAATCTACAGATGTCGTCTCCTACTCAATATTTGGAATTACCTTGGATGGCAAAGAAAGCCTTTTGTTTTCCAACATTGGAGCAACTCTGGATTTGTCTTCTATCAACGCCACTCAGTTTCCCGAGTTAAAGGTGCAAGTAAACCTCCGAGACTCGATTAACCTAACTGTGGCTCAATTGCAAAATTGGTTTATCACATTTGAGTCGGTCGCTGAAGGGCTTCTCACTTTTCAAGGTTCACTGGCGACACAAACCGTTCAGGAAGGACAACCGTTCAGTGCCCGGTTTGATTTCGTAAACATTTCTTCAAAAACGTTCACTGATTCGCTGCTGGTGAAGACACAAACGTCGGTGGAAGGGAAAGAGAATTTCGAAGTCAACTCCTTCAAGATTAAAGCCCCTGCCCCCGGCGACACCACGAAATTTGACTTCCGCATTGACTCTAAAGGAAAAGCGGGACTGAATGATGTTAGTGTATTTGTCAATCCCAAGATTCAAGCTGAACAATCGTACGAAAATAATGGCATCGACCTTTTGGGTTATCTAAACGTGTTGACCGACAAGACTCATCCATCGCTTGACGTAACGGTAGATGGCAGGTATTTGCAAAACAATGATTTCATTTCGGCAGACCCGTGGATCCAAATCAAGTTACGGGACAATAATTCATTTTTATTGACAAGTGACACTACTCACATGACTATTCTATTAAATTATCCCTGCGACAGCGAACCTTGCCCATTCCAACGGATTAATTTTAGTCGCCCCGATGTGCAATGGTCCTCTGCTACCAGCAATTCGGATTTTATCGTCAACTTCAAGCCTACCCACTTGCCCGAAGGAAGTTATACGTTGCAAGTGACTGCAGCAGACCAGAGCAACAACGCCAGTGGATCGACTCCTTATTCCGTAGATTTTAACGTCAAAGATGCGACGTCGCTTAAGTTAAACGCTATATATCCTAATCCTTCGGCTGACGTTTTCAATTTCAGTTTTAAGTTGTCAGGCAACGAATTGCCCGATGAGTTTTCTCTTCAAATTTTCTCAACAAATGGAAAATTGGCGAACGAATTCGGCATTAAAGACGTGAGCAACTTTATTATCGGCACTAACAATTTGAGCTGGACAGCTTCTCGCGATGTCTTTAGCAATGGGTTGTTTATTTATCGACTCCGTATAACAGTCAACGGAAAATCATTTTCTCAAAGCGGCAAGTTGTCGCTGCTCAAGTGAGTTTCAATGGTCGCTACTGATCATCACAAGCCTATTTTCAGAAATCTGGATGGTATTCGATTCATCGCGTTCCTATGCGTATTTTTCTCACACACGTTTTACTCGCAAGATCCAGCCACGGGGAAAAGTACACTTTACCAATCCGTAAATTTTCTGTTAGGGCAATGGGGCGATTTTGGCCTGTCGGTTTTTTTTGTGATGTCTGGTTTCCTAATCACGTACCTTTTGATGTGCGAGCGGCAGGCCACCGGAAGGGTGCATGTATTTTCATTTTATGCTAGGCGGATATTGCGGATATGGCCTCTTTATTTCGCGATCGTTTTGTTTAATTTTTTTCTATATGCTCCTCTCGCCAAACATCAAGAACTTACCCAACACCAGATGCCCTATTATTTCTTTTGGGCCAACATGGATACCGTAGCGCATGGCTTCAGCGGTGGTGTTATCGATCACTTGTGGGCTATCTCCGTGGAAGAACAGTTTTATTTTGTTCTTCCCTTGATCATGCTGGTCGCTCCAGACAGAAGATTGAACTACGTGTTCATCGCGGTTATTGCGATCGCCTCGATATTCCGAATCGCCCATTACTTGGAACCGCACATGATTTTCTACCACAGCATCAGCGCCTCCTTTGACATTGCTATTGGAGGGCTTGCTGCATGGCTTATGTTTTTCAAAAGTAAAGCAAAGGAATTTGTCGCTCAACTTTCGTCCACAACGATTGCAGTGACTTACACTGCCTTCGGTTTCTTAATTCTCTTTCAGCGTAATATTTTCGATTCATCTCAGCTGATCGTCTTTGTTTTGATCGCCCAACTTTTTGCATTGTTTATCATTGTTGAGCAAAATTACGCTACTCACTCGTTAATGAAGCTTGGGGAAACAAAATGGGTAAGCGATTTAGGGAAATACTCGTATGGTTTTTTTTGCTACCACATTGTATGCATCCGTGTGATCGAAGGAATAATCGCGAACCTCAACATGACGGGACCGATAACAACAACTTTGCTTATTCCTTTCGCTGGCCTCGCACTGACAATTGGAGTGGGGGTAGTAAGCTACCGACTATTTGAAACTCCTTTCCTGAACTTGAAAAAGAGATTCAGCTACCTGAATTAATGGTGGTGATGCCCACCTGGTCCATGGACGTGCCCATGTGCGAGTTCGTCGGCAGTGGCCTCACGAATGCTAATTACCTCTACGGCAAAATTTAATTCAACCCCAGCGAGTGGATGATTGGCGTCAACCGTTACCTCACTCAAGCCAATCTCAGTGACGGTGACGATTTGTCCGTGGTTGGTCTGGAATTGCATTCCTTTTTTTATTTCACCTGCACCAAATGCCGAACGAGGCACGCGCTGAACCATTTGATCGTCTTTCACCCCATATCCTTTCTCGGGACTGACTTTCAAATTGAATTTATCACCTTGCTTTTTCCCTTCAAGTCCTTCCTCCATTCCCGGAATAAGATTGCCGATCCCCTGAATATAGTAAAGCGGATCACGCCCAGAACTGGAGTCGAGAATTTTCCCTTCGTTATCCGTGAGCGTATAATGGATAGCCGCCACCTTGTGTTTTGATATTTGCATAGTGAACTTCTTTCGGGTAAAGCTAGTGGAAATTACTTTATGGGTAAGCTACTTTAGCTTTTCTTGTAACTTCTTCGGCAGTTTTTCTTTTATCAATTGATACGACCTTTTGATGAAGCATTCGATGTCTTTTTTCGTGAGTTTGGCGGTTGAGTCTATCAGTACCCATTTGTTCCTTGCCATATATGGTGCAGGGGCAAAGCCTTTTCTTTGACACAAGTCATCAAAATCTTCACTGTCTACCTTCAAAGAGAATTTTAGGCTCCCCTCTAAAGACGTCACACAAAACATTTTCTCAGCGATACAAAAACAAAGGTCATTCCCCCATTTGACATCCTCGGTAGCATGCGGAAGTTTCAATGCGATCGATCGAATCTCTTCCACTGTCATTTGGAGATGCGTTTCGTTGCGATAGTCTTTTTCCGGGCCTTCCTTTTTGGTGGAGATTTCTCAGCATACTCTTTCCCCCAATTAATCCAGGAGGCTAATTGTTTTTCCGTTTTCAAACCTTCAAGAGCGACGTAAATATATCCCCGCATGGGCCTTGATTTGACAAAATCCATAGGCCGCGCATAAGTCCGTTCAACCAAATCAGCATATCGCTCTTCGAGCACCCGAATCATTAAATCATCCTTGATAATACCACAAAACATTTTGTCTTTCCACATAAACACAGTTCCACCAAACATCTTCTTCTCGACAACGCCTTTGGTGTCTTGAAGAACCTGTCTCATGCGCCCAGCCAATGTTTCATTATATGCCATCGGGAATTCAATCGCCAAAACTAATTCCCAGGTTCCTTGCCGCTTTTACCATCTGGGAATCTTTCTTCACGAAATGATAGTCGTGCGTGGCTTCTTCCAAGGAGACCGATGTGATCTCGTTATTTCGAAAGGCTACCATCCTTCCAAAATTCTTCTCTCTCGCCAACTCGAAAGCTTTTACTCCAAACATCAAAGCGAGTACGCGATCAAATGCCGATGGCGTGCCACCCCTCTGGACGTGACCGAGCACTGTCTCGCGGATCTCGGCCTTGCATCCCGCATCCTTCAATTGCTTAGAAAGCTGATACGCTACCCCCCCTAAACGTACGTGCTCTGATCCTTTCTCGGCTTTTGAAGCAGTGATTGTCCCTTCTTTGGCCTTCGCTCCTTCGGCGATCACTATGTTGACGAAGCCTCTGCCTTTGGTGTAGCGAAGTTCAATTCGTTTCACCAATTTATTTACGTTGTATGGTATCTCGGGAATCAAACAAATCTCTGCGCCTCCCGCAATAGCCGTGTGCAGGGCGATCCAACCCGCATCGCGCCCCATCACTTCCATGATCATTACGCGGTGATGACTCTCCGCCGTGGTGACCAGTTTATCAAAGCTGTCGGTGGCGATTTGCACCGCCGTCTGAAACCCAAAGGTCATGTCAGTGGCCGAAAGGTCGTTGTCAATTGTTTTAGGGACTCCTATTATCGGAATTCCTTTTTCATAAAGGACTTTGGAAATGCGCTGCGAACCGTCGCCTCCAATATTGACAACCGCGTCAAAGTCAAGTTTTTTAAGTTTCGCAACCAGTTCATCTGACCGATCAACGAATTTTATAGATCCATCCGCTTGCGGCACCGGGAATTTTATTGGATTGGACTTGTTGGTGGTTTTCAAGATGGTTCCCCCCTTGACGTGAATACCCGCCGTTCGCTTGGAGGTCAGCCGGATAATTTCTTGTGGCTCGCTGAGTACGCCGTTGAACGCCTCAATACTTCCATAGACCTCCCATTTCTCTTTACGTGCGCTCTTCGCAACACCGCGGATCACTGCATTGAGGCCAGGGCAATCACCACCCCCCGTGAGAATCAAAACTCTTTTCATAATACAATGTTAATGAGGATACAAATTACTGATAAGAAGACAAATCACAATTGGGGAAACGATGGTCAAGCGGACGCTCTTCTCAAACGATCATTAATCGCCCTGCCTAGTCCAAAATCCGGAACAGTCTCGGTCAAGATAATTTCTACCGAGGATTTGTCGAGCTCTCGCAATGCAGAGAACAATTTTTGAGCAGCCTCATTTACATCTCCAACGGGAGAAAGAACAATTTGCTTTTCGATGAAATCGCCGGCATATCTTTTCTGGAACGACAACACACCCACACGCGTGTTTCTATTTTCATGCAGCAATTCATCAATATTTCCAATTTTCAAAATTTTCCCAGGCGCATAATGACTTTGCAGTTGGCCGGGAGCCTGTGGGTTAGAGACGGACTGCGTTTGAACTTGCACATCACCAACGATCAATTCAATTTTTTCAACGCTCAGACCTCCGACGCGATGAATCATGGGTATATCATTTTCAAATCCAATGATCGTTGACTCAATGCCAATATTGCATTCGCCGCCATCCAGGATATAGTCTATCTTGTTACCCAACTGTTCGTTGACGTGCTCGGGCTTGGTCGGGCTCACATAGCCAAACGGATTCGCGCTGGGCGCCGCCAGCGGAAAAGAAAGCGACTTGAGAAGTGCATGAGTGAGTTGATGGTTGGGGCAACGGATGCCAACACGATCAAGTCCTGATGTGACCAGATCGGGAATACTCTTTTTTTTAGCCAGCAAAAAGGTAATCGGCCCTGGCCAGAATTCCTTCATTAAAGAAATGGCCTTGCTCGGGATTTCTTGCACGTATTTATTGACCGTATCGCGATCGGGCACGTGAACGATCAAGGGATCGAAATGAGGCCTGTTTTTAGCTGCAAAAATCTTCGTGACCGAGGAGACATCAAGCGCATTGGCTGCAAGTCCATAGACGGTTTCGGTAGGAACAGCAACCAATTTTCCTGCCTCCAGAAGAGCTTTTGCTTTGTCAAGGTCTTTTCCAATTTCGGCCATACTAAAGCAGCTTTTCCTTCATGCGAAGGACCGATCGTTCTTTGGTATAATTCTCCAACTCACTAAGCAACACCCATTTCACATCGTGCGATTCATCGCTCACAATAATCTCTTCCTTTTCGTTTGCCTTCACTAAAAAACGAATGTCGTGATGGAAGTGTTCCAGGAAATCTTTTCGTGCGGGAATCAGGTGAACATCAATATCGAAAATAGCTAGCTCGGGCAATAATTCCCTAAGCCCCGTTTCTTCTTCCCCTTCACGCAGAGCTACATTTAAAATATTTTCTTCGCCATCCGCATGCCCACCGGGTTGCACCCACTTGTTAAGTTTCGCATGATGAACAAGTAGTGTTTTTGTTCGATCCTGGTTTACAATCCACGACGAGCCTGTGATATGGCCAGGCAAATGTGTTCGCTGAAAGCAATCTGGATGTTTCAATAACTCCAAGAATCGCTTGACGAACTGTCTTTCTTCTTCGAATTTAGATTGATAGAACTGAAGGTCGCGAATTAATGAAGCTCTGTCCACGTTACTGAATCACAATGGTCACCTTGTTGAACTCGCCTTTTTTGAGCTGGCTGATTTTCTCGCCTCCTCCGGTATTGTCTTTGTCGCCCTTTCTGCACAAAACATAATATGATTCAGGGTTCAATTTTTTGAACTTCACCACGCCCTTTGCGTCAGTTTTGCCTTCTTCAAGTTGGTTTTTTTCCTTGATGTAATCATCTTCCTTCGCAAACAATTTTACCGAAACCCCTTCTACAGTATTTCCGAGCTCATCTCTTACAGTAATCGTTAGGGAAGTATTGAAAAGTTGAAGAGGTTTGTCAACAGCAAAGTTCAATACGAGGGTGAGTAACAAAAGTGATTTCATGGTTGAATGATTTAAATTTCAAACGCAACAGAATAAACAAAGATAATGCCGCAATCATTACAATGAATACGCACTTTTATAAAATCCTTTTTGTTGCAAAAATTCAATGAGGTCAGCATAGAACGAGTGTGAGGCCAATGTGGCGCTATCTCCCACCATGAGCAGTTTCTTTTTTGCCCGGGTCATGGCCACATTCGTCCGTCGGATATCCATCAAGAACCCCACTTCGCTTTTCTCATTGCTCCTCACAAAACTGATGGCAATCACCTCGCGTTCCTGGCCTTGAAACGCGTCCACTGTATTTATCGAAATGAGGCTACCCAGCTGTCGCAGGACTATAGAATTTTCAGCCAACTGCTCCAATCGATCAACCTGCGCACGGTATGGCGCAATGATGCCAAGTGTGATTTTCTCATCGGCCCAAGTAGCCGCCCCAACAGATTCAACCAGTCGCTCGATTTGCTGAATCGACAACTCGGCCTCCTCTTGATTAAAACGACTAAGCGTTTCAGGGTCCTGTTTTTCGGTATATCCACAACCCGCAGTGTCAATGAATTCGATCGGGAGTTCGTATGGCCTAAGCAATTCATGTTTTACCGACTCGTGAGCCATCAATCCATTGTGGTAAAAATACTTGGAAGGAAAT
>Ga0310811_10006989_pt1 | contig 14428 bp, 17 predicted proteins | sample YCmetagenome_FD_207642 | JGI IMG/M metagenome (GOLD analysis project Ga0310811, IMG submission 207642) | Soil microbial communities from experimental microcosm in Duke University, North Carolina, United States - YC | ecosystem: Engineered > Artificial ecosystem > Soil microcosm > Unclassified ...
CGGGCCGCGACCTTGATTACCAGTCGTCGCTTGCGGACAGAGGCGCCTTTCTGGAATATGATATGATCGGCATGGATTTCTTCTATGCCGATCAGGGTGTGCAATGCCCCTCCGACGACGACAATGCGGTTGCAATCGCTGCTCTCATCGAGCGTGGCCATCTGGGCCGTGTGCTGTTGTCGCAGGATGTCTTTCTCAAAATGATGCTGACGCACTACGGTGGCTTTGGCTATGCCTACCTGCAACGGCATTTCCTCCCCCGTCTCGGCCGACACGGCGTTAGCAAAACTTCCATTCAGAGACTGATGATCGACAATCCCCGCGACGTATTCTGGCGCGGCGGGCGAAACCAAAAGAAAGACTGAACCGTGACAAAATCGAAAGTTCTTCTGGTCGGCGAGAGCTGGGTGACCTCCGCGACCCATTTCAAGGGCTTCGACCAATTCGGCAGCGTGACCTTTCATCTCGGCGCCGAGCCGCTGGTGGCGGCGTTGCAGGACAGTCCCTTCGAACTGACCTATATGCCCGCGCATGAAGCGGCCGAGCGCTTTCCCTTCGAGGCCGCCGGCCTCGCCGAATACAAGGTCATCCTGCTCTCGGATATCGGCGCCAATACCCTGCTCCTGCCCCCCTCCGTCTGGCTCCACGGCAAGCCCGTGCCGAACCGTCTCAAGCTCATCCGGGACTGGGCCGCCGCCGGCGGCGGCCTCGCCATGATCGGCGGCTATTTCAGCTTCCAGGGGATCGACGGCCGCGCCCGCTGGCGCCGCACCGCCGTGGAAGACGCCCTGCCCGTGACCTGCCTGCCCTATGACGACCGCATCGAAATCCCCGATGGCTTCCGCGCCGAAATCCTCGCGCCCGAACATCCGATCCTGAAGGGGATCACGGGCGAGTGGCCGCTGCTGCTCGGCGCCAACGAAGTCGAACCCCGGCCCGGCGCCGAGGTCCTCGCCCGCCTGCCGGCCGAGGAAGGCGGGTTTCCGCTTCTTGTGACCGGAACGCACGGGCGCGGCCGCACCGCGGTCTGGACCTCCGACATCGGGCCGCATTGGGTTCCGAACGACTTCGTCGCCTGGAGCGGCTACGGCATGCTGTGGCGCAACCTCCTCGCCTGGCTCTCGGATGCGCAATAACTGGCGGGGTCAGGGCGAGCCGCCACGTCGCACCGCTTCGTCTTGCCGGTCCCACTGCCGACGGATGATGCCAATGAGCGAGCGCAGCGCCGGATGGCTCTGCCGGCGGCTCGGGTAATAAATGCAGAACCCCGCACCAGGGGAGGCCCAGTCCGGCAGCACGAGCTCCATCCGGCCGGCACGAAGATCCTCCTTGATCAGGGGTTCCAGCACGTACCCCACGCCGAGGCCCGCCCGGATCGCCGAGAGTTGGGTATGGGTATCGTTGAACGTCAGCGTGCCCGGTACGTCGAGCCGCATCAGGCGGTCACCTTCGCCCAATTCCCAGCGATAGACGGCATTGTTGCCCAGCCGCAGTTTAAGGCAGCGATGCTGCTGCAGAGCCGCCGGCTGGGCCGGCCGCCCGTGGCGGTCGAGATAGGCGGGGCTTGCCGCCAGCACCCAGCGCAGCGGCGGCGTCAACATCACCCCCACCATGTCCTGCGGCACGGCATCGGCATAGCGGATGCCGGCGTCGAAGCCCTCGGCCACGATGTCCACCGGCCGGTTCTCCACAGTGATGGTCAGCCGCGTCTCGGGGAAACGCGCCGCAAACAGCGGCAGGGCCGGCTCGAGCAGCAGATGCGCGCCGTCGACCGGTACATTGAGGCGAAGCTCACCGAGCCCCGCCGCCTGCTCGGCCGCGGCCGCCTCGAGTGCCCGGGAAATCGTCTCGAACCCTTCCTCCAGCCGCGCCGCGAGTTCGAGCCCGGCAACGGTGGGTGCCACGGAGCGGCTGGTCCGGTTGAGCAGCTTCACCTGGAGTGCTGCCTCCAGCCGCCGCAGGGCATGGCTGATGGCCGAGGCGGTAACGCCCAGTTCGATTGCCGCGCCCTTGAGGCTGCGATGGCGTATGATCACCACGAAAGCGCTCAGATCGGCGAGGGTCGTGCGGGAGAGCAGCGGCATCGTTGAATGCAGTTCAAGCTATCAATGAATGACGCGCATTACCGCACCTCTGTGCCCTGGCGCCAAGCGCCTATATCGAAGGGCAGCAGTCTCACGGGGCGAAGGGAAAGAATATGGAATCCATCGAAATCGGCCGCAGCGGGGTCAAGACTTCGCGTGTCGGCCTTGGCACATGGGCGATCGGCGGCTGGATGTGGGGCGGCACGGACGAGAAAGAAGCAATCGCCACCATCCGCTCCGCAGTTGAACGCGGCATTACGCTGATCGACACCGCACCGGTCTATGGCTTCGGAAATTCGGAAGAGATCGTCGGAAAGGCCCTCGTTGAGGGCGGGCTGCGCGCGAAGGCGCAGATCGCCACCAAGCTCGGCCTCGCTTGGAAGGATGGCAAGGTTTTCCGCGATTCCCGCAAGGGCCGCATCGAGCAGGAGATCGAAGATAGTCTCCGGCGCCTGCAGACGGACGTCATCGACCTCTACCAGGTCCACTGGCCCGATCTCGAAACCCCCTTTGAGGAGACGGCGGAGGCACTCCAGAAGCTCCTGGACAAGGGGAAGATCCGTGCCATCGGGGTCAGCAATTTCTCGCCTGCACAGATGGATGCTTTCTCGCAGGTTGCCCGGCTCGATTCCGTCCAGCCGCCCTATAACCTTTTCGAGCGCGGGATCGAGGCCGACGTTCTGCCCTATTCCACTGCCAAGGGCCTGACGGTGCTGAGCTATGGCGCGCTCTGCCGCGGTCTGCTGAGTGGCCGGATGACGGCCGAGACCCGCTTCGAGGGAGACGATCTGCGCCAGAAGGATCCGAAATTCCAGCCCGGGGTCCTGCCCAAATACATTGCGGCGGTTAACGCGCTGGACAAGCTGGCACGGGAACGCTTCGGCAAGACCGTCGTCGCCCTGGCCGCGCGCTGGGTGCTGGACCAGGGGCCGACCATCGCACTGTGGGGCGCACGCCGTCCGGACCAGCTCAACGCCATCGCCGATGTCGAAGGCTGGAAGATCGACGATGCCGCGAAAGCGGAAATCGACGCGATCCTCAGCCGCACGGTGCCCGAGCCGATCGGCCCGGAATTCATGGCGCCGCCGACACAGCGCCCGGCGCTCTGAGACAAAAGGGCCCGGTTCGCAAGGACCGGGCCCTTTTTGTCAGGCGGTGCCGGGCCAGGACCAGCCTGCGCCGCGATAGTATATCCGCAACTCGTCCAGGATCGCAGTCGCCGTATGCGCCGAGGTCTGAGCGAGACCGCCCTGTAGATTGAGGGCGAGGTTGATCCCGCCGCCAACAGCCATATGGATGGCGTTTCCGGTCGCGAGCGCGATGCCGCCCGGCAGGATCAGGCCGGGCTTCATCCCCGTATCGCTCGAGGTATCGAAGGCGGTGAGCGGCATGGCGGCGGCAGAGCCGGCGGGCAGCAGTTCGGCCCGCGCTTCGAGCCGCGCGCGCCCGGCGCCGAAGCCGATGACGAGGCGTTTCGCACGACTTCCGGGATCGACCCGGGTGAGGGCCACATGCAAACGGACCGCTCCGGGAACTGACAGGCCCGGCGCCGCCGGTTGGGCTGCGAGTCCGGCTTTGGCGAGACGATGCATCAAATCGCTCCGCAGCTGGCGGGCCGCGGCTTGCTCGTCCTCAGCCTCCGCCGCGTTCCGCGCCGGGCCGGTTTCGACATCCACGAGAATCTCGCGGGGTGGCGGCCCGACCGCCCTGGTCGAGGCGATATCGCTCACATGGGCGCCCGCGCAGCCGGCGAGGCAGAGCAGAAGGGCTGCGAAAGCGAGGCCGCGCGCAGAAACTGGAACCCTCACGGGACGTAATAGACTGGCGGCGGTGCGTAGCCCACCGGGGGCGGCGCCGCGTAGACGACCGGCGGCGACACGTAGACCACGGGCGGTGGTGCGACATAGGCGGGGCGCGACGCGGCCGCCACACCCACCGCCGTGCCGACCGCAAGCCCAGCAACCCCGGCCGCGATCGCGGCGCCGCCTCCATAGCAGCACGGATGGCGACCGTAATAGGGATGCCCATAATAGCGCGGCCCGCCCCAATGGCTCACTGTGCCACCGTGTGGGCCATGATAGGTCCAGCCAGCGGCATGGGCGGCAGGCACGATGCCCTGCGCCGCAAGGGCTGCCAGCGCTGACGCAAGAAAATGACGACGGATCATCAGTTGTGCTCCCATCTCTGCGGATCATGCCGCATAGGGCTGATACGGGGTGGGAGCGGATTTCCGACGGCACAATAGACGTTCCGTATGGCAGATAGGCGGCCGCTGGGTGGCCGGCCGCTTCAGTGCGCGCCCATGCGCTCGGACTTACGTTCAGCCACCAGCTTGCGGCGGCCCTCCGGCGAAATTTGCCCCAGCGCATCCGTCAGCGGCCCACTGAACGCATCGAAGAAAGCGTCCCAGGCGCTGTGCCACGTCGCGAAAGCCGCCCGCAGGTGAGTCTTGTCGAGAGGCTGTGCCAGGACCTGCGCCTCGAGACCGATGCGAGCGGCCTCCAACCTTTGCGCGGCCCCCACATAGGCAGGCGCATCCTTGCTGAGCACGGCACGAAAGGCGGCGGCATCCTTGGGGGCAAGACTTGCCTCCATATGCGCCAGGGCGCGCGCGAGCGGGCTGCGATCGAGCTGCGAATGCAGGCGACCCTGCAGAACATGACCGACGATCAGCGCAACGAAGAAAAGGTTGAGCAGGATCGACAGCGGCAGCAGGAACCGGCCAGCGCGTCCGCTACGAGAGGTCTTGTCCAGCATGATCATGAGAAGCCGAAGAGGTGGAGCGGGCCGGGCTGCAACAGGGTCATGACCGTCTCCGCAGATCCCGCGGAAACGGTCAGATAGCCGAGCACAAGCCCGCCGGCCACGGCCAGGCCGCCGCCCGTCGCCACCCCGAACCATTCCAGCCGTCCCAGCGATACGCCCCCGAAACCAGCGACAAGCCAACCGCCGACCGCCGGCCTGCGCGCCGGTGCCTCGGGCGCTGCAATCGCGGTCGCAACATGGCCGCGCAACCGAGTGAGCGCCGCTTCAGCCTCCGTGCCATGCCAGAGCGCCCGATCCTCAGCCTTGCTTGCCTCATCAAAGGTCCAGTCGAGTACTCTCGCATCAGCCAGAATCCTCTGCGCATCCACGCTGGAGGCCGCAAGCCGTTTGGCCTCGGCACGCGTTTCCTCCGGCCAGCGCGCGAGATCGGCACCGTAGCTCTCCGCCAGAGTTGCAAAGCGCCTGAGCGTCAACATCCTCATTCCTTCCGACCCCCGTATGGCCGCATGCGCTCGCGCAGATGGTCGCGCGCCCGTGCCAGCAGACGCTCCACCGCCTTCGCCGACAAGCCCAGGATACGCCCCGCCTCAGCGCCGGACACACCCTCGTCATAGACCAGCGTCAAAACCGCCCGCTGGCGCGCGGGCAACGTGCCAAGCGCCGCACGCAGCGCCACGTCACGCTCGCGGACCGCCACCATCTCTTCGGCACCCGGCCCCTCGTCGATCGCATCATAATCTTCCGGCATTTGATCGGGCGCGATCCGGCGCCGCTGATCGATGCAAAGGTTGACGACGATCCGGTATAGCCAAGTGCGGAACTGCGCCCGGCCGGGATCGAAACGCCCGGCCTGAGACCAGGCCCGCACCATCGCCTCCTGCACCACATCCTCCGCGATCACCTTGTCCGGAATGACCCGGGAGGCGACCCGCAGCGCAAAGGCACCGTGGCGGCCGACAATCTCGTCAAACGCCCGCCGGTCACCCTGCGCGGACCAGAGGATGAGCATCTCGTCCGCCGCCTCGCCATAGGTCTGTGGTCCGGTCTGGCGGAAATTCACACCTGCCGACAAAAGCCGCGTCCGCCCAAAATTTCCGACCCCCAGACCTGACCACGCCGCGCGATTACGAGACGGAGGCCGCACCATCCGCGCGGCCCCATCAGGTCGATACGCAAGACGGCGCGCCATCCCCCTCGCTCTCATGGGTCATCCATGGGCGTGTCGACCGCGCGATGCACGGAGGGAAAGGCGCGCGATCATGAGCCGCCCTGCGCCTTTTGCGCGGCCTGAACCGATTGCAGAGCCTTCAGGCAATCGGGCGACAAGCTCTGCGCATGCTGCCTCAGGCAGGCGATGATCCGGCCGCCGCCGGGCGAAGTGCCCGAACAATAGGCGTTGTAATCGGGCATGCAAGCTTGGCGCATTGCCTTGGTGCCAGCCGGTTGCGCCGCGGCGCCGACCGCTAGGCCCGGCAGGGCGATGCACCCGCCGAGCAGCGCGCAACACAGGCGTGACGGGAGGCTGGCGAGGATTTTACGAGACATGTCCCTCTCCTGATGTCTGCGAAGTGCGGCCCCGTGGGGTTCGCCTTCTTGCTACGCGACAGCAGGCCACCTCCCCCGTGGTGCTCCAAGAGATAGGCGGGGGACCGGACTGATGAACTCGCGAGTTTTCCAGGTGTGGAGACGCCGTGGAACAGGCCGGGGCGTTGACAGCTCTCAACCGGAGATCTCAATATCCATAATATGGATAAAATGTCCACAATGTGGACAGTGCATCGTGATACCAAAGGGGGAAACCGATGGAGACCGTCCTGACCCAGGCCGCCACGCCCAACGCGGAAACGCTCCGCCGGATGCCCTATCAGAAACCCCAGCCCAAGGAGATGATCCCCGATCTCATCGTGGCGCCAGCCATTCCCGAGGACGAGCGGATCTGGGTACCGCAGGCTGAAAGCGTCTCCTTCCGCCCGCTCTGCCTCAACCGCTCGGCCGGCTACTGGATGAACCTGCTGCGCGTGCGCAAATCCGGCGTGCTCAGCCGCCACCGCCATCCCGGGCCCGTCCATGCGATGGTCCTGAAGGGCAGCTGGCGCTATCTCGAGCATGACTGGGTGGCGACAGAAGGTTCCTACGCCTTCGAGCCGCCGGGCGAAATCCACACCCTCGTCGTCGATGAAGGCGTCGAGGAGATGATCACCTATTTCCAGGTCAACGGCTGCATGTATTACGTCGATCCCTGGGGCAACCACACCGGTTACGAAGACGTCTTCACCAAGATCGACATGTGCCGGGCGCATTACGAAAAGGTCGGCCTCGGTGCCGAATATGTCGACCAGTTCATCCGCTAACCCGGTAATCCGGCGACGGTAGCACGACCGAATGGGAGACGGCATGCAGGCCGGACAGACCCAGGAGACCCTCGCATGACCTTTCTGGGCGATCTTTTGCGTGGCAAGACCGCCCTCGTCACCGGGGGCACCACTGGCATCGGCGCCGGTATCGCGACCTTCCTTTGCGGACTCGGTGCGCGTGTTGAGGCAGCCGGTCTCGGCGCGGCCGAGGTCAAAGGGCAGAACGATATTACCCTGCATGAGCTGGACGTGACCGACAATACGGCGGTCGAGGCCCTGATCGGCAGGCTCGACCGGCTCGACATCGTGGTCAACTGCGCTGGCATCATCCGTCGTCATGACGAGCACAGACCGGAGGTTTTCGAAGAGGTACTGAACGTCAACCTCACAGGCACCATGCGCGTCTGCACGGCGGCGCGCTCGAAACTTGCAGCGGCGCAGGGATGCATCGTCAATACGGCGTCGATGTTGAGCTTCTTCGGCGGCGCGCTGGTGCCGGCCTATGCTGCGAGCAAGGGCGGCGTCGCTCAGCTCACCAAATCCCTCGCCCTCGCTTATGCGGCGGAAGGTATTCGCGTGAATGCCGTCGCCCCAGGCTGGATCGCGACGCCGCTGACCCAGGCGCTGCAGGACGATCCGGCGCGGGCTCGTGCCATCATGGACCGCACGCCGCTCGGCCGATGGGGAACCCCTGCGGACGTGGCCCAGGCAGTCGCCTTCCTCTGTAGCCCGGCAGCCTGCTTCATGACCGGCGTGATCCTGCCCGTGGACGGCGGCTACCTCATCGCCTAGCAGGGGCCGCGGGCAGCACCTATATTTGGCCATGGACGATCGCCGCATCCCCGCCCCCGGTCTCGCCGAGAAAGCCACCGGTGACGTGCCGGGCACGGCCGTCATCTCCAAGGTGATGCGCCTGCTGCAAGCGATCTCGGATGCGCCGTCTGGCACCACCGTCGCCGAACTCTGCCGGGCCACCGGCTATCCACGCCCGACAGTGCACCGCCTGCTCGGCGTTCTCGCCCAGGAAGGCATGGTGGGGAGCGAGGGCTTGCGCGGCCGCGTGCTGCTCGGACCCCGCCTCGTGAGCCTCGCCTATCGCGCCTGGCACGGGTCAGACCTCAGGCGCCGGGCCCTGCCGCATCTCGCCGCGCTCCGTGACGAGACGGACGAGACCGTGCATCTGGCCGTGCCCAGCGCTGGTGAGATGGTCTATATCGACAAGCTCGAAAGCCGGCGCGCCGTGCGCATGGCATCGCGCATCGGCACGCGCGTCTCGCTGCATTCGAGTTCCGTCGGCAAGGCCTTTCTGGCAAGCCTTCCGGAGACGGAAAGCGAGGCGCTGATCGCGAATCTGGCCATGCCGGCCTTCACGCCCCACACGCTGACGGATCAGGCGGCCCTGAAGGCAGAGATCGCGGCGACACGCAGGCGCGGCTATGCGACCGACCTGCAGGAGAACGAACTCGACATCTGCTGCTATGGCGGCGCCATTCGAGGGGTAGCGGGCAGCCCCATCGGCTGCATCAGTATCAGCATGCCGCGCTACCGCTTTGAGAGCCAGGACCCGACCCGTTTCGCAGAGGCGCTGCATCGCTGCACCGGTAACATTGCCGCGGCAATGCTGAGTCCAGCGTCAGACTGAGCGAAATTCGCGCGACAGCAGCGGTTTAGACCAGGCTTCGCCGCCACCTCATTGCCACCTGACAGCGCTCCCGAAACCGTTCGGCATTTTTCGTTCCAGGCTGCGTAAGGCCAGGGACCCGCCCCGGCGGCTTATGAACACCAAGGTGCGAGCCGCGATCTGTGGCGAGAACTCACGGACCGGCCAAGGTTGGCATGACTCTTGATAGGTTTCGGGTCATGACCGCACCGATCCAGGCCGATCCCTACCCCTTTCCCTATGATGGCGCGATCAGCCCGGTCGATACCGCGCTGGTCATCATCGACATGCAGACGGATTTTTGCGGTTTCGGCGGTTATGTCGATCGGATGGGCTACGATCTCTCGCTCACCCGTGCACCGATTTCACCGATTTCCCGCCTGCTCGCCGCCATGCGGGGCGCTGGCTACCCGATCATCCATACGCGGGAAGGACACCGGCCGGACCTGTCGGACCTGCCCGCCAATAAACGCTGGCGCTCGCGCCGCATCGGCGCCGGCATCGGCGATGACGGGCCTTGCGGCAAAATCCTCGTCCGCGGCGAGCCGGGGTGGGAGATCATCCCCGAACTTGCCCCCCAGCCGGGCGAGATGGTCATCGACAAGCCGGGTAAGGGTTCCTTTTACGCCACCGACCTGGAGCTGCTGCTGCGCACCAAGGGCATTCGCAATCTGATCCTGACCGGCATCACCACCGATGTCTGCGTCCATACGACCATGCGCGAAGCGAACGACCGCGGCTTCGAATGCCTCATCCTCTCGGATTGCTGTGGCGCCACGGATGCCGGCAATCATGCGGCCGCTCTGAAGATGGTGACGATGCAAGGCGGCGTATTCGGCGCAGTCGCGGAGAGCCACGCCGTGCTCGCGGCACTCTCCTCCTAGAACCAGCGAAGATGATCCGCTTCCTGCGCATTGCCGGGCGCCGGCTGCTCGGCGCGGTACCAAGCCTCATCGGCGTCATCATCGTGACCTTCCTGCTCTCCCACGCGCTGCCCGGGGACCCCGCCGTACTCTTCGCCGGACCGGCCGCGGATGCCGCTTCCGTCGCGCAGGTTCGCGCGCATCTCGGGCTCGACCACAGCCTGCCGCAGCAATTTCTCACTTATGTCTGGCAGCTCGCCCACGGCGATCTCGGCCAGTCTCTGACAACCGGCCAACCGGTATTGACCGATCTGATGGAGCGGCTGCCGGCCTCGCTGGAACTCACGCTTGTCGCGCTAATCTTCGCCATCGGCGTCGCCGTGCCGCTCGGAATCTGGGCCGCGACCCGGCCGAACAGCTGGGTCGACCATCTTTGCCGCGGCACAGTGACGATCGCGGCTGCCTTCCCGACCTTCTTCGTGGCCCTCCTCCTGGTCTATGTCTTCTACTTCCTGATCCCGCTGGCGCCCGAACCGGTGGGCCGGTTGAACGACGTCTATTTCGATGCACCGACGACGATCACCGGCTTCTATCTGATCGATTCGATTCTCGAAGGAAACTGGCAGACTTTCGCCGGATCCCTGGCCCAGATCATCCTGCCGGCGATCTCGCTGGGCCTCTTCGCACTCGCCCCCATCGCCCGCATTACCCGTGCGGCCATGCTGCAGACCTTGGCGAGCGACCATGTCCGGACCGCACGCGCCTGCGGTCTTTCCCGCCGGCGTATTCTCATTACCTATGCGCTGCGCAACGCCATGCTGCCGGTCGTCAATGTTCTCGGCATGGTCTTCTCCTTCGTCCTCGGCTCCAATGTGCTGATCGAGGACGTCTACGGCTGGCCGGGCGTCGGCGCCTATGCCGTGAAGGCCGTGATCTCCTCCGACTATGCCGCCGTGCAGGGCTTCATCCTGATGATGGCCGTGCTCTACATCCTGCTCAATCTCGTGGTCGATCTGGTCAGCATGATCGTCGATCCACGCGTGCGGTTCGAGGGCTGAGCGATGAGTAGTTCGACCCTGGTCAGCCGCACACGTTACGCGGTCGCCGAAAACAAGCTGACGCTTCTGGCGGCAATCCTCTTCGCGCTGCTCATTTTCTGCGCGATCTTCGGACAGATGCTGGCGCCTTACGGGCCGCTCATGACCAATGAGAGTGCCCGCATGCAGCCGCCCTCCTGGGCGCATCTCTTCGGCACCGACGCGCTGGGGCGGGACATCTTCAGCCGCGTGCTGATCGCGACCCGCCTCGACCTCGGCATGGCGATCTCGGCGGTGGTCATCTCCTTCGTGGTCGGCACCGGGCTTGGCGCCATCGCAGGCTATTGGGGGGGCTGGGTGGATGCGATCTTCGGCCGGGTCATGGATACCATCATGGCCTTCCCGCTGTTCGTGCTCGCCATGGGGATCGTCGCGGCGCTGGGCAACAACGTCACCAACATCATCATCGCGACGGCGGTGATCAATCTGCCCTTCTACGGCCGCTTCGCGCGCGCCGAAGTGAACGTTCGGCGCGACCTCGCTTATGTCGAGGCCGCACGCATGGGCGGCAACGGCGCCATCCGCATCCTGTACGGCCATATAGTCCGCAATATCCTGCCCACGATGCTGGTACAGGCCTCGCTCAACATGGGCTGGGCGATCCTGAATGCGGCCGGCCTCTCCTTCATCGGCCTCGGCGTCCGGCCGCCGACGCCGGAATGGGGGATCATGGTCTCGGAAGGGGCGAGCTTCATCATTTCCGGCGAGTGGTGGACCTTCGTCTTCCCCGGCGGCGCTCTCGTCATTGCCGTCTTCTGCTTCAACCTTCTCGGCGATGGCTTGCGCGATATCGTCGACCCGCGGCGCCGTACATGAGCGCGGCCCTGCTCACGGTCGAGGACCTCGTGCTCGACTTCCGCACCCGCAGCGGCATGGTTCATGTACTGGACGGGATTTCCCTAAGCTTAGGGCGAGGGGAAATCCTCGGCGTCGTGGGCGAAAGCGGCTCGGGCAAATCCGTGCTCGCCTATGCGATGATGGGCCTGTTGGACCCGGCGGCCCAGATCCCGCGTGGCGGCATCCGCTTCGCTGGGCGGGACATGCTGACGGAAAGCGAGCGATCGCTCGCCGAGACGCGTGGGCGGGAGATCGCGATGATCTTCCAAAGCCCGCGCACCGCTTTGAACCCCATCCGGCGGATCGGCGCACAGGTGCAGGATGTACTCCTGCGACATGCCAATATCTCCAAGAAAGAGGCACGCCGCCGTGCCATCGAGGCTTTGGCGCGTGTCCGCATTCCCGATCCCGAGCGGCGGTTCGACGCCTATCCTTTCGAACTTTCGGGCGGTCTCTGCCAGCGCGTGATGATCGCCATGGCCATGGCCTGCGACCCCTATCTGCTGATCGCGGACGAGCCCACGACCGGTCTCGATGTCACGACCCAGGCCGTGGTGATGGACCTGATCCGCGAGCAAGTGCGCTCCGCCAATGCCTCGGTCGTGCTCATCACCCACGACCTTGCCCTCGCCGGAGAATATTGCGACCGGATCGCCGTCATGCACGCCGGTCACATCGTGGAAATCGGCACGACCGAGACGCTGCTGAGCACGCCCAGGCACCCCTATACGACGCGACTGATCGGGGCGACGCCGGGCGGGCACGCGCGGATCGAGGATCTGGCCTCCATCCCGGGCTCCCTCCCCGATCTCCGGCGCGACCTGCCGCCCTGCCGCTTCATCGAACGCTGCGACCGCCGGCTGGAGCGTTGCGCGGTCGAAAAGTTGCCTTCCGTCAACCTTGGTCCCGATCACCGCGTGCGCTGCTGGAACCCGCTATGACGACAGCAACAGCCATCATGGAGGCGGTACGCCTCGTCAAACGCTACCCCACCGGCCATGGCATACTGCACGCCGTGGATGATGTGAGCCTTGCCATCCAGCCTGGCGAGAGCGTCGGCCTGGTCGGCGAATCCGGTTGCGGCAAATCCACGCTGGTGCGGCTGCTCGGCCGATTGATCGAACCCTCCGATGGCGCCATCGTCTTCGAGGGCCAGGACATCGCCCCCGTTCCTTTGCGCCGCTTCGTGCATGACAAGGCGCGCGGCCGGATTCAGGTCGTGTTCCAGGACCCGACGGAAAGTCTCAACCCCTCGCTTTCTGTCTTCGATGCGGTGGCAGATCCCATCCGGCGTCTCGGAAAGGCCGCCGACCGCAAGACGCTGGCCAGCCAGGTGCGCGACGCCATCGAACTCGTGGGCCTGCCACCAGAGATGGAGGCCCGTCTGCCGCACCAGCTTTCGGGCGGGCAGCGGGCGCGCGTCGGTATCGCGCGCGCCATTGCGCTGCGCCCCGCCCTGCTCATCCTTGATGAGCCGACAAGCGCACTCGACGTGTCGGTGCAGGCCGTAATCTTGCGCCTCCTCGCCGATCTACGCTCGCAGCTCGGCATGAGCTATCTGTTCGTCTCGCATGACCTCAACGTTGTGCGCCTGCTCTGCAGCCGCATCATCGTCATGTATCTCGGCCGCGTGGTGGAAGAAGGGCCGACGGAAGCGCTGTTCCGCCAGCCGCGCCATCCATACACGCGCGCGCTATTGGCCTCCATTCCCGATCCTGCGCGGCGCGGGCAAACACCCTGGCGACTTGAAGGCTCTGCCAGCAGCCCAATCGACCCCTCCCCCAATGTCTGCCGCTTCTATGGCCGTTGTCCGCGCCAGGAAGCGCGCTGCGCCGAGACCATGCCGGAACTTCGCCCCATGGACGCCGCGGGCCTGCACCGCGCCGCGTGCCACTTCGCCGAGGAGATTGCCCCATGACCACTGCGAACGATATTGCGCGCCTTGATGCCGGCACGCTGGCTGCCAAGATCCGTGCGCGGGAAGTTTCCGCAGCCGAGGTGACAGAGGTTGCTCTCGCCCGCATGGAAGTGCTCGAGCCGCACATCCATGCTTTCTGTACACCTACGCCGGAACTCGCCCGCGAGACTGCGGCGAAGATCGATGCGCAGATCACGCGGGGGGAAGAACTCGGGCCGCTCGCCGGCGTGCCTATTGGCATCAAGGATCTGGTCGCGACCGCCGGCATCCGCACTGTGATGGGCTCAGCAATCTATAAGGATTTCATCCCTGACGAAGATGACGTGGTGGTGGAGCGGCTGAAGGCGGCCGGTGCCGTCATCCTCGGCAAAACCAACGTGCCGGAATTCGGCTATAGCGGGGTCGGCCACAACCCGGTCTTCCCCACGACACGCAACCCTTGGAACCTCGCCATGACCCCCGGCGGGTCGAGCGCCGGGTCCGGTGCCTCGGTCGCCGCCTTCGTCTCCCCCTTCGCCATCGGCAGCGACGGCGGAGGGTCGATCCGCATTCCCGCCGCCCATTCCGGCCTCGTCGGCATCAAGGCCTCCATGGGCCGCGTGCCGCTCTATCCCGGCTGCAAGGACGAGCGCTATCCCGGCGTTTCGAGCTGGGAGAGCCTGGAGCATATCGGCCCGATGAGCCGGACGGTCGCCGATTCCGCGCTGATGCTGAGCGTAATTGCGGGGCCTGATTCCCGCGACCGGCTTTCCATTCCCTCCGCGGATATCGACTGGCTGCAAGCGACTAAGCCGCGAGACCTCAAGGGTCTTCGCGTAGCCTATAGCGCGGACTGGGGCTATGCGGCGG
>Ga0310811_10006990_pt1 | contig 14428 bp, 18 predicted proteins | sample YCmetagenome_FD_207642 | JGI IMG/M metagenome (GOLD analysis project Ga0310811, IMG submission 207642) | Soil microbial communities from experimental microcosm in Duke University, North Carolina, United States - YC | ecosystem: Engineered > Artificial ecosystem > Soil microcosm > Unclassified ...
GCCACTTCATGCAAGCGCAACACTTGCTCTTCACCGCTGCAAAGACGCCGCGCAGCCGGACGATCGAGCGCTGCGCGCATCTCCACCACTTCCGCCAGCAGCGCCGGCACGCCGCCCCTCTCTGCCGCTTCCTGCGCGTGCATCAACACCGTCCGCGCCTTCTCAATGCGCAGCGAACGCAAGGCCAGTTCGGCTGCACTTAATGACGCGACTGCAGTGAGCAAGGGCGGCATGCGCGTGCCTTCGATTCCTGCCAATGTCTGCGCGGCATCGTCAAGTCGGCCGAGCAGCAAAAATCTGCGCGCCACGACGAGCCGGCCCTGTATCGCATTCATGCGATCGCCGTGGGCTTCCAGCACGCTCAAGGCAGCAGCCAGCGTACGTGAGGAATTCCCGATATCCCGCATCACCAACGCCACTTCGGCTTCGGCCACGACGCAGCGCGCTCGCGACAGTTCTTCATGGCTGCCGAAGTCCCGCGCGGCGCGGCGCAAGAGCTCGCGTGCACGGATGTGTTCTCCCAGTTGCGCCATCGCGATACCGCGCAAAGCGAGTGCCGGCGGATCCTCCCGAAGAGCGACAAACTTGAGCGCACCAAGCGCGTCACCCGAGGCAAGTTTGCGTGCAGAGGCAGCGATCAAGGAATCCATCGCGACACAATACACCGAGTGTTCGGCAATTTATCTCAGCTTCCTGTGCGTGCGATAGCGTTCACCGCACAGGAAGCGGTATGAGATCACGTCAATTTTCCCTGCCGTTTATTGTGTCTTGAGCAATACAAGCCCGAGAAAAGACACGGGATTTGCATACGCATTCAAAAGCGCTTGCATTCTTTTGCCAAATGCCGAATAATCTAAACACGAATTGTTCTCATTTACACGAGAGGTTGAAGATGGCGACACCCGTTCCAGGTGAATCCCCGGCAGATGCCGCCTCCAGCTCGAGTGCTGGAGCGGAGCAGGCCGTGCCCCGTATCAACAGCAGCGATTTGTTTCGACAGAAGCGGGAAGTTGAAATTGCGCACGAAGGCCGAATCTATCGCTTGCGTGTGACGCAGTTGAACAAGTTGATTCTGACGGCATAGCCGTCGTGAGTAACCGCCAGCCCGCGCGCGACGCCAGCAAGCCCTAGCAAAGGAGAATCTGATGGCGATCGAAGCAGTCGAGCAGGCATTGCAGGAACCCAACGCAGCACCCGCCCAGCCGGAATTGCTGGTATCGGCGGTATTGCATTTGATGTCGCATTACTCGGCGCATCAGCAGCACCGACAGGAAAGCAAGGCATGCATCCGCCTGGCTTCCGTGATCGAGCGGCATCTGAAGGCGCTGGCCGATTTGCCGGAACTGGCGCCGGTGTTACGCGCCACCTGTCAGCAGTTGTCCGAACAATGGGCGCTGATGGTGGAAAAAGCGATGCCGCAGCAGGAACGCTTCCGCCTGCTCTCGCGATTGGTAATCGGAAGCACGCACCTCAATTAGGCAGTACGCGAAAGCGCTTATTTTGACAGCAGCAAGAGGCATTGATGATCGTCTGTGTATGCAATAATGTTTCCGATGGCAAGATTCGCCAGGCAGTAGCCGACGGCGCGACTTCGATGCTTCATCTGCGCACGCAGCTCGACGTTGGCACCTGCTGCGGCAAATGCCATTCCTGTGCCAAGCATGTGCTGCGCGAATGCATTGCAGAGTCGCGCCCGCAAGCCATCATGTTCCACACCAATGCAATGGCCGCCTGAAGCAAGTTCATGAGTGCAACACCCCTATCTGCATCGCCCGTTTCGCCTTACTTCTCGCAGCAGTTAAGACGTTATCTTCCGCTTGTCATCGTCATCGCCTTGCATGTCGCCTTCTTCTATGCACTGAAGAGCGGCCTGCTGCATCAGGCTGTCAAAACTGCATTGCCGAAGGAAATCTACGTACAGCTGATCTCCGAAGAGCCGGCGCCGCAACCGCGTCCTCAGCCTTCAGAGCCGAAGACCGTGCCGGTGGTGAAAAAGTCGGAACCGAAGCCGACACCCAAGCCTATCGTTAAGCGCGAGCCTTCCCCGAAAGCGATCAGCGAACCCACGCCGCCTACGCCGCCGCAACCGCCGGTTGACAGCGCACCTCCGTCGCCGCCTGCACCAGCAGCACCTGCCGCGCCGACGCAGCCCGCGACACCGAAAATCATTTCCGGCGTGGCTTACATCAATGCGCCGCGCCCCGTCTATCCGCCGGTAGATGCTCGCATGGGTAACGAAGGCACGGTCACGATGCGTGTGCTGATCAATGAAAAGGGCCGCGCGGAAAAAGTCGACATTCAGAAATCGTCCGGCTCGCAGCGCATGGACGATGCCGCACGCGACGCCGTGATGCGCGCGCTGTTCAAACCCTATATCGAGGACGGCAAGGCAATCCCGGTCTATGCCATCATCCCCATCAATTTCACTTTAAGCAGATAAAGAAGGAATCATCATGGAAGTCAGTCCATACGGTTTGGAGAGTTTGTGGTCGCAAGGCGATTTCGTGACCAAGGGCGTGGCGCTGCTGCTGGTCGCGATGTCGATCGCTTCCTGGTACGTGATCGTGACCAAGGCGTTGCAGCTGTTTCAGTACCGTCGTTCGGCGCGCGCCGCTGGTCACGAATTCTGGGATGCCACCAACCTGAAGGACGGCCTCTCGACGCTGGGTACGGGCAATCCATTCGCGGCGATCGCCGAAGCAGGCGTCACGGCAATGGAACATCACGAAGCGCACAAGGGCCATCTGCACGATGAACTGTCGGTCAGCGACTGGATCACGCTCTCGCTGCGTCAGGCCATCGACGAAACGCAAGCGCGCCTGCAAACCGGCATGGCAGTACTGGCTTCAGTCGGCTCCACCGCGCCGTTCGTCGGCCTGTTCGGCACTGTCTGGGGTATCTATCACGCGCTGGTTGCGATCGGCACCTCGGGCCAAGCCAGCATCGACAAGGTTGCCGGTCCGGTCGGCGAAGCGTTGATCATGACCGCACTAGGCCTGGCGGTCGCGATCCCTGCGACCTTCGGCTACAACGCGCTGGTGCGCGGCAACAAGGCTGTCATCGCGAAGATGAACAAGTTCGGCTTCGATCTGCATGCGCTGTTCGTCACCGGTGCACGTGCGAAAGATGGCACCAGCCCAGCCAGCGGCTCCAAGCTGGTCGCCGTCGGAGGTAAATGATGGCAATGGGCTCTTTGTCGGACGACGACGATTTCAATCCGGAGATCAACACCACGCCGTTGGTCGACGTGATGCTGGTGCTGCTGATCATCTTTATCATGACGATTCCGGTCATGACGGACAGCGTAAAGATCGACCTGCCGCGCGCAGCGAATCAGCCGAACGAAGTCAAGCCGGAGACGATCAACCTCGCGATCGACGCGCAAGGCCAGGTGTACTGGAACAGCGTACCGATCGATGAAGCATCGATGCACTCACGCATTGCGGAAGCGGCAAAGGCGACGCCGCAACCGGAACTGCATTTGCGCGCCGACCGCAACACGCCGTATGAAAAAGTCGCGCAGGTAATGGCGGCCGCACAAACGGGCGGACTGAACAAGATGGGTTTTGTAACCGACCCTGGCAAACGCTGATCCGCTTCTTGCCGCACGAAAAAAGCGCACCGCTGGCCGGTGCGTTTTTTATTGGCGCCGCGCCTGCGCATCAACGCGCCTGCAATCGAAACAAGAATGATTCCCGCTAACGAAATGCGGGCCACCTGCTGAAAATGCAAAGTCCTGGGCTATCATGTGCGTACTTTTCGGTCGCGCTGAAGCAGCGACCGCCATCACTTCATCTCTTCCGAGGCGTCCATGAAAGGCGACAGCAACATCATCAAGCTGCTCAATGCACAGCTGACCAACGAACTCACCGCCATCAACCAGTACTTCCTGCATGCGCGCATGTACAAGCATTGGGGATTCGAAAAAATCGCGAAGAAGGAATACGACGAATCGATCGGCGAAATGAAACACGCCGACAAGTTGATCGACCGCATCCTGATGCTGGACGGCCTGCCGAATCTGCAGGCACTGCACAAACTGATGATCGGCGAGAACACGCAGGAAATGCTGAATTGCGATCTCGAACTGGAACGCGGCGCACAGAAAACCGTGAAGGAAGGCATTGCCGCCTGCGAAGCGGCCGGCGATTATGTTTCCCGCGCACTGTTTCAGCACATCCTCGACGACACCGAAGAACATATCGACTGGCTGGAAACGCAACTTGATCTGATCGGAAAGGTCGGCATCCAGAATTATCTTCAGGCGCAGATGATCGACGAATAAGCAGCGATTCACGCGATTGCCGCCGCAATAAAAAAGGACGCCTTAGCGTCCTTTTTTATTTGCCGAACGGGGTTTGCAGACTCACTCCGGCGCCGTTTCCTTGAACGTGGAACGTTCGCACAGCTTTTCGTACAGGCGTTCGAGGTTCGGATAATCTTCGCGCCAATGGATTTCCGGGAAGCGGTAAGCCAGCCAGCCGAGCGTGCAACCTACCGCGACATCAGCCAGCGTGTACTGGTTGCCAGCGCAATATGCCGTGTCCTTCAGCCCAGCCGACATCGCCTTCAGACCGGCGTCGACCTTGGCCATCTGGCGTGCGCGCCATTTCTCGCTTTGCTGTTCTGCCGGGCGCATGGTGCGCTCCAGCCGCGCGAGCAGCGCCGCATCGGCCACACCATCGGCCAGCGCTTCCCAGCATTTGACTTCGGCACGCTCGCGACCATTGGGAGGAATCAGCTTGCCGACCGGCGTCAGCGTATCGAGGTACTCGACGATCACGCGCGAATCGAACATCGCACCGCCGTCCTCCATCACCAGGCATGGCACCTTGCCAAGCGGATTCGACTGCTGGATCGTCGTATCGTCGCGCCATACATCTTCGAGCACGAATTCGTAGTCAATCTTTTTTTCAAGCATCACGATACGTACCTTGCGCACGTACGGGCTGGCCAGCGAACCAATCAGTTTCATAGAGGCTTTGCTTCGAAAATTGGAAGGCGATTATACCTCGCAGCCCGGCAAAATCCGCGCGAATGCGTCGTTTTCCGCACACATTTGCCCGCATCTGTTCTACGGATGCCGTACGACGCGCGAGTGGTAGAATGTCGGCTTCCTTTTATGGTGCTTTCTGCCAACTTCCGGCTTCTGCCATCGGCGGACCTGCTCTTCACTCATCCGTATTTGCCATGCCTCTTTCCACGCTCAACGCCCTCTCGCCGCTGGACGGCCGCTACGCCGCCAAGACCGACAAACTGCGCCCGATCCTGTCCGAATCCGGCTTCATGCATCATCGCGTCAAGGTGGAAATCGCGTGGCTGCAAGCCTTGTCCGCGGCCGGCTTTGCCGAGATCAAGCCGTTTTCCGCAACAGCCAATGAACGCCTGAACAAGCTCGTTGCCGATTTCACGGAAGCGGATGCACAACGCATCAAGGAAATCGAAGCCGTCACGAACCATGACGTCAAGGCCGTCGAATACTGGCTGAAAGAAAAAGTGAAGGACGTGCCGGAGCTGGTTGCGGCGACAGAGTTCATCCACTTCGCCTGCACCTCCGAAGACATCAACAACACGTCGCACGGCATGATGCTGAAGGCGGCGCGCGACACCGTATTGCTGCCCGCACTGCAAGCGGTGATCGACAAGCTGACGCAGATCGCACACGACAACGCCACGCTGCCGATGATGTCGCGCACGCATGGCCAGCCGGCCAGCCCGACGACCCTGGGCAAGGAAATGGCGAACGTGGTGGCGCGCCTGAAGCACGCCGCAACGCGCATTGCCGACGTGAAAATCCTGGGCAAGATGAACGGCGCGGTCGGCAACTTCAACGCGCATCTGTCCGCGTACCCGCAGACCGACTGGCAGGCTTTTTCGAAGAACGTAATCGAGCAGCGCCTCGGCCTGGTCTTCAATCCGTACACGATCCAGATCGAACCGCACGACTACATGGCAGAGCTGTTCGATGCGATCGCGCGCGCCAACACGATCCTGCTTGATCTGAACCGAGACATCTGGGGCTACATTTCGCTCGGCTATTTCAAGCAGATCACGAAGGCCGGCGAAATCGGTTCGTCGACGATGCCGCACAAGGTCAACCCGATCGACTTCGAGAATTCCGAAGGCAATCTGGGCATGGCGAACGCCGTGCTGAAGCACATGGCGGAAAAGCTGCCAGTGTCGCGCTGGCAGCGCGACCTCACCGACTCGACCGTGCTGCGCAATATCGGCGTCGGTTTCGGTTATGCGGTACTCGCTTATGACAGCTGCCTGCGCGGTTTGAACAAACTGGAAGTCAATCCGCCTCGCCTGGCTGAAGATCTCGACGAAACCTGGGAAGTGCTGGCCGAACCGGTGCAGACGGTGATGCGCCGCTACGGCATCGAAAATCCCTACGAACAGTTGAAGGACCTGACGCGCGGCAAAGGTATTTCGAAGGATGCCCTGCAAGGATTCATCCGCGGTCTTGCGATCCCGCAGGAAGCGAAAGACCAGTTGCTCGCGATGACGCCATCCAGCTACATTGGCTACGCAGCCGAACTGGCCAAGAAGATTTAAGCCTTTCCGATCCGCATCCGCTTGCCGCCGCCCGTCGTTTTGATGGCCGGCGGCAAGCTTTTTTTTATTTTGCTATATTCGCTGGACCTCATTTTCAGCGAATCAGCATGCGCTCCAGCACTGACCGATACACGTTACCTGCCATCGCGCTGCATTGGCTGATCGCACTGTTGATCGTAGCGACCTTCCTGCTCGGCCTGACGATGACCAGCATTCCCGGTCTGACGCCAACCAAGCTCAAATATTTTTCCTGGCATAAGTGGATGGGCGTTACCGTGCTGGGCCTGGCCTGCCTGCGGCTGTTGTGGCGTCTGACGCACAAGGCGCCGCCGTATCCGGCCGGCATGTCTGCATGGCAGCAAAAGGCCGCACATGTCGTGCATGCGCTGCTCTACCTGCTCATCTTCGCCGTACCGCTTTCGGGCTATTTCTTCAGTCTGGCATCGGGCGTACCGGTCGTATATCTCGGCATCGTGCCGCTTCCCGTCCTGATCGCGCCTGATCCGCAGCTGAAAGTCATTCTGCGCGAGATGCACTACGTGCTGAACATGACGCTGCTCGCCTTCGTGTGCCTGCACGTGCTGGCCGCACTGAAGCACCAGTTCATTGATCGTGACCGTTTGTTTTCACGCATGCTCCCCTGACCCTGAAAGGAATTCCATGTCTTCCGTTCTGCATACGAAAACCGCACGCTGGGTGGCACTCGCCGGCATCTGCATTGCCTTGCCCGTGCTTGCCGCCACGCTGAAGGCCGATCCGGCCAAAAGCAAAGTCACTGCAACCTTCAAGCAATTGAACGTGCCGGTCGAAGCGAAATTCAACAAATTCAGCGCGCAAATCACCTATGACGAAGCGAAACCGGAAACGGCGAAGGCCAACGTCGACATCGATGTCAGCAGCTTCGACCTCGGCGATCCGGACTACAACAAGGAAGTACTGAAGAAAGAATGGTTCAATGCGGCGCAATTCCCGAAAGCCAGCTTCGTATCGAATCAAATCAAGCCATTGGGCGCGGGCAAGCTGGACGTGACAGGCAAGCTAACGATCAAGGGCAAGAGCACCGACGTGCATTTCCCGATGACGGTGAAGAAGGAAGGCAGCAGCCAGGTATTCGATGGCGCATTGCCAATCAAACGTCTGAGCTACAACATCGGCGAAGGCGAATGGAAGGACACCAGCACGGTGGCCGACGAAGTCACGATCAAGTTCCACATCGTCGCGGCTCCCTGAGCCCGACGCCACTTTTCCACGACAGAGGAGTATCGTATGAAAGCAACAAAACACATCACCATTGCATTGGGTAGCCTGCTGGCTGGCCTCGCAATGAGCGCCTCGGCGCAGACGTATAACATCGATCCGAACCACACCTACCCGAGTTTCGAGGCGGATCACTTCGGCATCTCGACCTGGCGCGGCAAGTTCGACAAGACGACCGGCACCGTGACGCTCGATCGCGCAGCGAAGACCGGAACGATCGACATCACAGTTGATACCAGCTCGGTGGATTTCGGCCACGCCAAGATGAACGAGCATGCACGCGGCAAGGACTTGTTCAATGTTGCGCAATACCCGACCGCTACCTTCAAGAGCAAATCGATCCGCTTCGATGGCGATCGCCCTGTCGCAGCCGATGGCGAGTTCACGCTGCTCGGCGTGACGAAGCCGCTGACGCTGACCATCAACAAATTCAAGTGCATCCAGCATCCGATGCTCAAGCGTGAAGTGTGCGGCGCCGACGCCTCGGCCACTTTCAACCGTGGCGATTTCGGCATGACCTACGGCTTGCCGGCTTTCTCGCCGGAAGTGAAACTCGCGATCCAGGTGGAAGCCGTCAAGGCCGAGTGATTTTTTTCGAGCCGACAACAAAAGCCGACGCGATGTCGGCTTTTTTTGTTGCCCGGCACGCTACGGATATCAGCTTCCACGCCCGAGCATGCCGAACTCGATCGCGCTCTTCACGTAGAACACGGAAATTTCCTCCTGCTGCAGCGTAGTCAGGAGCTTATCGGCGACGGCTTCGTCCATCACCATCACGACTTCCAGCGGCTGATCGGCAAGTTCGAAGAAATGTGCGGAATGGAAGCGACCGCTGCTGTCATAGCTCTCGCTACCGGCTTTCAGCGTCGCGCTTTGCACGCCATGTCGATGCCCGCATTCGAGCAGCCATTCGGCCAGCGTATTGCCCTTGTATTTGCGATCCTGCTGCGTGAAAAACGTGATCTGAAAACCCTGCATCGCTGTCTCCTTCGCTAGCGCGTCAATGTCAGCGTTACCGTCGCGATACCCAGAAACGTCATCAACAGGCCGCCAACCACATGCAGCGACAGCGTCGCGAACGCCCACATCATGCGACCGGATTGCAGCAGCGTCACGACCTCGGCTGAAAAGGAGGAAAAGGTCGTCAAGCCACCGAGAAAACCCGTCACGATCAACAGCCGCCACTCCGGTGCCAACATCGGCCGCGCGCCGAGGTAGGCGATCGCGAGACCGATCAAATAGCAGCCTGCAAGATTCGCAATCAGCGTGCCCAGCGGTACCGATGCGAATACGGCATTGAATCTGGTGCCAAGCAGCCAGCGGGCAACACAACCGATGCTACCGCCGGCGCAGATGACCAGGATGGATTTCAACATATCTGCTCCTTGTTGGCACGGCGATGTGCGGAAATACAGCCATGCGGCGCTCATTATAGAGTCGTTTCCGTCAGCCAATTTCCGCTTGCAAAATCCGACATCGGCTAGCGCGCTTATCCGACTAGCAGAGCTGAGACAAGCTGCCTAGAATCGAAACACAAACGATGTAACGACAACAGCAAAGGAGACCGAAATGATCGACGAAAAAGCCAATATCCCTCGCGACGATGCCGAGGATCGCAACAAGCGCACGATCGTGCACGAAACCATTCCCGGCGAACGCCAGCGGCCTTCCGCCAACAAGCAACCGCTGCCTGGCGGCAAGGAAGGCGATGGACCGGGCACGGCGCGCAGCACGGCCGACGAAGATTTGAACTGATTTTTTAAACTGATTTCCGCATAAGAAAAGAGCCGCGTCTCCATTGCCGGAGACGCGGCTCTTTTGCCTTGCCCGAAAGATCTACACGACAGCACCGTCTGTCGTGTCCTTTTCCTTCACCGGCTTCAGCAGATCTTCGCGCTTGACGCCCAGCCACATCGCCAGTGCCGCCGCAACGAATACCGAAGAATAAATACCGAAACAGATGCCGATCGTCAGCGCCAGGGCGAAGTTGTGCAGCGTCGGACCGCCGAGGAAGAACATCGACAACACCATCAGCTGCGTCGAACCGTGCGTGATGACGGTACGCGACATCGTGCTGGTGATCGCGTGATTCATCACATCGGCGACCGGCATCTTGCCGTGCTTGCGATCCCGGAAGGTTTCGCGCACGCGGTCAAACACGACCACCGATTCATTGACCGAATAGCCGAGCACCGCCAGGATTGCCGCCAGCACCGTCAGCGAGAACTCCCACTGGAAGAAGGCGAAGAAGCCGAGAATGATCACGACGTCGTGCAAGTTCGCCAGGATCGCCGAGACCGCGTATTTCCACTCGAAGCGGAATGCCAGGTAGATCACGATGCCGATCACGAGCATGCCGAGCGCCATCAAGCCGTCATGCGTAAGCTCGTCGCCAACCTGCGGGCCGACGAATTCGACGCGCTTCAGCACGACGGCATTGTCCTGCGCCTTCAGCGCGCCGATCACTTGCTGGCTCAGTTGGCCCGAGTCGACATTCTTCTGTGCAGGAAGGCGAATCAACACATCGTGCGCGGTACCGAAGCTCTGCACCTGCATGTCCGCAAAGCCCAGTTTGGCGATCGCATTGCGCACCCCTTCGACATCGGCAGGTTTCGTGTATTCGACTTCCATCACCGTGCCGCCGGTGAACTCGATCGACAGATGCAGGCCTTTGTGGAACAGGAAAAACACCGCGGCGACGAACGTCAGCGCCGAAATCACGTTGAAGATCAACGCATGGCGCATGAACGGAATATCTTTTTTAATGCGGAAAAACTCCATCGCTACCCTCTCGTTGCAAGCTGTTGCTCTTGCCTCATTGCATTTCAGCCGCCGCAGCGGCCGGCATTAGTCCTTTGCAGCCTTCCACACCTGGCCGATCGAAATCGACTGCAACTTCTTCTTGCGGCCGTACCAGAGGTTGACTGCACCGCGCGACACGACGACCGAAGAGAAGATCGAGGTGAGAATGCCGAGGCAGTGCACCACCGCGAAGCCGCGCACCGCGCCGGAACCGAAGATCAGCAGTGCCAGGCCCGCGATCAGCGTCGTCACATTGGAGTCCAGAATCGTCGCCCAGGCGCGCTCGAAACCCATCGCGATCGCCGTCTGCGGCCCGTGCCCCGCGCGCAGCTCCTCGCGAATACGCTCGTTGATCAGCACGTTGGCGTCAATTGCCATACCGAGCGTCAGTGCGATTGCCGCAATACCGGGCAGCGTCAGCGTCGCCTGCAGCAGCGACAGCAAGGCGATCAGCATCATCACGTTGACCCCGAGCGCAAATACGCTGAAGAAGCCGAACATACGGTAGTACAGGATCATGAAGATCGTGATGCCGATGAAGCCGTACAGCGTGGAATCGAAACCCTTCTTGATATTTTCCGCGCCGAGTTGCGGACCGATCGTGCGTTCCTCGATGATCTCCATCGGCGCCGCCAGCGAGCCGGCGCGCAGCAGCAATGCCAGATCGCTAGCCGCTTCCGGCGTGCCCATGCCGGTGATCTGGAAGCGCGAACCGAGTTCGTCGCGAATCGTCGCCACTGTCAGCACTTCGCCCTTGCCTTTTTCGAAGAGGACGATCGCCATGCCCTTGCCGACGCGCGTGCGGGTCGCATCGCGCATGCGGCGACCGCCGTCACCGTTCAGATCGATCGCGACGGCCGGCTGGTGATTCTGGTCGAAGGCGGCCGATGCACTCGAAATGTATTCGCCGGTGATGATCGGATCCTTGTACAGCACGACCGGAGCACCGCGCCCGACCTTGAACAGTTCGGAGCCGAACGGAATCTCGGCCGTTTCCTCGGTGCCGCGTGTCACGCTTTCGTCGACCAAGCGCACTTCCAGCGTCGCAGTCTTGCCGATGATGTCCTTGGCGCGCGAGACGTCCTGCACGCCAGGCAGCTGCACGACGATGCGATCGGCACCTTCGCGCTGGATCAGCGGCTCGGCTACGCCCAGTTCATTGACGCGCTTCGATAGCGTCGTCATGTTCTGCTGTACCGCGTCCTCGATGGTCTGCTTCAGCACGGTCGGCTGCAGCGTGGCAACCAGCTTCAGATCGCTGCCGGTGCCGGCATCGGCCAGCGTCAATTCGCGCAACTGATCGCTCAATACATTACGCGCCTGATCGCGCGTGGCCGCATCGCGGAAGGAAATCTCGATGCTGTCGCCGTTGCGGGCAATGCCGCTGTGACGCACATCCTTGTCGCGCAGGATCGCGCGCGTGCTGCTCAGCAGGCCAGTGATGCGCTTGTTCATCACCGCCTTGGTATCCACCTGCATCAGGAAGTGCACGCCGCCGCGCAAGTCGAGGCCCAAATACATCGGATGCGCGCCGATGCTCTGCAGCCAGCTTGGCGTATTCGGCAACAGGTTGAACGCGACCAGATAGGTCGGATCGCTCGGATCGGCGTTCAAGCCCTTTTCCAGCACGCCCTTAGCCTTGAACTGCACATCCGTGTTCGGGAAGCGCACGCGGACCGTACCCTGCGTGCCGATGGTTTCATACAGAATGCCATCCGCCTGCAAACCGTTCTTCTTCAGTACATCTTCGACCTGCGTCATCAGCGAGCTGTCGACCTTCACGGTTGCCTTCGCGCTGCTGATCTGCACCGCCGGCGATTCGCCGAAAAAGTTAGGCAGCGTGTACAGCACGCCCAGCAGCAAGGCGACGATGATCGTGGCGTACTTCCAGAGTGGATAGCGATTCATAGTGGATTCGGTGGCGGTGAAACGTGAAGAGGGCCGCTGTACTCGTCAGTACGGGCCCCGGTCTTACAGCGACTTGATGGTGCCCTTCGGCAGCAGCGTCGTGATCGCGCTCTTCTGGACGACGACTTCGGTGTCGTCGGCCACTTCGATCGATACGTACACGTCGGATACCTTGGTCACCTTGCCCAGCATACCGCCGGAAGTGACAACTTCATCGCCGCGCGACACCGCTTCGATCATTGCCTTGTGTTCCTTCTGACGCTTCATTTGCGGACGGATCATCAGGAAATACAGCGCGATGAACATCACGATGATCGGCAGGAACTGGCCGAACTGGCCGAACATTCCGGCGGCGCCGCTGGCGGCGGCTTCTTGTGCGTAGGCGTTGGAAATAAACACGGCGTGCTCCAGTGATAGTTATGGTGAAAAAACAGTCGGCTATTTTAGCACCTGAAAATTTCCGTCCGGCAGGCAGAACCCGCCGACGGAAATGCCGGGTGCCGCAGCTAGGCGCCCCGCGCCCGATCTTCGTGGAACTGGCGCACGAAAACGGCGAAGCGCCCCTCCTCGATCGCTGCGCGCATCTGCTTCATCAGGTCGAGGTAATAATGCAGATTGTGGATGGTGTTCAGACGCGCGCCCAGAATTTCACCGGCGCGATGCAGGTGGTGCAGGTAGGCGCGTGAAAAGTTGCGGCACGCATAGCAGCCGCAGGTCTCGTCCAGCGGCTTCTTGTCGTCCTTGTAGCGGGCGTTCTTGATCTTGATGTCGCCGAAGCGGGTGAACAACCAGCCGTTGCGCGCATTGCGCGTCGGCATCACGCAATCGAACATGTCGATGCCGTTGGCAACGCCGGCCACCAAGTCTTCCGGCGTGCCCACGCCCATCAAATAATGCGGCTTGCCGGCCGGCAGGCGCGGACCGACGTGCTGCAGGATGCGCATCATGTCTTCCTTCGGCTCGCCGACCGAGAGGCCGCCGATCGCGACACCGTGAAAACCGATCTCTTCGAGGCCGGCCAGCGATTCGTCGCGCAAGTGTTCGAACATGCCGCCCTGCACGATGCCGAACAGTGCGTTCGGATTTTCCTCACGATTGAATTCGTCCAGCGAACGCTTCGCCCAGCGCAGCGACATGCGCATCGACTTCGCCGCTTCGTCCGCGGTCGCGGGGCGGCCGTCGATTTCGTAGGGCGTGCATTCATCGAACTGCATCACGATGTCGGAATTCAGCACGCGCTGGATCTGCATCGATACTTCCGGCGACAGGAACAGCTTGTCGCCGTTGATTGGCGAGGCGAAATGCACGCCTTCCTCGGTGATCTTGCGCATCTCGCCCAACGAGAAGACCTGGAAGCCGCCGGAATCGGTCAGGATGGGCTTGTCCCAGCCCATGAAGCCATGCAGGCCGCCGAACTGCGCGACGATCTCGTTGCCCGGACGCAGCCACAGATGGAAGGTATTGCCGAGGATGATCTGCGCATCGATCTCTTTCAGTTCCAAAGGCGACATCGCCTTGACGGAACCGTAGGTACCGACCGGCATGAAGATCGGCGTTTCGATGACGCCGTGATTCAGCGTCAGGCGACCGCGGCGCGCGTGGCCGTCGGTCTTGATGAGTTCATATTTCAACATGGGCTTTCCGCCTTGGATTCAGCCGGTTTGATCGTCGTCAGGAACATTGCATCGCCGTAGCTGAAGAAGCGGTAGCGCTGCGCAATCGCGTGCCGATACGCAGCGCGTATCGTGTCGTAGCCGGCCAAGGCCGATACCAGCATCAGCAGCGTCGACTTCGGCAAATGGAAATTGGTGATCAGCCGTGTCACGGTCTTGAAAGTGTAGCCCGGCGTAATGAAGAGCTGCGTGTCGTCGCTGCCTGCCCGCAGTACGCCGCTCTGCGAGGC
>Ga0310811_10006991_pt1 | contig 14428 bp, 13 predicted proteins | sample YCmetagenome_FD_207642 | JGI IMG/M metagenome (GOLD analysis project Ga0310811, IMG submission 207642) | Soil microbial communities from experimental microcosm in Duke University, North Carolina, United States - YC | ecosystem: Engineered > Artificial ecosystem > Soil microcosm > Unclassified ...
CAGCTTGGCGCGGTTCTCGTCGAGGTACTGGTTGATCTCGGCCTCGGTGACCGACACGCGGAGCGCCACCTTGCGGCGGACGAGCTTGTTGACCTTCAGGCCGTCCTTCAGCCGCTTCTTGATCGACTCCATCGTGACGCCCTGGTTCTTGATCAGCTTGGCGAACTCCTCCTCGTTCTTGGCGCCGAACTTCTTGATCCGCTCGAGGAATTCGTCGTTCAGCTCGGCGTCGTCGATGACGACCTTCTCGCGGTCGGCCTCCTGCAGCTGCAGGCGGCTGTCGATCAGGTGATTGAGAAAGTCGCGGCGGAGCTCCTCGTCGGAGGGGCCGCTGCGGGCGCCCGGGTTCTCGGCGTGGTAGGACACGATCGACTCCTGCAGCTCACCCAGCGTGATCGCGTCGTTGTTCACGACCGCGACGACGCGATCCATGACCGTGGCGTCCGTGTCCTCGACGGTGCGCGTCCGCACGTCGCCCGGCTTGGGCGCGTCGATCACCTCGGCGCGCGGCTCCGACGATCCGGCCGCGACCGGCGTGGGCTTGGGCTTGCCGACCCACGGCACCCAGCTCGGCATGCTGGGCATCGTCGGCATGGCGCAGCCGCCCAGCAGCAGACCGGAGAGGGCGAGGACGGGCAGCCGCGCTCTCACGAGCGCACGAAGCCGGCGAGCACGCCGAGGAGGGAGTCGCGGACGGCCGCCCAGCCGCCCTTGCTGATGGTCGCTTCGAGCGTGAACTCGCGCCGCATCCGCAACCTCCCGCGGCTGGCCTGGATCGCGGACACCAGATGCTCGGGCTGGACCGCGGTTCCGGGCGCGAAGGTGATCACTGCCTTGCCCTCACCGGCCTCGAGGCGCTCGATGCCGAGCGCGCGCGCCTCGATCCGGATGCGGACGATGTCGATGAGCTGTTCGGCGGGTTCGGGCAGGGAGCCGAAGCGATCGAGGAGCTCGGAGCGGAGATCGGCGAGCTCGTCGGCGCTGGCGACGCCGGCCAACCGCTTGTAGAGGGCCAGTCGCTGATTGACCTCAGGGACATAATCCTCGGGCAAGAACCCTTCGACCTGGACGCTGATGACCGGTTCGACGGCGACCCCGGTGCGATCGCCCCTCAATTCTTGCACAGCTTCGGCGAGGAGCTTCGAATATAGATCATATCCGACCGCTGCGATATGACCGTGTTGCTGGGCCCCCAGGAGGTTGCCGGCCCCCCGGATCTCCAGATCTCGCAGGGCCAGCTTGAAGCCCGAGCCCAGCTCGGTCAGCTCCTGCAGGGCCCGCAGCCGCCGCTGGGCCTGCTCGTCCACCCGGCCGTCGGCCGGGACCAGCAGGTAGCAGTAGGCCTGCAGCCGCTCGCGCCCCACCCGGCCCCGCAGCTGATAGAGCTGGGCCAGGCCGAAGCGATCGGCCCGGTTGATGATGATCGTGTTCGACGCCGGGATGTCGAGCCCGGACTCGACGATGGCCGTCGAGACCAGGATGTCGGCCTGACCGCTGACGAACCGCACCATCGTGGCCTCGAGCTCCCGCTCGCCCATCTGCCCATGGCCCATGATCACGCGGGCCTGGGGAACCAGCTCCTGGATGAAGCGCGCCATCGAGACCAGCGACTGGACGCGGTTGTGGACGAAGAACACCTGGCCGCCGCGCCCCAGCTCGCGCTCCAGCGCCTCCTTGATGACGGCCTTGCTGAAGCGCCGCACGACCGTCTCGATGGGCAGCCGATCGAGCGGCGGGGTCTCGATCACCGACATGTCGCGCACCCCGGAGAGCGACATGTAGAGGGTGCGCGGAATCGGCGTCGCCGTCAGCGCCAGCACGTCGACCGAGGCCCGCAGCTGCTTCATGCGCTCCTTGTGGGCGACGCCGAAGCGATGCTCCTCGTCGATGATCATCAGCCCCAGGTTCTTGAACGCGACGTCCTTGGACAGCAGCCGGTGCGTGCCGATGACGACGTCGACCGTGCCCTGCCTGAGCCCTTCCACCACCGCCTTCTGCTCCTTGGTCGAGCGGAAGCGCGAGAGCAGCTCCACCTTGGCGGGGAACGGCGAGAAGCGATCGGTGAAGGTCGACCAGTGTTGCTGGGCGAGCACCGTTGTCGGCACGAGCACCGCCACCTGGTAGCCGTCGCCCACGGCCTTGAAGGCGGCGCGCAGGGCGACCTCGGTCTTGCCGTAGCCGACGTCACCGGCGACGAGGCGATCCATCGGCCGGCCGGCCTGCATGTCGCCCTTGACCTCCTGGATCGCGCGGAGCTGGTCGGGCGTCTCCTCGAAGCGGAACGACGCCTCGAACTCGCGTTGCCAGGGCGAGTCGCCCGCGAACGCGTGGCCCTCGGCGAGGGCGCGCTGCGCGTAGAGCTTCAGGAGCCCCTCGGCCATCTCGCGCAGCGCCGCTCGCACCGATTCCTTCACGCGCTGCCAGGAGGCGCCGCCCATGCGGTCGAGCTTCGCGGCGGCGGCGTCGCCGCCCAGGTACTTCGAGACCAGGTCGAGGCGCTCGACCGGCACGTACAGCCGCCCGCCCTCGGCGTACTCCAGCTGCAGGAAGTCGCCCTCGCGCTCGCCGACCGACATCGTGCGCAGGCCGAGGTAGCGGCCGATGCCGTGGTCCTCGTGCACGACCAGGTCGCCCACCTCGAGGTCGGTGAACGCGGTGAGCGCCGCGCCGCGCTGGTACTTGGGCCGGCGCAGCGAGCGGCGGCGGGCGCCGAAGATCTCGGCCTCGGTCAGGAGCACGAGCCCGACCGCGGAGATCATGAAGCCCGCCGAGCACTCGCCGGCGACGATGGCCGGCGACTCCGGCGCGTCGAGGCTGCCGACGATCGGCACCTCGGCGTCGTGATCGCGCAGGATCTGGCGCAGGTGCTCGGCCTGGTGCTCGTCGGCGACGACGAGCCGCACGCGGAAGCCCTCGGCGCGCCAGCGGGCCAGCGCCTCGGTGAGCGAGGCGAAGTGGCCGGTGAAGCGCGGCACCTCCTGGGTGTCGAGCACGTGCTCGGCGGCGGTGCCCGCGACCAGCTCCAGCTCCACGCGCGGGCGCGCGCCCAGCACCTCGCGCAGCGGCCGCCGGCCCGGCGATTCCTCCGAGGTCTCGTCGAGGAGCGCCGGCGCGTCGAGGACGATCGGCGCGGTGGGCGGCACGTAGTCGAGCAGGCGCGCCGCGGGGTCGGCGTCGTCGCCGGTGCCGAGCGGGAGCACCAGCAGCTCCTCGAGCGTGTCGGTCGAGCGCTGGGTGCTGGGATCGAAGCGGCGGATCGACTCGACCTCGTCGCCGAAGAACTCCAGGCGGGCCGGGCTCGGATGGCTCGGCACGAAGACATCGACGATGCCGCCGCGCACGCTCCACTGCCCGACCTCGACCACCGTCTCCACGCGCTCGTAGCCGGCCCCCTCGAACGCCTGCAGCAGCATCGGCCTCGCGGTGGTGGCCGCCGCGCCAGAGCCGCGGCTCCTGCTCGGGGAACTCGAGGACGGGCGCGCCGAAGAACTTGAGGTCGAGCGTCCAGCGGTGCGCGTCGGCCATCGAGCGGACGAGGACGACGACCGGACGGGGATGGAGCTCGCGGAGCTCGGCGACAACGAGCGCGCGGGCCGGGCCGGTCATTCCGGCGGCGCGCAAGCAGACTTCTCCCTCGGCGAACGACTTTGCCAGGGCCGCGAACGCCTGCCACTCTCTCAACATCGCCGGGCGACCTACGGTATCACGGCGCTCCAGCGGCCAGGCCGGACAGCACCTCGGCCACCGCCTCGGCGTGGGTCGTCGTCATGGCGTGCGTCGCCGACGCCAGCGGGACCACCGAGCCGTTCGCGACGCGGGCGGCCAGTGCTCGCGCGATACGGCCCGTGACCTCGGGGCTGCGCTCGCCCACGAGCACGCGCACCGGTATCGCCAGCCGGGCCAGCGTGGCCGCGTCGTACGCCTCGAGGAACGTCGCCCGCACGTCGCGCGCGTTGGCCGGCGCGGCGCCGGCCATGAAGGTCTGCATCGGCGGCGGCAGCCGTTCGAACGCGCCGGCGCCGAACCAGAACTCGACCATCGTGCGCACCGCGCCGGCATCACCGGCCTCGACCCCGGCGACGTAGGCATCGAACACGGCCCGGGATCGTGCGTAGGCGTCGTCGTCGCCGGCCAGGCGGAGCACCGGCACCGCGACGGGCTCGAGCAGGGCGAGCGCCCCCGGCGTCACGCGGCCGCGCAGCGCCGTCGCCAGCGCGACGACGCCGCCGTAGGAATGGCCGGCCAGCACCGCCGGCTGGCCCACCATCCCGACGAGAGCCTCGATCAGCGCCGCCGTGCGCCCGATGTGCCGCCCGGCGTCGTCGGGCAGCGCGGGTGTGGAGCCATGGCCGGGAAGATCGAGCGCGACGACGCGATGGCCGTCGACGAGACGATCGATCACGCGCTGCCAGGCCCGCGCCGAGCCCGGCGAGCCGTGGACGAGCAGGAGCAGCGGGCCACGGCCGCGGTCCTCGTAGGCCAGCATGTGGCCGTCGACCTCGAGCGCCGGCACGTGGCCTCGGCGAACTAGCGCGCGCCCTTGGCGAGGTAGAAGGAGAGCGTCTCCAGCTCGATCGAGAGGTCGACGTTCTTGAGCCGCAGGTCCCGGGCGACCCGCAGCCGGGTCGGCGCGAAGTTCAGCACCGCCTTGATGCCAGCCGCGACGAGCTGCTCGGTGACGGTCTGCGCCGACTCCGGAGGCACCGCCACGATCGCGATCTGGATGCCGCGGGCCTTGATCTCCCGCGGCATGTCCCGGCTCCCGACGATCGGCACGCCGTCCACGTCGCGGCCGATCTTGGCGGGGTCGTCGTCGATCACCACCGCAATCCGGAAGCCCTGGCGCCCGAAGCCCTTGTAGTGGAACAGCGCCGAGCCGAGGTTGCCGAAGCCGACCAGCGCCACCGCCCACTCGCGGTCCAGGCCGAGGATGCGCTGGAGCTCGGCCTTGAGCCCGGAAACGTAGTAGCCGATGCCGCGCACGCCGAACTCGCCGAAGTAGGCGAGGTCCTTCCGCACCTGAGCCGAGTTCAGGCTGAAGCGCTCGGCCAGCTCCTGTGAGGAGATCGTCTTGACGCCGTCTTCTTCGAGCTGGAGCAGGCAACGGGTGTAGACCGAGAGACGACGGATCGTCATCTCGGGGATCTTCGGAAGGCGAGAGCCCGCGCGCGCCATGTACGACGGCGGCGCGGGGCCGGGCCCCGCGCCACCACCTCCCCGATGGCGCCGCTACTTGATGGGCTGCACGAAGAGCAAGATCATCGCCACGACCAGGACGTAGATCGCGAGCGATTCGATCAGCGCCAGACCGATGATCATCGCGGTCTGGATGCGCGCCGCCGCACCGGGCTGCCGGGCCATCGCGTCGACGGCCGAGGCCACGGCCTTGCCCTGCCCGAGCGCGCACAGCCCGGCCGCGAAGGCCATGGCGAAGCCGGCGACCAGGACCGAGTACGGCCCCACCAGGCTGCCGCCGCCGGCCGGCGCGTCGGCCGCGAGCGCCAGACCCGGAACTGCCAGAACTGCGAGACCTGCCAGGATGAGTGAACGTCGCACGACCCGCCTCCTCTGTACGTGTGGTGTGCTAGTGATGCGCCGGTGCGTGCTCGCCCCCGTGGTGCTCGGCTTCCTCGATGGCTCCCGAGATGTAGAGCATCGTGAGCATCACGAAGATGAACGCCTGGAGAAACGAGACCAGGATCTTGAGCGGATACAGGAATCCGACCGTGAAGACGATCATGACGAGGCCGCCGACGCCGCCGACGACCGCGCCGACCGCGCTGCCCGACAGCGCCCAGCCGATGAGGCCCTGCAGGCCCATCAGGAAGAAGATGATGGCCAGCAGGATGTGGCCACCCACCATGTTTCCGAAGAGCCGCAAGGTCAGCGACAGCGGCCGGGCCAGGTGACTGATGATCTCGATGACGAACATCAGCGGCTTGAGCACCAGCGGCACCGGCCCCATGAAGTGCTTGAGATAGGTGAGTGCACCCTGCTTGCGGATGCCGATGTAGTGGTAGCTGAAGAACACGACCAGCGCGCACGCCGCCGTGGTGTTGAGATTGGTGGTCGGCCCGGTCATCCCCGGGATCAGCGAGAGGAGGTTGCTGGCCAGGATGAAGAGCCCGAGCGTGGCGATCAGCGGCAGGAACCGCCGGCCCTCGGGGCCGATGACGTCGTCGATCATCGACTGGAACTGCTCGAGGACCACCTCGAAGAAGTTCTGCAATCCCCGCGGCACCAGGGCCACGTTGCGGGAGGCCACGAAGGCCAGCCCGGCCAGCACGATCATGACCACCCACGTGTAGGTCACGTGGTCGGGAATGCCCGGCAACCGGAAGATCGGCGGGTGCTCGATGACGCCCACGGACTAGCGCTCCTCGCGGGCCGCGCGCAGGCCCTGGAGCACGAGCGCGACGGGCAGCACGCTGTAGCCGGCCAGCCACGCGACCGGATGCGCCCAGCCTCCGACGAAGAGCAGCGCCGCGGCGCCGCTCACCACCAGGAAGCGCGCGGCCGCCAAGAGCAGCCAGGGCGCACGCACCGAGGAGCCCGCGGCCAGCGCACCGGCCCGGGAGGCCAGCACGCGGAAGCCGAGGATGCCGAGGGCGCCGCCCGTCAGGACGCCGAGCGCTCCGCGCGTGCCGCTCAGCCAGGCCGCTCCGATCGCCGCGGCCAGGACGATGACCATCGCCTGTCGCGTCACACCCGTCGCCAGCTCACGTCCTGTCATCGATGTCGTGCTCCGCGCGCTTGACCGACCGAAAGAAGTTCACGAATCCGGCCACGATCCCCAGCAACAACCCGATCAGCGTGAGCCAGGGCGAGCTGCCGAGCCAGCGGTCCAGGTAGTAGCCGCCCGCCAGCCCGATGACCGTGCACACGACCAGCGTGAGGCCCACGGTGGACAGCTCGCCGAGTGCTTTCCAGGCGCTTTGATCCCCGGCGGGCGCCATGTGAAGCGAAACACTAGCACAGCCCTCCCACGCCGACAAGTCAGCCGAAGTGTCTGATTTCAGGATCGAAACTGCGCCGGTCGGAACAGGGGTTCGGTACAACGTCTAGCCGAACATCCCGCCCAGGCGGGTCCCGGCGACGCGGTTGATCACGAACACGGTCGCGGCGGCGAGGACGATGAGGATGGTGCCGAGCGCCGCCGCCTCGCTGGCGCTGCCAGCGATGTAGAACGCGAAGATCCCGACCGGGATCGTCTCCCACCCGCCGAGCGAGAGGAACAGGACCGCCGAGGCCTCCTGCAGCGAGGTCACGAACGAGAACAGCGCGCCGACCAGCACGCCGCGCCAGATGAGCGGCAGGGTCACGTCGCGGAAGCCACGCAGCTCGCTGGCGCCGACGCTGGCCGCCGCCTCCTCCATCGAGCGGTGCACGAGCAGCAGCGAGGCGTAGGCGCCGCGCACGGTGTACGGCAGTCGCCGGATGCAGAGCACGAGCGGCAGCACGATCCAGAGGCTCGTCAGCTTCACGTCGAGCCCAGGCAGCGGCACGTGGAAGGCACGGATGTAGGCGATGCCGATGGCCGTGCCCGGCAGGGCCAGGATCAGCGTGTTGAGACCATCGAGCGTGTCGCGCCCGGGCAGCCGGGTGCGGGCCAGGATCCAGGCGATGGGCACGCCCACCAGCACGCAGCCGGCGACCGCCAGCGCCGAGGACAGCGCGCTGTTGACGATGTACTTCGGCGTCTCGACGATCACGCGCTCGTAGTGCTGCCAGGTGAACTGCACCGGAAAGGCCGTCAGCGACCAGCCCTTGCCGATGGACGCCAGGGCGACGCCGAGGTAGGGAATGCACGCGGCCACCAGCACGAGCGAGAGGAAGCCCACCGCGCCCGCCTCGGCCAGTGGCGACAGGCGGCGCCGGGCCAGCCGCGAGTAGGAGAGCGAGGAGTAGTCCTTGATCGCCACGTAGCGGCGGGCCGCGACCAGGAACAGCACGGCCAGCAGCACCATGAGCGCCGAGATCACGATGCCCATGCGGAAGAGCCGGCGATCGACGAACTGGACGATGTTGAGGTAGGCCTGGGCCGCGAGCAGATCCTGCACGCCCAGCACCAGCGGCGTGGCGAAGTCCGAGAAGGTCCAGATGAACACCAGCAGCGCGCCGGCGATGTAGCCGGGCGTCGTGAGCGGCAGGGTGATCGTGCGCAGCCGGGTGAAGGCGCGGGCCCCCACGCTCTCGGCCGCCTCCTCCAGCGAGGGATCGATGCGGGCCAGCGCGTCGAGCACGTTGAGCGTGATCATCGGGAACAGGTGCAAGGTCTCGACGAGCATCACGCCGTGCAGGCCGTAGACGAAGTTGATGGGCCGGGCCAGGTCGAGCCAGTCTTGCAGGAGCACGTTGACCGTGCCGGCCCGGCCCATGATGAAGGTGAAGCCGAGCACGCCGACCAGCGGCGGCGAGACGATCGGGATCATCGTCAGGTAGCCGAACAGGCCCCGGCCCCGGAAGTCGCAGCGCACCAGCAAGAGCGCCACCGCGAAGCCGAGCACGGTCGTGGCCGCCACGGTGCCGAGCCCCAGCAGGATCGAGTTGCCGAGCGAGCGCACGTAGTAGGCGTCGGTCGCGAACGCGACGACGTTGGCCAGGGTGGGACGGCCCGTCTCGTCGGTGAACGCATCGTAGAAGATGCGCAGCAGCGGGTAGACGAGGAACACGGTCAGGAAGAGCCAGATCGCCGCGTAGCCCACGTGCGGCCACACCGCGCGGCGCGGCCGCGTCACCAGCGCTCCGGCGCGGCTGGGGAGCGTCGCCACGCCGCTAGGCCTCGGGCAGGGTGAGCGCGACCGAGGCCGGGAAGCTCACCCGCACCGGCTGACCGGCCGCCAGCGGCTGATGGTGCCACGCATCGCCCACGTCGACCTTCAGGAGCACGCCGGCCGGCGCCTCGAGGTCGTAGCGCAGGGTGCTGCCGAGGTAGGAGACGACGACGACGCGCGCGTCGATGACGTTGTCCCCGGCCCCGCCGAGCGCCAGGTTCTCCGGTCGGATCGCCAGCACGCAGCGGGCGCCGGCCGGCACGTCGTCGCCGGCGCGACTCACCATCGGGCCCAGCGGCGTCTCGATCACGCTGCACTGCTCGCGCCGCTCCCGGCACACGCCGGGGATGAAGTTGTTGGTCCCCACGAAGTCGGCCACGAAACGGTTGGCCGGGCGCTCGTAGAGCACCTTGGGCGGCGCCACCTGCTGGATGCGCCCCTCGCGCATGACCGCCACCCGATCGGAGAGCGACAGCGCCTCCTCCTGGTCGTGGGTCACGTAGATCGTGGTGATGCCGAGCGCTCGCTGCAGCAGGCGGATCTCGCTGCGCACCTGCACGCGGATCTTCGCGTCGAGGTTCGACAGCGGCTCGTCGAGCAGCAGGATGTCGGGGTTCAGCACCAGCGCCCGGGCCAGCGCCACGCGCTGTTGCTGCCCGCCCGAGAGCTGGCCGGGGTAGCGATCCTCGAGACCGGTGAGGTTCACCTGGCGCAGGCCGCGCTCGAGGCGCTCGGCGATCTCCACGGTCGGCAACCGGCGCAGGCGCAGGCCGTAGGTGATGTTGGCCCGCACGGTCATGTGCGGCCAGAGCGCGTAGTTCTGGAACACCATGCCGATGTTCCGCGCGTGGGCGGGCAGCCCGTCCACGCGCTGCTCGCCGAAGCGGACCTCGCCGGCGTCCGGACGATAGAAGCCGGCCACCAGCCGCAGCAGGGTGGTCTTGCCGCAGCCCGAGGGACCGAGCAGCGTGAAGAGCTCGCCCTCCCCCACCTCGACGGTCGCGCCGTCAACGACGACGTGATCGCCGAAGCGCTTGGTGAGGCCGCGCAACGCGATCTTCACCGCGCCGCTAGTTCGGCTTCTTCCACACCGCTTCGATGTCGGAGCGGAACTTCGTCTTGAGCGCCTCCGAGCGCCGGGCCGCCACGTCCTCGTCGTAGACGTTGGCGACCTCGCCGTCGAAGTACGAGCGCACGCCGCCGGTGAACTGCACCGCCATCTCCGCCGGCGAGCCGGGAGCCCCCTGGACCTTGAACTTCGGCGTGACCGGGAAGAGCCCGCGCTCCATGAACACGCGCTGCCCTCGCTCGCTCAGCAGGAACTCGATGAAGGCCCGGGCCGCCCGCGGGTTGCGGGCCCCGGCCAGCACCGCCATCGGCTCGGGCGTCACGAACGCGTTGCGGGGCGCGACGTAGCGGATGTCGAAGCCGGCCAGCTTCTCCTCGAAGGCCATGTACGAGGGCACCGCGAAGCCGGCCGCGAACTCGCCCTTGGCCACCACTGTCGGCACGTCCCGGCTGCGCGCGGTGAAGTGCCCGGTGTTGGCGGCCAGCCGCTTGAGCCAGTCCCAGCCCTTGTCCTCGCCGTACATCGAGAGGATGACCTCGTAGGTCGCGTTGGAGGACGACGAGCGGGTCGGCGCGCACTGCGCGATCTCCCCGCGCAGCTTGGGGTTGAGCAGGTCCTCCCAGTCCTTGGGCTCGGCGATGCCGAGACGCTTGATCTTCAGCGGGTGATAGACGATGCCGTAGGGCTCGAGCGCGGTGCCCACCCAGTAGCCGTTGCGGTCCTTGAGCGGGATGGGCTTGGGCTTGCCGATCGAGGCCGGGATCGACTCCCACGCCTCCTTGCTGATGTCGACCTTCTGGAGCAGCCGCGCGTCGGCCAGCTTCTCGAACAGCGCCGACTCGCCGCCCCAGAAGATGTCGGCGTCGGGCCGGCCCTTCCACTCGACGATGCGGCCATACGCGACCGGCGTGCCGGCCGGGATCGCGTTGGTCTTCACCGTGACGTTCCACTTCTCCCTGGCGTACTCGGCGAACGCCTTCAGCGCGGCGTCGTGGATCGACTTCGACACCGGGGTGATCAGCGTCAGCTCGCTCTCGATGGGCGCCTGGGCGGCCGCGCCGGCGGCGAGGACGCCGACGAGTGCCAGCAGCAGGCCGAGGGCGACGAGGTGTCTCATGCGGAGGTCTCCTTTTCCCAGTGGCGGGCGCGCTCGACGGCGCGGCGCCAGCCCTCGTAACCGTGAGCCCGCGTCGCGGGGTCCATCCGGGGCGTGAACGTGCGCTGCACGGCCTGGCGCGAGGCCAGGGCGTCGAGCGAGCGCCAGAAGCCGCTGCCCAGCCCGGCCAGGAAGGCGGCACCGAGCGCGGTGGTCTCGATGACCCGCGGGCGGATCACCGGGGCGTCCAGCACGTCCGCCTGGAACTGGCAGAGGAAGTCGTTGGCCGCCGCGCCGCCGTCGACACGCAGCGCGGCGAGCGGCCGCTTGGCGTCGCTGGCCATCGCGTCCAGCACGTCACGACTCTGATAGGCGATCGCCTCCAGGGTCGCCCGGACGAGGTGGGCGCGCGTCGTGCCCCGGGTGAGCCCCACGATGGTGCCCCGCGCGTACGGATCCCAGTACGGGGCGCCCAGGCCGACGAAGGCCGGCACGAAGTAGACGCCGCCGGTGTCGCCGACCGACTCCGCGAGGGCCTGCGTCTGCTCGGCGGAGGCGATGACGCCGAGACCGTCGCGCAGCCACTGCACGGCCGCGCCGGTGATGAACACGCTACCCTCCAGGGCGTAGGTAGTGCGACCGCCGATGCGCCACGCCACGGTGGTGACCAGCCCGTGGCCCGAGGCGACCGGCTCGGAGCCGGTGTTGAGCAGCGCGAAGCAACCGGTCCCGTAGGTGTTCTTGGCGCTGCCCGGCTCGTAGCAGGCCTGGCCGAACAGGGCCGCCTGCTGGTCTCCCGCGATGCCGGCAATCGGGATTCCGGACGGGAGCCACTGGACGTCGCTCGTCTCCGCGCAGACGCCCGACGAGTCGACGATCGCCGGCAGCATCGCGCGCGGCACGCCCAGGATCGCCAGCAGCTCGTCGTCCCAGTCGACCGAGCGCAGGTCGAGCGCGAGGGTCCGCGAGGCGTTGGTGGCATCGGTGACGTGCACGCGCCCACCCGTGAGCTTCCAGATCAGCCAGGTGTCGACGGTGCCGAACACCAGCTCGCCCCGCTCGGCGCGGCGCCGGGCGTCCGGAACATGGTCGAGGAGCCAGCGGATCTTGGTGCCCGAGAAGTACGCGTCGAGCACGAGCCCGGTGCGCGAGCGGACCAGCGGCTCGAGGCCGGCGGCCTTCAGCGCATCACACGTCTCGGCGGTGCGGCGGCACTGCCAGACGATCGCCCGGTGGATCGGCACGCCGGTCGCGCGATCCCACACGATCGTCGTCTCGCGCTGGTTGGTGATGCCGACCGCGGCGATCTCGTCGCCGCCCACGCGAGCCCGGGCCAGCGCGTGGCGGGCGGCGGTGCTCACCGTGCTCCAGATCGCCTCGGGATCGTGCTCCACCCAGCCCGGCTGCGGGTAGTACTGCGTCAGCTCGGCGTAGCCGTGCGCGCGGACGACACCGTCGGCGTCGATGACGAGCGCGGTCGAGCCAGTGGTGCCCTGGTCCAGGGCGAGGATGTAGCGACGGGCCGCCATCGCGGGACGAGAGTACTCCAAAACACCGCGGGCACGGTCAGGGCTTTCGGGCCGCGCGCCCGGCCAGGCCGAGCGCGACGTCGGGATGATCGGACATCACGACGTCGACGCCGAGAACGAGCATGCGACGCAGATCGGGCTCGGTGTTCACCGTCCACGCGGCGAGGCGGACCCGCGCGGCTCGAGCGGCCGCGACCACTGCCGCGTCGATGACGTGGAAGTCCATCCCGAGATCGCTGGCGCCGACCTCGCTCGCCCACCGCACCGCCTGCACCGGCTCCGCGCGGGCCGTCTCGAGACGGCTGGCGCTGACCAGCAGCATCGTGCGCTGGGTCGGCGCCAGCTCGTGCAGGCGCCGGATCGTCGTCTCGTCGAAGGCCTGGATCGTCGCCCGGGCCTCGAAGTGCCGCTGATCCAGCTGCGCCAGCACCTTCTCCTCGATGCCCGGATAGCGCCGGGCCCCACGAGCGGTCTTGATCTCCGGCAGCACCTCCAGGCCGGCCGGCGCGGCGAGGTCGAGGACCTCGGCCAGGGTGGGCACGATCTCGGTCGTCACGCCGCCGTCACGCACCTTCAATCGTAGCGCCCGGAGCTCGGCCAGGGTCGCGTCGGCGACGGCGCCGATGCCGGTCGTCGTTCGCTCCAGCGTCGCGTCGTGGATGACGACGAGCTCGCCGTCCGCCGTCAGGTGCACGTCGAGCTCGAGCGCATCGGCGCCCAGCGCGATCGCGTTACGAAACGCGGCGAGGCTGTTCTCCGGCGCCAGCGCGGCGCCTCCGCGATGGGCGGCGATGCGCGTCGCCGGGCCGGCCCCGGCACCGGCTCCCAGCAGAAGGAGACCGACCACGCTCGCGGCGATCCGCGAGGTGAGCCGGCGGAGCGTCACGATCCGGGCTTGAGCCCGGTCGAGTCGTCGATCACCCGCAGCAGCGTCGGCGTCAGCCCCCCCGCCGCGAGCGCGTGCTGCGCCGAGCGCAGCACCGCGCGCATCGGTGCACGCTTGGGATCGAACGCGAAGGACATCGTGCCGTACTCCAGCGAGACGCGCACGGTGCCTCGGTCCACGCCGGTGATCCCGTCGAGCGATCGTACGATCTCCCTTCGCTGCGCGTCCCGCCCCGGCACCGCGCCTTCGAGCCCCCAGAAGGCCACGTGATGCCGGGCGCCGAGCGCCCGCTCCACCACCCGGTGATCGTACACGGCGGCCAGGCGATCCTCGACGCAGACGCCGCAGGCCAGGGCCGTCGCCGCATGCAGCACGACGGCCAGGGCGGCGGCCGGGAGGCGGCCGCCCATCCTAGTGGCCGCCCGTCGCCGCCTTGACGGCGCCGGGTGGGCGGCTGTCGATCCAGTGGAAGTACTTGACGTACCCCCTGATCTCGTCGGCGCCGAGGCTCTGGTTCGGCATCGGGATGTTGTTGTGCTCGAGCAGCAGCGCCTTGGCGTCGGCGTCGCTCTCGAGCATCTTCTCGGGCGACTTCAGCCAGCGCGCGATCCAGTCGTCGCTGCGGCGCTTGGTGACGCCGGCGAGGTCGGGCCCGAGCTTCTTGCCCTGGCCCACCGTGTGACAGGCCAGGCACTTGCTCTCGAAGTTGAGCTTGGCCTGCGCGGTCTGCGGATCGGTCGGCGCGGCCGAGGCCTCGAGGTTGTGATGCTCGAGGTCCTTGCTCTCCGGCTTCACGGTGGTCGAGATGAGGCCGATGGCGCCCTGCGAGGCGTTGGCGAAGTGATGATCGACCATGATGTACGAGCCGGCCTCGGGAATCATGAACTCGACGGTCGCGGCGTTGGACGAGCCGAGCAGGACCGTCTGCATGCCCCGGAACTGGTTGTCGGGATTTCCCTCGAACCAGACCCGATCGAAGATGGTGCCGACCACGTGGAAGCTGGAGGTCTTGCTGGGGCCGACGTTGAGCACGTGCAGACGGATGCGCTCGCCCGGCTTGGCCGCCAGCGGCTG
>Ga0310811_10006992_pt1 | contig 14427 bp, 17 predicted proteins | sample YCmetagenome_FD_207642 | JGI IMG/M metagenome (GOLD analysis project Ga0310811, IMG submission 207642) | Soil microbial communities from experimental microcosm in Duke University, North Carolina, United States - YC | ecosystem: Engineered > Artificial ecosystem > Soil microcosm > Unclassified ...
CACCGAGTCCCTCAGGGCCCGAATACTGGGCCGCACCTCCGAGGACGACCTCCGCCTGCCCACCGAAGCCCGACTCGCCACCGAATACGGCGTAGCGGTCAGCACCGTCCGCCAAGCTCTGGCCGCCCTCGAAACCGACGGCCTCATCACCCGCCGCCGACGCCACGGCACCTTCATCGTCCCCGCGACGTCCCACGCCCCCCTCCACGTCCTCGGCACCGTCGACACCATCCTCGCCCAACAGGCCGGCGACGACGTCCGCCTCCTCCAGCGCGCGGAAGTCCCCACCCCCGCGGCACTCGCCCACCACTTCCCCGAAGTGAAAACCCTCATAGAGTTCCAGCGTCTGCGCCTGAACGACGACACCCCCCTCAGCCACGCCGAGAACCACCTCCGCCCCGAACACGCGGCCAAAATCGCCGACGCCGACCTCCGCACCGCCCCCATGACCAAGCTCCTACGCGATCAGGCCGCCCTGGACCTGGCCCGCATCGACAACATCGTAGAAGCCTGCCCCGCCCCACCCCACATCGCCGAACTGCTCCAGATCCCCCTCGCCGCCCCCGTCCTGCGCTCCACGAACGTCACCTACGACACCCACGGCAACGCCGTCGACGCCGCCCTCATCCACTACCGCGCGGACCGGTTCCAGTACACGGTGAGCTTGGACCTGACAGGCGGTTAATCGGCATCGACCCGGCACCTGGGGTCGACGGTCGGCCCTCCCTGCGTCGCCGATCCTCCGTACCTCGGCGGCTACGTCCGCGGACCTACGTCGCTTCGCACGGATCACCGGCATCATCCGACCCGCCCTCGGCGACGTGCGGCGCGCGGGGAAGTTCCTCACCACCCTGGTTCGGCCACCCCGGCGAGCGGCCGAGCGCGCTGAGGACGACGTCGAGCGGCGATGCTCCGTCCGCCGGCTCGACGACCGGGCCGAAGGAGGCGTTCGGGCGCTCGCGGTAGGGGCCGCCGGGAACGGCCAGGGCGATGCGGACGGCGGGGGCGGCGAAGTCGGCGGGGATGTCGTAGGCGGCGCCGACGGAGCGGGCCACGTCCCAGCCGTGGACGAGGGCGTCGATGAAGTGGAAGCCCACGGCTTGCGCCCCGGGGAAGCTGTCCGCTGCCGGAATCTCGGTCAGGACGAACGCGCGCTCGAGGACGCCGGGCCGGGCGAACGCCTTCAGGGCCTCGTTCGCCGCGGCGGCGTAGACGTCCGCGAAGTCGGGGGCCAGGGGCTGCGGCGTCCAGTCGAAGTCCCTGCCGTCGCCGGCGGCCGCCGCGGCGAAGCCGCGGTGCTGGACGGTCATGTGCGCCAGGAGATCGGACAGGCCCCACCCGGCGCAGGGCGTCGGGCGCCGGAGGTCGTCTGGACGTACGCGGGCGACGAGGTCGATGCAGGTGAGCGTGGCTCGCCGGTTGAGGCCGAGGATGCCAACGTCAATCGTATGCATATGCCTATCATCTATATCTGCATATGATCCGTCAACGGGTATCGTCAACGCCGTGACCACGCCGCAACGACCGCCACGCCGCGACCTCGCCGCGATGATCGTCCCGCTCGGACGCGCGCTCACCGCCGCGGAGGCGCCGACGCTCGCCGCGCACGGGCTGACGATGTGGGGGTACGTCGTCCTGCTGCGGCTGCGGACGATGTCGATGCGCACGCAGGCGGCGCTCGCCGCGGAGATCGGCGCGGACAAGACGCGGATCATCGCGGTCCTCGACCAGCTCCAGCGGGACGGGCTGATCACCCGCGAAGCCGACCCGGCCGACCGGCGGGTCAACCTGCTCGCGCTCACGGCCGAGGGCCGACGACGCTGCGAAAGCGCGCAGGCGGCGATTCAGGCGAACGAGGAGCGGGTGCTCGCCGGACTCGGAATGGCGAGCGCGGACGTGGAGGGGTTTCTGCGGGTGCTTCAGGTGCTGAGCCGGGCCGAGGCGGACAGCTTTACGCCGCACACGTCCTCGCCGGACGACTCCTCGCCGGAGGGTGACCTTCCGGCGTCTGACCTGCCGTAGGGCACGGCAGTGCGCACGCCGGACTGCCGTGGTCAGCCGGTCTGGCGTTCCTGCTGACGCTTGACCAGTTCCTCGACCGCGCTGGGCAGCGTGGTCTCGAAGTCGATCAGCTTGGCCCACGTCGGCGTCACCACGATCCGGACCATGCCGTCGTACAGGGCCCGCACGCCCGCTTCCCACTCCACCCGCTGCTCGGGCGTCATGCTGGTGCCGCCGTTCATGGACAGGAACTCGTCCGGGATGCCGTCGACGACGTCGAGTTCGGCCCGGCCGCGGATGAGCAGGATCTTCGGCGGGTGGTCCTCCGTGTCGACCGTCAGCGCGACGGCCGGATTGTGCCGCAGCGCGATCAGCTTCGGCGCGTTCTTCGCCGTGCACATGACGAGCGTGGAACCGCTCCAGGTGAAGCCCATCGGGATGTTGCGGGGCGTGCCGTCCTTCGCGACGTACGCCAGACGGATGATGCCGCGGTCCAGCAGCTCCCGGCTGAGCGGCCGGTTCATTACCTCGTTCAGCGCAGTCGAATCCACGGCATCCAACGTACCCCCGCAGATGCCGTAGCGCAGAGAGCGACATCCAGGGCCCTATGGGCCGTCGCCCTACCGATCCGGCGCCCGGCGGGCGAGATCGAAGTTCGACGTCTGCGCCGGCGGGGACGACCCTTCACTCTCACCGCCGACGGCACCGCGACGGCCATCCAGGCGGGCTCCACCTACTCGGATGCCCTCTCCCTCACCGTGGGCTGAGGCCGCTGGGGGCTCCTCCGACCGACGAAACGCCGGTCGGAGGAGCCCCCAGCGGCATTCCCGAGGTGCTCGACGCGAGTAATCGGGATGCTGAGCCTTGGCCGCTTGGTTTCGGGTTTTCAGCCGATCCGGGAGCCGAGGCCTGCTGTCATTCCAAGACTGTTGGGCCTGTTATTTTCGGTGGTGTAGCGGGGGGACGGTTACCAGGCTCGGCCGTGGGGGGTGGTGCCGCGTTGGCCGCGCTGCTTGAGCTGGCCGCCGAGGGTGGTGGCGGCGAAGATCAGGGACAGGTGGGTGAAGGCCTGCGGGAAGTTGCCGAGCTGCTCCCCGGTCGGGCCGATCTCCTCGCCGAACAGGCCGACGTGGTTGGCGTAGGTGAGCATCTTGTCGAAGGTGTAGCGGGCCTGGTCCAGCCGGCCGGCGCGCGCGAGCGCGTCCACGTAGAGGAACGTGCAGAGGCTGAAGGTGCCCTCGTTGCCGCGCAGGCCGTCCGGGGAGGCCTCGGGGTCGTAGCGGTGCACCAGCGAGTCGGTGACCAGGTCCGCCTCGATGGCCTCGAGGGTGGAGAGCCACAGCGGGTCGCGCGGCGAGATGAAGCCGACGATGGGCATGAACAGCAGCGAGGCGTCGAGCACGTCGCCGTTGTAGTGCTGCACGAAGGCCTGGCGGGACTTGGACCAGCCGCGGTCCATCACCTGGCGCAGGATCTCGTCGCGGGCCGCGGTCCACTTGGCCAGGTTCGCCGGGCGCGCGTAAGTGTGCGCGAGGCGGATGCCGCGGTCCAGGGCGACCCAGCACATCAGCCTGCTGAAGGTGAAGTCCTTGCGGCCGCCGCGGGTCTCCCAGATGCCCTCGTCGGGGCGGTCCCAGTTGCCGCTGAGCCAGTCGATCACCTCGGCGAGGGTCTGCCAGCCCTGGTAGCCGGAGACCTCGGCGAGCTCGCGGGACTGGGTCAGCGCCCAGATGGCCTCGCCGTACACGTCGAGCTGGAGCTGGTCGGCGGCCGCGTTGCCGATGCGCACCGGGGCCGACTTCTCGTAGCCCTCCAGGTGGTCGAGCTCCTCCTCGACGAGCAGCGGCTCGCCGTCCACCCGGTACATGATCTGCAGCGGCTCGCGGCCGGTGTGCTTGCGGTCGCGCAGCCGGTCGGTGAGCCAGCGGCGGAAGGCGTCGGCCTCCTCGACGAAGCCGAGCTCGGCCATCGCGCGCGAGGTGAGCGCGCCGTCGCGCACCCAGCAGTAGCGGTAGTCCCAGTTGCGCTCGCCGCCGAACTGCTCGGGCAGGCCGAAGGTGGCGGAGGCCACCGGCGCCCCGGTCGGCGCGTATGTCAGCAGTTTGAGGGTGATCGCGGAGCGGTGCACCATCGTCTGCCAGCGGCCCTGGAACGCGGAGCCGCGCAGCCAGCCGTGCCAGAACTTCGTGGTGCGCTCGTGCTCCTCCTCGGCCTGCCCGAGGCCGAGCGGCTCGGGGACCGAGCCGGGCAGCGTGGTGTCCATGACGACCGCGGCCGTCTCCCCCACGCCGAGGGTGACCGAGCCGACCACGTCCTCGCCCTCGCGGCGGAACGGGAAGGTGGACTGCAGGTGCAGGTCGAGGTCGGGGCCGCGGAAGACGGCGGTCCGGTCGCCGCGCACGACCAGCTCGTGCGGGGCGCGGGCGTAGTCGAAGCGGGGGCGGCATTCGAGCACGAACTTCACGCTGCCGCGCACGACCCGCAGGATCCTGATGACGCGGCGGTTCGCGCTCGCCTTCTCCGGGTCGGCCAGCGGCATGAAGTCGACGACCTCGCCGACGCCGTGGTGCGACAGGAAGCGGGTGACCAGGATCGCGGTCTCCGGCAGGTAGAGCTGGCGGACGGTGGAGGCGCCGAATTCGAGCTCGGAATCGTCCGCGGCCAACCGGAAGTAGCCGCCCTTCTCGTGGTCGACCAGCGAGGCGAACACCGAGGGCGAGTCGAAGCGGGGTGCGCAGAAGAAGTCCAGCACCCCGTCGGAGGAGACCAGCGCGCAGCTCTGCAGATCGCCGATCATCCCGTGCTCACCGATCGGTGGGTAGACGCGTCGCATGACGGTTCCCTCGACTCTTCCCGTTCGTCGCCAACTGTCCCCCGAACCCTACGTGATCCGAAGGACCACATCCGCCACACGCGGTGCGCACCAGGCTGGACGATGCGCCGGCGCGCGTCCCGGCGGCGCACCGGTCGGGACCGCCCGATCCGCCCGGTCGGCCCAGCAGGCCGGGCGACCTGCCGGGAGAGGCGCCGGATCGCCGGCGCGGTGACGCTAGCCGGCTGCCGCGGGATACTCGACCTCGTAGCAGCCCGGCGCGCCGTGCAGGTCCTGCGCGCGGAAGAAGCGCTGCAGCAGACCGGCGAGCTCGTCCGGGCAGCGCAGATGCACCGGGTGGTCGCTGTCGCGCAGCCGGACGAACGCGGATCCCGGGCAGGACCGGGCGAAGGCGCGGCAGTCGCGCGCGGTGGTGAACGAGTCGTGCTCGCCGACGCCGAACAGCAGCGGGGCCCGCGGCGGCGCGGACAGGTCGAGGCGGCCGGGGGCGAGCAGCCGCAGCGTGTTCTGCTCGTACTGCGCGGCCTCCAGCGGCCCGAGGGCGTGGAAGAGCCCGTAGATGATCCGCTCCACGGTGCCGCGCCGGGCCAGGGTGATGTCCGGGTCCTGATTGAGCATGGCCTCGACCACCTCGGCGGCGAAACGCTCCCGCATGCCCGCGCGCAGCAGCCCGATGGTCCAGGCCAGCCGCGGCCGCATGGCGTGCGGGATGCGGCCGAGCGCGCCGAACAGCGCGATCCGGCGCACCAGGCCGGGATGGCGCAGGCCGAGCTGGTAGGCGATGGCGCTGCCGTAGGAGCCCCCGAACACGTCCACCGCGCCGACCGAGGCCGTGCGCAGCAGCGCGGCCAGGCAGTCGGCGAGGAAGCCCATGCCGAACTGCGCGGGCAGCAGGCCCGCGCCGCCCCAGCCGGGCAGGTCCACGGTGACGACGGTGCACTCGCGGGCGAGCCGGGCCTCGAGCCGCCCCCATCCCTCCTTGCGTTGCATCGCGCCGCCGACCAGCAGGACCGGGGGCATCGTGGGCGCCGGATGCACCAGAACCCGACCGTGGCTCCGGTAGCCGCGATGTACGGCCTCGTACAGACGCTCGACCGTCAAAGCAACCTCCTCATCTCAATAGCTTTGGAGACGAGAACGCGCGCCGTCGGCGCGGGACACGGGGGCCGGGCCGCGCGTGCCCCCGGAAACGGCGGTTTCACCGGGACGGTCGCGTGCCGCTAGGCCATCAGAAGGTGGCGTGCGTCATGGCGAAAGCCGAGACAGACGCCCTTCACGTGCAATATCATGCGGGCGGAAGCACCTGAGCGGGTGTGTGCCTCCGACAGCGGGGCGAAGCGGTGGGAGGCGAGACGATGGCATCGAGCGCGCGGCCGGCGCCCGGTGGACGAGCGGGGCAGCGCCGGCAGGCCGTCCTGGACAGCGAGGCGGCCTGGGACCTCGTGCTCGGCGGCCCGGCCCCGAACGCGCCGGAGCTCGATCCGGACGTGCCGCACCCGATCCGCATGTGGGACTACATGATCGGCGGCAAGGACAACTACGAGTCCGACCGCGAGGCCGTGCGGCACCTGCTGGGCGTGTGGCCGGACGTCATGCTGATCGCCCGCGCCGCCGAGGCCTTCGCGCATCGCGCCAGCGGCTGGATAGCGCGCGAGCACGGACTGCGGCAGTTCCTTCAGATGGGCACGTCGATCCCCATCATGAACAGCTTCGACGGCATCGTGCGCGACGAGGTGCCGGACGCGCGGTTCGTGTACGTGACCGACGATCCGATCACCGCCGCGCACGCGCGGGCGGTGCTGGCCGCGCGGGCGCCGTCGAACCTGCTGCACGTGCTGCGCGCCCAGTTCCGCGACCCCGGGCCGATCCTGGCGCACCCGCGGATGCGCGAGCATCTGGACTTCGGCGAGCCGATGGGCGTGCTGCTGCTCGGGATGCTGGATTACACGCGGGACGGCGCGCGGCTGCGTCAGGCCATGGAGGAGATCATGGCGGCGCTCGCTCCCGGCAGCCTGGTCCTGGTGCTGCACTACCTCGAGTTCCCGGAGCCGCGGGTCGGGGAGATCGTGCAGTCGCTGCTGGGCGACAACAAGTCGGAGTTCACGCCGCGGTCGGCGGCCGCGATCGACGAGGTGATGGCGGGCTTCGAGTTCGCTCCGCCGGGCCTGGTGCGGATCACCTCGTGGATGCCGGACGGCAAGGGCCCCGGGCCCGAGCTGGAGGAGCGCTGCCACATCGTCGGCGGCGTGCTCGTGAAGCGGTAGTCAGACCTCTCCAGCGGTGCTCAGCAGCCGGGAGAGGTCTCGCCCGGCTGCGAGTGGCCGCCCGCGCTCACGGTGAAGTGGAACTCGGTCCCGCAGTACGCGCTGTTCGCGATCGGCACCGAGTACTGATATGAGGTCTTGCCGGACAGCACCCACTCCTCCGACTCCGCCGCGACCTGCTTCGAACCCGAGGCGCCGTAGTACGAGCCGGCCACCGTCACCTGTCCGGTGCCGCCCGTGTCGACGGTGATGAGCGCGACGATCTGCGGCACGGTGCTGCTGCCGCCGAGCAGGGTCACGTGCACGGAGGTGACGGAGGCGGCGTCGGGCGCGGACGAGTGCACCGTGGACGGTGCGGCGCTCGGCGTCGGGGAAGTGCCAGTGGTCTTGCTCGGGCCGGCCGTGGGGTTCTGGTTCGTCAACCCGCCCGCCGCGGTGCCGCCGGTCGCGGAGGTGGTCTTGCCGGCCGTGTGGCTCGCCGCGCCCGAGGCGGCCGCGTGGGTGGGTGAGCTCGTGAGCGCGTCGACGGCCAGCCAGCACAGCACGCCGATCGCGCCGAGTATGACGCCGGTCTGAATCAGCAGCCTGCGCTGGTGGCGCCGCAGGCCGAGGCTGCTGGGGACGAGGCTGTCCGGCTCGCCGTCATCCTCGTCGCCGACGAACCCGAGCGGGCCGACGGGCGCAGCGGAGTGCGGGCGGCTCGGCGCGGGTGCGGGCGCCGGGAAGTGCCCGGGGGCGAGCGTGCGGCCCTGCGGGGGGCCGCCGAAGCCCGGGCCGGGGACCAGCGGGCTGCGCGGAGCCTGGCCGGCCGGCTGCGGGAAGCCGGAGTGCGGCAGCGGCGCGGGCGCGTGCCCGGCGTCGTCGAAGTCGTATGCCGGGCGGCGGTGGCGCGCGGAGCCGGGGGCCGCCGGGGCCGCCTCCAGCGCCGCGGGCTGACCGGTCTCTCTCGGCTGCGCCTGCCTGCCCTGCACGGGTATGGAGGGCGGCGCGGCGACCGGGGGCGCGTCGTACGCGGGCTCGCTTGGCGCGGTCGGCTGAGCCGGCGCGGACGCCGCGGGTGCGGGCTCGCTTGGCGCGGTCGGCTGAGCCGGCGCGGACGGTTGCGTGGCGGGCGGAGCCGGGGACGGCGGTTCGGCGGCGTCGCCGAACACCTGCGTCGGCGGCTGCGGCTTCGGGCCGGAGGGCGGGAACGGCGGGACGGCCGTCGGCCCCCAGCGCTTCTCCTGCTCGACCCGGCGGGCGTGCGCCGCGGCGGCGGCCTCCTCGGCCGCGCGCGGCTCGATCTGGTCGAGCAGGCGGGCGCCGGCCGAGGCGAGCGTGGCCAGATCCGCCGTCAGATGCGCCTGGTGGTTGAGGGTCCAGTCGAGGTCCGGGTCGCGCAGCACCGGGCGCCACCACTCGAGGACGAACCCGCTCTGCGTGGCGAGGCCGTCGACCTGGCCGGCCCACCACACGTCGGTGCCCACGCTCTGCTGCTCGAGCCGGGTGAGCACCGCCTTGACCTCTTCGAGCCGGGTCAGCGCCGCGTCGGCGTCCTCGACGGTGCGCGGCAGCGGCCAGCTCAGCGAGAGCAGGGCCTCGGTCAGCTCCTGCTCGGGCGGCACGGCGGCGCCGGTCTCGGATTCCACGCGACTCTTCCTACCCGGCCCAAGGGCACAGTACGTCAACTTCCGATAACGTTCTGGATCGACGAGCAGACACTACCGCACCGCTGCCTGCACCGAGTCGCACCTTTCGCATAACTCGTATTCAGTACGAACGCTCTTGCGGGCGATTCCGGCGCGCGAACAGCAATCCGCCGGGGTACCGCGTGTCGAGGCCGACGAGCATGTGCGCGGTGACCGTGAACGCGGCCGCGCCGAGCCAGGCCGCCAGCCGCTCGGCCGGGCGCCGGTGCACGTACACGTTCATCGGGTGGCCGCCGTAACCCTCCGTCTTGCGCCGCGAGCCGTCGCCGAGGTGGAAGCCGACCAGCAGCGGCGCGTCGGGACGCAGCACCCGGTGAAACTCGGCGAGCACGCCGGGGATCGCGCCGTCCGGGATGTGGATGAGCGACCAGAAGGCGAGCAGCCCGGCGACGGATTCGTCGGCCAGTCCGAGCGCGGTCATCGAGCCGACGGCGAATTCGGCCTCCGGATGCTCGCGGCGCGCCACGCCGACCATCGTGGGCGACAGGTCGACGCCGAAGGCGTTCAACCCGAACGAGTGAAGTCGCGCGGTGATGTGCCCGGGACCGCAGCCCACGTCCGCGACCGGCCCGCCCGCGGGCACGGTGTCCGCGAACAGCTTCAGTGCCGCCTGCAGGAACGGTGCTCCGTCGAGGGCGTCACGCGTCTGCGCCGCGTAGCTTTCGGCGACGGTGTCGTACGAGGTGCGGGTCTCCCCCAGCCAGTCGGCGTCCATGGCCGCCGACGGTACCCGGCGGGTGCGACAGTTCCGGTGCCGCGGCTCGGCGCTAGTCGGCGAGGAGCGGGCCGAGGGGGCCGAGGTCGATGTTGAGGTCCTCGGGGGTCAGGCCGAAGTGCTCCTGGAGTTCGGCCATCTTCTGCTCGAGGGCCATCAGGGTCGAGCCGAGCTGCTCGACCTGCTCGTCGGAGAGGTCGCCGACGTCGAGGCGGCGCAAGGCTTGGCGCTCCATGAGCTGCCGCAGCAGTTCGACCAGGGCGAGTACGAGCGCCACGAGGCTGCGCTCGACGCTCTCGGGGTCGAGGTCCATGCGCTGGGTCACGTCGGCGGAACCTCCGTGTCGGGCGCGTCGGCGAGGTCGGTCAGGGCGCTGACGGAGGCGACGACGGCGCTGAGGGAGACGCGCACCAGCTCGACGTCGGCGATGCACAGGCTCAGATCGCCGCGCAGCACGACGCCGCCGGCGAGTACGCGGTCGAGCAGGTCGACGAGGGCGAGCCGGCGCTCGGGGCGCTCCGGGTAGCGCCCGGCGGCGCCGACCGGCAGGACGGCGTCGCGTGAATCGGGCCGTGGCTCGGATCGCGGTTCAGATGGTGATGGTGAATCAGACATCGCTCAATCCCGGGACGTAGGCGAACGAGTACGGCGGCCACGGGCCGGTGAGCTGGACTCGCACATCACCTGGGCCGCGTTCCGCGTTGACGGCGTCGTTGAACTCCGCGAAACGCTTGTTCTCCACCAGATAGGCGCCGTTGAGCAGTAGTGTGCCCTCGCCTTCGCGGGCCACGGCGCCGCCGAGTCCGTGGAGGCGTTCTGCCACCGAATGCGCCGTCAGGCGGGCGTGTAGCCGGTCTACGTGCTCGGTGGCCGCGCGCACTCTCCGCTCGCGCTCGATGCGGGCGGCGCGGCGGCGCAGGAGGTACGAGGTGCCCGGGTTGGATGCGGTCTCGCCGGATGCGGGCGCCTGTTCTTCGGCCTGCTCGGGCTCGGCGCCGTAGACCTTCACGCCCCACTCGGTGCGCCCGTCGAGCCGTCCCAATGCCGCCTCGAAGTCCGAGGCACGGTCACGGAGCAGTTCGCGGACCGACCCGTCGTCGGAGAAGAGCGTGACCAGGCGCACGGGAATCGTGGCGCCGCGGGCAACGGCGGCGCGGACGACCGCGTCATGTGCGCGGGCGGCGCCTGCGAGCCAGTCCAGGCTCTCGAGGTTGCGGCGCACCGCCGGTTCGCCGAACTCGCTCGTCGGCACATCCCCGGCGTACGCGGCGAGACCGGCCTCGCGGATCGCGCGCACCGGCTCCCCGGCGACACCGCGCACCTCGTCCTCAGGCGGATCGCGGGTGACGGCGTAGAGCCAGATGCACGTGGCGTCGCGGGCGCCGGTCATCGCCGCTTCTCCTGTCGGTCCCGCTCCTCGTCTTCGTCGAACTCGTCCAGGTCGTCCAGGTCGTCCGCGGAGCCGGATTCGAGCTCGCGCCTGCCGTCCGCCTCGAGCGCCGCGACCCGGCGGCGGAGCCTGCGGTTCTCGGACTCCAGTTCGCGCCCGCGGTCGCGGTCGTGGTCGTCCTCGCGGCCCTGGAGCCACGGGTCGCGCTCCCACCAGTCGATGCCGACCTCGCGCGCCGTCTCCAGCGAGGCGACGACCAGCCGCAGCTTCACGGTCAGCAGTTCGATGTCGAGCAGGTTGACCCGGATGTCGCCGGCGATGACGAGGCCTTTGTCCAGCACCCGTTCGAGGATGTCGCCGAGGTTCGCCGGGGCGCCCGACGAGCCCGAGACGTCGGGAAGCCCTCCGTTGACGCTCATCTCACGACCGCCCGGACTCTTCGCCGGTGTGCCCGCGCAGATACCGCCTGGCCCGGCGGTAGCTCAGCAGGTCGCCGTCCAGGCTGATCTCGGTCTCGTACAGCGCGAGGACGTCGCCCGACGACGGCACGCGGCGCTCCTCCACGACCTCGACGCCGACCATCCAGCCGGTGTCCGTCGGCTCCAGCGAGGCCACGCCGACGGTCGGCTTCCCCGTCAGCTCGCCGATGGACTTGAGCGCGGCCGCCGCGCCGTCCCTGGCCGAGATGTCGGCGGCCATCACGGCTCATCCCCGTCACGCTCGGGGCGCTCGGCAGGTTCGGCGGGTGTGATCCGGGAGGTGGTGATCGCGCGCATCGCCTCGCGGCGCTGCTCCTCCGTCATGTCCTGCTCGTCGAGCGCCTCCAGCTCGCGGCGGACGGACTGGGCGGAGTACGCCTCCTGCTCCGCCTGGCGCTGGATCACGCGGGCGAGCGCGACCACGCCGCGTACGGGCTGCAACGGCAGTCCGACGGTCCACGACAGCAGTCCCATGGTCTCGGCTCCTTCCGGTGGCGGTGGCGGTCCTCGTCTGATCAGCCCGAGTCCTCGGCCGGCAACACGAAGTCGTACGCGGCCATCGGCCCGAGCAGCCGCAGGTCGATCCGGCCGTCCTGCTGCTCGGCGAACCGCTCGGCGGCCTCGCGCAGCTCGTCCTGGCGGGAGAGCTCGACCAGGCACGCGACGTTGGCCGCGTCCCATTCGTTCGTCGCCTCGCCCGCGACGACCGGGAATCCGAGCTCGTCGAGCGCGGTGGCCAGGACCCGGGTGTCGGCCTCCCGCTTGGCCTGCACGGCCCGGCCGATCAGCTCGCCGAGGGCGATCCGCGCGTCGCGCGTGGCCTCCTCGGGCTTGCCGTGGATCTCGCCGCGCAGCCGGCCGATGCGCGGGTCCTCGTCCATCAGCTCTCGAATCATGGCGTCCCCGTCGTACCGGCCGCGCAGCACGAACTGCGCCCGGCCCTCCAGATCGCGCAGGATCCCGCCGAAGGACTCGGCGTTCGGCTCGAGGAACTCGTTCGCGACGGCGTCGAGGTCGGTGACGACCGCGCCGAAGCGCAGCGGCAGCACGGGTACCTCGGCCGCGGCCGAGTCCAGGACGCGGGCGTGCGCGGTCAGGTCTTCGGGTGTGCCGAGCGCGACGTCGGACGGGATCTCCCCGACCAGCGCGGCGATCTCGCCGCTGCGGACGAGCCGCACCCGGCCGGGCGGCTCCCCGACGCCGGTCGCGTCCGGGTTCTCCTCCACGTCGGCGGGGACCACTCCGTAGACGTACACGACGACGTCGCCCGGCTTGCCGCCGGCTCGCGCGGTCTCGGTCTCGCTGTGCGCCACCGCACTCACCTCCTGCTCCGTCGCCGCGAGCGCGGCTCTTCCTCTTCTTCGACGTCGTCTTCCTCGTCACCGCCGCCGACGAGCTCGCCGAGCTTGTCCTCGGCGGCCTGCAGCGCGCCCTTCGTCTTGGACTTCGCGCCGCTCTCCTCCATGCCCTCGACGAGGTCGGGCAGGCCCTGGCTGCGGCTCTCCTCCAGGTTCAGGCGGTTGGCCGCCTCGGCGAAGCGCAGGTAGGTGTCGACGCTGGCGACCACGATCCTGGCGTCCACGGTCAGCAGTTCGATGCCGACCAGCGAGACCCGCACGAACGCGTCGATCACCAGGCCCTTGTCGAGGATCGTGTCGATGACGTCGGCGAGCCCGCTGGCACTCGGACGGTCCATGGCGCCCCCGCCGGCGCCGCCTCCGGCTTGCATGGTCATGACCGGCTCCTCGATGCCGCAGCCTTGCGCCGGCCGCGCTGCCGCGGCATCTCCGGCTCGGGCCCCTCCTCGGGCTCCTCGTCGTCGTATTCGTCGTCCTCGATGTCCTCGTCGGGCTCCTCGTCCTCGGCGTCGGGCTCGGTGTCCTCGTCCAGGTCGTCGTCCTCGCCGACCCGGTCCTCAGCCGCCCCGTCCTCGCCGGCCTGGTCGTCCTCCCGCTCCTCCGGCGGGACGACTTCGCCGTCGTGGATCTCGCCGCGCCAGCCCTCGAGTTCGTCGACGTGCAGCACGGTGTCGGTCATCACGTGCCGCTGGAAGTGCTTGAGCTCCAGCCGCGCGCGGCGGCCCTGCGCCCGCCACATGTTGCCGACATGCTCGAACAGGCCTTTGGGGTGGTATTCGAGCACGAGCAGGATCCGGGTCAGCGACGGGCCGATCTCGTGAAAGCTCACCGCGCCGTCCACGTATCCCTTGGCTCCGGAGGACTCCCAGATGATGCGCTCGTCCGGGACCTGCTCGACGATGGTCGACTCCCAGGTCCGGTGGGACCAGAAGACCTGCGCCTGCCAGGTCAGCTTCTCGTCCTCGTCCTGCTCGACGTGCTCGACCTTCTTCATGAACGAGGGGAACTCGGCGAACTGCGTCCACTGGTCGTAGGCGACGTCCACCGGCACTCCGACGTCGGCCGTCTCGACGATCGTGGTCGTCTTGATCTTCTGGCTCTTGCCGCTCTTGCCGTTGCCCTTGCCGCCGCCGACGGCGTCCATCAGGCCCCGCACTCCGCCGCCGCCGTCACCGCCGGCGAAGGACGTCAGTCCCTCGGTCACGTCGCCGATCTTGTCGCCCGCCTTGGACAGCGCCTGCTTTCCCAGGGCGCCGCCGAGGCGCTTGGTGGCCTCGAAGAGCGGGCTGCTCGTCGCGCTCATCGCTTCCTCCCGGAGGACGCCGTCGAACGGCGGCGCGTGGCCGGCTTGTCCTCGGCGTCGCTGCGCCGCCGCGGCGCGGCCCGCCGTGTGGTACCGCCGGAGCCGGCGCGGCCGCTCTTCGAGGTACTCTTCGCGGTGCCGCCCGAGGTGCTGCGGGAGCGGGTGGCCCGGCGCACGGCCGGACGCTTCACCTGCTCCTCCTCTTCCTCCTCGTCGGCCTCGTCGGGCTCCTCGTCCTCGTCTTCCTCGTCCGGGCCGTGGGAGTCTGCTTCGTCCTCGTCGTCGCGCTCGTCGCGCTTGTGCCGACGGCGCCCGGTCAGGTCGTCCGCGCCCGGAAGCGCGCCGGAGAGCTTGCCGGTCAGCGCGTCGACCTGGCCGGTCGCGGCGGTGGCCGCC
>Ga0310811_10006993_pt1 | contig 14426 bp, 10 predicted proteins | sample YCmetagenome_FD_207642 | JGI IMG/M metagenome (GOLD analysis project Ga0310811, IMG submission 207642) | Soil microbial communities from experimental microcosm in Duke University, North Carolina, United States - YC | ecosystem: Engineered > Artificial ecosystem > Soil microcosm > Unclassified ...
CATGATCTGCACGGGGTCGAACGTGTGTGGCAACCCCGCGCAGTGCAGCACCAGGTCCACCCCGGCCAGGTCCGGCACCTCGGCGGCTGCCGCCTCTATGGACTCCGGGTCGCGCAGGTCCACCCGGTGCGGCCGGACGCCGGGCACCTCCACCGGAGCCAGATCGAACCCGTCGACCTGGGCGCCGTGGGCGATCAGCAGCTCCGCGACCGCGCGCCCCATGCCTGACGCCGCGCCGGTGACAAGGGCGCGCTTCCCCTCGAACGTCATGCCCGCGCCTCCCGAGGGACGGCCTTCGCCGGATCCCAGCGCACCCAGAGCTTGGCGAACCCGTTGATGATCAGTACCTGGCTGCGCACCGGTGTCCGGTCGGGGTCCACGTGGATGTCCGGCAGCCGGTGCAGCAGCGTGCCCAACCCGATCCGCAGTTCGGCCCGGGCCAGCGCGGCCCCCAGACAGGTGTGCGGGCCGGTGCCGAAGCCGAGGTGTTTCTTCAGCTCCGCCGGGTCCCGGTCGATCCGGAACCGGGTGGCGTCGGTGAACGCCTGCGGGTCCCGGTTGGCCGCCGCGAACATCACCCGGACCTTCGCGTCGTCCGGGATCGGCAGGCCGCCGATCTCGGTGGCCCCGACGGTGGTGCGGAACAGCCCCTCCAGCGGCGAGGCGACCCGGACGATCTCCTCCACCGCCACCGGCAGCAGCGAAGGGTTCTCCTGCAGCTTGCGCTTCTCCTCGGGGTGGTTGTCGAGCAGGTGGATCCCGTTGGCGATACCGGTCGCGGTGGTCTCGAAGCCCGCGACGACGATCTGCATGCAGGCGTTCTTGATCTCCTCGTCGTCGAACTGGGTGCCGTCCGACTCGGCCACGATCAGCCCGGTCAGGGTGTCCGCGGGGAGCTTCTCGCCGGCCGCGAGCATCGCGCGGCGCTCGTCGATCCGGTCCTGGAAGAACGCGAACAGCTCCATGATCGCGGTGAACTGCTCCTGGGCCGCCTCGGTGTCCGAGCCGAACGCGGAGACGATGCCGTTGCCCCAGCGCCAGAAGTCGGCCACCCGGTCCGCGCCCACACCGAGGATCAGCGCGATCGTGCGGATGGACAGCTGGACGGTGAACTCCTCCAGCAGCTCGGCGCCGCCCCGCATCGCCAGGCCGTCCAGCAGATCGTCGGCGATCGCCTGGATCCGGGACTCGACGGCCGCCACCGCCTTCGGGGTGAACGCTTTCGCGGAGATCCGCCGCTGCCGGATGTGCGCGGGCGGGTCGCCGAAGATGAGCATGCCGCCCTCGGTCCACACCCCCATCCGCTCCGGGCCCGGGCCCTGCCCGCTCGGGTAGTGGTGCGGGTCGTTGAGCAGCTGAACGCAGTCCTGGTAGCGGGTGACCGTCCAGAACTCGTGGGTCGGATTCGCCACCAGCGGGCTGGCCTCGATCCGCTTGACGTCCTTCTCCGCGAGCACGTAGTGGTGCACCGGGCAGCGTTCGTGCAGCCGCGCGTAATGCGCGTCGGCGTTCAGCTTGGCGTCCTCGGACAGCGGGTCGTAGTCCTGCACCTCAGCTCCTTTCGCTGATGGTTCGGGTGCCGAAGTCCGGCGGGGGCGCTGGGTGGCGGTAGAGCTGCGCGGCGGTGCCGTAGGCCAGCGCTCGGACGGTGTCCCCCGGCAGATCCGCCAGCTGAGTGCGCAGCCCGCGCTGGGTGTCCGGCCAGGTCGCGTCGCTGTGCGGGTAGTCGGTCTCGACCATGATCTTGTCGACGCCGATGGTGTCCAGCTGCCGGAACGCCGAAGGGTCCTCCAGCGAGGTGAACCAGAAGTTGCGCAGCAGCACCTCGGCCGGGGTCGGGTCGGCGAGCGTCCACACCGACGAGGACTCGGCCTGGCGTTCCACCCGGCGCAGCCGTTCCAGCAGCATCGGCACCCAGGACACGCCGGCCTCGGACAGCACGATCTTCAGGGCGGGGAACCGCAGCGGGATCCGGGCGAAGATCCAGTCGGTGGCGGCCATCATCCCGTTCAGCGGGAACAGCGCCACGATCACCTCGCTCGGCGACTCCTCGGACGGCCGGGTCACATGCGAGCTGCTGCCGACGTGCAGGTTGATGACGGTGTCGGTCTCCTCGCAGGCGGCGAAGACCGGGTCCCAGTAACCGGAGTACAGGCTGGGCAAGCCGAGGCGCTGCGGGTTCTCGGAGAAGCTGATCGCCCTGAATCCCCGGTCGGCGTTCTCCCGGACCATCGACGCGGTTGTCTCCGCGTCGAGCATCCAGGGCACCTGGCAGGCGATGAACCGCTCCGGGCAGGCGCCGACCCACTCCTCGAGCAGCCAGTCGTTGTAGGCCCGTACGCAAGCCCGGCCGAGCTCCGGATCGGTCATCTGGGCGAACGTGCGGCCGGCGAATCCCCAGATCGTGGACGGGAACGGCAGCGACGCCCACACCCCGTCGCCGTCCATGTCGGCCAGTCGGGCGTGCACGTCCCAGGTACCCCGGCGGAACTCCTCGTAGCGGATGGTGGCCATCGCGTGCCGCCAGAACCGGCGCGGGAACGAAGCCATTCCGGTGGACAGCTCCACCGGGATCCGGGCGCCCTCGAACTGCCAGTGCGGCAGCGCGTCGTCGTCGAGCACGATCTCCGGGGCCCGCTCGCGCATCCGCGCCGGGACGCGCGGCCGGAACACCCCCGGTGGTTCGAGCAGGTGGTCGTCGACCGAGATGATCGGCGTGAAGATCTCCCGGGGCGGCGGGTCCGGGACCGTCTCCAGGTCGGCCGGTCGCTCGCTGGACCACCAGTTGCGCACCGGCGCCGGTGACTGCGCAATCGCCATGTCGATTCCTCGTGGTAGGTCGTGATTCAGAAGATGGACGGGTTGCGCGACATCGGGACCTCGATGAGTACCGGACGGGTTTCGGTCAGTGCCTCGCGCAGCGCCGCCTCGACGTCCTCGGGCGACTTGGCGCGCATGCCCACCACCCCGAACGACTCGGCGAAGGCCACGAAGTCGGGGTTGTGCAACTCGGTGCCGATCACCCGACCGCCGTAGTTCTCCACCTGGTCGCGGTTGGTGTTGCCGAAGGCGTTGTCGTTGAACACGAAGGTGATCGCCCGGATGCCGTACTGCACCGCTGTGGCCAGCTCCGCGCAGCAGTACATGAAGCCGCCGTCGCCGTTCACAGACACCACCGGTGAGTCCCCGGCGGCTACCTTCGCCCCCAGCGCGGTGGGAAGGCCGTATCCCAGGGTGCCCATGTAGGACGACGTGATGTAGCCGCGCGGACGATGCACCGGGAAGGCCAGGTGGCACATGTACGCCGCCGAGGTGGTTCCCGCGACCAGCACCGCGTCGTCGGGCAGGGCGCGCCGGAGCGCGTTCGTGTAGTCCAGCTGCGGACCGATCGCACGGAACTGATCCAGCAGGCCGGTCCGGTCCGCCGCCCGCTGGGAGGTCCGGTCCGGCTGTGGGGCGTGCCGCTGGCGCAGCTGCGCCAGCAGTGCCTCGAGGCCTACGCGTGCGTCGGCCTCGATGGCGATCGCCGGTTCGACGTTCTTGCCGAACTCGCCCGGGTCGACATCGAGGTGGACCAGGCGCTGTCCTGGACCCAGCGGGATGCCCTGATAGCGGGTGCCCACGGCGAGGACCACGTCCGCCCGGTGGATCAGTGGCTGCAGCCGACGGTTGAACCAGGCCGTGCCGACGAACAGCGGGTGCCGCTCGTCGAAGGCTCCCTTGCCCTCCCGGGTATTGACCAGTGACGCCTGCAGGTACTCGGCGATCGCCACCGCGGTCGGCCCGCCGTCCGCGCGGACCACACCACCGCCGAGCACCAGCATCGGGTTCTCGGCCCCGGCCAGCAGCTCAGCCGCCGCCGCGATCAGCCCCGTATCGGGTTCGTCCTTCTCGAACGCGCCAGGGTCGAGCGGGGAGAAGTCCCCGGTCGCCCGCAGGACGTCCGGCGGGATCTCCACTTCCGTCGGGCGAGGGCGTCCGGTGGCCATCGCCTGGAAGGCCTCGCGTACCGCGTCCGGGATCTCGGCGGCATCGGTGACCCGGCGCGCGGACTTGGTGACCGGCCGGACCACGTCGAGTTGATCGTCGAGCTCGTGGGTCAGTGCGCGGCCCTGGCCGATGCCCGACGACTGGATCTGACCGGCCAGCAGGAGAACCGGTGATGAGCAGGCGTAGGCGGTGGCCAGCCCGGCTCCCGCGTTGTAAACGCCGGGCCCGGGCACCACCAGGGCCACCCCGGGCTTGCCGGCGACCCGGGCGTACCCGTCGGCCATGTAGGTGGTGGCCTGCTCGTGGCGGGTGGTGATGAACTCGATCGACGGCTCCCGGTGCAGAGCGTCCAGGATCGGCATGATCTGCACCCCGGGCAGGCCGAAGACGACCTCCACGCCCTCGGCCACCAGCTGGCTGACCAGCGCATCCGCGCCGCCTCGAGTGGCACTGGCCGTCATCCGGTCTCCTCCGCCGCCGCTGCGACCACACCGGTCGCAATGAGCTCATCGATCTCGTGTTCGGTGCGTCCCAGCTCGCCGAGGATCTCCAGCGTGTGCTGACCCAGCAACGGACCCGGGCCGCGCTGCACGCCAGGCGTGTCGGACAGGGACATGACCTGCCCGACCTCGCGGATGTATCCCCAGATCGGGTGTCCCTCGTGCTCGAACACCTTGCCCTCGTCGACCACCCAGTCCTGCCAGAAGAAGTCGGGCATGAAGGGGATGTCCCGGGCGACTTCGCAGGGGATGCGGTGGGAGTCCAGTAGCGCGACCGCCTCCTCGCCGGGCAGGCCGGCCAGCCGCGCGGCGAGCAGCTTGGACAGCTCCATGTCCTCCGCTCCGGCACCGGCCTCGAGCAGCGCAGCCAACCTGAGCCGGGCCCGCGCCCCGACGACCGCCACGCAGACCATGCCGTCAGCGGTCGGGAACAGGCGGTGGAGCGGGCCGAACCCGTGCTGGTCGGAGTCCAGGACCGGCCCTGGGACGCGCCCACCGGCGGCATCGAGGCTGTGCTCCATGGTGGCGAACAGGCTCGCGGCCAGTTGCGCCGCTTCCACGTACTGACCCCGACCGGTCCGCGCCCGGACCTGCAGGGCCATCAGCACCGCGGCGGCGCCGAGGAATCCGCCGTAGTAGTCCTCGCTGGCTCGCGCGCGGCGCACCGGCGGGTTGTCCGCGCCGGCGGCGGCGAACATCAGGCCGGTGAGCGCGGACATCAACGGGGCGAAGCTCTTGCGGTGGGCGTCCGGACCGGACGCCCCCCAGCCCGGTTGGTAGCAGTAGATCAGCTGCGGACGGAGCCGGCGCAGCTCTTCGTAACCGAGACCGATCTTCTCCGCCTTGCCTGGCCGAAGGTTGTGCACCACGACATCGGCCTTCCGCACCAGCTCGTGCGCCACCTGCCGGCCTTCCGCCGTCCGCAGGTCCACCGCGATCGTTCGTTTGCCCCGCTGGCAGGCCTCGAACGGGTCGGGCAGCGGCCGCATCGGGTCGCCCTCGACCGGCTCGACCTTGATGACGTCCGCGCCCAGGTCACCGAGCAACTTGGCGCCGTAGGCGGCGGCGAAGAACGTGCTGAAGTCCAGCACGGTGAGTCCTTCCAGGGCGTGGCGCAGGGGTGCGGCCTCCGGCACGGTCCGGACCCGTTGCCGGGCACGTTCCCGCAGCTCGGGTATCTCGGCGTTGTGTTCACCGACCCGAGGCGCCGGCCGCAGCGCCGGCGCCGGGGTGTCCGAGAACCGGATGCACGGCGCGACCTGCAGCAGCTCGCCGCGGTCGGGATCGGGCACCGTGGTCGCCAGCCCGAGATGGCGCACCTGCTCGTGCCGCAGCACCTCGCCGGGCCGCAGCACCGGCACACAGGCCACATCGCGGGCCCGCAGCAGCCGTAGCCACTCGTCCCGGGGCCGGCTCGCCCACAGGGTGGGTACCACCTGCCGGGCCACCACGAACTCGTCGTCGTCCAGCGGAACGGACATCTCCGGCGCGTCGGTGATCGTCCGGAAGTGTTCGCCGACGCCGAGTACCTCCATCATCGCCTTGAACCCGCCCTGGCCACCGCTGTGCACCATGATGTGCTCGCCGTCCGCGCAGCGGTACATGTCCAGCAGCAGGCGTCGGTGCCCGAAGTGGCCCTTCTCCTCGGTGTCCCGGTAGCTGGCCTCGTTCTCCGAGTACCACCAGTTCATCGGGGCCTGGGCGAGCACTCCGTCCAGCATCGAGACGGTCGCCTGCTGGCCCGCTCCGGTGACCTCCCGCGCGCGCAGCGCGGCCAGTGTGGCGATCACGGCGAGGAACCCGGTGGTGTAGGAGATGCTGGGGTGCCCCAGGAAGATCGGACCCTTACGGTGGCCGGGCTGCTCGGCCATGAACCCCATCCGCGCAGCGACCAGCGCCTCGTATGCGGGCCGGTCGGCCCACGGCCCCGGGCCGTAACCGACGATCCGGCAGTGCACCAGCGCCGCGTTCCGCTCCAACGTCTCGGCCGAGGGCAGCGGGTTGCGCGCGCCGAACGCCTCCACCAGTACATCAGCGCCGGCGATGAGGTCGTGTGCGAGCTCCAACCCATCCGGGCTCCACAGATCAACCTCGATGCTGCGCTTGCCCCGATCCAGGGTCGGCCGATGGGTGTCGGCTTCCGGTGCGGGCCCGCCGGGTCGTTCGAGTTTGACCACGTCGGCACCGAAGTCGGCGAGCAAGCAGGTCGCGACGCTTCCGGGCATGCCCCACGAAGCGTCGACGACGCGCAGCCCGGCCAGAGGGCGTGCACCTTCACCGGGGCAGGGCATCAGCGGGCCCTACGGTCGGGATCTCCGGACAGGTCCAGTTGAACATCTTCTCGGCGTTGCCGAACAGGATCTGATCGGCCTCCTCCTCGGGCACGTCGACGAACAACTCATCAACGGTCTTCTGGGTGTCCGCCCAGATGCAGTTCGCGTGCGGGTAGTCGCACTCCCAGAAGATCCTGTCGAGCCCGATGACGTGTCGGTTGGCCAGCCCGTACGGCTCGTCGATCATGCAGAACCACATGTTCCGGCGGCAGATCTCCGAGGGCAGCCCGTCTTGGGGGAGGTCACCCCAGTAGCGGTGCAGCTGGTACTGGCGGTCGGCCCGCTCCAGGGTGACCGGCACCCAACCGATGCCGCCCTCAGAGAACACGATCTTGATCTCCGGGAACTTGCGACAGACCGGGCTGAACATCAAGCTCACCGCGTGCGTCATGGTCTGCACCATGTTCAGCGCGATACCGAGCGCGGCGGACGACTCCGGCGGACGGTAGGTCTTCCAGCCGCTGGACGCGATGTGCATGCACACCGGCAGACGCTCCTGCTCGCACAGCTCGAACACCGGGTCGTAGAACTCGGTGTAGTAGGAGGGCAGGCCCAGGTTGCTGGTCTCCTCGGGCATGGCTACGGCGCGGACACCCCGGGCCAGATTCCTCTTGATCTCGCGCACGGCGGCTTCGGGGTCCCAGAGTTGGATGATGCACATCGGCACGAACATCTCCGGGGCGACGCTGCACCAGTCGAACATGAAGTCGTTCCACGCCCGCACGCAGACGTCGGCCAGCTCCTTGTCCCTGAAGTCGATGAAGAGCGCACCGCCGAACCGGGGCAGGGTCGGGAAGGACAGACTCGACATGATCCCGGCGGCGTGGAAGTCCTGGGCACGGGCGGCGGCGTCGTAGCAGCCGGGGATCATCTGGTCGAAGCGGCAGGGCTCCCGGCTCCACTCCTCCTGCGGCTTGCCGGCGACGGCGTTCAGCCCGAGGTTGGCGTGCCGTCGGTCCTCGTAGACCCAGAACTCGTCGCCGCCGTCCTCCACAACGTGCGGCGCGGCGTCGCGGAACCGGGCCGGGACCCGGGTGCTCCAGGTATCCGCCGGCTCCACGATGTGGTCGTCCACGCTGAACAGCTTCCGCATCAGCTCCCCTTCGATCCGCCTCAGTAAACCATGCGACGGAATCGAATGCTACAAAGGAATCGTCGCCTTAGACTGACACGGGGCTCTGAGCGGGGAGGAACCGATGCTCGCTGCGGTGCTGAAGGAGAGCGGCGCTGACCTGACGTTTGCCCAGGTCACGACCACACCACCGGCCCAGGACGAGGTCCTGGTGCGCACGGTGGCTGCCGGCGTGTGCCACACCGACCTCTCGGTGATCCGAGGACACCGCAGGGTGCCGATGCCCTGCGTACCGGGTCACGAGGCGGCGGGAGTCGTGGAAGCGGTCGGCGAGGACGTCGATCATTTGCGACCGGGAGACCATGTGGTCGCATGCCTGTCGGTGTTCTGCGGCGCGTGCAGGTGGTGCGTCGCCGGCAAACCTGCGCTCTGCGATCAACAGCGAGTGAAACGTGCAGCCGGGTCGGGCTCCCGCCTGATGCTGGACGGCGAGCCGCTCGGAGCCTTCGGCCAGATCGGGGCGTTCGCCGAGCAACTTCTCGTCCACCGGAACGCGCTGGTGAAGATCGACCCCGCTGTACCGCTCGAAGCTGCCGCAGTGCTCGGCTGCGCTGTGGTGACAGGGCTGGGTGCGGTATTCCACACAGCCCGGGTCACGCCGGGTGAAACCGTTGCCGTCCTCGGCTGCGGAGGCGTCGGGCTGAACTGCATCCAGGGAGCTCGACTCGCCGGCGCCGGGCAGATCATCGCCATCGACCGGGACCCGGACAAGCTCGAGCTCGCTAGGAGCTTCGGCGCGACCGCCACCCTCGTCGCTGATGCCGACATTGTTGAGCGGACGCTCGATCTGTCGGCGGGCGGAGTGGACCACGCCTTCGAGGCTGTGGGGATGCCCGAGACCGTGACCCTGTCCTTCGCCATCCTCGCGCGAGGCGGGACGAGCACGGTTGTCGGCGCGCTCCCGACGGACACACGCGTCGAACTTCCCGGAGCCGATCTGGCGCTCGGCAAGACGTTGCGGGGCTGCCGCATGGGGTCGAACCGGTTCCAGCTCGACATCCCGAATTACCTGGACCTCTACGCACAGGGACGCCTGAGACTGGACGAGCTCGTGTCCGTCCGGATGCCGTTCGACCGACTCAGCGAGGCCCTGACCCCACCCGCAGGTACCGCTCGAGTGGTGCTGACCTTCGCTCCCTGACTCTGACGACCGTGGCTCCACGGTGCGGCGTGCTAGCCGGAGGCGACGTCGAGCGCGTCGACCGACCGCTTCGAAAGCAGGCGCATGACCGTTCACCGAGGCCCGGTAGTGGCACCAGGAGCACCAGCGGCGGGCTACCTCGCCGGTCGTGCCACCAGAGCGAAGCCAGCAACTCGCTGGACCATCAACCGATCCGGAAGCGGCAGGTACAACTGAGATGTTGATGCCTCTGGCGCGGCGCTCGCGGGTCGTTGAAACCTTGTGCTTGCGTCGGCTGCTTGACGTCGTCGGGTCTTGGCGCTGGTTGAGCCCAGAACTGAGATTTACGCTGGAGCCCGCCCCGGTTGGGCACTCCGGGTGCCGCCTCGTTGAGCGCGAGTCTCAGACTCTTGATGTTCACGCGGGTTCCGCGGTCGGCGCGCCTATTGCCGGGTTCGGGAGCGAGCCAGGTGTGGAGATCGTCTATGAACGCGTCGCCGCGATCGACGTCGGCAAGAAGGTCATCGCGGTCGCGATACGCACCCCCGACCAGGGCGCGGGGAAGCGCCGCCAACAGGTGCGCAAGTTCAACACCTTCTACCGGACGCTGGTGGAGATGGTGGGCTGGCTGGTCGGCGAGGGTGTCACGCACGTGAGCATGGAAGCGACCGGGGTCTACTGGCGCCCGGTGTTCCACGCCCTGTGCGAGGCCGAGTATCCGCTGGAGGTGCTGCTGGTCAACGCCCGCCATGGCAAGAACGTCCCGGGTCGCAAGAGTGACGCCCTGGACGCGGTATGGCTGGCGAAGTTGACCGAGTGCGGATTGCTGCGCGGCAGCTTCATCCCACCCGCGCAGATCGCCGCGATCCGAGAGCTGACCCGTTACCGCAAGAAACCCATCGAGCAACGCACCAGCGAGCTGCAACGCCTGGGCAAGGTGCTCGAGGACGGCGGGATCAAGATTGACTCGGTGGCCTCAACGCTCAAGACGCTCTCGGCTCGGGACATGATCGAAGCGCTGATCAACGGTGAACGCGATCCCGCGATACTGGCCGACCTGGCACGCGGGGTGATGCGCCGCAAGATCCCTGATCTGAGCCTGGCCCGCGCGGGCCGGTTCGGCGATCAACACGCGCTGATGTGCACCCTGCACCTGGAACACATCGACCACCTGTCCGACATGATCGCCCGGCTGGACACCCGCATCGACGAGGCCAGCCTCCCTTTCGCCCGACAGACCCGCCTACTGACCACGATCCCGGGAATCGGTGAACGCGCCGCCCAGGTCATCATCTCCGAGATCGGCGTCGACATGACCCGGTTCCCGACCGCGGCGCACCTGGCCTCATGGGCCGGTCTATGCCCAGGCAACCACGAATCCGCCGGCAAACACCGCACCGACCGCACCCGCAAGGGCGGCACCGAGCTACGTGCGACCCTCTGTGAAAGCGCCTGGGCGGCCGGGCGAACCAGTACCTACATCGGCGCCCAGTTCCGCGGGTTCCACCGCCGTTTCGGCAAACCGGCGGCAAGAAGGCCGCCACCGCCACCGCACACACCCTGATAGTGATCATCTGGCACGTCCTCGTCGAGACCACCGCCTACCGCGACCTCGGCTCGGACTACTTCACCCGACACGTCGACAGCCCCGAAGTACGCAAGCGTCGACTTATCCGCGAGCTCGAAGCCCTCGGACACAAAGTCACCACCGAACCCGCCGCCGCGTAACGGCCAACAAGCTCAGTCACCCGCCAACCCCGTTCCGAGTGCCGGGTCACCAACCGCTACCTCCAGAACCAGCACGGTTACCGTAGTTACGTCTCAGACCCTCCACTTGAAGGATGTCGGCAGGAGATGCGGCAATATCCGCAGATCCAACCGCCTCACCCGCCAAGACCGCGATTGGGATTTCCGTACCGCACCCGGCCTCAGAGCGTGCGGTGTGAACGGCGTGCAAGTCCCTTCGCGATATTGCGCCGCATGATCTCACCGCTGCCATCGGCGATCCGTACGATCCGCGCCTGCTGCCAACCTTCGTAGAGCCGCGTCTCGCTCGTCAGCCCCATCCCGCCGTGTACCTGCATGCACCGGTCGTAGACCCGCGTGCACATCTCGGTCGTGTAGAGCTTCACCATCGCCAGCTCGTGATCGGCCCGTTCTCCGGCGTCAAGCTTCCGGGCGCAGTCGATCGCCATTGCATCCGACGCGTAGATCTCCACCGCGGAGTCCGCCAGCTGAAAGGAGATCCCCTGGTAGCTGGAGATGGGATTGCCGAACGCGACACGCTGGTCCGCGTACAGGCTCGCGCTGCGCAGCGCCCACCGAGCTAGCCCCACGCACCGGGCGGCGTTGTACAGACGCCCGGTCGAGACCCCGAGCATGGCCAGCCGGAAGCCCTCGTGCAACTCCCCGACCAGAGCGCTGTGCGCTACCTCGACACCGTCGAACGAGAGGATCCCCTCGTGTCCACCGATGTGCCCGAAGAGCTTGATGACGCTATCCAGCTGCACGCCCGGGCTCGTCATCGGGACGAGGAAACAGCTGACTCCACCGGTACGTCGGCGCCGACGCTCCTCGTCGGTCACGGCGAACAGGAAGGCGTGGTCCGCGAGTGGGGCGTTCGTGATCCACTGCTTCACCCCGGTGATGCGCCAGCCGTCTTCGGTCCGCGTGGCGGTAGTCCGCATGGCCCAGGCGTCCGAGCCCGCGTCCGGCTCCGACATGGCGAAGCAGCTGGTGAGCCGCCCGGCGAGGTACGGCGTCAGGAACGATTCAGCGAATTCCGGCCCGACGTGGGCGCACAGCGCGCTAGGACCGGAACTCCAGTGTGCGATCGAGACGAACGGCAGTTCCCGGGCGGGGCCGCAGGTCGCATACAGATGTTCCCAGGCCCGGTAGAGCAGTTCCCGTCCACAGCCGGAACCGCCGGCCGACTCCGGCACGAACATCGTGTAGAAGCCGGCCTCGGCAGATCGCATGCGAACCTCGCGCAGCAGCTCGCGCACCGGCGGTGACAACGCGCCGCTCGCGTCGTACCGGGTGCGCGGGTTCCCCAGAAGGTCCGCGTTCGCTTCCTCCAGCGGCACCACCACCGACCGTACGAAATCCGTGAGACCGCTCAGGACCTCATCGGTGTCGGCCGAGCTCTCCGCAGCCATAGATGTCATGGCGAGATGATACAATTTGTCCGGATGAATTTTCGCCCTCACTCCAGACTTGACTGGACAAGTTAGGAGATGGCAAGCCATGGACCCACGTAGATGAGCCTGAAAGGCGTACGGGTCATCGAACTGGCGGGGCTGGGTCCCGGCCCGCTCGCGGCAGCCATGCTCGCAGATCTGGGAGCGGACGTGATTCGGGTGGACCGAGTCGTCGCTGTCCAGGCCGAAGGCCGGGAGCCCCTGGGGGCGATGATGCGGGGCCGCCGCTCGATCCGGCTCGACCTCCGCCGACCCGCCGGCGCGGAGGTGCTCCTCCGCCTCCTCGAGGACGCCGACGTGCTCATCGATCCGTTCCGACCAGGTGTCCTGGAGCGCCTCGGAATCGGGCCCGATGTCTGTCTCGAGCGCCACCGGGAGCTGTTGATCGCCCGGATGACCGGATACGGCCAGACCGGGCCGATGTCAGGTAAAGCCGGGCACGACATCAACTACGTGGCCCTGGCCGGCGTGCTCGCGCACATCGGCGACCCGGCCGCTCCTCCACCGCCACCTCTGTCGCTCATCGGCGACTTCGGAGGCGGCACCATGTTCCTGCTCGTGGGCATCCTCGCCGGCCTGCTCGAGGTCCGAGCCGGGGGCGCGGGCCAGGTCATCGATGTGGCCATGGTGGACGGCGCGGTGTCGTTGATGAGCTTGTTCTACGACGCCCTCGCCGGCGGCGGCTGGCGCGCTGAACGGGGCAGCAACCGACTCGACGGTGCCGCGCCGTTCTACCGCTGCTACGAGGCCGCCGACGACCGCTACATCGCCGTCGGCGCGAACGAGCACCGGTTCTACCTTCAACTCCTCAGAGGCCTCGACCTGGACGGCGAGGACTTGCCCGACCAGCACGACATCGAGCGTTGGCCGGAGCTGCGAGAACGGTTCGCGGCGAAGTTCCGCACCCGAACCCGCGACGAGTGGGTCACACGGTTCGAGGACCTCGACGCCTGCGTGACCCCAGTCCTGACCATGACCGAAGCACCCGAACATCCACACCATCGGGCACGCAGCACATTCCGCGCGATCGCCGGAATCCCGAATCAGCCCGCCACCGCACCACGACTGCCCTCAACCCCCGAACGTGAATACACCAGCATCCCGACAGCGGGCGAGCACACAACCGAGATCCTGACCGAAGCCCACTTCAGCGCCCAGGAGATCGAACGCCTCGCGACCGAAGGAGTGATCGCAGCTGCGGGGCGCACAAGGTGATGGCGCTATCTCCCTTCATGCACGGCACCGCGCAGTTCGCAGCGCTGCACGCCTTGCGCGAGGGCCCGCCGCACGGCAGTCGGCAAGGTCGACCTTGCCTGGGCACTGGAACACGCCGTCGCACCCTGACCGGCCAGCGGGGAGGAATAGGCTCACGGTTTCCACCAAGGAACTCGGTGAAGGAGCAGATGTGGTCGAAGGCCGGCGGACCCGATGGTCGGAGATCGCCGAGGAACTCACCACCCTCATCGCGGCCGGCGACTACCCGGTCGGGACCGACCTGCCGACCGAATCCGAGCTCTGCACCCGCTACGACGTCAGCCGGTTCACCGTGCGGGAGGCGCTTCGCAGCCTCATCGAGTCCGGGCTGATCAGCCGGCGGCACGGCTCCGGCAGCCGCGTGATCGCCGCGACTCCACCCCGGTCGTACGCACTCGGCGTGGAGTCGGAGACCGACGTCCTCCGCTACGCCGCCGAGACCAGTATGACCCTGACCGGGCGGACGAGCACGGTCGCCGCCGCCATAGCCGGAAAGCTCGGACTGGACGACCCGGGCGAGTGGCTCGGCGTCTCCGGAATCCGCACGGTCGCCGACGGAACCCGGATCGGCCTGGTCGAGGTGTACCTCCGCAAGGCCCACGCGCCGGTGCTCGACCAACTCGACACCCCACTCACCGGAGCGATCTTCGGCCACTTACTCCGCCACTACCAGCTCACCCTGGTCGCCATCGAGCAGAAGATCAGCGCGATCGCACTCAAGCCGGCGCAAGCGCGCCGCTTGAACGCCGACCCCGGGCAGCCCGCCCTCCGTATCGAGCGCCGCTACCTGACCGCCGAGGCAGGCCTGGTCGAGGTTTCGGTCACCACCCACCCGGCGGACCGGTTCGAGTACTCGCTGCGCATCGACACCGTCCGTGCACCACTGCGGCGATCAGG